>JACCDH011567496.1_pt1 | contig 18284 bp, 15 predicted proteins | sample 7442481 | NCBI WGS metagenome assembly JACCDH01 (sample SAMN15323433, study PRJNA562643) | freshwater metagenome | isolation source: river surface water | place: USA:Blue River Watershed | collected 2017-08-15 | reverse complement strand
GCTTGGGGTAAGACCTGCGGGAGAGCGGCCAAAGACGGGTGCCCGAACCGCCGCAGAGGATTACTGGTGTTATCATTCTTTAAATCCTTTTTTCAATTTGATTGAAAATGGTGATCATATGTAGATCTAATTCCATCTACGAGAGATCGAACATTGCTCCACCCCATTGCGCGCAAGCGTGCAGTATCCATCAGCTTTCGCGGCGCACCATCGGGCTTACTACTGTCAAATGTAATCTTCGCATCATAGCCAACGACGTCAGCGATCGTCTCAGCAAGCTCCTTAATGGTCACTTCAACACCGGAGCCGATGTTAACATGCTCATATCCCGAATAGTGTTTGAGAAGGAATACAAGTGCATCTGCTACATCGTCACAGTGCATGAACTCACGCAGGGGTTTTCCCGTGCCCCAGACTACCACTTCTTTATAACCGCGCTCTTTCGCTTCATGGAACTTGCGCAAGAGGGCAGGGAGTACGTGGCTGTTGTCTAGGTCGTAGTTATCACCAGGCCCATAAAGGTTGGTTGGCATCGCCGATATCCAATCGTAGCCGTATTGCTTGTGGTAGGCTTGGATCAGCTTAATGCCAGCGATCTTAGCGATGGCATACCACTCGTTCGTGGGCTCCAGAGGGCCAGTCAAAAGACTGTCTTCGCGGATCGGTTGCTCAGCGAACTTTGGGTAAATACAGGATGAGCCAAGGAAGAGGACACGCTCCACATCGGCCTCGTGGGCCGCGTGGATGATATTGGCCTCGATCATCAGGTTTTCGTAGAGGAAATCCACGGGGTAGGTGCTGTTAGCGTGAATGCCGCCGACCTTCGCCGCAGCGAGGATGATCGCATCTGGCTTGTTGGCAGCCATCCAGTCGTGCACTGCCTTTTGCTTGACGAGATCGAGCACATCGCGTCCTGCGGTGACGATCTCGCAGTCTTCTTTCCGCAGACGGCGCACAACGGCACCGCCGACCATGCCACGATTGCCTGCTACCCAGATACGCTTACCCTTAATGTCGTAATTCATCGTCAACCCTCCAAACTGACGGGGAGTTCGAGCCCATGCTCTTTAAGGAGCGTCAGGCGCCGCGCTGACTTGTAATCCTCTGCAACCATCTCAGCGCACATTACCTGAGCAGTGATTTCGGGCACCCAGCCTAGCTTTTCTCTGGCCTTTGTTGGATCGCCGAGGAGGGTGTCGACTTCAGCGGGGCGAAAATAGCGCGGATCGATCTTGACGACAACATCACCCGCAATGACGGAGGGAGCGAGATCGCCCTCGATTGCAGTGACGGTCCCGATTTCGTTGATGCCTGCACCACTGAATTCAATCGTCAGGCCAAGTTCTTTACCGGACCACTGAATGAACTCCCGAACCGAATATTGCACACCGGTTGCAATCACGAAGTCTTCAGGGGTGTCCTGCTGGAGCATCATCCACTGCATGCGCACATAGTCCTTGGCGTGGCCCCAATCGCGCAAGCTGTCAATGTTACCCATGTAGAGGCACTGCTCTAGACCGAGCGCGATATTGGAAAGACCGCGCGTGATCTTGCGCGTTACAAAGGTTTCACCACGCCGCGGCGACTCGTGGTTGAATAGGATCCCGTTACAGGCATACATGCCATAGCTTTCCCTATAGTTAACAGCGATCCAATAGGCGTACATCTTAGCAACCGCATAGGGAGAACGAGGGTGGAAAGGAGTCGTCTCGCGCTGCGGGATTTCACGCACCAAACCAAAGAGTTCAGAGGTCGAGGCCTGATAAAAACGCGTCTTCTTCTCAAGCCCCAGAAATCGGACAGCCTCGAGGATACGAAGCGTACCGATGGCATCAACATCCGCAGTATACTCAGGCGCCTCAAAAGAGACAGCAACATGACTCTGCGCTCCAAGGTTATAAATCTCATCAGGCTCAACATCTCGAATGATCCTAGTAATGTTGGAACTATCCGTGAGATCACCATAGTGCAACTTGAAGCGTGCATGGCCAGAGTGCGGATCCTCATATATATGATCAACACGATGGGTATTGAAAGACGACGCTCGCCGTTTGATACCATGAACTTCGTATCCCTTATTAAGCAAGAGTTCGGCTAGATAGGAACCGTCTTGTCCCGTAATACCGGTCACCAAAGCCCGCTTCATGATTACCTCCGATTTATATTAAGGTACTGGGTAATTTTACTTATACTCTTAAGCGGAAGCGCCACAAATGGATTGAAGCCATTCCTCTTCAAAGCAATATAATCTTCACGCCACTTCAAGATAGTCTTCGTCAGGCTACCGTTACTAACTCCACCCAAGGCCATGTCAACCAAAACATCATCAATATAATGCAGATGAACACCCGAACTCGCAATCCGCAAAAAGAAATCATAGTCCGCAGAAATCTTAAGATTATTGTCGAACAAACCAAATCTGTCATATACGGATCGCGATAAAAATAATGCGGGGTGCGGAGGCATCCAGCCGAACTTCAGCTTGCGCGGCTCATAGGAACCAGCAATCCAAGTCCGCACAACCGAGGCCGTCATGGAAGAACGAAACACTAAATTTCCGTAAACGCCACATGGACTATTGTAGCAAAAAAAGCCGGAGACTGAGCTCAAAACCGAAGAATGTGCAAAACAATCATCCGAATGCATAAAGCAGATAATATCACCACTAGATCGTGAAATGGCGCGATTCAGAGCATCGTACAAACCACAATCAGGCTCTCGAACATATTTAACACGGTGATCATCTAATTCTTTGAAAAACTCCAAAGTTTCGGAATCAAGACCACCATCTTGGACAACAATCTCGAAATCAACATAGTCTTGACTTAAAGACGACTCAATACTCGCTCGGATGGTTTCGAAACGATTAAACGTAGCAGTTATAATTGATATCTTCATGATAGGCGATTAAAGTGTTTCAACGCGCGATAAAAAGAAAGCCGAGCCCAGTGAAAAAATAAATTTAAGATCCGAAATATAAAGAAACTCGAAATAGAATGGTGATTCCACCCACCATTAATAAAACCTGGCAGCAATTTAAGCCTAAAATCACGGTCTTTCAAACTAAGATTAAACGACACGTGCTCACAAACCTCTCGACCTTCTGGAGTAATGCCAATATATGAGCCATCCAGAAAACACGCTGCCTTGTAAAGCGCCAACCCACCAAAGGCAGAGTCAACATCAAATGACTCTAGATGTTCTGGAAAATGAAAGAACCTGGAATAAACTGCAAAAGTTTCAGCTCGAAAGCGCGGCAGACCTATGGCCTGAAGATAGTCTGATGCAGCCCAACAATCATTAGGAGACAAATAATCATGACGCATAGCCCATACATCATAATATCGACCTAACTGATTAGGGAAACAAGCATCCCAAGCGTCAATCTCTTCCAAAGCAAAATCAACTGCACTAGAAGACAAGCGATTATTCACGCCGTCCAAATCCACAACAACAACTAAACTTGATGACAGTGAGCCATCAGACAAAAGGCCTCTAACATGAGAAACGTAAAAATTGCGACAAAAAGCAATTCGTTCCGTCCGCTTAGGGAGAGCAGTCTTGAGGTCTCCAAGGGTGACAAAATCCAAATCGCACAAAGAACGACACTGCTGTAGTACGCCCAAAGTGTTGTCAGTACTATCAGATTCAACCAGAAACCACTTACACGTACCGCGATGTGAGAAAGCTCTATTGATACGTGAAACATCACGAAGCAAACTCTTAGAACAATTTCTAACAACTCCAACAATTAAAAACTGAAACATGGCGCGATCCTATATATGTTATTGCACTTTCTTTTCGAAAATTTTAGCACGAACGAGTACAATATAAAACGCACGAATAAATGAAGCAAGGAACCCTCGATATCCATGAATAAAACCAAGGCGAAAGAAGTAATGATAGCAAAACCAAATGAGAGGCTCAAAAACTGAAGATATAACAAGCATTTTCAAAAAACGACGCCGTTGCTGAACGTCGCCGAAAAGCTTAGGCAAAACACCGCGGGCCATTAAACCAGAAGTACGTACATCCGCTTCCCAGGTAGCATAAACATTATGCTTCGAAACATAATGTGTTAAGCCATTCCAATCGAGATGCTCAACACCGTTTTTAAAATTTAATGCCGATCCATCAAAAATCACCCGCTCATGGATCTCCATGTCATAGCCATTGTCAGTTTCGGAAATTTCCTCGAAACGACAAACTCCAACCCTGAAAAATATCAAGGCAGCAAAATCAAAACCTCCATACTTCAACCGCTCACCCAGAAAATAAAACTTTTTATAAATGAAAGCACATTGATATTCTTCTTGCAAAGAAAACACGCGCATCTCATGATAAAGATCGATGCCCACAATCTCATCTGCGTCCAAAAGAAGTATCCAATCAGTTGTTAAATTCAAATTATCTAAAGCCCATTGCCGTTTCTTTGGATAAGGGGGGGTATAAGTGAAATCTTTAACCTCAACATTAAACTCTTTTGCTATCGTTTTGGTTTGATCACTGCTAAAGCTGTCAACAACAACAATTCGAGCAAAACGCCCCACCAAATGCTCCAAGCATTGCCGTATGTTCCGCTCTTCATTTTTTACAGAGAGTATGACGGTACAATTTATCATTGATTAGCTCCTAATAAAACAGAACGGTACTTAGATCTAAATACCAATGAACCAAAGCTAGCAGCGTGTGCTTTTAACTGAGAAACGTCACTTTCAGCTGTAGAAAGACTCTCAATGGTATAAGCAATTGAAAGCAGACTATCATCGACTTCATAAAATAACCCTTGGAACCCAGCAACCTCTGGAAAACAATGAGCACGTGGAAGCACAACAGGTGTACCACAAGACATTGCCTCGATGACTGGCATACCAAAGCCTTCGTACAGAGACGGGAAAAATAGGAAATCTGATGAACGATAGAGCCAAATGAGATCTTCGTCAGAAACATCGCTCACGATATATAGCCGATCGAGCACATCTTGGTAATCAAGCTTCTCTGCTACACTCAACGGCGAAGTAACAGCAGTGAATGAAATTCGCGAATCATATCGCAACAGCTCTACAACCTTGGAAAAATCCTTGCAGTAGCCCCTAGAGCCTACAAACAAGCCGCGAAAATTGAATGAACGAGGGGGCGTGATATTATCAATTTCTATCTCAAAAGATGGCGGCAAACAGTTGTGTATGACAATAACGTCGCGAGGGTTTACATTTGGAAATAGGCCGAGTAAATCTTTTTTTGTATTGTTGGAAACGCAAACAATTTTATCAGCGAAAGAAATAGCGAGTTTTTTTTGTATTCGATGCAAGATTACAGCTAACGTTGATTTCGGTGAGTATTTTTCATAAATAAAATCATGAACCAGCACAATATTTATCGCGCCTGGCCAGATAGAAACGCGATAATACGACGACAAGAAGACATGTCGACCGAAGCCCAAATAACAAAAGGCTGGAAAAAAACTTAGGAGTTTAGCAAAAAGAGAGTTAAACGGCTTGGAATTCAAAAAAATAATCCCATCTGATCCACCATCCACACACGCAAGTATATCACGCCAAACCCTTGTAACTCCGCCTTTGCGCTGAAGAGAGAAAATAATACCATCCAAAACAAGCATTTTTACATTTTCTCACGCAAATAATCAAAAATATCGATTTTTGGCTTCCAATTCAATTCTTGAAGTTTCCGACTTGGAATTGGGCCGGACATTCTGTTACTTGGGTGCGGTTGAGCGTACGAATACTTTAGTTTCAAAGAATCTGCCAATTCTACGATCGAAACAGATCGTGGGTGAGCGATACAATAGTCGTCACCAGAACCAGAAGATCCAATCACAAGCAGTGCATCAATAGTATCGTCGACATGTGTGAAATTGCGTTCTTGCGTTCCGGGAGCAGTTATGTTCACACATTCATTCTTCTTGTATGCTTCCAAAAAACGAGCAACAACTGTTGAATAATTTCCAGTTGAGATTTCACGGCCACCGTAAACATTATAAAAATAACAGATTGCCCAATCAATGCCGTACCAAGTAGCGAAATTCTTCACAAACTTGGCATTAACAGATTTTGAAAAAGTGTAAGGAGAAAGGTTCTCACCAGATGCGTGATCGTAGAAGCGTGTACTTGAGCCAGAATAGATCAGTTTTGCACCAGAACTTTTAACAAATTTCAGGACGTTTGGAAGCGGTCTGAAGTTAAGATCCACCACTTTGTCGAATTCCAGAATGCTTTGCTCAACACGAGCGTATTCACCGAGATGATAAATGAGATCAAATTTACGACCATGAAAGATTTCGCCAATTAGTTCTGTACTCGCGAACACATATTCAACGCCATCAAAGCGTTCATTATTTGATGAATGGCAATTATCCAAAACTGTCACAACATTGTCTGAGCACAGGCGCTCAGTTAGATGTGATCCAATAAACCCGCAACCACCTGTTATCAGGATATTTAAGCCTCTAAGCGGCTCTTTGAAAGCTTGAGTCATTTCAACCTCGACATTGGCTTAGAATTACTGGGTCTGACTTTAGCGCCCATGGCACAGTCTTTCGTGATTCCGTACTAGTTTGCCCTGAACAGAGGGTTCGGATTTTGTGACTGCCTGATACTGGGAGTTCCGCATTTCTTTAACAGCCCACAAGGCAGCAATGATCCAGGCAAGCCAAGCGTGGAGGACGGCGAGGAGTGCATCGCCGATGGTGCCTTTTAAGGTGCATCGCGACAGGCGGCCGTCAGTTTTCAGGTGGCCAATGTCGGCTTCGGTTGCGTCGGGGGCAGCGATCAGTTTTGGTGTCAGGACGCGGCGAGTTCCATTGATCAGGAAGCGGTTCGCTTCATCACCGTGGCCTCGATATCCGCGATCGACGACGGCAAGTTCGGGTCTATGCTCTGTCAGGATTTTCACTTGTTCGAGCGCCGGTCGGAGGGTGTCGCCGTCGTAGGGATCGCCCGGAAAGCTACGCATGCCTACCACAATTCCCTCGTCCAATGCGGTGGCGACGCTCCTCTTGCAGCCAAATTCGTAGGGAACCCATGAATGACCTAGCGGAAACTGCACAGTTTTAGCCGAAACTGGACATGTATGAACGGGCTTTTTCATTGCATGCGCGTGGAGAGGGTGTTTGTGGTTGTTCACGTTGATCCAGACGCCGATGGCGCGTGTCGCGTGCTGCATAGAATCGAAGCACCAGCGATGAGCGCACTGCTCTTTTAGCGTCCGGATCACACGCTCAACCATGCCGTTTATCTGCGGGTAGTAGAGCTAGGTGAGCTCTTGTCTCAGACCGTAGCTTTTCACTAAGGCCGAGTTTCGTGAGTTTGAGAATACTCAGCCATTGTCAGACCTCAGAAGCGGCTCCGGCGGGTCCCTGCTGAGCATGCCCAACCTTGCTATAGACGCTTGCTCTAAGCCAGGCCGTCGTGGCCCTGCCTAATCGAGAGATATGCCAGCCCAGAAGCCCGCGGGTGTGACGGTCGATAGCCAGTGCAAGCGTTGTCCAGCCATCTCCGCTTGCCCAAACCCGGTGCAAATCTCTCGATCAGCGTTAGCCGGTTTCGCAGCCATAGAAGGCAGCGCTTAAATCTGACGACGCGTCCCAATAGGTGGCTTGCGAAACTGCCAGTCTTTGGTCTGGAATGTCCTCCGAACCGAGTTTTCAATGAAACCGAGAGCGAAGCAACCTTCCGATACCAAAAGGCTGGCTCAGCCTCGATCGTCGCCTTGATCGGGTCTGTAAATCAGGGCTCGACCCTCGGCGCAGTTTTGGTTGGCTTATAGTATATCGTCCGACGCTCCGCGCCGAACCAAGTTCATAGCTTAGCCAGCGCCAATGCGATCCCAACCGCCGCTGGCATCCTTGATCCAGCCTTTAACCCCTGAGGGTGGCAGATTGACTGACCTCTGTCACCTTCGACTTGCCCTTGAATAATCTTGATCACCAGCTACGGCTTCGCTCTCCAGCGCTTGATGCTGTCGTCCATAGTTATACTCATCGCTATCTTCTGCGCTATAGCATGAGCAGATTTTTACAGGGACCAAACTTCCTCGTCTTTGCATTGGAGGCGCAGTCGAGCACGGGCTGATGTGGAGCGTAGCCTCTGTCGTTGACCTTGGACCGCTGATGCCGCAGCTGCAACACCCAGGCGATCTTGTGGATAGCTAGTTGCAACCAAGCTGCAATCGGGCATCTCCTCGAAAAGGCCGCTCAGCGCCTGCCTATCACAGACACGAGGCTTGCCGTGAAACTGTAGCAAGAACGGCAGTACGCGGTACCTCTGCGCGTCGATGACGACAAGAATGACTGCTCGTTGTGTTCTCCGAGTTAGGGAGCGTGAAACATGCCGATGGGACACCCGCAAGCGAATTCTGTATTTCAGACACTAATTCTCTCGCCCGACTGCTTTAAAATTAACCCCATTTCAACCTCGAGATTTGCCGAGACGCAACTGATACGATGACCACCAACAAAAGAAAGCGTGTGCCGGCCCTTATCGTGAAGACCATACCGCCAAAAAACATATAGAAAATCGCGAGCAACAATAAATTTGCAAAGAAACGCGAGTGATATCCAAATCTTGAATTGTGTATACGCAAACCAAAGCCCAATGATGCAACAACCACCAATGGCCAAACTAAGAGTCCTGGATTTCCGAACCAGTAATACCCTTCAGTGAACAAATCAAAGTTAAGAGAAAAGCCTTCGCGATCCAAACCAAGTGGATAACTCAGGGACATTTCAAAGAGCGCTTCACTCGGTAAAAATGACGACGGAGTTGGTGATAAATATAACGGCAGTAAGTGTGGCGATGATTTGAAATCATATTGAGATTGCAATAATACATTGACAGTATCGCTACCAGGAAAGGAATAATCGATCAATATAAGCAAAATACCATACATTCCCTTAATATCGAAGTTGCTGATCGCATAAAAGAAGTTAACAAACGAAGGGTCGCCCCTCGATGCAAGCGACAAGAATAGAACGACAAATGAAAGAGAAAAATAGAAAGATGCTTTGAAGAACTGTTTGTGAAAAATCGACAAAAGAAATAGGAAAGCGTAGGGAACGACGCTCGTTCTTGAAGCGGTGGAAGCTGGGTATATGATAAGACAGAAGAGAACAAATACCAACAACACGGAATTTATTCGAACCCGAAAAAATTTTAATTTAAAGTCGGAAAGAAGATAAATAGTGACTATGCCGATCAACAAGTTCAATTGCTGAAACTTGTGCGCGCCTGAATGTCGAGCTACACTCGGCTGAACAATATACTCAAAATTTAGAAGGAGACCAAAACTAAGCAAAATTATGCACAAAAAAATAAAATGTAACTTTGTGTTCCTGAACCTATTTGACACGACATGGTTTACGCGAAGGACGCTAGGCACCAGAAGCTTAAAGGAAATAACATAAACAAGAAGCTGAAAAAGTAAAACAAAAAAAGCTAATACGCTTGTATCGTGAACCTGCCAAAATGATGGGGGTATAACATGATAAAACTTCAATAAGTGCGTCGCGGCGCCGCCAAAAGCGATAATCATAACTATGGAAGTAGCCGGGATTCTCATTCCAGCAAAGTTTTTGCCTGTTGCGGTCAAACTAGGTTTACCAACGTATACTTGAGCTTCGCTAAGGATAGTTCGTAAAACATCTCGTTCGAGTGCTTAGAGCCTATCAGTTTATCATCTAACACGTCGTCAAATCTCAACAAATTAAACTTTACAGCCAAGTATGCTAAATATGAATTCCCACTGGTATAAACAGGTATGCCATATTGCATTGCTTTGCCAAAAGCGCCTGATGATAAATCATACTTTTGCGAAAATTTACACCACATTATCGGCAACTTGTGGCGGGTCAGTACGGAATCTATTAGATGTTCTGGAAACGCTCCGAAAGTTTTAAAATTGTTACACGCGATCAATTTTGACGTGTCATCTTCTTGAATCTTTCCGTAATGATAAAAACTCAAACTAGGAAAAGACCTAGCCAATTCACCAATTTCATCCATTCCCTTCTCTCGCGTCAAAAAGCCCAATACAATGATATCCGAGCGCTTGCCTGGTACAGACGAGTTTTTATAACCATGCCAGCCTAAATCGCAAAACATTGGATCAAAGATAAAATCTTTATAGTAGAAACTTAGATTTCCCAGATACTCAAAGCTTACCAATGATATAATAGTCACTTTATTCAATCTAAGCAGCAAACTCAGTATTAATTTTTTGATAATAGTTTTTGCATTCCTTTCCTTGAGACGAGTCGATCCAATATGGATACCTGACGTCCGTAATCCTTGAATTTGCCTCAGCATCGAAATGAAAAGAATCGCAAAAAAGTGTTCGTCTATGGTTACAAAAAATACATTTTTTTTTGTCCAAACTAAATAAAACAATTTTCTATAAGAATACTCGACTTTCTCAACATCGAATAATTTCGAAAGAAATGAGGCATAGCCAACGTGATGCCCCGATATATTATCATACACGATCATTGATGTAGTCTCTATACAAAGGTGGCCGAAGCTTGATCCATCTTCTATGCTTTGCCAATTTTTGGATTAGATCGGGTTCTAATAAATCCTCAATGGTATCAATAAGGTATGCACCACTTGCCTCGTGGAGATCGGCCAGATGGTTTTTTAAAACAATAGGCACAGCCCCAAAGACGAGCGCTTCCCAAGTTCGATGGCAATCGAGTCCTCCGCCGGGCGGGCTTAACACAGCCAGGTATTCATGGTAAAGATCCCATAATCCTATTTGGTCTCTTCGCTCGTTTAGTATTTCGAAGTTTGGGTTGTCCGCTATCTTCGCCACAATCGCCTCGCGAATTGGATGCGAATAACTACTCTTAAAGTCTACTAAAATTTTTTGGATGCGTTCTTTTTGCGATTTTCCCATCAAGATATATTCGATTAGAGCGGTTTGACTTAAATTTCTTCGCTTAGTATGGATATCAAGACCAATCGGTATAAGTTTTACTTTGTGCTTCAAGCCATTCGGAATGACGCTCACATCTACATTTTGCGCGAATATATATTTCAAATTATCATCAGAGAGAATTTTAATGGTAAAATCCAGTGTGTTACTTGAAGTGATTGACCAATCGCCATCACTCAATATAAGAGAGAATTGTTGCGTATTTTTGCTCAATATTACTTCATATAACTTATTTAAATTATTAATGTAAATGTCAGCGCGCGAGCCAATATTCATCCAATAAGACGGTGAATTTCGACGATGCATTAGTTTGGTCAGGATCCAGGAGTACTTTATCTCTGTTCCCAAAAATATAAGGGGAGCCCATGGCTTCGAGACCGCGCAAAACGCGTAACCTTTGGATGTGATAATCCCATTGGTCTTTTGGGTGAAGTCACCCGTCGACATATAAATAGCATGTAATAATTTATTGATTTTTCGTATATAATGCATGACAATTTCTCATAAACAAAATGGGATCACAAGCTTTAATTTTTAGCACGCCAATGTTATTGCTATCCTTATCGGCAAAATCATACAAAAGTGTCGCCACAATTTGCGACGCAAGTGTTGCAGCTGCTGCACCGTATCCTCCAAAGGCTGGTATAAGAAAATAATTTAAAGCCACGTTTAGAGCCAATCCTACAAGTGACCGCTTGAAAATTTGCTTTGTCTTACCATTAGCTACAAGCCATTGATTACCCACAACGCCCATAGATACAAATATTAATGTGATGACATGGACGCTCAATATGCCCCAACTTTGTTCGTATTCAGCGCCAAATACAGCCGTAATCACTTGTTGTCCGAAAAAAAATATAATAAAATTTATGGCGAATGCAGAATATATTAATGTATTTAATATTGAAGTTAGCCTTATCTCATATTCCTCTATACCTTTACTGATTCGAGTTACCAATAATGCGGGCGTATAAGTCGCAACTACCATGACCGGCAACATATACCATATCTCACTCAATCTTGATGCAACTGAGTAGTAACCAACCTCCTCAACTCCTACTAACTTTGCTAACATAAATTGGTCAGTTCTCATGTAAAGTATCGTTGCGGCACTCGAGAGCATTATCGGCCAAGATTGATTTAAAATTTTCCTTATAAACCCCATATCAAGTAAATTTATTGAAAACTTAAAGCGCTTTCGATAAAATTTGATCAGGACCAAATAGAAAATTATCGCCTCACATAAATAAATTATTGCAAAAAGCATCAAGCTAGCTTCAACGCCAGCGGCAAAAATTCTTAAAGCGGCCGCCACAGAGAATGCAATGACGCCTGATAAAACTATGAGGTCAGATCTTGTTTTGGATTCATAGTAATAGCTTATCACATCTAGCGGTTTTAACAGCAGGACAACGAACATGATCAACCACACTTTTGGTGATCCTAGTTCATCTTCAAATATCATATAGCTTATAAAGGCTGCAATAGGTGCAATTAATACTGCCGCCAAAAGCATTGTTAATATCATTGAATAGACAATACCTTTTGATTTTGTTCTTCCTTCGACTAATTCTTTGACAATTACGTTTTGTAGGCCCATTCCGATGAATATAGAGGCTAGACTGATGACACCAAGTATTAGGTTATATTGACCGTAAGTGGTTGGCCCTAGGGTTCTAGCTAGAATCGCCGCAATTAGAAACCCCAAGAGCAGCCGATACATCTTTTCCAAAATCAACCAAGATAAGCTCTTCCGTATTCTTCCTTTATTGAGCAACTGCTTTAGTCCGTGCCATATATATCACGTGTAAAGATTTTTGCCCCAAATTTTTCCGTGTTTTTGTCCGTTCGATTTGCAATTATGATGTCGTTTATTTCTTCGAATTCTTCGAGGCTCTCAATGAGCCTTATCCCATTCCATTCCCGACCAGGGCACAACGGTTCAAAAATCGAGATATCGATTTTTTGCGACTTTAAGTCCTGAATAACATCAAACACTGCACTTTCCCGAAAGTTATCGCTGTCTGCTTTCATGGTGAGACGATAGATTCCGATTTTTGTTGGCCGTAGATTTAATATTTCTGATACAATACGTTGTTTTCTTGTTTGGTTGGATTCAATAATGGCCGAGATCAAATTTTGTTGTATTTTTCCATAGTTTGCCAAAAGTTGCTTAGTGTCTTTGGGCAAACAATAGCCTCCATAGCCAAATGATGGATTATTGTAACCAGATCCAATTCTTGGATCCAAGCAAACTCCTTCTATAATCTGTTTGGCGTCATATCCTGAAGACAACGCATAGCTATCCAGCTCGTTAAAGAACGAGACGCGCATAGCAAGATATGTGTTTGAAAAGAGCTTGATTGCTTCAGCCTCATCAGGGCCGGTTAGAAGGATCGGCACGTTCTTTATTTTAGCGCCCTCCGATAGCATCGAAGCAAATTGCTGTGCTGCCTCGTTTTGATCGCCGACGATGATACGGCTGGGGTGAAGGTTATCGTAAAGTGCTCTTCCTTCTCTGAGAAATTCCGGAGAAAAGATAATCCGATTAGTTTTAAATTTATCTCGCAACCCTCGCACAAAACCTACCGGAATTGTAGATTTTATCACAATAGTCGCATGTCTATTAACTTGAATCACAGATTCAACCACACTTTCAACACTTTGTGTATCGAAGAAGTTCGTCTCAGGGTTATAATTAGTTGGTGTAGCGACAATTACAAAGTCGGCTTTGGAGTAGGCTTCCTCAGGTTGACTTGTGGCTGTCAAACGTAGGTCGCCTTTCTCAAGAAATTTTTGGATTTCCTGATCGATGATTGGTGAACGCTTTTCATTGACATAATCAACTCGCTCTTGAGAAATGTCAGTTGCAGTTACTTGATGATTTTGCGCCAGCAAGACAGCATTTGACATCCCTACATAACCAAGTCCTGATACCACAATCTGCATTTTTCAGCCTTACTTTTTTACAGTGACCGTATTTTGTGACACGAAGTTCTTCATGCTTCGTTGCAACTTGCACTGGGTCGAGCTTGTTGCCACGAGTTCGGCATAGTGTTACATTTGATTATTTTAGTTCGACATTTTGTTGTTTACGATCTTATCTATTTCAGCGGCTAAACGAGCTTTCGTTCTGTTGGTTCGAACAGCCTGACGAAATAATTCAATGGTCTTGTCCTGTAAGGTTGCTACGCTGCTTTTGAACAGCTCGGGCCTGATTTAGTGCCAGTCTCTCATCGCCCGCAACTTTGTTCTCGAGTTAATGGTGACGGCGCAAGCTTCTGATTTTAGATCATAGCATAGCGCAAGATGGGTCGCTCAAGGTCGTAGCAGTACTGGAACCGCTGGCTTGGCAGTAAGCCGCACATCCGGCTATTGATGCGCTCGATCATTCCGGATCTTTATATGCTTTGATGCCAGCCCAAATTTTTTGCGTTGTCGTGGCTTACTTGTGAAGAGAAAACAGTATCACGTTTCCTCATGCCAAGCGTCGCGTGCGTGGCACAGAAAGCGCAGATCAGCGCGGTGTTATGTGATTAACGGGGATCGAACACTAGAAAAAACTCTCAAGAGAGTTTGGCGGCCGGGATTATGGTTTGATTTCTTTTTCACCAACAATGGAGTAATCATTGTTATTTTTGCTGCTATAAGCCGCTCCGACGGTTCTCACATGCCTCCTGTCTGCATGTTGCTGCCGAATTGCATTGCCGCGCTCACCACCAGTTTCTTCACGCCCTGGCTTTCACGATCAAGCCCGCAATCTTAGCCGCTATGCCGTCCGAATCGGCCTCCCCGCCACGAGTCTCGACATTCAACCTGACTAAGGGCTCAGTATTCGACTTGCGCACATTGAGCCGCCAACCCGCGTGAGAGAGGCTCAGACCGTCCATTTCGTCAACCTCGGCACCAACGGCGTAAGCTGCCCTCACCGCCGCGATCGCAGCATCGGCATCCTTCACCCTGAAGTTCACCTCGCCAGAACTCGGAAACGCGGCACGACGGCTGGCGAGCAAGTCAGTCAGAGAACGACTAGATTTCGAGACCAACTCAGCAATGAGGAGCCAGGGGATCATTCCGCTGTCGCAGTAGGCGAAGTCGCGGAAGTAGTGGTGTGCCGACATCTCACCGCCGTAGACGGCTTGGTTTGCCCTCATGGCTTCCTTGATAAAGGCGTGGCCAGTTTTTGACTGAATGGCGGTGCCGCCAGAGCGGGAGACAACGTCGAGCGTGTTCCAGATCACTCTCGGGTCATGCACCACTTTGCCACCGGGCTCCTTGGCAAGGAAAGCCTCCGCCAAGAGGCCCACGACGTATTCACCGGGGACAAACTGGCCGTCGCCGTCGAAGAGGAAGCAGCGATCGAAGTCGCCATCAAATGCCACACCAAAGTCGGCGCCCACTTCCTTCACCACGTCAGACGTCACGGCGTGGTTTTCGGGGAGGAGTGGATTGGGGATGCCGTTCGGGAAGGTCGGGTCAGCGGAGTGGTGCACTCTCACAAATTCAAGTGGAGCGCCCATCTCGGCAAGCCGCGACGCGATCGCATCAAACGTGGGACCCGCCGCACCATTCCCAGAATTCACAACGAGTTTCAGAGGGTGGAGTGCCTTAACGTCGACGAGGCTCAAGACGCGGGAGACGTACTTCTCTCGTGCACCTTGAGAGCGATCAATCGCTCTGCCGAGGCTCGAAGCCTCAGACCACGCTCCCGCCTCTGCCAGAACTCGAATGGGCTGGAAGTCTAAGGCATCATTAAGGGGACGCGATCCAGACTTCACGATCTTCATGCCATTGTAGTCGATGGGATTGTGGGAGGCCGTCACCTCAATCCCGCCGCAGGCGCCGAACTCTGTGACGGCCCAGTACATCTCCTCGGTGCCCGCCATGCCGATTGACAGAACATCTGCACCTGCGTCGCGGACACCCCTTGCGACGGCGGCAGCATACTCTGCACTCGTCAAGCGGGCGTCATACCCCACCACAATCGACTTCGCCTTCAGATGCTGCGCAACTGCGCGACCGACGCGGTAGGCGACATCCTCATCGATATCGATACCAATGCGCCCGCGAATGTCGTAGGCCTTGAAGCTTGTAAGGACGCGGTGGCTCAAGAGATTTCTTACCATTCAGTCAGATTACAGCACTTTAAGGATGTCGGAAAATTCAGAAGGCCTACGTTTTCACGTGCTCAATGAGTTTTCGGTCGAACGTTTTTATAGAAGGGAAAAACCCACTCTCAGGCCCAAACGCCCGATAAGATAGATCAAAGCTCCGCCTCGACGTTGTCACGCAATTCCGTAGTCGCCGCCATCGCGCCAAGGAGTTGCTGCATCACGCGGTTGTAGCGCGTCACGGGTTGCTCTGCGACGAAGATCACGTCCTGCGGTCGAAGCTCTATCTCGCTCGCAATCGACAGGCGCGCGGGGTTAGATGCGTCGAGGTGATATGCCACGGCGCTATCTCCGCGCCGCCTGATGAGATAAATCTGGCTGCTGTCCGAAGTGAAAAGCGCGATGGCACCGCGCGAGAACATCGCGTCGCTGAGTGTCGGGCGGGCTTCCGCAGAAATCGGGAAGAGCGACTGTGACCCCACCTCGCCCGCCAAGATTACAGTCTCTGGGCGGTAGAACATGTTCTCGATGTAAACTCGGTCGCCGCCCTGCAGGTAGTATCTCGATGGGTCTGATCCCGTCAGGAGTTGGCGGGCAGAGAGGCGGTATTCCTCACCCCCCCGGAAAATCTTGACCAACTTGTCGGAGGTCGGATCTAGCGCCACGCCCGCCGTCGTCATCACCTCGGTGAGTGAGAGGGGGCGGTCTGTGAAGGGCAGTGCCATGGGCTGCACTGCGCCGCCAAAGAAGATCTTCTGAGAGTTGAAGCCCTGCACCGAGACTTCAAATCGTGGGTCGACACCCGACCTCAGGAGCGCCGCAGAAATCGACGCCTCAACCTCGGAGATTGTCTTGCCGGCCACGTCAACGCGGCCCACCTCGACGATGCTCACGTAGCCCTCGGACGTGACCGGAAGCAGCCGCAGGGAGTAATCATCTGACACAGTGCCGGTGTCGCTCACGCGCGGCATCAGGCGGGCAAATTGCAGGACGTCGCCGACGCCCACCTTGTAGATTGGCGCAGGAGCTTCGGGTGGGAGGCGCAAGTTGATGAAGGAGCTCTCCTCAACGAGCGTCGCCGCGCCCCCCAAGTTTGAGCCACGGATCACGCGGCGATTGAAGGGCGCGCTGTTGGCTTCCATCGCGACGGAAGAGGTCAGCGCCACAATTTGGAGTGCGATGGACTGCTGACCCTCCTCGGAGCCAGCCTCGGGTAGCTTCTGTGGGTTGTAGATCGCGCCGCAGGAGGAGATCGCGAGGGCGGAGCAAGCGAGCAAGATGTATCTGCCGAAGTTCATTTGCATCATCCCAACAGCAAGACGTCTGGCACTGCGGACGAGCGCAGCTCTTCTGTGGACGACTTCACCACGTCGCCAGCCATCGCCACGGCGACGATGGTCGACGGCAATGACTTCATCGTCGACAGTAAAGATGATGGCACTGTCCCGAAGTCGCAGATCACCAGGACGCGGTCGAGGTGAGACGTCTTCACCTCAATCGCGTCCCTCAGATTGCCGCGGAGGAGGTGACCCATCACGTCACTAAGTTCGATTGGCGATGCGCCCGAAGATGAGGCGAGGGAGCCCGAAGTCGGGAGCGACAGTGTGCCGGCACTCAAACCTGCGTCAGACCAAGCTCTGAGGAGTTGGCGCGCCGCTGCCTCGGAAGACTTCTTGGCGGAGGAAGACAAATGCCACATGACCAAGTACTTTGATGTGCCGGCCAAGTTCGCAACGACTTCCGACGGGAGTGCGTTGCGCGTCATTCGGAGGACCTTGCCGGCCATCACAGCTTCGGCAATCGCGCGCGCTGTGTGAAGTCGCCCCGACGCAACACCGCGAGCGAGGGCAATGCCTGCGCCGGCGAAGACACCAAAGACGGCGCCGAGCGCGAGGATGAGGCTCGATTTTGGTGCGGAGGGCTCGAGGGGCGGCACCGCGAATTGCAGGATGGTGCCGCTCGCCTCCGCAAATCCGCTCATCACAGACCTCGCCTTATACTGCTCCACCAAGACCTCGTAGGTCGCCTCCTGCACCTTGACGTCGCGCTGCAGTGCGAGGAGGTCCGCCGCCTCCTCAGCAGAAATCTTGGCGTTGCCTTCAGAGGCCGAAATTGCGCCCTCTATTTCTGAGAGGCGGGCAGAGAGCGTTGACGCAACTTGCTCAAGCCTCTCTCGTGGCAGCTCGGTCAGGGGCTCAGTGGCGCCCGACACTTGCGACAAGATGC
>JACCDH010280323.1_pt1 | contig 18291 bp, 16 predicted proteins | sample 7442481 | NCBI WGS metagenome assembly JACCDH01 (sample SAMN15323433, study PRJNA562643) | freshwater metagenome | isolation source: river surface water | place: USA:Blue River Watershed | collected 2017-08-15 | reverse complement strand
GCCTCTCACGATAAAGTGAGTGGGACGCATGCTGCTGCAATCATTGACGATCACACGCCCACTCCAGAGCATGCCAAGTTTTCTAGAAAAAGATTGGTATTACATAGCTCAGTTGTTACAGGACTGTGGCTTATTCCATTTATTGGATTGGCTCTAATTTTTGGATGGAAAACACTCTATCCACAGATCGCCTGGTTTTTTACTAAGGCTGCCTTTCTCACATTTGGAGGCGCTTATGCGGTTCTGCCCTATGTTTATCAAGGTGCTGTCGATCAATTTCATTGGCTCAGTGCCGGCCAAATGATGGATGGTTTAGCGCTTGGAGAAACCACCCCCGGACCACTCATCATGGTAGTAGCCTTTGTTGGCTACCTCGCTGGCCACATTCAACATCTCATTGGCAATAGCAATCCATTTTGGTTTGGCGTGCTTGGCGCTTGCGTTGCCACGTGGTTTACTTTCCTACCCTCTTTTTTCCTGGTCTTGGTCGGTGGACCACTCATTGAGTCCACACATGGCAAGTTGAGTTTCACTGCACCACTCACGGCAATCTCTGCCGCTGTAGTTGGCGTCATTGCCAACCTTGGATTGTTCTTTGCCTATCACGTCTTTTTTCCACATGGTCTTGGTGGCTCCATCTCTTGGGTTTCGATTGCAATCACCTTACTTGCAGGTTTAGCGCTATTTAAATTTCAAAAAGGGGTTATTAGCGTGTTAACCGGTTCAGCCTTAGCGGGCTTACTCAGTTATTTACTGGCAAGTTTATTGATCTAGACCCATCGCATTTAGGGCTGAAATTGGCATAATGGATGTTATGCGAATCGAACCCCAAACCATCACCCATCTCCAGGAGTGGCTCGGCAAAACCGAAACCCTTCAAGACATCGTCACAGCAGCACCTGTCAAAGCTTTATCTGCGACGCTCGATCGTTCCGACCCTACCCCGAATGATGGAACCTTTCTTCCCGAGTTATGGCACTGGCTCTATTTTTTGCCTTGCGCCCTTCAATCTGAAATCGGACCTGATGGTCACCCTAAGCGTGGCGGATTTTTACCACCTGTACCGCTACCACGTCGGATGTGGGCTGGTAGCCGAGTTCAATGGCTGGCCCCACTTGCAGTGGGCGATGAGATCGAACGTGTTTCTAAAATTGAATCTGTTACGCACAAGGCCGGTCGCACCGGTGATCTCATTTTCGTATTAGTCAAGCACGCAATCTCTAACCAAAATGGCTTGGCCTTAATTGAAGAACATGACATCGTGTATCGCGATGCTCCGGGTCCAGACGATAAACCTGTTGCACCCACACCAGCACCTACAGGCGCACAGTGGACCAAGACGATAAGGCCGGATGATGTTTTGTTGTTTCGTTACTCAGCACTGACATTTAACGGTCATCGCATTCATTATGATCGTAAATACGTCACTGAAGTAGAGGGCTATCCTGGCCTGATTGTTCATGGCCCTTTAATTGCAAGCTTGTTGGTAGATCTAGTGCGTCAAAGTATTCCAGGCTGCAGATTGAAGAGCTTTGAGTTCCGTGCAATTCGCCCTACTTTTGATATCAATCCTTTTAAAGTCAGCGCCAAACCGGATCTTGAGAAAGATCCGTCTGGAAAAACCATCTCTATTTGGGCTGAAGATCACGAAGGTTGGCTCACCATGCAAGCCACCGCAGTTTTAGCTTAAGGAATGATTTTGTTATGACTACTCCGCATTTATCTAAAGCTTTAGCTACATTTGCTTCTGAATTAAAGATTGGCGATATTCCTGAAGAGGTGATTTCCCGCACCGAAGATTTACTAGTAGATTGGTTTGGGTCTGCAATTGCTGGCAAAGGTTCGCGCGCCGTAGAGGCTATTACGCAGTTTGCGCAAAACATGGGGGGCTTCAATGCCACCAACCCTGGCTCTGCTGAAATTCTGATTCACCGCACAACTTCAAGCCCTTTCTTGGCTACCTTAGCAAATGCAGCCGCATCGCACGTAGCCGAACAAGATGATGTGCACAATGGTTCTGTATTTCATCCGGGGACTATCGTATTTCCTGCTGCTCTTGCAACGGCCCAAGCCATAGGCGCTTCAGGAAGAGATCTGCTCGTAGCTGCAGTCGCTGGCTATGAAGTCGGTATTCGGGTTGGTGAATTCCTAGGTCGCTCACACTACAAAATATTTCACACTACAGGCACAGCCGGCACCTTAGCTGCAGCAGCAACTGTAGGTCATCTTCTCAAACTCAACCCAAGCCAAATGCTGCATGCCTTTGGCTCAGCTGGAACACAATCTGCCGGCCTTTGGGAATTTCTGCGCGATGCCGCTGACTCCAAGCAACTTCATACAGCACATGCCGCCTCAACTGGCTTGATGTCAGCCTACTTAGCGCAATCTGGTTTTACTGGTGCCGAACACATCCTAGAAGGTAAACAAGGTTTGGCTGCCGGCATGTCGAGTGATTCTGATCCAAGCAAATTAATTGATCGACTAGGAACTCGCTGGACTATTGCTGAGACGAGCTTCAAATATCACGCCTCATGTCGTCATACACACCCTGCTGCCGATGCCTTATTGCAAGTCATGCTGAAACAAGATCTCAAGCCTAGCGATATCGCCAAGGTGGAAACCTTGGTTCACCAAGGGGCAATCGATGTCTTGGGTCCAGTTACCGACCCCACAACCGTGCACCAATCTAAGTTCTCAATGGGTACCGTACTCGCGATAGTTGCCCACTATCAATTTGCAGGCCTGCAAGAATTTGATCAACACTTCCATGATCAAGATATTTGTTCTTTCCGCGATCGCGTCACTATGATCTTGGACCCTGAAGTCGATAGTGCTTACCCCCAAAGCTGGATCGGTAAAGTTAAAGTCTACTTAAATAATGGTGAAGTATTAGAGGGTCGTGTTGATGAACCCAAGGGCGATCCTGGTAATACCCTAAGCCGGACTGAGATTACAGATAAGGCGATGCGTCTTGCTGCATTTAGTGGTGGCGCAAGCCCAAGTGAGATGAGTGCCGCTATCGAGCGCTTGTGGAATATCCGCAATCAGTCCAAGATAGGTCAATTACTCCCTTAACTTTAGAGTCGTTTATTTTTTCTCTTGCTTCATTTTTAATAAAGCCTCATTGATGAATCCACTTGATACACCCCTTGGCTTTAGCAGCACATTCTTATTTGTTCCAGGCACACGCCCTGAGCGTTTTAGTAAAGCCTTGGATAGTGGCGCCGATGGTGTCATCATCGACCTTGAAGATGCAGTTGCTGAAGAAGATAAGGAGTCTGCACGTGCAGCTATACGCTCTGCCTGGCCAACGTTTAGTGCAGACCAAAAAAAGCGTCTGATCATTCGATCGAATTCTCCTGGCAGTCATTTTTATTCAGCTGACCTAATCTTGATGCAAGAATTAGATGCAGCCTGCCTATTAATTCCTAAGAGCGAATCTCTCGACCAAATTAATGGTGCAGCACAAATTCTTCCGAATACAGCAATCATTCCAATGATTGAAACTGCCATTGGACTTGATCGCCTTAATGAGATTGCAAACTCTGAGCAGGTATTACGTCTGGCTTTGGGCAATATTGATTTGCAGGCAGACTTGGGAATGGTGTGTGACGCACAAGAAACTGAACTTCAAACAGCACGCTTTCAGATTGTGTTGGCCTCACGCTTGGCGCAAATTGCCCCTCCCATTGATGGGGTTACTCCTTCTACTGACAACATTGAGCGCATTACAGACGATGCAGAGCGCGCGAAAAGAATGGGCTTTGGTGGCAAGCTATGCATCCACCCAAAACAGGTTTCCCTAGTGAAGACTTCCTTTATGCCTACTGCCGCAGAAGTCTCTTGGGCACATCGCGTGATTGAAGCGGACAAAGCATCTAAGGGTGGCGCAGTGAAATTAGATGGCCGCATGATTGACCGACCAGTGGTCTTATTGGCGCAAAGGACACTTGCCATTACTGGTAAACCCTAAAGTCGATAGTTGCTAAAAGTGGCAAAATTACCCCGCATTACACATTAACGGAGACTTAAATGAAATTAAAGAAAACTTTGCTAGCCAGCGTAGGGGCCTTGTTCCTTACCGGCAGCCTCTTGTCAACACAAGCCTCAGCAGCAGATGAAGCATATCCAACAAAACCGATATCCTTAATTGTTCCATTCTCAGCAGGTGGACCTACAGATACTGTTGCTCGCTTGCTCGCCGTACCAATGGGCAAATCACTTGGGCAAACTGTCGTAGTTGAAAACGTAACTGGCGCAGGCGGCACAATTGCAGCAACCAAAGTTGCGCGCGCAAAACCAGACGGCTACACACTGTTTATTTATCACATTGGCATGGCAACTGCGCCAGCCCTTTATGACAAGCTCCCATACGATCCATTAGAGAGCTTTGAATACATTGGTCAAGTTGTTGATGTTCCAATGGTGCTCTTAGGCAAAAAAGATTTGCCAGCAAACAACTTTAAAGAACTCGAAGCCTATATCAAAGCTAATGGCTCTAAAGTAACTATGGCTAATGCTGGCCCAGGCGCAGTGTCACAACTTTGCGGCTTACTGTTCCAAAGTCGCTTAGGTGTGAAGCTAACCAACATTCCTTACAAAGGTACAGGTCCAGCACTTACTGATTTGTTAGGCGGTCAGGTTGATCTGCTCTGCGATCAAACCACTCAGACTGTTGGATATATCAAAGCAGACAAAGTGAAAACTTTTGGCGTAACAACACCAAAGCGCTTGCCAAGCTTGCCTAATATTCCTACTTTAGATGAGCAAGGCTTAAAAGGCTTTGACGTTAAAGTCTGGCATGGTATCTATGCACCTAAAGGCACTCCACCAGCTGTTATAGCGAAGGTGAATGCAGCCTTGAAAGCCGCGTTGAAAGATCCAGATATTAAAAAGCGTCTTGATGAGTCCAGTATTGACATTGTTTCAATGGATAAAGTCACATCACAATCTCTTAAGGCTCAAGTTGATTCAGAGCTCAATAAGTGGGGTCCATTGATTCGTAAATCAAAGATTTCTGATTAATCTTTAATCGGATTGCAAATGTTGTTAAAAGGCCAGCTTATAGCTGGCCTTTTTTATTGCACCCGCATCATCGCTAGGATCAATACCTACTTTATAGACAATCAACCCGCTCTAAAAAGATATCCTGATTGCGCCTTCTCACGACGCTTCTGATAAATTGTGCTGGGGATGGCAAAGAGAGCCCAGATCGCCAGGAAAGGATCGAGGAGATAGTCCCAGAGATTCGCTGACTCATGCCAATGGGCTGCCCAAGCAATGATTGCAACTGAAATAAGCCAAACACCCTTGGTCCATCCAGCCAGACCGCAGACTAGGGCAAATAGAATGACAGCACCTAAGAACCCAATGGAACCATAGCCCCATACATAGGGGTCGAACATTCCAAAGCCTAACGCCAGGGGATAAAACACAATTGCAATGATTGCTAAAGGGAGCTTGAATCCAAGCGGCGTCTTTTGTGCAGCAGGCAATATGGAGCTCCACAACAAAAGCATTGTCACGATACTAAGCTCCCCAGTGACTCCACGGACATAGGCAGACAAAGGTAATTCAAGCGACATTCCCAGCGGCCAGAAAAATACGTTGCCTAGCAATAAAACTATCAGTAGTCGAATTAAAAATGGGATCTCTGTTGATGATAGTTTTTGAAGAAGAATCATCAACACTACCGCACAAGTCAGTGACATTTCAAGCAATGCAATGATTTGTAAATATGGGGTCATCATTGCACATCCTTTTCTTTAAGACTGCTTACAGCGTATTTCAGCCAGGCAGCCGGAAAGTACACATGCTTAATCTTTTGTCTATTCCAGGTATAGGCAAGATGGACATCCTCACCATTCGCAGATACTAAGTATGGGTATGAGAATTCTCGATGCAAGTTATTGAGCAAGGTCTCATCATCTTCAAGCACCTGAATCACTCGCCATTGATTAGAGTGTGGCTCACACGTCACCATTACCAATCGATAACGCGCTGCTTCAATATTATTGAGCACCATTAATTTTGTGCCATTAGCTAAAGTAAGTGCAGCAAGGGCTGAGTTTGGATTGGGAATTTCGAGATCCTTTGTTACGGTCCAAGACTGTCCAGCATCTTTGGTTTCACTGACGGGGATTTGCTTTGGCTGGGAGCTAGGCCGTGTTTGACGGAAAAAAGCGCTTGCCTCTTGCGGCCCATCAGCAAAAATTACAGGCTGAATTGCACCCCTACCAGAGCTCATACGTCGTTTATCAATAACCTGACTGGCCTCAATTCTGAGGAACTCCCCAAAGCGACCAATCCATTCATGATAAGCAGGCAAACCCAAGCGTCCATCTGTAAATGTGACAGCCGGGGACTTCACCAAGGTGCTCAGATTAATAAAGGGCGAGCTAATCAAGCGCTGAGGCCGACCCCAAGTCAAACCCTCATCATCCGAGATCACTGAAGAGATTGAACTGCCTGCCCAACCTCCAATCGATACGGTGACAAAAAATAACTGCATGCGACCATCAGCCATTCTTGCTGGAACGGGATTACCTAATTTAGCAATGTAACGGGACAGACCCTTTTCTGCACTAACTCGATCCATTACAACAGTTGGAGCGCTCCACCTGGCTGCCTGAGGATCAAACACAGATGTATTAATCACCACATCTGGTGCACCCTCACGACTCCCTGCAAACCAGAATGCCCGTATCGCACCATCCTTGAGTGCAATTAAAGAGGCAGCATGTACTGAGGGAGCTCCGGTATCTGGCAACCAATCGATCCTGAGGCTTGGTTGCGCAATCTTTGGTGACGCAATATTTTTAATATTCTTAGCCGACTTTGTGTCCTCGATTGCCTGAGGAACATCGTCTGCTTGCTGCGCACCGTTAACTGGGTACTCAACTGCAAATGGAGCCCATATTGGACGACTATCAATATGTAGATAGCCCAACACAGAAGCAAGCAATAAAAAACAAAAAGCAATCACACGACTCATCGACAAGCGTCCTTACCCACCAATGGCAAGGTCATCGTTGCAGGTGTAGAAATTAAATATTCATTCACAAATAGATGTTCCCCAATATGGCCTCTTAGTATCGCTTGAATCTCAGCATCAGAATGACGAGCCCGCATCTCCATACGCTTGCCTACGATCTCGCAAGATGCGCATAGCGCTGGCTCTACGCCAATAGCAGACTGGACGGCAACTAATGGATAAGTAGAAGTTAGCAAATCAATCTGGGTAGCATCCTTTGCCAAATAGCCATGCAATGTTGCACCAGGCAATAAGAGTCGATACTCCTCATCTTTAGCGCGATAGTCACAAGGCACCCAAAGATCTTTTCCAGCAACATCTTCAATCGTGGATTGAGAATATCGACCTAAAGTACCCTCTAGAGGTGACAGACTGGTAGTGAGTGCGCAGTAGCAAAGAAAGCATCCCGCCAAAGCAATAACCTTACTGCGATCCCGATTAAATATACCTAGCAAGACTAAGGCAATCGAAGTCCCCATAAATCCCCAATGCCATAGGGAGTAATTCCAGATGCCAGGCTGTCCCAAGAAATTCGATAGCTGCAAGTTTCCGCCAACCCAAGAGAGCGCAGAAAGCAAGATCAACTGTAAAAGCAATGCAATCCGAAATCCCCACAAAGGCAATCTCTCCCAGTAGATTGCGATTAGGACAGCAAATGCGGGCATCACTGGCAGCAGATATCGACCAGAGCGCTGACTTGGCAAACTGAACACAATAAAAAATGCCAACACCAAGAGTAGCAATAAGCTTTCTTCAAGCGATAAAAATCGACGTTCCCGCCAACATTGGAGCAAAGCAGAAATCAACACGAAGGTGAAAAGACCGGCATTTGCTAGAGTCGTTAAGGCCAGCATCCAAATACTATCCCCTCCACGCACTAAATCAAGCAGGTAATGTGAGCTCCGCGCCTCGAACTTGCCAGCGTTCTCGCCCAGAACAAACTCTTTCCAAACTGCCTCTGGAAAAGGGTCCAGCACAAACCAGAGCGCGAATACACCCAGAGCAAGAAGAGTAATCAAAATGACTTTATATAAGTCTTTTAATAAGACTTTTGGAATACTCCACTCGCGCCAGCGCCAGTAAAAAAGACCTAAGGCAAACGCAGCTGGAACAATGTAAGCAAAGGACTTTGACAATAAGGCCATACCAAATGAGGCACCCGCCAACAGCGGAAATAAGATCTTAGATTCAAAGGCAGCTCTACCCCAATAGAGCAGCGCAAAGAATGGCAAGCTCAACCAAAATACTTCCGGGGGATCAGTGAGAAATGGGCGACCATAGCGATAGCTTGCAAAAAAAGAAAGCCACACTAATGCTGCCAGCAAGCCGGTCTGCTTTTTTCCACTAAAGCGAGCGACTGCCAAAAATAAGAAAAATGCTGTTAAGCCGGTATATAGAACGCTGGGCCAACGCAGCGCAAAAAGACTCCAATCACTACCCCAAGCAGTACTGGCGATACCCTCCCAAAATACCAGGGGTGGCTTAGTATTTTTAATGCCATCCATCTCAGATTGAAGGGGCAACCAAGCGCCAGCATCCGCAGTCATCCGTACGATGTGCATATAGGGGTATTCATCCCCATTCTTTGGGGCAAAGCGACTATCTAAAGCATATAAATACGTAAAGATACCCAATAAGAGAATCGCTATCGCGCTACGGTAGGAAAAAGAGCCTCGCATAACGATAGTTTATAGGTCCTTAGTAATCACCCTTAAAACAGGCGTTCAAGCCTCACTGATTGATATAAGCAAATCACCAAACAATCTAAGTACAAACACTTATCCTTCTTTTATCTGATTAATATACAGTCTATAACGATGTAGAACCCTAAAACAGTTGCATGCTTGATGGAGAAGATTCCTATGCGAATGAAGTACTTAAAACCGATTCTTATGGCGAGCGCCTTTATTGGCATCAGCCAGTTGAGCGCCGTTTCTTTTGCGCAAAACGCAGATGCCACCAAACTCTATAACCGGAGCCTTGCTGCAACTTGTGCCAACTGTCATGGCACTGATGGCAAAGGAGTTCCTGAGGGTGGTATGCCACTTATTAACAATCTTTCCAGCCAAGAGATGCTGAAAAAACTCATGGATTACAAATCTGGCGCACTCGAAGGAACCATCATGCCCCAGTTAGCTAAAGGCTACACAGATGAACAACTTAAAACTATTGCCAATCAACTTGGCAAAAAACAATAAGGAGGCAGCATGGATCGTCGACACTTTATAGGTCACAGCGCTGCAGCAATTGGCTTGCTTGCGGGTCTCAGCGGACAAACAAGAGCAGCTAATTTACAAAAAGCAGAAATTCTCATTATCGGTGGCGGTTATGGTGGCGCTACTGCTGCCAAGTATTTGCGCCTATTCTCTAACAACACAGCACGAGTGACCCTCATAGAGCCAAATACTTCTTTTATCTCGTGCCCACTGTCCAATTTAGTTGTTGGTGGTTCACGAACTTTGGCTGAAATCACATCACCATATGACACTTTAAGCAAGCGTCATGGCATCAAGATTATTCAAGACAGCGTGAGCAGTATTGATCCGGAAAAGAAAACAGTAACCCTCGCCTCCGGCAAAACTTTGCGTTACGACAAAGCCGTCGTATCTCCCGGCATATCACTGAACTTTAATAGTGTTGAGGGCCTCGCACAAGCCAATAAGGATGGCGTAACCCTACAAGCCTGGAAAGCGGGTCCTGAAACTGTTGCCCTACATAAACAAATCGCCGCCATGCGCGAAGGTGGTACTTTTGCAATTAGCATTCCAGAGGCACCATATCGCTGCCCTCCAGGGCCTTATGAGCGTGCATGCCAGGTTGCAAATTACCTCAAGCAACATAATCCTAAGGGCAAGGTATTAATTCTGGATGCTAACCAGGATGTCACCTCAAAAGGCGGTTTATTCAAGAAGGTATGGGCCGAGCAGTACGCCGGCATCATTGAGTATCGACCTAAACATAATGTAGTTGGTGTTGACGCTAAGACCAAAACACTCAAACTGGAAGTTGCTGATGATGTGAAGGCTGATGTGTTGAATGTCTTGCCGCAAATGTCTGCCGGTGAAATTGCCATCAAGACAGGTTTAGCCAACTCCAATGGACGCTGGGTCAATGTGAATTTCTTGAACTTTGAATCAACTGCCCAAAAAGATATTCACGTTTTGGGTGACTCGATTCAGATTGCTCCAACGATGCCAAAATCAGGTCATATGGCCAATCAGCATGCTAAGGTTGCAGCAGCAGCTATCGTGGCTGAACTCAGCGGCTTGGAAGTTAATCCAGCTCCAGTGGTTACCAATACCTGCTATAGCTTTGTTAATACCAGGGATGTAGTTCACGTGGCTAGCGTGCATCAATATGATGCCGAAAAGAAAACCTTCTTGCCGGTTAAAGGAGCTGGAGGCTTATCTCCAGGACCTACAGCCCTCGAGGGTGTTTATGCTTGGGGTTGGGCACACAATATCTGGGCAGACAGCCTCGGCTAAGCTCATCAAGAAACCGTTGCAATTAAAAAAGAGGCCTAAGCCTCTTTTTTAATGTCTAAAGGGACTTACCCATCTCAACTATTCGCTTGCGTCGTCGCTTACTAATGAAAAAGAAGACGATCGCCACTACTGGAGCTGCAATTGCAGCAACAATCTCTGGATGAATGGCAAGACCAGCCTCTTTGCCGCCTTTAGCGACATAGGCCAATAAACTCACTGCATAGTAAGTCAACACCAGAACCGATAGACTCTCTACCGTCTCTTGCAGGCGCAATTGCAAACGCGCTCTCTGATCCATACTAGCTAGTAATTTCTGTGTCTGCTCCTCATTTACAAATTCAATACGGGTCCTCAGGGTTTGAGTTGTTCTCGAGATTCGGTCAGATAACTCTTTTAACCTACGCTGAGTCCAAATGCAGGTCCCCATCGCAGGCTGAAAACGACGATCCATAAACTCTGACAAGGACTGCACACCTGGAATCGGGGATTCTGCTAACTCGTATAGGTTTTTACTAAGCAATTGACTGTATGCCTCTGAGGCCGTAAATCGTAATCCATAGCCTGAAATCCACTGCTCGGCTCTTGAGGCTAAATGAGAAAGCTCACCTAAAAACTGTCCATCCTTTTCGGTATGGATACCAGGCTCGGTTTGTAGCTGAGAAATATTCTCAGAAAGATCTGCCAATTCCGACTCCGCGCTTCTCAGTGGCATAGAGAGGCTCTTGGCTACTGGGAATGCGATCATAGCTGCCATACGATAGGTTTCCGCTTCAGCAAGAGCTCGCGCTATACGACCAGCTTGTCGTGAGCCCAAGATATCGTGTGGAATAAAGTAAGAGATGAAGCCATCTTCATCCAAACTTAAATCCGTCCACAGTTGAGCGCGCTTGCTCAACAAAATATAACTTCCCAGCACAGTATTGCCACTAAAAATAGCGGAAACTTCTTGAGCCTCAGAAAACAGAGGGCGATGCTCAAACGCGAGATCTAAGGCGGAAATTCTTTCGCCACCCGCCTCAACAATAATAGGGCAACCCAGATCCTGAAGTAATTTATCCAAACTCTTTTCAAGGGCTAGGCGAGACTCCAGAAGAGGTCCAGTAATTTTGACGGGGTTATGCACAATGGCTGCGATGGTTGCAAACTCACCATGCAATTCCCACTTAATCAGCACCCTCTGCGGCTCAGGAGCTAGAGTCAATATTTTGAAAGAGTGTCCCCGCTCATCATTAGATACACCCAAAGCAGCGCTTAACTTTTGAATCCATTCAATTTGAGTTTTGCGAGAATTCGCATCGAGCAGAAAAGATTGGGATAGCACTCTTTCGTTTGGCCACAGCGCAATTGGGGGGCGTGCATGGACCTCATCGTGCAACTGTCTTCTATCGGGGTGGTCATAAGGTCTCATAGGACAAATCTTTATTTAAGCAGCATATCGTATTAAATATCAACACTAGCATCTTGAAGTTGATATGGTCTTGTATCTCGATTTAAGCAGTTACGCACATAATCAATACTGGTCCTCAAAGTATAGTAGTCGCCAGCCATACTCTTGGGAACTTTTAATTGGAGCGCTTCATATTCCAACAAATCCAGCTTTTTAAGATATTCATCACCAGATCCTGATGAGAAACCCTCAATCATCTCCTGCTCATAGCCTTTGAGAATCCCATACAAAGAATTAATCTTGCGGCGCATCCGCTTATCCCGATAGCCAGGAAGACTAATGAGGGCTGGATAAGCAATGGCACAGAAGGGCAAGAATACAAAAACTAAACGGTTGATGAGCTCCGCTAACCAAAATGGGAAAAAGGTCATCAACCAAGGCGAACCATTTTTCTCATAATGCACAGCAACTGAACTCTCTGGGAAGTGAGAATCTCCAAAGAAAGGGAATTCACCACGCCGCGCAAAGAAATTAGCTTTGCCGTTAATTTGATGCGCCGCTTCTAAAAATAGGAATTGAAGTGCAGGATGCATGCGATCATCAATCAATAGATTGGTTGTTGTTGATATCAACTGTATGTCAGCATCAGGATTGTTTCTGGGCAAACTAAATCCACCAATAGGCACTTTTAAGATATGCAAGTAAGGCAAGAGATGGGTATATGCCTCGGCTCGCTCAAATCCGGCGAGATGAATTTGTGGATCACTCAGTAATGCTTGAACATTTTCTGATTGATAACCATCAACTAAAAATGCCCCATCAATCTCACCCTTCTTAAGGGCATTTACTGCCTCATGGTTAGGTAAATATAAGAAATGAGCTTCTTTCTGAAGTCCGGATGCCTGAATCAAGCGCATAGCTTGAGAGTGGGTGCCACTACCAACTGCACCTACTGAAACTTTCCCCTTTAGGAAATATTTCATTTGACCGTTGGCTTCTCTAAAATTACCCGCCTTAATTTCTGGACCGCGATAAAAAAACCATATAGGCTCATAATCAACCGCACCCAGTGAATCAATACCACCAATTCCGTCTGGATTAAATGTTCCAGCCTGAACAAACGCTGCTTGCAAGGGATCTTTACGATCGGCAAGGCGCTTTAGATTTTCTTGAGCACCTTTGGTTTTTACCAACTCAAGCTTGATCCCTTTTTTCTCAAAAAAATCGACATATTTTTTAGCCATTAACTCATATGAACCACCCTCAGTTCCGGTAGCCATTAATACTTGCCGCGGAGGTGGTGGATCAGCATATAGCCAAATACCCGCCAGCAAAACGAAAAGCAATGCAAGAATTGGCCAGGTCTCTTTCAGAAACTGGACAAAATCTCTCCATCTTTCTTGGGTGGCCTCAGTAAAACCAAGGGCAGATTCTTTAATGTCTTGTTTGATACTTCCCATGGAATGCCAATCAGCAAATATGTCAAAAGCTAATGATAATAGGCATATTCGCATTCCGAAAAGGAGCCGAGATGTTAGTCCTTAGAAAATCCCAAGAACGTGGCTTTGCAGACCATGGATGGCTTAAAAGCTTTCATTCTTTCTCTTTTGCTGGCTACCATGACCCCCAATTTATGGGCTGGGGCAATTTAAGAGTAATTAACGAGGATCGAATAGCGGCAGGTATGGGTTTTGGTAAGCATAGCCACCGCAATATGGAAATCATCAGCTATGTTTTATCTGGTGAATTGGCCCACGAAGACAGCATGGGAAACGTGAAAGGTATCCCACCCGGCGATGTTCAACGTATGAGCGCTGGAACTGGGGTCACCCATAGTGAATTCAATCACGCTAAAGATCAGACCACTCAATTCCTGCAAATTTGGATTCAACCAAATATCATGGAAATTCAGCCAAGTTACGAGCAAAAATCCATCCCTATCTCGGACAAGCAAGGCAAACTTTGCTTAATAGCATCCCCCGATGGCGCAGGTAACGCAGTCAAAATTCATTCCGATGCCCGAATATATGCAGGCTTATTTGATGGATCCCAATCCCAGAAATTAGAGATCGATCCAGCACGTAAAGCCTATGCTCACCTTGTGAAAGGCTCTTTAGAGGTCAACGGCATACCCCTGTCTACTGGTGACGCGCTCTTGATAGAAAACGAAAGTAGCCTAATCGTCAGTGATAGCAAAAATGCCGAAGTCATTATCTTTGACCTGAGTCATTAAAAATTTGGCGTTTGAGTCTTACGATCAGCATCTAAACGACAACCTGAAATAAGCAAAGAAATTCCATGATTGAAATCTCAGAGAAGCGCCTAATAGGCCCTATTATTCGACTCCATCCCAATGACAACATTGTGGTAGCCCGGGTAGATGTGGCAATTGGTGAAGCAGTCCCAAGTGAGAATTTCACGAGCCGCAGTCAAGTGCCAGCAGGTTACAAAATTGCAGCAAAGAAAATTCTCAAGGGCGAAGCTATTCTGAAATACAACGTGACCGTAGGATTCGCCAATACCGATATTGAGCCTGGCACGATGGTTCATAGTCATAACACGGAGTTTCGTGAATTCGATCGCGACTATGCCTATGCCAGTGAATACAAACCTACTACCCTCTTACCAGAATCTGAACGTGCGACTTTTCAAGGTTACGTGCGCGCCAATGGCAAAGTAGGTACACGCAATTTCATTGGCATTCTATCTACTGTGAATTGCTCTGCAACCGTCGTGAACAAAATTGCAGCGTGGTTTACCCCCGAACGCTTAAAAGATTTTCCCAATATCGACGGGGTGGTTGCATTTAGTCATGGTATTGGTTGTGGAATGGAAATGAGTGGCGAGCCTATGCAACTGCTTCGCCGAACCATGGCTGGATATGCGCAGCATCCTAACCTAGCTGCCGCTCTGATCATCGGCCTGGGTTGTGAACGTAATCAACTCAAAGGGTTGATGGAGCAAGAAGCCCTGCAAGAAAATTCCACTTTGCACACTTTCATCATGCAAGAAACTGGTGGAACACGCAAAACGATTGAAGCAGGAATTGAGGCTGTAAAAGCACTTCTCCCGGAAGCCAATAAAGTGAAAAGGCAAACTGTCTCTGCAAGCCACCTTTGCGTTGGTTTGCAATGTGGCGGCTCGGATGGTTTCTCCTCGATTACTGCTAACCCAGCCTTGGGCGCTGCGATTGATATTTTGTCGCGTCATGGTGGAACCGGCATTCTCTCTGAAACGCCGGAGATTTATGGTGTTGAACACACACTGACCCGCCGAGCAGCAAGCAAGGCTATTGGTGAGAAATTAATTCAACGTATTCGCTGGTGGAAGGATGAATATTCTGTCGGTCGCGATGTTCAGATCAATGGACAAGTCAGCCCCGGGAATCAAATCGGCGGCCTAGCCAATATCTTTGAAAAATCACTTGGTTCATCCATGAAAGGTGGAACGGGACCGTTAATGGAAGTGTATCGGTATGCAGAGCTAGTAACGGCCAAAGGTTTTGTGTTTATGGATACACCTGGTTTTGATCCAGTCTCAGCAACAGGTCAAATTGCTGGCGGTGCAAACTTGATTGCATTTACTACAGGGCGTGGCTCCATGTTTGGATCAAAGCCAGCACCTTGCATCAAACTTGCAACCAATACACCGATGTATGAGCGACTTACCGAAGACATGGACATTAATTGCGGCGAGATCTTAGATGGTACGGTTTCAGTTCAGGAGATGGGGCAGCGGATTTTTGAGCTCTTTCTCAGAACGGCCTCTGGTGAACCCTCTAAAAGTGAATTGCTAGGCCTTGGAGATTATGAATTCGTACCATGGCAAGTCGGGGTCATGAGCTAAGCCCAGATCCTGGAGCAGGTTGATTCTAAGCGGGCTTTATGCCCGCTTTTTCTTTACTCAAAAAGAGACCGAAAATTTAGCCGAGGGATTGTAGAATGAAGCTTATTGATTCAATCAGGACTTCATTAGGATTATGAAATTCAGGGACTACTACGAAACACTCGGTGTAGCACGTGGTGCAACCGAAGCAGAAATTAAAGCGGCATATCGAAAGCTAGCACGCAAATATCACCCAGATGTGAATAAAGAAGCTGGGGCAGAAGAGCAGTTTAAAGCTGTCGGCGAAGCCTACTCTGTACTGAAAGACACCGAAAAGCGCGCGGCATACGATCGCATGGGTGCCAATTGGAAAAATGGCCAAGATTTCACACCTCCACCGAACTGGAATGAGGGGTTTGAATATTCCGATGGCAACTTTGGTGGTGGCCATGGTGGATTTGGTGGCGGCTACGAGGGTGATCAAAGTGAATTCTTTGAATCTCTTTTTGGCAGAGGTCGCCACACTCAAGGTGGTCGAGGTGGTAACCCCCGTCAGGGCATGAACTTTAAAGGTCAAGATCATCATGCCAAAATCCTGATTGATCTTGCTGATGCCTATAACGGCGCAAAACGTACCATTTCCCTGCATATGCCTGCGCAAGATGCCAATGGTCATGTCAGCACACAGGAACGCAAACTTGATGTCAGCATTCCCAAGGGCATCAAGGCCGGACAGAATTTACGCTTAGCTGGTCAAGGCGGTCCAGGCATGGGTACAGGCGGAGCAGGTGACTTGTACCTTGAGATTGATTTTCATGCAAACCCTATTTACCGTGTCGACGGAAAAGATGTTTACCTGGATTTACCTTTAGCACCATGGGAAGCTGCACTAGGTACTACCGTCAACATCCCTACTCCTGCAGGCTCCACTCTGGAATTAAAGATCCCAGCTGGCACAGCAACGGGTCGCAAGATGAGACTCAAAGAAAAAGGCATCCCCAGCAAAGAAGCTGGTGACTTGTACGTTGTGCCAAATATTGTGTTGCCTAGCGCAGAAACCGATGCTCAAAAAGAAGCTTATCAATCACTAGAGAAAGCTTTTGATTTCAACCCCAGAACCCACCTGAAGGGATGATAAACATGACACAAACAAAAATCACCTGGATTGAAGGTAGTCTTGTTGAAGAAGAGGTGCACATGAGCATTCTGGAAATTTCACAGGCTACGCGTGCGCCCGAGGATCTCATCATGTCATGGGTAACAGAGGGAGTATTGAGCCCTACTGGCTCATCCCCTGAAGACTGGCGTTTTAGTGGGGAATCTCTAAAGCGTGCAAAGACTGCTGCTCGTTTAACTCATGATCTGGAACTCAATACGTCTGGAGTTGCTTTAGCACTTGATCTTCTGGAAGAAATTAGTCGCCTGCGCAATCAGTTGCTTCGTGAAAATCTAGGATAAAAATTCATGGCCACATTGCCTTGCATTGAAATTGAAACCGCCCCCAATCCAAGCGCTTCTGTCATTTGGCTGCACGGACTAGGAGCTGATGGCAATGACTTTGTACCCATCATTCCTCAACTCAATCTGTCTGAGTGCCCTGCCATACGCTTTGTTTTTCCAAGTGCGCCCTCTATGGCAGTCACTGTCAATGGTGGTTACCTTATGCCAGCGTGGTATGACATTACCGAAAGAGATATTAATGCCCGCGAAGATGTTGCCGGTATTCACAAGTCCGCAACAGCTATTGCGGAGCTAATTGAGCGAGAAGCAAGCCGTGGCATTGCCTATGACAAAATTGTTTTAGCAGGCTTCTCACAGGGCTGTGCCATGTCTTTACAGGTCGGCCTACGCTTTCCACACGCACTGGCAGGCATCATGGCTCTATCAGGCTACCTACCCCTAGCAAAATCACTTGCAGTCGAGAGAAGTGATGCAAATAGCAAAACACCGATTTTTATGGCGCATGGTGTTTGGGATGCTGTGATCATTCCAGAACGTGCTGAGGCTTCAGCTGATGTCCTAGAAAAATTAGGCTATCAGGTGGACTGGAATACCTACCCTATGGAACACTCTCTTCACCCAGATGAGCTAGTAGATATCTCCAGGTTTTTGACTATGGTGCTGAGCAAGTCATAAACCAATCAGATCAAATCAAATTAAGATTCTGAACGACTTAAGAGCAATTCCCAGCGTTGTAACTTGATATCTAGATCTGCAGTAATTTCGGATAAACGCGCTTGCATACTTGCGGCTAATTCAGGTTCGTTTTTATAAAGATCGGGGTTGCTCATCGCAATACCAATATCCGCTTGCTCTGTCTCAAGCGTCTCAATCTGTAAAGGTAATGCCTCTAGCTCCAACCGTTCTTTACCATTGAGCTTGCTCACGCCACCCTTTACAGCGGTGGGTTTTGATTCCACTTTTACCTCTGGCTTTACCTCTGATCTTTCAACGGCCTTAGCGCCACCATTGGCTGCACGGATCTTATCTGAGCGCGCTTTCTGGATCTTCCAGTCTTCGTAACCACCTTCATACTCACGCCAGAATCCATCGCCTTCATT
>JACCDH010683498.1_pt1 | contig 18294 bp, 15 predicted proteins | sample 7442481 | NCBI WGS metagenome assembly JACCDH01 (sample SAMN15323433, study PRJNA562643) | freshwater metagenome | isolation source: river surface water | place: USA:Blue River Watershed | collected 2017-08-15 | reverse complement strand
CTCGTTGGTCAAGAACACATCATCGATATTCTTAAGTCAGCCGCTACTGCCTCACGAAACGGCTCTGAAACCCAGGAAATGACCCATGCCTGGCTATTTACGGGTCCTCCAGGCTCTGGCAGATCTTCTGTAGCAGTTGCCTTCGCTCAAGCACTCATCTGCCCCGAAAACGGTTGCGGTACTTGCTCTGATTGCAACGCTGCAAAAACCAGCGGCCATCCAGATGTTGAAGTTATTCGCACAGAAGGCTTGTCAATTAAAGTTGAAGAAATCCGCGAACTTCGCACTCGAGTTGCTTGGGCGCCTTCCTTAAGTGCTTGGCGAGTAGTTGTTATGGAAGATGCAGACAGACTTACTGAATCAGCAGCAAATGCACTTCTTAAAGCAATTGAAGAACCAGGAACACGAACAGTGTGGTTACTGTGTGCACCTACATTGCACGAAGTCTTACCAACAATTCGTTCACGCTGTCGTCACTTACAACTTCGCACACCATCAATTACAGCAGTCACCCAAGTTTTGTTCAACCGAGACCAAATTTCACCAGAGATGGCGCAATTCGCTGCTAGAATTAGCCAAGGCCATATCGGTCGTGCTCGATTCTTAGCAACTAATGAAACAGCGCGGAGTAATCGCAAAGTGATCTTGCAACTACCGATGAAGTTAGGTTCTCTGGCTTCCGCTCTCGAGGCAGCACAAACTCTTGTTGAAATTGCGTCCACAGAGGCGAACACAGCATCAGAAACTCGAGATGAAGTCGAGATTGAGAAACTACAAGAAGCCTACGGAAAAGGCGCGACTGGCCGAGGTATGGCAACCGGGGGATCAAAAGCAGTGAAAGACCTTGAGAAAGAACAAAAATCTCGAGCTACGAGAATGGTTCGAGATTCTATTGATTGGGCGCTCTTGGATTTAGCGACTTTTTATCGGGATGTGATGCTGGTCCAATCTGGCTCCGTGGAAGCTCTGATAAATTCTGACTTATCGACAGAGATTGAAAAGTGCGCCCATGGCACCCGGGCAGACTCCAGCACCAAGAAACTGGAAGCCATCATGCAAGCAAGGGCTCAATTGGCCATGAATACTGCTCCATTAGCCTCAATCGAAGCCCTCATGTGCCGCCTAGCTCAGCCTTGAGCTTGGTAATCACCACCTATTTCTATAGTGCAGAATTCCCCCATGCGTCTAGACCATGTTTCTTATGTGACTTCCCATGATCAACTTGCCGACACTGTCCAGCGTCTAGGCTCTCGAATTGGAAGCCCATTTGTTGATGGTGGAATCCACCCACGGTTTGGTACTCGAAATTTCACATGTGCACTAAAGAACAGTCAGTACCTCGAAGTTGTTTGTCCGCTCGATCATCCTGCTACTGAACAGACTCCATGGGGTAGGGCAGTTTCAAAGAAAGCTAATGAAGGCGGAGGATGGTTTACCTGGGTGTTCAGCACTAGGGATATCGCACCAATTGAAAAAAAATTTGGTCGTCAATCATTAGAAGGACATCGTACGCGACCTAACGGTACAGATTTGAAATGGAAGCAAATCGGCGTAAAAGAGATTGCCGACACTCGCGAGTTCCCATTCTTCATTCAGTGGCTTTCCACTGACCACCCATCACAAGACGGAACACCACTCGCTGAAATTGAAAAGATAGTTATTGCTGATAATGATCAGCTTGCAGATTCTTGGTTTAAGGAAGAGATTCTCGCCTCACTAGGCGATGTGAAGATTGAGTGGGTAGTCCCAACCGCACTTGATGACCAGTCAGGAATCGCGGCGGTGCACCTTTCAACACCGATTGGTATTGTCGTTCTTGATTAATAAAATTTCTGTTTAACCGACGGCAATGAGAGGAAGAGTAATCAATTATGAACTTTAATGCGCAGGAATTAGCAAAAGCTAATTTTGATAAGTTTAGTACTTTAGAGGGGTCCAAACATATTGCAACACTCTCTTCTCAAAGAAATTTAGCAGAGTTAGCCTTCCGTTTTAAGCCTAAAACAATTCTTGATTGGGGATCTGGGATTGGAACATTAACCGCACTGGTTTCTAAAATAACCAACCCAAAGGTATATGCATACGAAGAATCAGAGTATTGTAAAAATTTGGCTAAGAAATACCTTGACATGGTTGAAATTCATTATATTCAAGCCAGCGACAACCTGAACCAAATCGAGGCGGCTTTTATAGACGCTTCAATCTCCAAAGAAAACATTACATCAATTCTGGGTGCTCCTAATCTGAAATTTATTTTTATTGAAGGTTGGAGAAATTCAACAGTTATACAAATTTCACGTACCCTACCCAAATTCGGACTAAGTGCTAAATTCAAAAGAGGTAATGGATATGCCGGATACATCATTAATTCAAAAAATTATGAAAAAGCCGGGGCTTGGTTTGTACTAAGAAAATCTAACCGGATGCAATCTAGCTTCTCAAGGGTTGTGAGAATTTGGGGAACTGGAGAAATTAGCGATTTAATCTTGAGAAATTATTTCAAAGCAGCCACGGCAACATACAAAGTTAGGCACCCGATTAAAAATATAAGTAGTATTTAGGCGTAAACAAAATGTGGTGGATTCTAAATTTATTTGTATCAATTCTTTCTAAGTTTTAAGGATGGTTTCCAGTTAGCAATTATTAGCGCACCGCGCATTCCTGCGGAGCCGTCACCATACATGTTAGACGCTGGAAATCTTCCAACTTGAGACATATTATAAATGGCAGTTTTGAATTCGCTCTGACTAGTAAATTGTGGGAGATCACGAACATTGTTTGATTTTTGGCGACCAGATTGCCTTCCGCCAATATTTACAACGGGGAGCCCTAAAAAAGTTGATTCTCGGATTCCAAAACTGGAATTCCCAACCATAAGATTAGATCGCGAGGCAAGAAACACAAATTGTTCTGGGGGTAAATTAATGACAAACCTTACATTCGACAACCTATTACTTTCTCGCGCTTGTCTAATCAGATGAGAAACAAAATGTGAACCATGGTCAGGATTGGGCCAAAACCAGAACCAGTTAACTGGACTGTCATCCACAATTTCGATCAAATTCTTAACCCACTCAGAATTGTCGGATTCATTTAAGGTATCAGGATGAAACATGACAATTCCAAAAGTCGAAGAAATTGAAAAATCACCCCCCACCCCACCAAAGTCACTTGCATATGAAAATAAACGGAATTGCATAGGGTTTTCAATAACATTTTTTACTAAATCTATCGAAGGGCAACCTATCGGAAAAATTATTTCCTTGTCTTCGCCTAAAGATTGGAGTCTTCGCCCAGTTACGTTATTTGTAGTCAAATGTAAATCAGCAAGTTTTGAATTCGCATCTCGAATTTTGTCATCAATTGACCCTGAAATCTCGCCACCCTGTAGATGGATTAATGGAATCTGCATTACAGAAGCAGCCATGGCTGCGCCAAGTGTTTCAGTTCGGTCTGCAATAACAAGTGCACAGTCCGGACGTTTGGTGGACCATCGGTGAGTTAGTTGTTGAGCGCCTGAAATGCAAGATTGAGTTACCGCGTCAAGCCCATCGGACTCATTTAGGGTGAGCATAGTTTCGAATTCAATATCATGAGGTATCTGCGACGTCACATCGCCATATCGCTTACTCACTGCAGGACCGACAAATAACACTCTAATTCTAGAGGGGTGTGTGACTAGAGCATAGTTTGAGACTAAGCTCTTTACTCGAGCCCAACTGGGTCGGGCTGTGACGACAACATCCAAGATTGGCGCACTTAAACTTTTAGTCACAGATATCATGCCTTTCAAGATGATTTCCGGCCTTTACTTCGCGAGCAAGAGTTTTGCCAAGAAATTCTTCAAAATGAATGGCATCCACACCCACAGAGGGCTTCAAGAAACTAAAACAAGTTATATCAATAATTTCACCTTTCTTTATATTGCGACTCCAATATATCCCCTTTCTGAAAAGCAGAGCAGTTTCTCTGCTTAGTTCGAATAAATCGTTTTTGTTGAGCGGGTTTCCCATAATTTTGTTGTACGAGTTTCTAAAACTAACTAAATCGCATAATTCTTCATATGTAAGGCTCGAAGTCACATCCGGTCCAAAGAATTTCTGGTGGGGTGTTAAGTGAACTTCAAGCAATCGCGCACCTTTAGTAATCCCAATAATTCCTGGGGCTAATTGCCCAGAGTGATCTGACAGCCCAATATTTGAAGTCAATTTTTTTAGCTCATCGATTACATTTAATGCGGAAAGTTCATAAGGAGTCGGATAAATGCTCACGCAATGCATTAGCGTTGTTCGGTCCCACGCCTTACGCAACTCGAGCCTTTTTTTGATTATTAGAATTTCTTCCCAGGAAATTAAACCGGTAGAAATAATCAAGGGCAACTCTGTGGAACTCAAGAAATCTAGGAGTGGCAGATTGGCTGCATCACCAGAGCCAATCTTCCAACGCCTAATTCCTGTAATCTTTAAGAGCCGTTTGGCTGCTTCAATTGAAAATGGGGTGCACATAAACTCAATCCCAATCTCATCACAATAATTTGAAAGATTTCTCCAACCTTCATCAGAAAAATTCACACGATCCCAGTATTCTGCTCTGGAATTATCTTGATGACTAAAATTCACTCTAAAAGGTTCGGTGGTAACGCCTTCAAATTTGGCAATATGCATCTGAAACTTGACTATCTCAGCACCAGAAGACTTCGCCATATCAATAAAACTTCTCGCAATACCCAAACTACCTTCATGGCTATTTCCAATTTCAACTATAATCTCCGTTGACATGGATAAAAGCCTAGCATTACGAATTTCCCCAAATCCATCAATGGAGGGAGACCAAGGTGATAATAATCTTCATTCCAGCGAAGGGCTATTCCGAGAGAGTGAAACTCAAGAATTCACGCAAAATTGACGGCAGTTCTCTGGTCGAACGAGCGCTAGAATTTGCCAAAAAAATTAACTTAGTTTCAAAAATTGTGTTGTCTACCGAATCTGTAGAAATTATAAGTGATACTTTTTCCGACCCAGCTATAGTTTCTAATTTTGTATCCGAGCAAGAAGACAGATTAATTCCTGCCGGAAATGATGTTTTTATTCACAAGAGGCCATCAAAGTTTTCCACCAGAACCTCAAAGACCACCCCATTACTTATCCATTTTCTTGAAACTCATAAAATAACTGACGGCCACCTCCTCTTGCTGCAGCCAACATCACCTTTCCGACTTGAACGAGATGCTAGTTATTTCAATAAACTGAACTTAAGCAAGGTAGATTCTTTATTTTCTATTTCAAAAATTGATTCGCCGCACCCAGCCAAAGCATTTCAGCTCAATTCCGATGGCTCTCCCAATTTTACTGAAGAGAAAATTCAACAAATGCAAAGTCCAGCTCAGACCCTTGGCGATTTTTTTGCTCCAGACGGGGCATTTTATTTGATTAAAATTGCGGAATTACTAAAAAATAGAAGTTTAATATCAAAAAATTCTATTTGTTATGAACGATTTGGTTATTCCACAATTAACATTGATTCTGAAAGCGATTTCAAATTTGCAATGTACGTATCTGAAAATGGCCTTTATGAACAATGAGTTTCACATGCATTTGTAGGGACCGATGTTGCTGTACTAGCAGTAATATTGCAAGCGCGAAAGATATTCCCGATGGATTTGAGGAAAAAATGAAGTATCTAGTAATCGTTGGAAGAAAAGCCAACACATGGGCTTGGGGCCTGGAGGAGGCACTAAGGCTCAGAGCGAAGAAGTTGGATGTCACAATTCTGGATCTGGGCGATAGCATCAATTCAAAACCGAACCCTAGAAGTCGATTTCAATCGAGAATTCTTCAAGGAAAAGGCATCAGAGTAATTTCCTGGACCTCATTACTCACTAAAGAAGATCTTCAAAAAATTTCCAAGACAGTAAGAAAAGTAGTAAGACTGCTGGGGAAATCCGATGATTGGTTAGAGTTCGAATATGAAAAATTACCAATCGGGCGAATTTTGATGAGCAGTTACGCCAGAACGGAGGGAGCAAGAAATTTCCCGTTAATCAACGTGCCTAAAACCATGAGATATTCGGTAATAAAGCAAGTGTTAATAGCCCACTGTACATTTAGAAATTTAGATCTAGAGTTTGACAGAATTGTTTTTTCCAATGGGCGTGGTCCGATGGATGCGGCGATTTTGACAATCTGTAGAAATCAAAATATAGCAACTTCGGCATTAGAATCTGGGGCACATTCTGGGAAGTATTGTATTTTTTCTAACTCACCACACTATGCGCCAGATTGGTGGGAGGCTGTAATCAAATTCTCCGAGACTGCGAACCATTCCGAAATTCTTGAATCCTCACGCAAATATTGGTCAAAAAAGTTGGCTGGGATTGACGAATGGTCCAGTCGAGACTGGTCCAAAGAATTTGTGAAGGGGAAATTACCTAAGGGATTACCCAAAAAATTTGTAACATATTTTTGCACGAGTGAGCATGAAGTTCCAGTTTTTGAGGATTTTGAGGGACCGAAATTCGAGTTTATGAACCAACAAGAAGCGATAAAATCCCTGGCAACCATTTGCTCAGAAATCGGTCTGCACTTAGTCATTAAAAGACACCCAAACTCACTATCCAAAAAAGGCGTGGATAATGAAAACCCGCTTTGGTCCTGGGCAAAAGAAAGCAAAAAAATTACTTATATTGACCCTTGTGAAAAGTATGACTCTTACGCACTACTCAGACGGTCTGCCTGCGTACTAACGTATAAGTCTTCAACTGGTATTGAAGCCGCAGCATTAAGAATTCCTAGTAGGAGCCTGGGACCAGCTAAGTGGGCTTTTACAGAAGAATCAAGAGCAGATTCTAAGGAGAAAATACTCCAGTTTCTCAAAAATCCAACCCCGTTGAGCGAAGACCACGTCCAGAATTGGGGAGCATTTATGAGTTCTTTTGGTAATGACTTAAAAATTTTCAGCGAGATCAAAGGTGGGTTTGCATTGGCAGACGGTGTCAAGTATTTTGCCACTGAGTACTATATGAATTCTTGGCAAAAATTCTCTGAGAAATTGCATCGTAGACTGGTAGATGCACCAAGCCCGCGAAGAAATTTTGGAGAATAGATGAAAAATGCGAACCCTCTGATTGAAAGTACTTTTTTTTCCAATTTAAGAAAGATTTTTCAACTTTTTTCAAAGCGGGATCAAAAGTTGCTAGTCGCATCAACAATTGCACAGATTTTGCTTTCCTTGATCGACTTAATTGCAGTTGGGTTAATTGGAGCGATCGGATCATTGGCAATCAGAGGTTTATCCGATTCGGGTCCAGGAAATCAAGTGCTACAAATCCTCGAGGTGCTCTCGATCGAAAACTTGAAGTTTCAATCGCAAATTTTAATTCTTGGGATTATAGCTGCATGCTTATTGCTGTTTAAGACACTTTTTTCGATTTACTTGACCAGAAAGTCCCTTTTCTTTATAAGTCGCAGGTCTGCGACAATTTCTGCAAAATTAGTTCAAAGGCTCTTTCAGCAGGACTTAGTGTTCTTGAGAAAGAATAATTCGCAAGAGACGTTGTATTCAATCACAACTGGCATAGATCTACTTACACTAGGAGTTGTCGGATCAATCGCGATAATGATTTCCGATATCTCCTTGACTTTTGTTTTAATTTTAGGATTATTCATCCTGGATCCATTTGTTGCGCTTTTATCACTTGTTCTATTTTCGCTCGTGGGCTTTGCAGTTAATCGAGGAACCTCAATAAGGTCACAGCAGATTTCAGTGGCTCAGACAAAATTAAGCATTGAAAGCAATCAAAGAGTAATAGAAGTTTTGGGCGCTATAAAAGAAATTTATACAAAAAACAGAAGAAGTTACTATATTGATGAGTTAGCTAAGTCGCGCGCCCAAATTGCTGAATTCAGGGCAGAAAGAGTTTTTTTACCCAACCTTTCAAAATACATCTTTGAAATTGCCACAGTTTTCGCAGCAATTTTTGTGACAGGTATGCAATTTTTCCTTAATGACGGAGTCAGGGCAATTGCTATGCTTACTGTATTCATGGCTGCTAGCGCTCGCATATCGCCAGCAATACTAAGAATTCAACAGAACGTGATGTTGATTAAATCGAATATCTTATCCGCAGGGCCAACCTTTGATTTGATAGACAGAATTGAATCGGCACAGCCCAGTAAATTGTTTTCACCAAAAACAGAGTCTAAGTTGTTTTCCCCTAGAATTCAGATTGAGAATGTAAGTTATCGATATCCAGACTCAGCTAAGTCGGTTCTTTCATCGGTATCTCTCGAAATAGACTGCGGTGAAATTATTGCATTTGTTGGCCCATCCGGTGCGGGTAAATCTACACTCGTAGACTTAATTCTTGGATTAATTAATCCAGACGAAGGCTCGATCTTGATATCTGGGATCCCCCCATCTCAAGCGATTCAAGAATTCGAAGGTCGAATTGCTTATGTACCTCAGGATTGCTTAATTTTTGAGGGGTCACTCGCAGAGAATGTTTGTTTAGGTTATGCCATATCCGATTTTTCTGATCAAGCTATAACTGAAAGCCTTAGAATTGCTCAGCTGACTTCTCTTTACACGGAGAACGATTTGGGAATTCACATGAAAGTTGGTGAAAGGGGAACCAAGTTGAGCGGGGGCCAGCGTCAGAGATTAGGTATAGCACGTGCAGTATTGTCCAAGCCCGAATTAATCATTTTAGACGAAGCCACAAGCGCTCTTGATAGTCAAACCGAAAAAGAAATCTCAGAGTCCATACATTCTCTAAAAGGCACCTCAACGATTCTTCTAGTTGCTCATAGGTTATCAACAATCTTGAATGCGGATAAGGTTGTTTATATGGAACAAGGTCGAATCATTAGTGCTGGAAAGTTCGACCAGGTAAAGACGGCAGTTCCTAATTTTGAAAAGCAAGCTGGACTCATGGGTTTATAAAGTCAACATTTAGATAATTTTGGGCGATAATTTCAGGAGATAAGTTTATAACAAGCGATCTTCTGGCATTGATTGCGCTGTGAGTCCAATATAAATTGTCGAAAGATTTCTTCAGGTGGTTTACTAAATCTCTCTCAGATTCACCAATAAAAATTCCAGGCGCTCTAACTTGATCGGTAGTCGGTTCAACTAGAACTCCAAGAAGCCCTGAGGTCCGTGTCGTAACGATACACATGCCTCGCTCAAGTGCCTCAAGGCGCACCAGTGGCGAACCTTCTTGATCCGAAGTCATTAGCAAAACAGAAGCGGCAGACATTTCTCGAGCTATTTCTTTTTTTTCTAAAAAACCCAAGAATTCAACACTGCACTTGAGGCTATTTTGCAGGACAAATTCTTGCATTTGAATAATAAGCGGTCCGGTGCCTGCGATTCTAAACTTGTATTGGGAATGGGAATGACTTTCATTTAACAATCTTAGGAATACTCTTAGTGCCAAAAGTGGATTCTTTTGATTATTTAATCTTCCAACAAAGAGAATTGTGTTTGACTCTCTGCGAATATTTTCATTCAAGTCCAAGGCAGCCACTGCATTGCCAATAACGGAAACGTTTTGAATTCCTTTTGTACGCAAAAACTGAGCTATCTCTTGAGAAACCCCTAAAATTCTGTGAGTAACTATCGAGCACAACCGATAAATTACCCATTTTGGATAAGTTCTATTCAGGTAGGTGTTGTGCTCAACCCACACTAAACGAATCGAGGGTATCCTGATTTTTACCAAGGCTCCCCAAATTTGGCTCCAGTAAAGATTTGAAATTGTTAACTGTCCACGAAAACTTTTCATAATCCAAAGAAGTCTTAATGCGCCTCGAAAATCAAGCATACTCTTCGCTCGTATCCTCTCTATTTTTAACCCTAGAGAGGCAAGTTCCGTAAGATTTAATTCATTGTTGCTGTCTTGAATTAATATTAGGCTTACTTCATACCCAATATTGATCCAAACAGGAATAATTAATTCTAAATTTCTCTGTGCACCGCCTAGCGTAAATGCATCAATGATGACCGCAATCTTATTTTCGTGAGATAGGTGTTTACTTTCTTGACGGTTCATTTAGTCACCTTTAGAGCGTCATAGTAGATGTTGATCAAAGACTTTGAAATTTCTGACCAATTGAATAGGCTTGCTACATAATTCTTCATACTTATTGACAATTCAATATTCCTTGTTGCTTGTGTTTGTAGAACCTGGGACAAAGCAGTGGGATCTGTCATATCCACACGAATACCGAATCTACCTGCTACCTCTGATGTCGCAGTATTAATATGAACTACGGGAGTGCAGCCACGCGACATTCCTTCAACAACACTTAGACCAAACCCCTCATGAAGAGACGGAAAAATATTTAAAGACGCATGATCAAGTAAAAAAGCTAGCTGTGAGTCGCTTAAATCATGCAAAATAATGAAATATTTTGATAATTCAAACTTTTCTATTAGATCCATAGGCTCTCTAAAGGTTCCAACAGGCTTTCCTACTAGAACTATCGGGACAATTTCTCTGTGAGCTTCACGAAGAAGATGTACCGATCTAACTAATTGAGAGACGTTTTTATGAGGTTGCCATCTTGATATACAAACATAAAAATTGGGGGGTAAATTGAAATCTGGAATCTTGGATGGTGAGATGTGACCGAATCGAGTTCCATGGTAAAGGTAGTCAACCTTTTTTGATGAAAACCTTGCAATTTCAATCAGATCTCGAGCTGCCGCGGAAGAACTAGCCAAAATAACGTCCACAAAATAACTGAACAGTCTTAGGTTCCAATAAAACATCCGGGTTGAAAATGTGTTAACACCTTTTAGAATCCTTTGTCCTGCATCGTAAAGTGTGATAACCGTGACTCTTGAAGGTATAAGGAAGAATAATGGGTAGACTCGACTAGAATGCCAGTGCACAACGTCAAATTTTGGAAAATCATTATGAAATCTAGATTTCAGCCAAAACTTTACAAAAGCCCTAAATCTGCTCCCGTAGCCCGTATTGGTTATCGGAATTAAAATTTCAGTCACATTAGGGAGCGAATAGATTGGATCACTCGAAGGCTCAAAGTGGATTAGGTATTGATAGGCAGATCCAGATAAAGCGATTTCCGAAATAGTCTCTCGCGCAACCCTCGCAGTTCCACTGTTTGATCTACCATCAATGACACTACTTATATGCGCTATCTTTAGCATGGCGAACAGAGTAGACCATAGAAATTCTGGCATTGCTGAACTGGGGGTTGTTTCGTTGAGTACCACTCAAAAAACTGTGGTTCACCTGATCACTACTTTGGACCGAGGAGGAGCGGAAACGCAGTTACTAGTTCTAGTCAAGCAGCAAGTCCTGAAGGGATACAGAGTTTCTGTGCTATACCTGAAGGGGTCAGGTGAACTTACTCAAAGTTTTGAAGATCTTGGAGTTCAGGTAATCCGGGTTGCAAAGAAAAATAACTTCTTTATTCAAGTATTCAGCTTTGGGCAATATCTCAGACGAATAAAATATTTGCACGTTGTTCATGCACACCTACCGCAAGCGGAGTTGGTTGCAACTTTTTCGATATTATCTAAAACAAGATTAGTCAATTCTAGACATTTTGGGGGACAGTTTCATCCTACAGCCCTTCGAATAGTATCTAGATTACTTGGCAAACTAGCCACGCTCAGAAGTTATAAAGTTATTGCCATTTCAAATAGCGTGAAAGATAACATAATTGCTCTAAATGAGGTAAATAATAAGGTACCTATCGATATTGTTCATTATGGCATCGAGCAGAAATTTTCAAACAGAGTTAAACTAAATCAAAACCGACAATCACAAAATGTGTTGAGAGTTGGCACAGTAGCTCGACTCTCGCCAGAGAAGGATCTCGAAACGCTGATTAAGAGCTTCAGGATTTTGAAGAATAAAAAGAAAGAAGTGCGACTTGAAATCGTGGGAGCTGGTTCATTGCTTGGAGAGCTCACAACCATGACCAAAGATTTAGGACTAACTAATTCTGTATCCTTCCTAGGGAGGACAGACGATGTCGAGGGATTTATATCTTCCTTGGATTTATTTGTTCTCACAAGCAAATTTGAGGGTTTTGGCATGGTGTTGCTTGAAGCCATGAGTACAGGGTGCAAAATTGTCGCGGCTAGGAATTCAGCGATTCCGGAAGTACTAGGAGAAGATGGGGCAGGTTTGATGTTTGAAACCGGCAACGAGACCGAATTGGCAGAAAAAATACTGGATAGTCTTAACAGCCAAGACGAAACTTATAAAATTTTGCAAATCCGGAGATTAGAGTTGTTTAGCGCGGAGGAGATGTGTAGGAAGGTATTGCTTTCATATCGTTGATGACATAACAATTCTATATACTTTGTTGCTTTAAGATTTTTGTAAGTCGAGATATCCAACTATTAAATGAATGTTCTTGAATAGCGCGCATCTGAGCACCTGCTATTTCTGCATTCCGTACTTCTGGTTCAAGTGAAAGTAGTTCTAAAAGAATTGAGTCCAAAGATTGATTATTCTGGGAGCTATCACCTAAAAATTCATTTATGTATTCACGATTCAAGGTCGCTATCAATAATCCAACCATGGTCGCCTCAATGAGCGTCTTGTCTAAACTTCCATCAAATGCATGAACAAAAATGTCATATTTACTAAGCTTTTGCGGAACATCCCGACGCTTGATTGCATCAGCAAAATTTAACCAGCCTTCATTTGAGTAAAAAAAATATTTTCTTTTTAAATCTTTCAAATATTGGAGACTTTTAAGATTTGAGGGACTTCCCACGATCTCTAAGGTTAAACTAGGAAACCTTGACCTTGCGCTTGCAACCGCGTCTATAATCAATTCAATTCTCTTTGAAGGATCCGTGCGACCGATATGAACACACTTTGTAGGTAGTGGAGAAAACTCACTCTTAGAGAGAAAAATATCCTCCATAATCCCTTGACCGATTGCTTTAACTTTTGGTCCCGAAATTGGACAAGAGCCCTTAGATGACGTAACTATTCCCGACGAAATGAAATTTACCCAGCGAAGGAGTATTGAGTCCTGCTTGTGGGCATACCATAGGAAGTGAGGAATACGTTGAAATTTGAAAATCGGACCCAGTATTGCACTTTGAATAAGTGTCATATGCGAAAAGACCACATCATACTTATTCGAACATGAGACCCGAAGCATGCCTCGAAGTAGTCGGAAAACATTTCGGACCGGCTCACCTTGCCGCCAATTCATGCATTCAACAATAATTCCTTCTCTACAGAAACTCCCATCATAACTCCCCGTCAATACCGTGACTTTCTCAAAACTCGCGGCAAGTGATTCCACCACATCGAATTGGTGAGCCAAGGCTGGATGAGATTTATCTAGAACATAATTCAGCACTAGCAAGCTGCCACCAGAGTGGTTCTGAGAACTCCATGAAGATTCACTAAAATACCGACTCAACACGGTTAGACTTTAGCATTAACTTGGAACGGGAGTTCTAATGAGAGCGGTTGTAACGGGATCAAGTGGGTTTATAGGTTCTGCACTTACTCAAAAACTACTAGACCAGGGATGGGAGGTATTGGGAATAGATTCTCACTCCGATTTTTATTCAATTTCACTCAAAGAGTTCCGTTTACGTCAACTTGAAAAGTACGGCAGATTTAATTTCATTAAAATGGATGTTTCAGATAAAACCGAATTAACAAAGTTGCTTTCAAATGAAAAACCAGAAGTGGTATTTCATTTGGCAGCGCAGGCAGGTGTAAGAATTCCCACCAATCAAATTGAGAAATATGTGTTGAGCAACCTAGTTGGATTTTCAACTGTGCTACAGGTGTGCGTTACCCAAGGAGTCCCAAACCTACTTTTTGCATCATCATCTAGTGTTTATGGTGATCAGGCCAAAATTCCCTATACCGAATCAGAAACAAGATTGAAACCGAACAGTTTTTATGGAGCAACAAAGTTAGCAAATGAAATTCTCGCACAGACATTGGCAACGAATTCAAAAACCCGAATTCGTGGGATGCGTTTTTTTACCGTCTACGGACCTATGGGGCGACCCGATATGGCCTACTTTCGCATTATTTCCAGCTTGTTAAACAACACAAAATTCGAATTGTACGGAGACGGAACAATTGAAAGGGATTTCACCTATATCGATGATTGTGTAGAAATGATCATTAAGCTTGAATCAGAACTTTCTTCAAGGGAAGTGGGCTTTTCAGATGTGGTTAATGTTGGAGGTGGCCATCCTGTCTCGATAAATGAACTTATTCGACTTGCAACTGAGAAACTTGAGATGCGGCTGGATCTAAAGCAAGTCAATTCGAATCCCAATGACGCCGCCAGAACGATGGCAGATGCAACATACCTGCAGGAAATAGTTGGAATCAAGCCAGAAACGTCGTTAAAGACAGGTATAGGTCTAACGATTGATTGGGCTTCAACCAAAGTTAAACCATCGCAACTGCTCGAATGGGTGAATTCTTCCTCATGAAAGTGCTCCTTACTGTGGGAATCTACCCACCTGATATTGGGGGCCCCGCAACTTTTATTCCAAAACTTGCAGAAAGAATTATAGTTAAAGGTGGAAAGAGTCATGTTATTGCGCTAAATCCTGGTGCAACAATTCAAGAAAGTGTGCCATTTCAGTTAACTTTTATCCCTCGTTCAAATTATCTCATTAGATTCGTTAAGAGTACTTTCACAATTCTGCGAAATACCATCAGAGTTGATGCAGTGTTTTCAAATGGACTTTATCTAGAGTCAGCACTTGCCCTAAGGCTTCTCCGAAGGAAGTCAGTTGCCAAAATAGTTGGTGATCCAATTTGGGAGAGACTAAGAAATTTAGGGGAGACGGATCATTCTCTCGTAAATTTTCAGACAATTAAACTACCAATCCGATACCAAATTTTCAGAAGCATTTACAGGTTCTCGTTAAATTCGTACACAGCCATCACTTGCCCAAGCACTGAACTAGTAGAAATAGTTCGAGGGTGGGGCGTAAAGCGTCCCGTAATCTATATTCCAAACGGAGTTCAAGTTCCAGTGGTGTCAAACTTTACAAAGAACTTCGATTTAATTTACATTGGAAGACTTGTAGTCTGGAAAAACGTAAAGGCCGTGATTGACATTACAGCAGCGACTAATCTCAAAACACTTATAGTGGGCAGCGGACCGCTTGAGCAAGAGCTCAAAGATGCGGCAAGGAGTTCAGGTGCAAACTGTATTTTTGCTGGGGAACAAAGCCAATCAAAAGTGAGTGATTTTCTCAATCATTCTAAAGCTTTCATTCTTCTTTCTGAATACGAGGGCCTTTCTTTTGCTTTGCTTGAAGCCATGGCTCGTGGATTACCTGCAATAGTTTCAAACGTAAAAGGCAACATAGATGTGATCACAGATCAGCTTGATGGCATTGTGTTGGATTTACAAGATTTGAATTCGAGAAATCAAGAAATAATTATGCTGCTAAGTGATGACAACAAATTATTAGGAATGGGAAGAGAAGCGAGAAGCACAGTGCTATCACGATTTGAGGCTACCCAACAGCTAGACAAATTTTTGGAGTTATTAGTTTAGAAATGATTAACTTAATTTTGATTGTTGACCCTAGAAATTTGATTTTTGGAAACCCGTCAACACTCGTTCGTCACAAAGTTTATTCAGAATCCCTAATAAATCTGGCGCAAAATAGATTCAGATTGGGAGTGATAAGTTTTCATTCACAAGCCGACTTTGTAATAGAATTAGTAGACAATCTGTATTTAATCAAGATTCCCAAAAGTCTGATTATAAGGAGAAGAACTCAAAGACGTTTTACTAGGAAATACAAATCTTTGTTCAACACACATCTTTTAATTGCTGGAGATCCCTGGGAAAGTTTCTTGTCTGCGGCTTTGTTTTCCAGAATAATTGCGAGTAATCCAAGAATTCAAGTACAGGCCCATGGCGATATCGGAAATCGAGTATGGATAAACCTTAATTGGAGAAATCGAATACGAAGTTACTTTGCATACTTTTCGTTGAAATCTGCAACCGAGATTCGAGCAACTACAGAGTTGCAGGCCAATCAATTAACAAGTCAGTACGGCGTTGATAGAGATAAAGTATTCGTTATCCCTGTTCCTTCCTTTTACTTTGGTGACGAAATCATGCCAAAACTAAATTCTGTTAGGCCAAACGCGCTTGGCCTTGTCGGCAGAATCGATCATGACAGGGGATTGGATAATTTTGTAGAGCTCACAAGAAAGTTGGTTCAGGTAAATCAGAACTTTTCAATAGTGGTGGTCGGGTCGGGACATTTACGTGAAAAGCTAGAGGCCGACCTAAGGCAATACTTGCGCCGCAATCGAATTTTGTTTCTAGGAAACATTGATCCAGTGATTATGCACAAGGTTTGGGATAAAATTGGTGTCCTTGTTTCGTGTGCCCCTGCAGAGTCTTATGGGAGAGCAATGCGGGAGTCCCTTGTTCACGGCATACCGGTTTGGGCTATTAAGTCCTCAGGAGCTATCGATTTAGCCCAGACTGCAGGAAATAGTATGAAATTCCTAGACTTGGCTGACTCAGCGGAAGAGCTAAACAGTACCTTCGAACACTTATTAAAGCAGAGTGTTGATGTGAGACTGCAGAAGGTTTTAGTTGAGTCAGACCAGGAACTGATTTATAAGTTGGTTTCCAGTTGGGTCACCTCCCCTGTCAAAAGATAGATTTTGTGCTTAAAATGTCCGTTTTGCCCCCTTTCCGCGACAATCTAGACTGGGATTCGTAGTGGAGGATAGAGACAGCGACGGCTGGCTCTGCAGGACAAAACCGGTTAATGAAGGATCAATAAAGTGGCACTTAGCGTATGGACAGTTGCTGATCTGGGGGCTTTTTACACTGAGCACCGTTCAGAGTTACTCGCGCATGCCAACCGCGTGTTGAAGGATTCAGCTAAGGCTGAAGAAATCACCCAAGACTCTCTTATTAAGTTCATGCTTGCTGCTCCTGAGCTTGAGTCTGGAGAGCACGCTCTTTCTTATCTACACCGCACAATTGAAAACCTCTGCATTGATTACTTCCGCGTGGAAGGTCGTCGTCCAAATCTTGTTGTTATTGATGATGCCCAAGCTGAAGTTGAGGCTACTTGGCAGGTTTTAGGCGATCATTCGGAGTTAATTTCACAGGCTGAAGATGCAGCGATTATTCGACAAGCTTTGGCACTTCTTTCCCCTGCTGAGCGTGCAGCGCTTGTGATGTGGGAGATGGAAGGCCGTTCAACTGAAGAGATCGCGGCAGAGCTTGGAATCAAGGAATCCGCTGTGCGTCATACCGTGTCACGTGCTCGCGCATCCCTTCGCCGCGTTCTTTCAGAGCTCGTTATTGATCAAGAGCGTGGACTTACAGCCCTCGACATGCTCTCAACCACCTATAAGAAGGCATCTGAGCTTGCTGCCAAGTCTTCGAAGGTCGCACTCTCCTTACTCTTAGTGGTAACTGCTTTCCTTGGATTTAACTCAATGACTGGCCGTGAAGGAGTGGTTCCTGTGACATCCGTCCAGGAGCCAACTGAGGCAGTGGCTGGTTCTGTGGCATCTGAGTCTGCACTTCCTGCCCCATCTATTTCTATGCCCGCCAAGAAGTCCTCAACCATGGTCTCTGGCGTCTACGTCAAGAGCGCTAAGACCGCCACCTGGCCGGGTCTTGATGAAGAAGGCGCACCAGTAGCTTTTACCGTTTCAGGTGAAAACGGTCCAATCGGAAAGATCCGCGTTAGCCGGAATACCCCGGTTGCGACCGAGCAAGGCACAATATTGGCCACCCAGGCCATCACATCTGTGGGTGGACCAAATGTGATGATCGATCAGACCATCACAGTCGATGGCAACGGCACAAAGTACGAGGTGGGCTACGTCTCCTTCGGAATCAACGGCTCATGGCAGGTAGCGGAAGCTGGCGCCACGAGCGTGGATTTTGAGCGGATGTCCAATGGCCAGTACCTTATGACCGTTACAATTTCCCTACTCTCAACCCCAACTTCAGAGTTTGCAATTGCGGTCGGAGACCGTGGTTACGACATAGTTGGCACACCTAAGGCGATTACAACTCGTCTCTTGCTCAATGCGAGCAAGACCCAAATTTTGGCTCAGGCGGTATTAATCCCTGGGTCGTAATTAAATAAGTTTCCTTATCGCGTCCGGATACACGATAAGGGATTTGATTCATCAGCACGTGCGATGAATCGAGAGAAATCAGGAAACTGATTTCAAGCCGAGATACGGATCGTCCGTAACTCGACTATCGAAAGGAAACAAATGTCTACAAAGACAACATTCAAGCGCAT
>JACCDH010829216.1_pt1 | contig 18297 bp, 17 predicted proteins | sample 7442481 | NCBI WGS metagenome assembly JACCDH01 (sample SAMN15323433, study PRJNA562643) | freshwater metagenome | isolation source: river surface water | place: USA:Blue River Watershed | collected 2017-08-15 | reverse complement strand
GATGCAGTCGTATTGGTGCGTATCAATCTCACGCAGCGTTGCAAACAAATGCTTGGCTGCTTCATGCAAATCGCCCGCAGGGCTCAACACATAATAGTCTACATTCTCTAATCTTCTGGAAGGTTCTGTAAAACAGATCGCTGCGATATTTTGTCCCGCATGTGAAGGCGCAATTTCCTGCACAGCACCACGATATAGTGGAGTAGCTGGTGCGTAATGACTTTTCAATTGTCCCGGCGTCTGCGGCTGCTGATGTGATAAAGCAATGATGGCTTTCATGCCCGTAACAGCCTCAATCTTTTCTATCGGCATGCCACCTAGTCGATGAATGATTAGTTCAGTATCGGTGATTTCAGCAATCGTACTTTCCAAGCCAATTTGCGCTGCGCCACCATCCAATACATAAGACAGCTTGGTGCCCAAACCTGTTGCTACGTGTTCAGCGGTGGTAGGACTCACGTAACCAAATGGATTCGCGCTGGGTGCACATAAAGGAAAATCCAGTGTTTGCAATAATTGCAATGTGAGCGGATGATTCGGAATACGTATCGCTACCTTATTGCTACCCGCAGTTGCTAAATCAGGTACGGTATTTTTCTTAGGTAATAACAATGTAATTGGTCCTGGCATCAATTGCTCGGCTACCAACTTTGCTTTGGCTGGTAGATGTGCTACATATTTATCCAATTCATCCACACCGCCCACATGCACAATCAATGGGTTGAATTTTGGTCTTTGTTTGGCTTCAAAAATTTTCAGCAAAGCATCTTCATTCAGTGCATTGGCGGCCAAACCATAGACTGTTTCTGTTGGAATACCCACCAGCTTGCCATCGCGCAGGTATTGCGAGGCTAATAAAACATCTGTACCAATCAACGGCTGGTTACTCATCGGGTAAAGCAACAGTTTCGTAATCACTTAGTTTATTCAGATGCAACACGGTAATGCTACCATCGTTGCTGGGGTTGTACATGGGTAGAAATTTCGCGCCAAAGACAAATTCATTCCAAGTATAAGAAGAGCGTGTTACCACTGTGCTGGAAAAACTTTCATCAAAGCCCTGCACAAAAACCAATAATTCTGCTTTGGCTGCCTCTAGATCTGCGTAGGATAATTTGTAGAGTGGACTGTTCTCATTGATCACATGCACCAAGGTCCAGTTCATGGAAAGGGTATTGGCTTTGGAGATGTCTAAGGGTAGGGTAAAGAACTGATTCTTTCTTACACCATCTGCTTCCACCTGAATGGCCAAGGTTAGTTTGGCTTCCACCTCGGTTAAATGATTCTTGGTATAGGGTACCATGCGCAACATGAGGGCACGGCCTTCCTTAAAAGGGGCAATGAGTGCATTCTTGCTGAAATGAATATAGGCTCTGGGGCGGGCAAATCGTCCGTATAGCAAACCCGTAGCCAGTGCAAAGCTGAGCAAACCCATCAAGGCTTCAATGGCTGCTACCGTACTGGCCAGAAAACCAATAGGGTTGATGCGGCCATAACCCACCGTAGTAAAGGTCTGGGCACTGAAAAAGAAGGCTTCGCCAAATTTTTCGCCCAGGGTATTGGCCACCATGCCACCTAGGTGATCTACACCTATCGCCATGTAAATCAAGGCAAAGAGCAGGTTAATGCCAATAAAAAATGAGAAGATAACCAAGAGAAACTTGCCATAATGCATGTGGAGCAGCTCATGGTAAATATTCAATCTTCGCCAGAATTCCATGCCCTCTACACGTAGGTTGGGCCTGCCGTCTTTTTGGAAAAAACGACCACCACTCATGGAAGAATTGGTACTAAGGCCGGTTTCGCGGTCTTCCTGTCCCAACTTGCTGAATCGTGTAAACAATGCCATATGCAACAAAACTAAACCCTTTCCCATTCACAAGTGTTGGAAATTGCCCCTGAATAGTTTGGGGTGCATACACTTATCTTTGCGCACTTATGAAGCATATCCGGAATTTTTGCATCATCGCCCATATTGACCACGGAAAGAGTACACTGGCCGACAGACTGTTAGAGCATACCAAGACCATTGGTGAGCGCGACATGATGAACCAGGTACTGGACGACATGGATCTGGAGCGGGAGAAGGGCATTACCATTAAGAGTCACGCCATACAGATTAATTACCCTTACAAAGGGCAGGAATACGTGCTGAACCTGATTGACACACCCGGCCACGTTGACTTCAGCTATGAAGTGAGCCGTGCACTGGCTGCCTGTGAAGGCGCCCTGTTGCTGGTAGATGCGTCTCAGGGTATTCAAGCACAGACCATCAGTAACCTTTATCTGGCCATCGAGAACGACCTGGAGATCATTCCTGTGATCAACAAGATTGATATGGAAGGTGCCATGATTCCTGAAGTAACCGATCAGATTATTGACCTGATTGGCTGTAAGCAGGAAGACATTCTCCTAGCCAGTGGTAAATCAGGTATTGGTATTGAAGAGATTCTGGCTGCCATTGTAGAACGCATTCCCGCGCCTGAAGGCAGCGAAGAAGCGCCCCTGCAGGCCCTTATCTTCGACTCCGTATTCAATAGCTTCCGTGGTATCATTGTCTATTACCGTATCCTGAACGGTGTATTGCGCAAAGGCGATACCATCCGTTTTATATCTACAGGACAGGATTATACTGCCGATGAAGTGGGTATCCTGAAGCTGGGCATGGAATCTAAGAAAGAAGTACGCTGCGGCGATGTGGGTTATATCATTACGGGTATCAAGAATGCCAAAGAAGTAAAAGTGGGTGATACCATTACCCTTGCCAATAATCCCGGTGAAATGATTAACGGGTTTGAAGAAGTAAAGCCCATGGTATTTGCCGGTATCTTTCCGGTGAATACAGATGAGTTTGAAGAACTGCGTGATTGCATGGAGAAACTGCAATTGAACGATGCTTCACTCACTTTTGAACTGGAAACTTCTCAGGCGCTTGGCTTTGGTTTCCGATGCGGTTTCTTGGGATTGCTCCACATGGAGATTATCCAGGAAAGACTGGAACGCGAGTTTAACCAAACCGTGATTACCACGGTGCCCAACGTAAGCTTTGTTGCTTACACTACAAGAGGCGAGAAGATTACGGTGAACAACCCAACGGAAATGCCCGATCCCGTAAAGATCGATCGCATTGAAGAACCATTTATTAAAGCACAGATCATTACCCTGCCGGACTATATCGGTAATATCATGACCCTCTGTTTGGGTAAGCGTGGTATCCTCATTAACCAGAGCTACCTTACACCCACACGTGTGGAATTGATTTTTGAAATGCCATTGACGGAAATCGTATTTGATTTCTACGATAAGTTGAAGAGCCAGACACGTGGTTATGCATCCTTCGATTATTCACCAATCGGTTACCGCGAAGCAGATATTGTGAAAATGGATATCCTGCTGAACGCCGAGAAAGTGGATGCGTTGAGTGCATTGATTCACCGCAGTCGCGCACAGGACTTTGGTCGTAAGCTGTGCGAGAAGCTGAAAGAATTATTGCCACGCCAGCAGTTCCAAATTGCGATACAGGCTGCAGTTGGTGCCAAGGTCATTGCCCGTGAGAACATCAGCGCCATGCGTAAAGATGTAACGGCCAAGTGTTATGGTGGTGACGTAAGCCGTAAGCGTAAACTCTTGGAGCGCCAGAAAGAAGGTAAGAAGCGTATGCGCCAGATTGGTAGCGTAGAAGTACCGCAGGAAGCTTTCTTAGCTGTGTTGAAGTTGGATTAATTCTTTCGAGAAGATAAAAGTGAAAAGCTGAGACCTAGAAATAGGTTTCAGCTTTTTTGTAGGGTGATACTTCATTCTTCGCAATGTCCTACTTTGTTAGAAGACAATGGTGCTAGAGTTGATGATTGCAATATGTTTCATTTTAAAGTTGTTTTCAGTATTTATCCAAATTTCTTAGGCGTAAGCAGATTGTCAGTCGTAAAATGTTAATCCTTTGAAGGGTTTCTAGTATATAACCATAATGAAAAAAATTGAATATTATCTTTCGTTTCAATAGTTAGAGTTATCGTGTAGAGGCCTTGATTCCAAGATTTAAAAAGCATATTTTCACTTACCTCATCTTGAATTAATTTCCACTGCTTAAGACCTATTGATTTTTTTATACTATTGTAATATTCTAAACTTGTAAAATTTAATCTTAAAGTCGTATAATAGCCATCTCGTTTTTCGGGTTTTGTATTTAATTCTTTCGAATAGTGCATCCATGCTTCAGCTTTATTTTCTGGTCTGCATTTGTAACACCAGCCTACTTTATTGCTTAGGAGTAAGCTTCTATCTTGTGATTTATTATTCTCAGTATATACTAATTTCCAACCCCTGTTTACGATATCTTCAGATATAGTTGTAGGCTTTTTTGTCATATAGCTTATTAACTCTTCTAGTGTTAATGTTTGACATTTACAAGTGATCGAAATTAAAATTGTAATGATTATATATATAATTTTCATTGAAATGTATTTATGTCAGAAGTTGGTTTAAAAGAATGTTAAGGAGTTTTTTAAATTATTATAAATGAGTTACTTGTTTAATCATTTTAAATGAATCTAAGCTAGGTACGTTTTTTTTGAATAAAATCTATGATACTATTGTAGTAATCTAATTTATTTTTTCCACTTATTGAGTCAATGATAATAACGTCACTAGAGAGTAAAAGATCTTTTTTTTCTTTTGCATTAAATTCTTTCGGCACAAAATAATATATCTTATTTTTTATGGCGGATTTTCTCTTGTAAAAAATTTGTCTAGCCCTGTATGTTAATAACCACCATAAGTCTATTTCTTCAAAATCTAGCGATAATCCAAAAATATAAATATCAGTGTTGAAAAATAATTCTATCCATGATTGCCCACTAAAATCTTTGGTTTCTAAACGATTGATTAGAGGTGTTTTTGTTACATTCTTGCTTTTGTAATTGGTGCCTGTCGCCAAATAGTTTCTAATTTGTTGTAATTGACCACCATAATGTTCAAATCCAAGATTTATACTATTGGGATTTTTACAGTCACCATGAATATGCCAATAATTTTTATTTCTAACTTTATAATGTCTAAAAACACTATATATCCTTTCGTCAATTATGCCATTATTTTTTATTGGCATTTTTCCTTCGAGAGTAAAATCGTAGTTCGTTGTAATAACATCTTTTATTTCAAGATCTTGGATTCTTTCGTGTATTTCATTCGGACTTATTCTTCTGACTTTGTCACTTATGAATTTTTTGAGATTTTTTTCATCTATATGTTTTTCTTTAAGTGACTTTAGGAATATCTCTTCGTATAATAAAGGAAAAGGTTTGTTGTTTAAATCAGTAACCATTTTCTGTGCATCACAAAATCTAATAATATCGTTGATTATGTCCTTCCAACTATTGTTAGGCACTATGTTATTGATGTCATTTCCAATTAGCAATGTTTTGCTTCCCATAGTGTGCTATTTATAGTGTTTTTTCTTTACAACTAATCTTATATTAGTTAGTTTTTTTTCAGTTAGCTCAGTGTCTTCCTCTGCGAGGAGACGCGAGGCTGTAGTTGATCATTGCCATATGAACCTCAGCCTTCAAATTAAGTGTCTACCGAGATTAAGTGTAAAGCAATAAATAATTGGGGGTATGCTTCTAAATTAAGAAGCTATTGAGGAAATAGCAAAAAATCGGCAAGCTTTTTTCTCTAAATACCACAGAAGTCACAAAGAGTGGTCACGAAGGGCACAAAGGTTTGGCGGTTTAATTTTAGGAATTAATAATTAAAAATTAAGAATGAATAATTGGGTGGTGAGCCTAAGGCTTAAAGCTGACGAACAGAAGAACAATAAAACAGGGAGCAGAGGAATAAGGAACAGAGTAATAAGAATCAAGGATCGAGAAACGAAAATTGCCAAAGACTAAAAGCCAAAGACCTTTAGTGTGCTTTGTGGTTAAACGCTATACTTTATGGTAAGATGCTGCAATAAAAACGGCCGGTGAAGACACCAGCCGTTAAGGGTTTAATTTATTGAGTGCTTACAGAGTACTCATGTCAATCACGAAACGATATTTCACATCACTCTTGAGGAGGCGTTCGTAAGCTTCGTTGATTTGATCCATGCGGATGAGTTCAATATCAGAAACGATATTGTGTGCTGCACAGAAGTCGAGCATCTCCTGCGTTTCAGGCAAGCCGCCAATGAGAGAACCCGCAATACTCTTACGGCCGAAAATGAGGTTAAAGGCAGGAACAGTAGCCGGTTGCTCAGGAGCACCTACACATACCATCACGCCACTCGTGCGCAGTAAGCCTAAATAAAAATTATAATCGTGGTTGGCTGATACGGTATCTAAGATGAAATCAAAATAGCCTCTTACGCTATTGATTTGGTTTTCATCAGAAGTGAGTACAAACTTATGTGCACCTAATCTGCGCGCATCTGCTTCTTTAGAAGCGGTACGGCTCAACATGGTTACTTCTGCACCCATGGCTACGGCCAACTTTACGCCCATGTGGCCAAGACCGCCCAGACCCAGCACACCAACTTTGGTGCCTTTGCCCACTTTCCAGTGGCGTAGTGGGGAATAGGTAGTAATGCCGGCGCATAATAAGGGTGCGGCTGCATCCAAAGGCAGGTTGTCGGCAATACGCAGTACAAAGTTTTCATCCACCACAATAGAGGCACTATAGCCGCCATGGGTATAACCGCCGCTTACTTTATCAGGTGAACCGTAAGTGCCGGTAGAACCATTATGACAATATTGTTCCAGTCCATCCTTACAGTTATCACACTCACGGCAGCTATCTACTAGGCAGCCTACACCTGCTTTATCACCTACTTTGAATTTTTTCACATGCGCACCTACTGCAGTAACGATGCCTACAATTTCATGACCAGGAACGCAAGGGTAAACAGCATTATGCCATTCGTTGCGCACGGTATGTAGATCGCTGTGGCATACGCCGCAGTAACGAATCTCAATTTGTACATCATGTGGACCAGGCTGGCGGCGTTCGATGGTCAGCGGAACTAGGGGTGTGGTGGCACTCAGGCCTCCGTATGCTTTTGTTGGTGTCATGTTGGAGTTGTTTTAAGAAGGTTAAAGATAAACCCAATACTTAGTATGCTCGCGTTGTTTTTGTATCAAGTTTTGAGTGGGAGTTAATTAGTAATTAATAGTTAATAATTAATAATTAATAATTAATAATTGGGCGGAGAGCGTTATGCTTTAAGCTGAATGTAGTTTTTGTTGCCTTATGCGTTTTTAAAACTTTATCCCCTCCTTGGCGAGGAGGGCCTGTCATCTGTAGCTTTAGCGCAAGATGAGTGGATTGCATGCAATGCAAGACGGGGTGATGCGAATACCCCTTAGTCACCTGCGGTGAAGACCGTCAATCGTGAATCGTCAATTGTGAGACTAGAGAATTGAGAAATGAATATTCCTTTATGGCTTTCTTGGCGCAACTTTGCGACCTAGCGTCCTTGCGGTTAAGTGTTTAATTCGTGAATCGTGAATCGTCGATCAGCAATCGTGAGATAGAATAGGATGGAAGTAAGTGCAAGAAACACCCATCTCAAATATCAAATCAGAAATTTTAAATCGCTACATATCTATCTCGCCAAACGAACCACTACTTGTCCATCGTTTACCACGACTGCATCGGCTTTACCGTCACCATTAACATCTACGAAAAAACTGCCCTTGCTACCATAGAATGCGTTGGAGGTAAATGATTCATTTGGACCAAAGTTGCTTCCGTTAGAGCGTTTTACGGTAATGCCATCATCGTTCACCACAATGGCATCAGCTTTACCATCGCCTGTTACATCGGCAAAGAATGTACCTCTGCTACCATAGAAGGCATTGCTTGTCCAATCTTCATTGCCGGAGAACATAAAACCATTGGAACGTCTCACCACAATCTTATCATCATTCACCACAATAGCATCAGCTTTACCATCACCCGTAACATCGGCAAAGAAAGTGCCTCTAGTACCGGAGAATCCACCGGTAGTCCAATTCTGATTATTGCCAAAGCTATTGCCGTTAGAACGGCGTACAACAATATTGGTTCTGTTTACCACAACAGCATCGGCTTTGCCATCGCCTGTTACATCTACGAAATAAGTGCCTAGGTTGCCGTAATAAGCGCCATCTGTCCAATCACTACCCAAATCAAAGCCCATTCCATTCGACAAGCGTACACTGATTTTATCTTCATTTACTACGATGGCATCGGCTTTTTTGTCGCCATTCACATCAGCAAAATAAGTTGCTCTGGAACCGAAGTAGGCATTATTCGTCCAGTTTTGCGCAGAGGAAAAATTAAAGCCAGTAGCTGTTCGTACAGTAATCTTATCGTTGTTTACGACGATGGCATCTGCTTTTTTATCACCATTTACATCAGCAAAATATGTACCCTTGGAACCATAATAAGCTTGGTTTAACCAAGTGCTGTTGAAGCTGCTGAACTGGGCATTGGCTTTTGGGTGTATAATCAGGCAGGATACAAGGCAAATTATTTTTACTATACGCAGATATGCTTGCTGCAAAGTCTTGGCTTGTTGCATGTGTTTGGGTTATTGTTTAGGCAATTCTTTTGGATAGTTTCTGTTTGTAATGTACAAAATGCGCTGTAAAAAGAGTAGAAATGAATCCGTAGAGAAGCGAAATGCTATGCTCAATTTGTACACTAGTAATCATTAATTGATAAGTGTTATTGCTTTTGGGTTAGGAAACGCTGCAGATATTGCTTCGCTACTTTTGCCTTGATAAGGCCGTTTGCTGTACTGGAAATTTCACCTTGGTCAAAGTTGAACGCAATGCTGTCTGGCTCCAGATTAAAATCCAGCGAATTCAGGGTTTCTATGCCTAATTCACCTGAAGGCATACCCTTATTAATTAGGTCGATTAATGAGAGTGTGTCTTGCTTTGTACCTATCGTGAAATAATGAGCAAAATTGATTGACTTGTTTTTGTTTATGTCATAATTGAAGGAATAGTATTCGGCAGAAGGGTGAACAGCATCTCCACGGTTACTTGTGATGATCAGGCAATAACTGATGATTTGCTCGTTTTTGTACACATAAGCGGGCTCAATATTGAAGCTGTTGGGTATAGCCTGCTGCATGTTTCCATCAGCTGGATCTGCCGGGGTTAAGCCGATAAGAAATTTGTTGAGCTTTTGATTGATCAGTTCTTTGAAGTTTGTATTCAATGGTTGATTCGCTGTATAAATGGGTATTGTTAACTTGATCTCAGTGTTACTTGTGCTATCAAGTCTCTTGATAGTGTCGAGTATAAACCCGTCGGGTAAAACGAATTTTTTGCCTGTGTAGGCAGTAGTAATGGTGGAGCTAAGGTTTTCTGTGCGGGTAGCTGTATTGGTGATTGTATCAATTACTTCGCTGCTATTGCTTGAAGGTGATGAACAGGCAAAGCTGAGCATGCATATAACAAACAACTGAGTGGTATATCTGGCAGGCTGTAAAAATTTTGCAATGCCTATAGTGTTGTTCAAATTGGGTTGTTGCTGATACATAGGTTACTTTTATAATGGTACGATTAGTTTCGGATGCAATACTTATTCCATAAGTCTATGGCATATTGCTGAAACAAAATGCTTGCTGACTTGAGATTTTTGTCCATGCCGTATTCGCCACCTTCATAGCCTAAGGCTGAATTCTTTACCTTATCTACGCCTCGTACTGCATACTTGGTATTGTTTTCGTACATAATCAGTTTGGTGGTAGCAGGCGATAAATCACTTGTGCATTGATTTCTGTATAACACCCATATTTCAGGTTCGCCATTCTTATTGAGATCTGTCAGATGAACTTTCTCGCCAATAAAACTTTGTAGGATATCAAAGCCGCAGTCGAAAGTGTAGTCATAGACTCTCCATACCTGATGGCTACTGTCCTTTGATATGGTATAATGGTAAGCAAACAATTCTGCATTTTTAGTAAAGTAGCCATCCATGTCTTTTTTTGTTGACTGGTAGATTTCTTTTTGAGAGAGAATAACGTAATGCTCATTGTTATCCGTAACCCATTTAACTGCCTTCTGTAATTTACCTGCGTATTTCAGCTGAGTGGGGAGGTCTGTAGCCTCAATTCTACTGTAGTTAAATTGCGCGTACACAAAATTGGCGCATATCGCTAAGGCAATTGTGAAGAAGCGTCGCTTTATCATAAGTTCCATCGTTGATGGTTATGCTACTTTAAATATAAGTGTATTTGAGCGGGCATGTGCGATTCACCAAGAAACCGGGAATGAACAATGAAACGAACTTTTCCCTAATTACCGATTGAGTAGAGGAAAAATGGAATAGTGAAAGTGGAACAAACCAATTGTGTTATGAATAGAGAAAAAGATTGTGGGTATAGGATTGAGAAATGAATATTCCTTTAAGGCATTCTTAGTGCAACTTCGCGTCTTTGCGCTTGTCCGCCGAAGCTATAGCATAGGCGGGCCTTTGCGGTTAAGTGTATGATTCGTGAATCGTCAGGCATGCGTATTTGGGCTGCATCAATGTAGGATCAAGTGCGGAACAGTAGGTCCCAATCTCAAATCTCAAATCACAAATCATAAATTCCCACCACCTTTCTTCATATTCTTATCCGAAATGGCTTTCAGCTTCTGTTCGCTTTTTTTGCCTTTTTCATCTAAGAGTGGGGCAGGCATGGAAGATTGCTTTTCATCGAAGATGACATTTGCGTAAGGGTTGCGTACATAGTTCCAGCGGCCATTCTTCCACTGAAATCCTTCAAAGCCACCATAGGGTACCAATGTGCCTTTATTGCTGAACTCGCCGCTTTCACTCACCAAAATATCCATCACTACCGCATCTGCACGTGGATCAAAATTCAAACGGGCATTGCCATCCTTTTTGTACTCAATGCCGAAACGATAAGCAGGTTGTGCCGGCTTAGAACTATCTGCAGGGTAGTTGAAGAAACGGCCACCAAATTGTGGTTGTCCTTGTTCATCAAATGTGAGTACTTCCATCCATTTCTTGGTGCTGCGTGCATCGTTGTTATCGAAGCCAAAGAGCGTATAATATTGTTTGTTGTTGTGCGCTTTCTGCACCATGTTGTAGTACACAGCACCAATCCAATTCATATTGCTGCGCACAGAGTCGAATGGGTTGTCGGTAAATTCAGAATAATCAAACAAAGGAAACAGCTTCAAGGAACCATCATCTGTACGCACTTGAATACAACCTTTCTGGCGGTAATAAGTAAAGTCCTTCATCAGCTGCCACGTAAATATGCGGAAGCTTTTATCTGGCGCAGTTACTTTAGCAATCGTCGTGAGAGAATCAAAAGGATAGTCGAAAGAATAGGGTACGCGCAATGCTTGTACCAGTCCGCGTGTGAATGCACTATCTGCACGCAGGCGATCCACCACATCTTCTGATTCTAGAATATTGGTTGCATAGGTTTTGATACGTGCTTCCATCTGCGAGAGTTGTTGCGCAGCTGGCGGCGTTAACTGCGATTGTGCAGTAAAAACATTCAATAAGCCAATGAGGATGAGTACGGGGGCGATTCTCATGAGCACGAATTTACCACAATGCACTTGGGTGCATCAGTTGTTTTCCGGATTTATGATTTTATTAAATGCGGCAGCAAAATCGGACAGACTATCAAAGCGCAGGTCTATATCCGGATGCGGATAAGGCGTATCGGGGTTGGTGGTAGCCACAAACACCGTGTACATGCCTGCGTTACGACCGAATTGCATATCACTCAACTTATTGCCCACAATCAGACTTTTACTCAAGTCGATATCCGGAAACTCGCCCTTGGCGCTGAAAGCCATACCGGGGTTTGGCTTGCGGTAAAATGAATCATCGTTCAGATCGGTACAGAAAAAGATACGGTCTAGATGTCCGCCGGCTTGCACGATAGCCAATTGCATATTGTCGTGGATGTGGTGTAAATCATCCAAACTCATCACACCCTTGCCCACACCTTTTTGGTTGGTGACCATGATGGTCTTGCCGAATATGCGATTAAGGGTAGCAACGGCTTTGGGTACGCCTTCGTAAAATTGAAACTCGTTCCAGTTGAGAATATAGTCGGCTTTCTTTTCGTGGTTGATCACACCATCACGATCGAGAAATAAAGTCCAGCTCTTATCTATTTGTTGCAACTCAAGCATAGGGGATTAATTCAGTTTGTGCGCGTTGAAAATCTTCGGGTATGCCGATATCAATGAAGTAAGCATCCTGTGCCAATCCATAGATAGCAGATTGACCGCAGTATGTTTCTAAATAGTCTTTTTCAAAAGAGAACTTTTCAGGGAAAGGCAATTGCAGCCAATCTTTTCTTTGGAGGAGATACATGCCTATGCTGATTTGTCCCACAGCATAGTATTGTTTCTCTTTAAAAGCAGTTACTTTTCCTTGTGCATCTGTTTCCACCACACCATAGCGATCGAAATCCTGCATGGGTTTCAGGCCGAGTGTGCAAGTGGCTTTGGTAGCTTGGTGTTGTGCGTAGAGTGGTGTCAATTCGCCCCTGAACAAAGTGTCGCCGTTGGTCACCAATACGGTATCGGTTGTTGCTTTGCTGCAAGCTAAGTGAATGCCACCTCCTGTACCGAGTGGTGTTTCTTCAATGGTATAAGTATAGTTGCCATTGGGTAGGGCTTCTTGCAGAAAATCGAAAAACGCTTCATGCTTATAACCCAATGCAAAAATGAATTGTTGGATGCCTTGTTTCTGCAGGTGTCTAAGCACATAATGAATAAAGGGCCGGCCATTCACCGGTGCCATGCATTTGGGTAAATCAGGGACAGCGCTGCGTAAACGAGTGCCGAGTCCCCCAGCCAGTATGATGGCTTCTTGTACAGGCATTACATGAATAATTTGGCTTCTACCAATTCGCAGATAATATGGCCAATGAGGATATGACTTTCCTGGATGCGTGGTGTATCTGTGGAAGGTACGTTGATGAGAAAATGACTCAACTCGCGCATCTTGCCGCCAGTTGCACCTGTAAAGCCGATCGTCATCAAATGTTTTTCTCTCGCTACTTCAAAAGCTTTTAAAACATTGGCAGAATTGCCGGAAGTGCTAAAGCCGAGGAGTACATCACCTGCATTGGTAATGCCATCTACTAAGCGTGCATAGATATCGTCATAGCTATAATCATTGGCTACAGCGGTGAGGTAAGAAGTATTGCAATGCAAGGCTTCGGCGGGCAAAGCTTTTCTGTTCTTATAAAAGCGACCAGAGAATTCTGCTGCTAAATGTTGTGCATCGGCAGCGCTACCACCATTGCCACAAAACCACACACGTTTACCAGCACTAAATGCTTGTGTGATTACATTTACGCAATCTTCAATAGTCTTCAGCATGGCAGGATCCTGCAATAACTGTTGTTTGGTATCGATAGACGCTTGTATGATGGATTGAATCTTGTCTTGCATCATTATTGGGTTGTCCAGGTAGTAAGCCCGTGTTGGGTAAATTGATAAGGTCTGATTTCGCCGCCAAATTTCTGCAAAGTTTCGGCAACTGCATAACGTGTATTGCCGGGGCAATAGAATGTCATGAAACCACCACCGCCTGCACCGCTAATCTTACCACCGGTAGCACCAGCTTTTTTAGCAGCACTATAAATATCTTCAATCAAGTTGTTCGAAATGTTATTGGCCATTTTGCGCTTTTGCTGAAAACCATAATCCAGTATTTCACCAATCTCATGAATGCGACCTTTAAGCAAGGCTTCCTTCATCATCTTGGATTGCTCTTTCAAATGGTGCATAGCATCTACTGAACTTTCATTTTTATTGAGCACATTTTTCTGTTGCTCTTTGATGATGGTGGCAGACTCTCTACTGGTAGCTGTGAAATAGAGGAGGAGGTTGTTTTCCAATTCATTCAAATACTCTTGACGAATACTCAGTGGGTTCACGATTACTTTATCATCGCCATAGAACTCCATAAAGTTTACACCGCCGAAAGTAGCAGCATATTGATCTTGTTTGCCACCGGCCAATGCCAAATCCTTTCTTTCTATTTCGTAGGCATAATGTGCAATGTCATAATCGCCCAAAGGCAGTTTCAGCATTTCCGTAAAAGCCCCGAGAATAGCCACTACTAATGTGCTGGAAGTGCCTAAGCCGCTACCCGCGGGAACATCTACATAGGTAGAGAGTTTAAAATTGGTCATGGGTAAACCGTAATCCTGTTGAATACGGTTATATACGCCTTTGAGTAAATCAAGGTGACCGTTAATCGGTAATTGATTCATCCATGCATGGCGTTCTTCTTCTTTTCTGTCTAGCGCTTGAAGAATAATGCCATTCTCTTCAATGGGTTCAATATGCGCGTATGCATAGAGCGAGATGGTAGCGTTCAAAATAGCGCCGCCAAATGTGTCGCTATAGGGACTAACGTCTGTGCCGCCGCCAGCCAATCCAATTCTTAAAGGTGCTTTGCTTCTGTAAATCATGATGCCGAAACACCGGCTAAACGGGTGATGGTTTGCACCAGTTTCTGCCAGCTGTACTGTTTTTTTGCTTCACGAAGATGCGGCAAAAAATGGGCTTCTCCTAATTGATAGAGCCCCAGAATTTGCTGGGCAATACTGTCGGGATTAGGTTCTGCTACTAGGCCAACTTTACCATCGGGCACAAGGGCAGGTAAACCACCCACATTGGTTACCAGCATGGGCTTTTCAAAATGATAAGCCAGTGGGGTAACGCCGCTTTGTGTGGCGTTGCGATAGGGTTGTATCACAAAATCAGCTGCGCTGAGATAGTATTTGACTTCGCTGTCGGCAATAAAGTCCGTTCGAAGAATAAGTTGATCTTGTAGCTGGTGTTTTTCAATGATGGCATCATAGGCTGCGCGATCTTCATAAAACTCACCTGCCACCAGTAATTTGATGCCGCTGTTTTTCATCAAGGCTGTACCCATGGCTTCGAGTAAGATATCCAAACCTTTGTAGTTACGGATAAAGCCAAAGAATAAAATGATCTTCTCGTTGATAGGTAATTGAAGATGTTCGCGTGCTGCCGTTTTATCCAAAGCCTCACCGAAATTATCGTAGAGTGGATGTACCACTTGTTCGGCTGGCTTCTGTGTGAACTTGCGCAAATCACCCATCACTTTTTCGCTCATGGTTACGAATGCATGCACAGCACCGAAACAATATTTGGTAAAGAGGGTATCGCCCGGTCTTTTCTCATGTGGCTGCACATTATCAGCAATCGCAATGATGCGTGTGTGTTTATTCAAACGCACTAAGCGAAGAATGGTACCCAAGCAAGGCCCCATGAAAGGCAGCCAGTAGCGAATGACAACGAGTTCGGGTTTGAGTTGGCGCAACTCGTTGCCAATACTGATCCAATTAAATGGATTGATAGAGTTGATGCAAACTTTGATCTTGATATCCGTTGGAGCTGGTTCAGACGAATATTGCGTAGTGCCCGGAAACAAGAAGTTGGGGTATTGTAAAGAGAAGGTGTAGATAGTAGTATCGAAACCTTCTGCGTTAAACTGTCGCGCTAAACGTTCATCAAAAGATGCTAGTCCGCCTCTAAGCGGGTGAGCAGGACCAATGATGATGGCTTTTGGTGAAGACATGGCGCAAATATCTGCACTAATCCCATCCAATATTGGATTCGATCAGGTAATGATTTCTTTCCGGCGCATTTCTGGTAAGCAGTTCTGCGATAAAACCGGCCAGAAAGAGTTGCATACCCAAAATCATCGACACCAATGCTAGATAAAATGCAGGTCGGTTGGTGAGGGAGAAATCAGCTGCGGTGAATTTGGCCACGATTAAATAGATACTCATCAGTAAACCGATGCCAAAAGCCAGTGTGCCATACAATCCGAAGAAGTGCATGGGGCGTTTGCCGAATTTGCTGATGAAGGTAATGGTGAGCAAATCCAGAAAACCATTGATGAATCTTTCCCAGCCAAACTTGGTGGTACCATATTTACGTGCGCGGTGTTCTACTACTTTCTCGCCAATCTTACGGAAGCCGGCCCATTTGGCGAGGACAGGAATGTAGCGGTGCATTTCGCCGAAGACTTCAATGCTCTTCACCACTTTTTTCTTGTAGGCTTTCAGGCCGCAATTGAAATCGTGGAGATAGATGCCACTGACCTTGCGGGCAGTGGCATTGAATATCTTAGAAGGGATGTTCTTCGTTAAAGTATTGTCATAGCGCTTTTTCTTCCAGCCGCTTACCAGATCATAGCCATCCTTGATGATCATATCGCGCAGGGCGGGAATTTCATCAGGCGAGTCTTGCATATCTGCATCCATAGTGATGATGACTTCACCCTTGGCAGCTTTGAAGCCTTCGTTGAGTGCAGCTGACTTACCATAATTGCGCTGAAAGCGGATGCCATGCACAGCAGCTTGTGTTTTGGACAAGTGTACGATGGTATCCCAGGTATCATCTGTGCTACCATCATCGATGATGATGATTTCTGTGCTGAGCACGTGTTCTTTCACAACACGGTCAATCCATGCACAGAGTTCGGGTAATGACTCAGCTTCGTTGAATGCGGGTATGACAATAGAAAGATCCATGCAAATTATTGTTGATCAAAAGGTGTAGGAGCAGGGTTCTTCTTCGCTACACCTGCACCAATCAATGAGCCTACAGTACCAATAATGAGTGTGCCTACCAGTGAACCAGCTAAGATTGTTACAGTCATAATTTTACGACCGATGGCAGCACCTTGCTCCATTTGTTCTGCCGTTACTTTTCCACCTTTCAACGCTTCTTCTACGCCTTTCTCCCACATCTTATCTAATTGATCAGGGAAGATTACATAAACAGAGAGTACAGTGTAGATGAACACAACAACGGCTGTTACTGCGGTTGTTTTAAAACCATGGGTAAAAAGTTCGCCAAATGTGACATCATTGTTTTTCTGTTTGCCATAATAAATTACCGATCCGATAAAAGCGCCGACCATGATGGCCCAGTTAACATAGCCCCACCATTTTTCAAATTGCAGGTTAGCGAACTGACCAATAAGACTTAAAACGATTAACACCAGTGCAATCAAAAGTCCTTTGAATGCGTGTGTAGTTGCTTGATTCTCCATAATGCGTTAGGGGTTGAAGTGATGAAATGTGTTTCTGATGGTGCCTATTACTTTTCCTTTCAGCCCTCTGTCAAGTACAGCACTATTGGCCGATCTGCTCAGGTTATTGGCAGTGGTTAGGGTAGTGCTGCTATTTAAAGAGAACATGGTAAGGTTGGCTTGAGCACCAACGGCAATATTGGTTGCAGGCAGTCGGAAAATATTACGTGCATTCACAGAAAATATGCGACTGATTTGTTCTGGCGTTAAATTAGGAATTGCTTCCAGTACCATTGCAAATGTTGTTTGCAAGGTAATCATGCCATTTTTCGCATATTCAAATTCGCACACTTTGTGATCCCAGTCTTGGGGTAAGTGGTGTGAAGCAACAGTATCGATGTCGCCGGCTTTTAAAGCTTTACGCAAGTAAAGCATATCTGCTTTGGTGCGTAATGGCGGATTTACTTTTAAGCTGGTGTTATAGCCTTGCACATCCTCATCGCAGAAGAGCAGGTGGTAAGGTGTAACAGCGCAAGTGATTTGTAAACCCTCAGCTTTGGCTGACTTTATCAACTCAATGGCTGCAGGAGAACTGATACCGGTGATGTGTAGGCGTGATTGTGTATAGCGTAATAAAGCAATATCTCTCGCAACGATGATTTCTTCTGCCAACATCGGTTTACCGGGTAGACCTAGTTGTGTAGAGATAACGCCTTCGTGCATTAAACCATGCGTACCAACACTTGTATCATCGGGCAATTGTACCACAACGCCATCGAATGCTTTTACATATTGCATGGCTTTGAGTAAGAGACCGGCAGTTTGCACAGGTTTGATTCCGTCCGTGAAAGCTGTGGCGCCACTCATGCGCATGTCGTACATCTCTGCAAGTTCTTTGCCTTCAATATTTTTAGTGATGGCGCCCATGGGCAAAGCTTTGCAGGGTAGGTGCTTTGATTGATTAATGATGTATTCAACCTGTGTTTTATTTTGTACGGCAGGTTGTGTATTGGGAACGAGTAAAACTGTTGTATAACCGCCAGCTGCTGCTGCTGCAGTACCTGATGCGATGGTTTCACGAAACTCCTGACCGGGATCTGCGAAATCAGCAAACGTGTCAACCCAACCAGGAGAAACACAAAGGATATCATGCTTGATTACTTCTGCATCGGTATCGGGCAATGACTGACCGATTTGTGTAATGATGCCATTTTCAATGAGTATATCCTGTGCTTGTTGGTGTAAGGGAGAATCAGGGTC
>JACCDH010186636.1_pt1 | contig 18301 bp, 10 predicted proteins | sample 7442481 | NCBI WGS metagenome assembly JACCDH01 (sample SAMN15323433, study PRJNA562643) | freshwater metagenome | isolation source: river surface water | place: USA:Blue River Watershed | collected 2017-08-15 | reverse complement strand
TTTTTTCTATATTTGCACCCCCAAACGGGAAGAAAAGTTCTTAAAAATTCAAGCGAGAATAGCTCAGTTGGTAGAGCGCAACCTTGCCAAGGTTGAGGTCGCGAGTTCGAACCTCGTTTCTCGCTCAGCAAAAAGCCCAAGCAAGGGCTTTTTTTGTTTGCCCAGGTGGTGGAATCGGTAGACACGCAGGACTTAAAATCCTGTGGCTTCACGGCTGTGCGGGTTCAAGTCCCGCCCTGGGTACAAAAAGGCGTTAATGTGAAAACATTGACGCCTTTTTTTTGTCGCACTCGCACCCCAAATCATACGCACAAAGTGCGAATGATTTGGGCCACCCTCGCCCTCATCCTCGCTCTATTGCTCATCCTCATTCTCGCTCTCATCCTCATTCTCGCTCTCATAATCCGTAGACCGCAGGTCCGACGGCTATAATCTGTTTTGTATACAGTTTAGAAAAGATTAAGTTCTTCAGTCGTTTGGTTTAGCTTCAAACGTTTGGGTGTTTTTTTGAAGAAGTGAGTGGTGGTAAGAGGGAAGGCGTTTTTTTTAAAAACGACCTAGCAGGTCTATACCTAGCAGGTGTTCGAACATTTACATTTTTCTGTAAATACTTCTTGGAATTTGTTTGAATACTGAAGCTATTATTCGCCATCGATTCGTCACATAGGCCACTTTTTTCTTATTAGTAATTGCATCAAAAATTTGTTTTGATACCTTTTCTAATGGCATTACCCAAAATAATCCTTCACCTTTTGCCATATTGGTGTCTACTAATCCTGGTCTTATATCACTTACAAAAATTGGTTTTTTTAGTGCCATAATTTTCTGATCCAATCCTTCTAAATAATTAATCTGATAAGCTTTTGTAGCATTGTATGCTGGAGCTAGTCTACTTCCTCTAAGTCCACCAATTGAACTGATGCCTACTAAATGGCCATAACCTTGTTTAATAAAAAGATTGATACCCCAATCTGCAACATTGGTAAAGCCTATTACATTAGTTTGTATCGTTTTATTCTCAATTTCAAAATCCAGTTCTTTATTAATATCGCCAATACCAGAACATATAATTAGCAGATCAAGTCCTCCTAGCTCTTTGGTCAACTCCTCTAACTTGTTAATTGTAGAAGTTGTTTCAGTAACATCTATTGTTTTGGAATAATAAACATTTGGTCGTTCTGAGGATATTTCATTTAGTAAATCCGTCCTACGGCCAGTCAAACCAACGATGTAATTATTTTCAACAAGAGCATTTGCGAGTTGTCTACCGATACCAGAAGTGGCACCAATTATTATTGCTTTTTGCATTTAAAACACTTTAGACAAAAATAAAGCAAGCAACTCGTCAAGTTTTATTTTTTCTATAAGCGTTTTGAAAATTCCGAGAGAAATTAAGGTATAAGTACGCTAAGTGGCTTTTGTAAATTAAAACAACTTATAACTGTCGGATCTGCGGTCCGCAGACAAATGGGTGAGTGCGATGTATAGCTGTCTTACCCTGCGGTCCACAGACTAATACCGCCACTCCACTCTGAACTCAAATCTTCGGGTGTCTACATAGTGTAATTGGTTGATTCGACTCCACCAACTCCAACTCTCGGATTCAAATTGCTGTATCTTGTAAGTGAACATATAAGAAAACACATTCTGATTCTTTAATCGGTAGGATTTTCCCATGCCTACCGAACAACCAAATCCGCCATCACTGCCTAATCTCGGTGATGTAATGTTAAAGCCATATCCCGCATTCGCTACTAAAAATACCGGTTTGGTGTTTTGCTTTTGTAATAAATATCGGCCTTCCAACATCACGGGTGCTACCACTTCTTCATAATACGAATAGGGGTCAAGTCCTATGTTGAGTCCGTACATCCAGCGCTTGCCGTCTGATCTCAAAATACTGGTTCGTACCACAAAGCTACTGGTGGCACCCCAACTTGGTGCCTGACCAATCGAAAATCCGGGTTGTATGCCAACGCTCCAGCCTGTGTCTGGTACCGGACGGCGTACTACTTTGGTCTTACTTCTTGATCCTCCAAATGAGCCAGAACCAGCGATCGATTCAGAATAATTGATATCGGCAATGTCGTCGATGTTTATCTTTGATAACATGCCATATTGCCTCACCATCACAAACGAATCAGGAACAATCTTTACCAACTCACATTTAATCTGTAAGCCGTTTTTCATTTTTAAAATATATAAATCGCTGTTCTGTGCGTTGATATTGTTAAATTTAAAGATACCAATCAATAGTAAAAGTTTTAGGAGATTTTTCATTGTCATTTAGGCAAATTTACATAAGTTTGTATGAAATATTAAATAATATGAAACTAAAATTTCATCAGCTTGCCATCGTCTTCTTAAGTATCCTGTTTTTTACAGCCTGCGAAGACAAATGCTATTACTACGAGGAAGAAACAGTTTATGAGCCTATCTATCAAAAACTGTCTGATGTAAAAAACTCTTTTAGTGTTGCCGAAGATTTCACCATCACCAAACCGGGCAATATCTACTCCTACGGAAAATATTTATTGGTGGGTGAGAAAATGAAGGGCATTCATATCCTGGATAATTCAAACCCTGCTTCTCCAACACCTTTGAAGTTTATCCATCTGCAAGGTAACGAAAATTTCACCATATATAACGATGTTATCCTCGCTGACAATGGTCCGGATTTGATATCGATTTCTTTCAGTGATTTAGAAGATATTAAAATTCTTAACCGCGAAACCAATGTCAATAACGAGCGTGTTAGTGGCGATAACTTCATCGTGGGTTACAATGCCATCACCAGAAAAGTGAAAAAAGCCTGCGACGGCCAGAGCGGGGATATTGCCTTTTTCTCGTCTAATGCCAGTGCCTCTGGTTCTTCAGCTTCTGCTTCGACAGGTAAAGGTGGTTCTATGGCCCGATTCGCCATCATTAGCAACTATTTGTACATAGCCAACAGTTCACAATTATTCCCCTTCAATATTACTAATCCTGAAAAGCCTGTTAAAGAATTGACAATGGGACTGAATGGGAGTAATGTTGAAACACTATTTCCATACAAATCTTACCTGTACATGGGGACCTCCAGTGGTGTCTTGATTTACAATACAGCTGTTTCTAAAGCGACGCCTGCTTATGTCAATACCTTATGGCACATCACGGGTTGCGATCCTGTTATTGTACAAAACGATTACGCGTTCTCTACCGTAAGAGGAGGTTCTGTTTGTCGTACCACTAACAACAGTCAGTTAAATGCCTACAATGTTAAAGACCCTCAAAGTGCAACGATGGTGTATTCTCAGAATATGTTAGAACCTTATGGTTTGGGTATGAAAGACGATCTATTATTTGTGTGTCAGGGTAAAAATGGTCTCTATGTATACGACTGGAACGAGACAAATACCAATTTAACCTTGCGTCACAGTTACCCGGATATTCACGCTTTTGATGTGATTGTTAACGGCAACACGCTCATCGTTACTGCCGACAATGGTCTGTTCCAATTCGATATTACCAGCAAAGACAATATTACTTACTTAAGTAAACTGGCTGATTTCTAAAATTAGTCTACAACATATTAAAGAAGTTCGTCTCAATAAGACGGACTTTTTTTATGTCTGTTATGAAGTTTAATCAAACAAAAATATAGCATCTTTGTTTGGTAATTTATTGCGTAATCCACGCCAAAAAATAGTAATTTTGCAACAACAAATGAGTAATACTGACTTATCAAAAGTGATTAAAGCCCCAACAGGAAATACCCTGCATTGTAAGAATTGGGTGACAGAAGCAGCCTACCGAATGCTAATGAACAATCTGGATCCAGATGTGGCCGAAAAACCTGAAAACCTGGTAGTATATGGTGGAACCGGTAAAGCTGCCCGTAACTGGGAAAGCTATCACCTTATAGTGAAAGCGCTTGAAGATCTGAATGAAGATGAAACGCTTTTGGTACAATCTGGTAAGCCTGTCGGTATTTTGCCTACTCATAAAGATGCGCCTCGTGTAATCATTTCTAATTCGCAATTGGTGCCACACTGGGCGAATCTGGATTACTTCCGCGAACTGGAAGCCAAAGGTCTGATCATGTACGGTCAGATGACGGCCGGTAGCTGGATTTATATCGGTTCTCAAGGTATCGTTCAAGGTACTTACGAAACCTTTGCCGAATGTGCCCGCCAACATTTTGGTGGTACGCTGAAAGGAACACTTAACGTAACAGCTGGTTTAGGTGGTATGGGTGGCGCTCAGCCGCTTGCCATTACTATGAATGAAGGGGTGTGTCTGGCTGCCGAAATGGAAGAATGGCGTATTAAAAAACGTCTGGATACGCGCTATCTGGATGTCATGACCAAAGATATTGATCAGGCCATCGACGCGGCTTTGGATGCCAAAGAAAAAGGTATTGCTCTTTCTATTGGTGTACATTGCAATGCGGTTGATTTGCTTGAAAGATTAAAGGCAAGAAACATTGTGCCGGATACTTTAACCGACCAGACTTCTGCGCACGATCCATTAGTGGGTTACTTCCCAGAAGGCTACGATGTAGAAAGTGCCGATCGTTTGCGTAAAACCGATCCTTCGCGCTATGTCAACGAAAGCTATTCAACCATGGTGCACCATGTCAGACTGATGATTGAGTTCCAAACCAAAGGTTCTATCGTTTTTGATTATGGCAATAACCTGCGTGGAAGAGCACTCGAAAAAGGTCTAACCAATGCATTTGATTTTCCTGGATTCGTGCCGGCTTTCATTCGTCCTCAATTTTGCGAAGGTCGCGGTCCGTTCCGCTGGGTAGCACTATCAGGTAATCCTGAAGATATCTATGCTACCGATAGAAAAATACTCGAACTTTTCCCTGAAGACGAAGGTCTGAAACGTTGGATAACTATGGCTCAGGAGAAAATAGAATTCCAGGGTCTGCCTGCTCGTATCTGCTGGTTGGGTCAGGGTCAGCGCGAAAAAGCTGGCTTGGCGTTCAACGAAATGGTCAAAAACGGGGAGGTCTCAGCGCCGATAGTGATTGGTCGCGACCACCTGGACACTGGTTCTGTGGCTTCACCTAACCGCGAAACAGAAGCCATGATGGATGGTAGTGATGCTATCGCCGACTGGCCAGTGTTAAACGCTTTGATCAATACTGCTGGGGGTGCTTCATGGGTGAGTCTTCACCATGGTGGTGGTGTGGGTATTGGCTACAGTATTCACGCTGGTATGGTGATTGTTGCCGATGGTACCGATGAGGCTGCAGTGCGTTTAAAACGCGTTCTGCACAACGACCCTGCTATGGGTGTTATCAGACACGCTGATGCCGGTTACGACATCGCTAAAGATACTGCCAGAGCACATCGCCTGGATATTAAAGAACGCTTAAATAAGTAAGGTATCTCTGTTTCGCACAACATATCTCTTAAACCTTATAACACATTCGGTCTGGATGTGAAAGCCCATGCTTTCGTTGAAGTCAATTCTCTTGCCGAACTCAAAGAGGTCATAGCCGAATCGCCTGAAGAACAGTTTATGTTTCTGGGTGGTGGTAGCAATGTGCTATTCTGTAAGGATTATGAGGGACTGGTGATTAAAAATGCCATCAAAGGGATTCATGTTGTTGAAGAGGATGATGCTTCAGTTACTTTAAAAGTATACAGCGGCGAGGTATGGCATGATCTGGTGATGTATTGCGTAGAACGCAACTGGGGTGGTTTAGAAAATCTATCATTGATTCCAGGTACCGTTGGGGCCGCGCCTATGCAAAACATCGGTGCTTACGGCGTAGAACTCGAAAAAGTTTTCGTCGAACTCGAAGCTTTTAATCTGCATACTTTCGAACTGCATAATTTTAATAAAACCGCTTGTGCTTTTGGCTACCGCGAGAGTGTATTTAAACGCCAGCTCAAAGGACTGTATTTTATATACTCTGTTACCATTCGCCTTAGTAAACAACCTGTCGTTAATGTCGAGTATGGCGATATTCTGCAGGTGCTCGCGGATAAGGGTTTAGATCAGTCTACAGCCTCTATCAAAGATGTGTCTGATGCTGTTATTCAAATCAGAAGTTCTAAATTGCCCGATCCCAAAGTGCTTGGCAATAGTGGCTCTTTCTTTAAAAATCCTGTTATCAGTCAAGAACAATTTGATCAACTTAAATCCCAATATCCAGACATCAAAGGGTTTCCTAATGAATCTGGTGTTAAAGTACCTGCTGCATGGTTGATTGAGCAATGTGGCTGGAAGGGTAAGCGGGTAGGAGATACCGGCTCTCATGCCAAACAAGCACTGGTTTTAGTGAACTATGGCAATGCTTCTGGAAACGAGGTGTATCAAATGGCGCTTACCATCATTCAAAGCGTGAAAGATACTTTTGGTATTCAGCTAGAGCCTGAAGTCAATATTATCTAATTTTACTTGCAGTATTTGTTCTGCATGTCTTCCACATCATTGTCGTAGTTTTTGGTGTAACCTAAGTCGATGGATTTTTTGATGTGATAACACGCTTGCTCCATGTCTTTTTCCTGCAAGGAAATCTCCGCCAGATATCTGTGGGCATAAGAATTTTCTGGCATCACTTTCAATGATTCATAAATAAACTGTATCCCTTCAATGGTCTTGCCTGTTTGATACAAACTGAACCCATAATTGCTCATCAGATAAGGATGATGTTCTTTGGTGATGTTCATCTTTTTGTATATCCTGTAGGCTTTGTCGTACTGTTTAAGTTTGATATAACAGAAGCCAATATTGGTCATTGCAGTGACATCAGTACTATCCAAGTTTAGAATATGAACGGCATCCAACATAGCCGAATCATACTGTTTGTTGCGAACGTAGGCGTATGAACGGCATTGTAAGAAAGTTATGTTTTCAGGATGATGCTTCAGACCTTTGCTCAACTGACGAATATTTTGTCCGTATAAGCGCATCTTATTGTATAAAAAACTTCTGTAGAAAAACAGCGTAATGCCAGTATCATTAATGCTCTCAGCTTTATTTAAATCAGCCATAGATTCTTCCAGGTAATCGTTTTGCTGATAATACAGGCCCCTTCCTATATAAGCCTCGTAATTATTTGGATCCAAACTTAAAGCGGTGTTGAAATCGCTTAGTGCATCTAGTGGCGATTTTAAATCTAAATGGAAACCACCTCTTAACACATAAGCATCTACATATCGATCGTCTTTGCTCAATATCTCATCGCAAATGTCTAATCCCTTTAATAATTCATTTTTTAATAAACACTGTTTCGCCAGATTATAGGCTGCAGTGTCATGCCCAAACAAGCAACCAACATTCATCAATAAAAAGACAAGCAACAGTTTTTTCATGTGCCAAAGATATAAAAGGTCGGCAGCAATTTGCTTACTGCCGACCGTATTTTTTAATCACGTTTCATGACCAATAATCGGGTGCTGCCAGCCAAACGTCCGTCTTTAATGATTTTAATAAAGTACAAGCCATCTGCCAGGTCTTCTGTATTCACTAAGATGTCACCTGAACTGTAATCGTTATCTACTGTCTTAAGCGTGCGCCCATTAATATCCGTAATCTCAAAGCGTATGGATGTGCTGCCATCCGTCATCTGATAATTGATATGCACTTCTTTGCCCGCTGGATTCGGATATACCATCAAAGTGTAATTGTCTACTAAGTTGACGATAATATTGGTGTTCGAATCGCAAGGTGGCAAGGCGATGCATACGTCTTTCCAGCAAGTTTTACCAGAACTCACTTCAGTTAACAATACTTTAAAGCAAATGATTTGATTGCTTGGAGCCACATCCATAAACTGTGTGCTGATGTTTTGCAATCCTGGTGCTACCGGATTTGGTGTAATAGCAGAGAATGTACCTGCAGCAATTGGCGGAATGCTCACTGTGGCCGGACCCGCAAATGGGTTCATCACCGTTAAGTCGATGTCGTAAATCCATGAGCTGCCTTCTTTCATGTGGCAATGGGCACATTCGCCATAAACACCCACACTGCAACTGTCTTTACTGCATGGTTTGTATTCTGTCTTTAATGAATCCTTACATACCTTGCCTGTTGCCGGATCGAAGCCATACAAATAGATGGTCATGAATGTGCTATAAGGCGGTAAATCTGTGTACGTATAACAGATACTTTGTGTGCCATTGTTGATTGTTACCGGATTGACACTGAAGCTGGCGCTCGGTGATGATAATGTCAAGGTGCTGCCATTGCTGCCACTCCAGTTCACACTTAAACACATGTAGTATTGTGGGTTGCCGTTGGCATCGTGTCCAATACAATCAAACTTGGTGATTTTAGATCCAATCTTACAATCTTTCTGACCACATGGAGGAAGTTTAATGCAAATCGTGGTATCGCAAATTTGGTTTTGATTGTTAATGGTGATTGTGAAACATGCCGAGGCATCTATAGCAGGAACATCCTCGAAGGTGGCTGTTACTGTATTGCTGCCTGCACTTAAAGTACCCGGACTGATATTGCTAACGATGCCTTGTGGAGATGTGATGCTAACTGTTGCTCCTGCGCCTAATGTATTGTTGATAGTAAACGATAGGCTATAAGTTTGATTGCCCATTTCACTTACCGGTCCGCAATCTATCTTAGCCGTCGCATTAAAATTACATCCACCGCATTTAACAAAATCTATGGTAATGTCGTCAGACATATCGGTACAGCCAGCCGCTGTGGTAATTTGTAAATTATAAGTACCCGAAACGTATAGAGGCACATGGAAGGTGTCGCTCACAGCCCAGGCGATTGGATTGCCGTTGTAGTACCATTGATAAGTGGCGTATCCTTTCGGTCCGTGCCATACCAGATTAGTTACCGTATCGCAAATATCATAACAGCCTGTCATCAGTCCGCAGAAATCTGGTAATGGATTTACAACAGTACTGGCTTGCGCTTTACAACCATTGGTATCGGTAACTGTAACGGTATAAATATTAGGAACTCCGGTGTAGATGGTGTCGTTTACCTGACCATTGCTCCAGTAGTAGCCTGTAATGCCCACAGATGTGCTAGTGGCTACCAACATATTGTTGCTGCCTGCACACATTACCGGTGGAGCAGTAATGCTGACATTAGGGTTAGGATAGAGTATCAAATTCAAGGTATCGTTGCCGTAGCAGGTATCCGGACTCATTACTGTCACTACCAACTGATGCGGGCCTGGTGTCATACTGTAAGTGCCGAAACTGAAATTGTTGGAATTGTTGAATTGCGGCATGCCATCCCAGTACCATTCAAACACAGCTCCTGGCAGCATTGGGTAATTGGCCACATAAGTGTAATTGGTGTTTTCGCACAGCGCTTTCGGTCCGATGATGTTTGGTTTAGGTCGGGTTTTGGCCAATACATTCAAATTACCGGTTTTGTAGAAACAGCCTTTTGTGTCTGTGATTTCTAAATTGTAATTGCCGGTTTGATGCGCCCAAATGGAAGAAGTAGTAGCGGCATTCGACCATAAATAAGAATATGCAGGATAGCCTCCACTGCCGACGCCCGTCAATTTAACGCTGTCTCCTTCGCAGAATTTTAATGGTCCACCTGCCAATATACTACCCAACAAAGTATGTGGCAATACCTTCACAGTGCGTTTTGCAGTATCTCTGCATCCCAAACTGTTGACAATAGTAAGGGTCACCAAATAAGAACCCGCATTGCTGTATGTTCTGATTGGATTGCTTAACAAAGAGCTGGAACCATCGCCAAATGTCCACGTCGAACTCAAGCCTACACCTGTGCTGGTATTGGTAAATAAGACAGGCGTATTTTGGCAAACCGAATCCTGAACGGTGAAGGAAGCGTTTGGCAATGGCGGAATCACTATGGTTTTAGTGAAGGTGCAAACGCCTGCAACGGTGAGGTTGACGGTATAGGTGCCGGGACTCAAATTAAACAGTGGGTTTTTAACACTGCTGGTCAATGCGCCTGGGTTAACCAACCACGAATAGGATGGTGCAGGATAGCCCGCCAATATTTTAGTGGTATTAACAAACTTAACCGGCACTGTTGTGGCATAGTTCACGCAGTAAACTGAGTCGAAGAAGTTAGGGACGTATTTAACCGTGTCCACTTTGTACATACATACATTGCAGTAACCTGTGCCTGCAATATTGGGAACATCTGCACACAACTTAACTCTGTAATAACCTGGTTCTGTAAAGGTGTGTTGTACAGGAGTGCCTGATGCACCTCCCGGATTATAAGGGTCGTCGAAGTTCCATGCCAGATTGATCACTCCTGGTGATGTCACTGCTACAAAACTATCGGTATTGCAACCCAAACGGTAACGGTTATAGGTTAATGTGTAAGTTGCCGGTGTGCATATCGGATTGCAATTGCCTGTCGATATAGGAATGATATTACTGGTGTCTTTACAACCATAAGAGTTGGTGCCCACAACATAGAATGAGCCGGTGCTGGTGGCAGTATAAGATGTTCCAGTGGCACCACTGATGCTGGAAGGGTTGTACCATTGATAGGTGATGCCAATAGCGGGTGCCGCTACGGTCATGGTTGTAGAAATTGGCGGGTTGCAATATAAATTTGGATCGGGTGTGGAAATATTGATGTTTGGCTTAGGCCATACTGATATCGTGGCAGTATTGACGCCCGTACCAGGGCATGTGCCTCCATAAGTGGTGTTTAAAGTGATGACATAATTGCCTGGTGCATTGTATACATGTGTGCCCGGATTGCCACTGCCAGTGCCGCCATCACCAAAGTTCCATGTATACGATGTGGCAATAGTTGTAGAAGATGCAAATAATGTAGCGCCCTGGCAAATGGTAGGTGGTATCACGATGCCTGGTATTGGTGCATTGATAACTTTAATTAAAATAGAATCTTTACGCTGAGCGCCACAAACTTTTCTGGTCAATACCAACCAGGCATTGCCAGTATAATTGTTCCATTGAACGCTAATGCTGTTGGTATGGTTGCCTGTGCCAACGCTGCCCGCAACACTTGGATTGATACTCCAGATATAGTCGTCTCCGGGTGTGTTGGTAGAATAATTGGAAGTACCATTAGCACACACTGTGTCTGGTCCGTTAATGACAGATGCTGCCATAGGTAAGGCACTCAAGACACTCATTGAAGTCGCGGCAGATTTACATCCCGTTACAGGATCAATCTGATAAACACTTAAACTGTACGGGCCACTCGGTCCCCAAGTGATACTCAAATTATTGCCTATGCCGGTAGATGGTGTGCCATTGGTAACCTGCCAGCCAATATAGTAATTGCCGGATGTTGGCACTGCTGTGTACGCATAGGCGTAGTTAGGACAAACGGGACTAGGACCAAAGACGGTATCTACCACCGGTGGAATTGGATGAACGGTAATAAATTTCTTTAAGGGACTATTGCAATAATTGCCTGATAAATCGGTGGCAGTGACTATGAATTGTCCCGGTCCGTAGGTCCAAACCCCGGTAAAGGGCGCGGGACCAGTAATAGTATTAGACGTATAGGTGGTATTGCCCGCTATATTGGTAATGCTCCAATAGATGCTGCCTGTAGGCGCGGGACTAATGCTATAGTTATAAGTTTGGTTGACACATAAATCGCTGTTGCCACTCATGAACATTTTTGGCTTAACACTCACTGGTAAAACTGAACTGCCTCCGCAATTGATAGGCGGCTTTGCACCCGGAGTAAAATGCCAGTAATCTACTGTTATATTGCCACTGACATTGTTATAAAAACATACCTGTACTTCGTGTACATTGATTGAGTCTGTTTGCACATATACCCCTGGAGGGAAATGCCATTCAATACTGTCTATCGGAATATCGCAGCTGATATGGTAGGTGTAACATTCACCGATACATACCTGTGATGGTCCGTTGATGGTGGCATTGGGCGTAATAATGGGAACAAATACTGTGGTTGGCGAATTGCAAAATCCTGGGCAGTTAACGCTAAGTGTAATGCTACCCGGACCATTAGTGCCCCACTGAACGGTTACAGTTGAATCGGTGTTAGAACCAATAATTACACCATTGGTAACACTCCAGTTGTAATTGTTGCAACCACTGGCGTTGGTGGTGTAGGTTACGGTAGCATCCGGACAGACGGTGGATATACAAAATATTTCCGGTCCCACGCTATTGGCTACCACCACGGTCACGTAGGCGGTGTCTTTACATTTACATTGATTTTCTACCACCAGCATCACCTGATAAGTACCCGGATTGGTATAGGCATGTGAGGTATTACCATTGCCCGGTGCGGTGTAAAAGGCATTGCCACCATCACCAAAATACCAACTCCATGAGTTGATAGGAGAGCCTGCACCTGGCAAAGATTGATCAATAAATTGTATGGTCTGGTTTTTACAGGCGTTTACTACCAGTCCCGTTAAGCCCGGAAGTGTAGTAAAGGCGGCCTGTGGCTTGCCTACTATCTCAATACACACTTCTACTTCTTTACTGCAACCCCATGCATTGGTCTCTATAACTTTTACTGATCCATTGCCAATGCCGGTCCAGTATACTGTAACACTATTGCCACTGCTGCTATACGTAGCGCTGCCAGTGACGGTCCACACATAGGTACTGCCGGGATGATTTGGTGTTGTATAGGTGATATAAGTAGAATCACAAGCTGTTAAACAGCCTTGTTTGTCGCCCTGCCCACTGCCATCTTTTCTGCCTCCACAGCCTGAGATATAAGAAGGCGTAATAACAGGGTTGGGTTTGCCATGCACGGTCACCGTAATGGTATTAGTGCATATCACCACATTGAGGTTGTTTTTAACGATGAGTGTCAGGGTACCGGTACCAAGATTAGGCCATGTCACCGTCACCGAACTGCCTGTTCCTGTAATGACTCCGCCACCTGTTGCATTCCAGGTATAGGTTTCTCCGGGATTAGGCGTCACACTGTAAACGACAGACTGGTTCTCACACACATCTATCGACCCAGAAACAGGGCAACTTGCCATACTGTTAAGGGGATTTAATAAAAGTCCTAAATAGAGAGCAAATAGCGTTCGTAAAAAATGTTTCATGGATTATTTTATTGAGACAAATATAGTTAAAAATGCATCATTCTATCAATTGTAGATAAAAGAAATACATGCAATTGTAAACTTTAAATGCACTTTTGTTAACCCGTTCATAATGAGTTTAAAAACAGAACAGTATTTTGTCGACTGCCAGTTCACGTCTAAAGAATCTTCTTTTATTCCATAAGGCTTTAACTATCTTTGAAGCCTTATGTCAGACATAAAAGCATTTAATCTCAAGAAGTGGATACTATTTAATTTTATCGCTTGGTTTTTTGGTGTGGTTTTGATTATGGTATTCAGTACTGCGCTCGAATTCTTTGGGGTTAAACAGCAACAAATGGCGGTTGGTTTGGGTATGGGACTGGGCATTGGTTTCATGCAGTGGTTTTTGATTCGCACCAGTATTCCTTTATCCTTTAACTGGGTATGGGTATCATCTTTGGGTATGACATTGGTATTTGTTCTGGTGCAGGAACTGGGTCAGTCTGAAGGCGCAGAACTTTTATTGCCTGCTGTCAGTGTTGGCGCCATCCTCATAGGCTATATCCATTTTGCCATGCTTAAGCAGTATCTTAAAAAAGCCATTTTATGGTTGCCGGCTTCGGCTTTGGGTTGGCTTTCTGCTTTGGCTGCTGTTAAGGCTTTAGATTATACCCATCTCTTATCGGATAACAATCTGGTACTGTTTTTTGTCAACCTGGGTTTGATTTTGTCGGGAGGTTTGTTACTTGGACTCTCAACAGGATTGGCATTAAAGAAAATGTTGAAGGCATAAAAAAAGCCTGCACATTGCTGAGCAGGCTTCATATAGCTTATACTAAAATTAGTTTCTAAACACAATCTGTTTGTCGAAGCAATCTACAACGATGGTTTGATCTTTCTTGACTTCTCCCATGAGGATTTTTTTGGACAATTCGTTTAGCACTTTCTTCTGTAAAACGCGTTTCAATGGTCGCGCGCCAAACTGAGGATCATAACCCAATTGTCCCAGCCAGTCGATGGCATCATCGGTGATCTGTAACTCGAAACCAGCCTCGCGCAATTGCTTGATCATGCTGTTCATCTGCAGTTTCACTATCTCATGTATGTGCTCTCTGCCCAATGGCTCAAACATGATCACTTCATCGATACGGTTTAAGAACTCAGGTCGGATACTGTTCTTCAAAATCTGGTACACCTCGTTCTTGGTCTTGGCCAACACTTCCAACTTATTGTCTTCGTTCAAAAGTTCAAAGTTTTCTTGTATCACATGCGAGCCAATATTGCTGGTCATGATCACGATGGTGTTTCTGAAATTAGCGGTCCTGCCTTTGTTGTCGGTCAGTCGGCCATCATCCAAAACCTGCAGTAAAATATTGAACACATCAGGATGGGCTTTTTCAATTTCGTCTAACAATACCACTGAGTAGGGGCGTCTTCTAACGGCTTCGGTTAACTGTCCGCCTTCGTCGTAGCCCACATATCCCGGAGGTGCTCCAATCAATCTACTCACTGTATGTTTTTCCTGGTATTCACTCATGTCTATGCGCACCATGGCATTGTCGTCATTAAACAAGAAGGAGGCTAGAGCTTTGGCTAACTCGGTCTTACCAACCCCTGTAGTTCCAAGGAAAATAAAGGATCCTATTGGTCGCTTTGGATCTTGCAAGCCTGCTCTGCTTCTGCGCACGGCGTCAGAGATAGCACTAATGGCTTCTTCCTGTCCCACCACGCGTTTATGCAATTCCTCTTCCAGATGAATCAGTTTTTCTTTTTCACTCTGAAGCATGCGGTTCACCGGAATGCCGGTCCACTTACTCACCACTTCTGCAATATCTTCTGCGTCCACTTCTTCTTTCACCATAGGTTTATCGCTTTGCACTTCGCTGAGTTTGCGTTGCAGTTCAATCACTTCGGTTTCAGTTTCTTTGATTTTGCCGTAGCGCAACTCTGCCACTTTACCAAAGTCGCCATTGCGTTCGGCCTGATCAGCTTCGTACTTGTATTGTTCGATACGTGCTTTAGCGGCCTGAATTTGTTCAACCACTTCCTTTTCGCTTTTCCATCTGGCATTAATGCTGTTGCGGTCCTCGCTCAGATTGGCAATCTCTGCATTAAGTTTCTCCAGCTTCTCAGTATCGTTCTCTTTTTTGATGGCCTCGCGCTCGATTTCCAATTGCATGATCTTACGGTTCATCTCATCGAGTTCTTCTGGCAATGAGTCTATTTCTATTCTGAGTTTTGAAGCTGCCTCGTCTAACAAGTCGATGGCCTTATCCGGCAAGAATCGATCGCTGATGTATCTCGAAGACAACTCAACCGCATTGATGATGGCTTCGTCTTTGATCCGCACTTTGTGGTGGGTTTCATAGCGTTCTTTCAAGCCTCTGAGGATAGAGATAGCATCCTGAATATCCGGTTCTTCCACCATCACTTTTTGGAAACGACGTTCCAAAGCTTTATCGTTTTCTATGTATTTCTGGTATTCGGCAAGGGTAGTGGCACCAATGGCTTTCAGTTCGCCACGCGCTAAGGCAGGTTTCAGGATATTGGCAGCATCCATAGCACCTTCGCTTTTTCCTGCGCCTACAAGGGTATGGATCTCGTCAATAAATAAGACGATTTCACCATTGCTTTTAATCACTTCGTTGACTACAGCTTTAAGACGTTCTTCAAACTCGCCTTTGTATTTGGCACCAGCAATCAAAGCGCCCATATCCAAAGAGAAAATGGTTTTTGATTTCAAATTTTCTGGTACGTCACCTTGTACAATTCTTCGTGCCAGTCCCTCTGCTATTGCTGTCTTACCAACACCAGGCTCACCGATTAATACCGGATTGTTCTTGGTTCTTCTGCTCAGAATTTGGAGGACACGTCTGATCTCTTCATCGCGACCGATAACTGGGTCGAGTTTGCCTGAAGAGGCCAACTCGTTAAGGTTCAAAGCGTATTTTTTGAGCGCATTATATTGCTCGCCGCCACTCTGCGAATTAACAGTGCTGTTGCCTCTAAGTTCTTTGATGGCTTTTTTGGCATCATTCAGTTTGATGCCAGCATCTTTCATTAAGTTGGCTACATTGTCGTTGTTGCTGATAAGCGCGAGAATCAAATGTTCTACAGAAACATACTCGTCGCCCATTTCTTTCATCAGTTTCTCTGCCATCATCATACTGGTATTGGCTTGAGGAGAGAGCGACTGCGCCATATCGCCGGAAGTGATTTTAGGCAGACCTTTGATGATGGCATCATTGGCCGATTTTACTCTGGAAAGGTTAGCGCCCACTTTGCTGAAAACAAAGGCAATGATCTCTTCGTCGTTATCGAATATGCCTTTTAAAATATGGGCGTTTTCGATACTGGGGTTCTGGTTTTCAAAGGCGGTTTGTTGGGCACTCTGAAGACACTCTTGTGCTTTAATTGTGAATTTGTTGATGTTCATAGGTTCTCTTCCCTTTTGCTTCAAATTCAACACCAGTCGGTTTTTTCGGTAATTTCGTCAGATTATCAGACTTATTGACCAGTTTCGGCCGTTTAAGCTTCGTGGAAATCTGAAAAAAAGTCGGGTAATTGCTTGTTAAGCGAGAGGACACTGGGGATATCTGAGTGTTTTTTCTACACCAAAAAAAACCTAAGTTTGCACAAAAGAACGCGTATGAATTCTAAGTTAAATATTGCCCTGATCGGATACGGAAAGATGGGGAAAATGATAGAGCAGATTGCTCTAAAGAGAGGCCATAATATTGTAGCCAGAATTGACAAAGATGCCCAGCAATCAGAATGGGATGCTTTAGCCACTGCAGATGTGGCTATTGAGTTTTCTAAACCGGATACTGCTGTTGCCAATATCAAACGTTGCTTTAGTTTAAATATCCCTGTAGTAGTAGGCACCACAGGCTGGTACGAACATCAGGAAGAAATCAAACAATTAGCATCATCAGGTGATAAAGCCATTCTAGCCGCAACCAATTTCAGTATCGGTGTGAATTTGTTCTTTCACATCAATAAAAAACTGGCTCAGGCGATGGAGAATTTACCGGAATACAATGTTTCGATTGAAGAAACCCATCATACGCAAAAACTCGATGCGCCTAGCGGTACTGCTATTACCATCGCTCAAGGCATACTTGCCGAAATTAGTCGCAAACAACAATGGACGCTAGCCGAAGATGCCAAATCTGAATCGGATTTGTCTATATCAGCGTTTAGAGTGGATGATGTGCCAGGTACCCACATGGTGCGTTATTCTTCAGAAATAGACGATATCGAAATTAAACACACTGCTCATAACCGCTCTGGTTTTGCTATTGGTGCTGTCATCGCAGCTGAATGGCTTCCAGGTAAACAAGGTTACTTCTCTATGAGTGATCTCATAGGTTTTTAAATTATAATTCGACAAAATGAATCCTACCAATTTTAATCTTTTTCTGATGGTGTACATCCCGTTTTACGTGGTGACGCACATCGGTTTGTTTTTACTGTTCAAAAAGGCCAATGTTAAAATGGCCTGGCTGGCGTTCATTCCGATTGCCTGCTACTGGCCGTGGATTCAATTAACCGGTCGCCCGAAAACCTGGATGATTTGGGCCATTATTCCTGCCGCAGATGTCATCATCTGGTTTTCGCTGGTCATCGATATGATGGAAAGCTTCGGTCAGAACAAGTTTTGGCAACAGTTCCTTGGGGTCATTTTCCCGTTTTACATGTATCCTAAGTTGGCGCTTGATAAAAATATCCAATACCTGGGTCAGGCACGCGATCTCAACTTTAGAAAAAAATACCACTCAGCAAAACGCGGCATGGTCCGCGAATGGTCGGATGCCATCTTCTTCGCCTTCGTGGTGGCTTATATGATCAGAATGTTCCAGTTGGAGCCATACAAAATTCCAACTTCTTCCATGGAAGACAGTATGCTGGTGGGCGATTTCCTCTTCGTGAGTAAAATGAACTACGGTCCGCGTTTCCCAATCACGCCAATCGCTTTTCCGCTGGTTCATCAAGATTTATTCGGTGCCAAGGCATATTCTGAAAGCATCAAATTACCTTATGTGCGTTTATGGGGACCCCAAAATGTGAAGCGCAATGACCCTGTTGTATTCAATGTGCCTTGGGATCAACTGGATCCGACCGAACGCCCTGTCGATAAAATGCAGAACTATGTAAAACGTTGCGTCGGTATTCCCGGTGATACCCTGCAAATCATCGATGGTGTCCTTTATGTCAATGGCGAAAAATCCGCCGAAGCACCTGGTTTGCTGCATAACTATTACATCAAGTTCAAGCCGAATATGCCGGTGCCTTCAAAAGAAACTTTGATCAAAG
>JACCDH010781725.1_pt1 | contig 18311 bp, 17 predicted proteins | sample 7442481 | NCBI WGS metagenome assembly JACCDH01 (sample SAMN15323433, study PRJNA562643) | freshwater metagenome | isolation source: river surface water | place: USA:Blue River Watershed | collected 2017-08-15 | reverse complement strand
CTATCTGCTGCGAATTCGAGTGGCCTCCGTCATCAAGAACCACATCAACCATGCCTATTTTTTCGAAAAATTTTTCCCAAAAATCCGGATCTTCCTGACTGCCGATAAAAATCTCGAACCCCTCTGATTCCCAGCGTTTTGCATCGGGATTCAGATCGATCCCGATAATTCGGGCAGATTCGCCTAAAAATTTTCTCCACATAAAAAGCGATCCACCGTCAAGAATGCCAATCTCGACAAATACGATGGGCTTATTCCGATATTTACTAAAGACTTCTTCGTACACTTGAAAATAAGAAGAGTGCTTTATTGATGTGTACGGTGAAGCCAGGTAGCTTTCAATGACTTCTGCACCTGGCGTACCCTTTTGATAAGTGGGGATGACTCGTTCCATTGTTGGCATTTAACAGATTAATCAAATTTCACTGACAGCAGGCTGAGGATGATGCTCGTTCAGCGGTTGAGGTGTGCTATCCGCGTGGTATAAAAATCGATCTTGCGCCGGAATTGCTTTCCGAGTGATGCTGATGCAAAATTTTCGTCAACAATTTTTCCATTGGCGCGTACTCTGCTTGCATGCACTGCGATTTTGATTGGCAGGATTCCTTTTTCATGCAGGCAGAATTTCAGGAATCGCTCAGCTGGCAAAGGGCCGCCTGTTTTTTCAAGATAATGCCTGACGCGATCCAAGCGGTTTGTATAGATATTGCAGGCGACTATGCCACATACTGCCAATCGGTCATTATATCCACCGTACCATTGCCAATTTGGAAGACTAAGCGCTGACGCAGGTAGTTCCAGATGCGTGGCGATCGCCTCTTTCAAGCTATCGTGATACTGCAAATCAGGTCGAGCGATCACCACGACATCGGGTTTCCATGTCTCGATCATTTTTCCGACAACTTGCAGCGAATGGAGCTGATGGATCAGATTCGCCAGTGACTTTCCGTCGTCATGAAAGGCATCTCCGTGAGAGAGTATCCAGTCATACTGTGCCTCCTGCAGACATTGCCCCGGCGCTTCAAGTGTTACCTCGTCACATTCCAGCAAGCGATATTCTTCCGGGTCCAGCGGGTTATCCTCGCCTGAGCGTGGGTTGGTGATGTGGGTTTGCTGATAGAGATGGGCAAAAAGGCGCACCTCGCCCAATTGCCTCGCGGGTTCGATGATGTTCTCCCGGATCGATGGGAGCGTCCATTTCAGCGAGCGTGAAAGACCAAAGAACCCGATCGCGATCCGTGGTTTGTGGCCCGGCTCAGCGTTGATCACTGCCTGCCCTGCCGTAGACATCTTCCAGTCGAACGATGTCATCCTCTCCGAGATAGCTGCCCGACTGCACCTCGATTAATTCCAGCCAGGTCTTGCCGGGGTTTTCGAGCATATGCTTTTCACCCTGCGGAATGAACACCGATTCATTCTCGCGTACCAGCTGATACTTTTCGCCGATCAGTACTTTCGCGGTGCCAGAGACTACAACCCAGTGTTCAGCGCGATGATGATGATATTGCAGCGACAGCTTTGCGCCCGGCTTCACGCGTATGCTTTTTACCTGATAGCGCGGACCATTACCGAGTGAATCATAGGAGCCCCACGGACGAAATACCTCGCGGTGAAGATCCGTTTCTGTACGCTTCGCATCGCTGAGGCGATTGACGATCTTTTTTACGTCCTGTGCCGCCTGCTTGTCGGCGACCAGAATGGCATCGGAAGTCTCGATCACGACCAGATCCTTGACGCCCAGCAGGGTCACCAGCCGATGATCTGCATGCACATAGCAATCGGTAGCGGCTTCTGCGATCACGTCGCCACGTAGCGCATTTCCATGGCCATCTTTAGGTAATACCTGCCAGACCGATGACCATGCGCCGACATCATTCCAGCCAGCGTCGAGCGATACCATCGCGGCTTTGCTGGTTTTTTCCATCACGGCGTAATCGACGGAGTCTGAGGGGCAATCAGTCATGGCAGCTTCATCGAGCCGAACAAAATCCATATCCACGCGAGCTTTTTCGTAAGCTTGTTCGCAATGGCGCATCATGTCCGGTCGATGCTGCTTCAGTTCTTCCAGATAGACAGACGCCCGGAACATGAACATGCCGCTATTCCAGAAATAGTCGCCGGAGCTGACGTAACGCTCTGCTGTCGAAGGGTCTGGCTTTTCCACGAACTGGGCTACCGTGCTGACACTAGCGATAGCCGTTTTGTAGCCTGCGCGAATGTAACCGTAGCCAGTCTCTGGATGAGTGGGCACGATACCAAAGGTAACCAGCTGCCCCTGCTCAGCGGCCCGCGCTGCGAGTACGGCGCTTTGCCGGAAGGCTTCGGGGTTGGCAAAGATGTGATCTGAGGGCAGCACCAGCAGTAATGGGTCTGTACCAGTCTTGCGGGCATGAAGCGCAGCCACAGCAATCGCGGGTGCGGTGTTACGGCCAAAAGGTTCGAGAATGATCGCTTCGGGAGCCATCCCCGCCTCCCGGCATTGTTCAGCCACCAGAAAGCGGTGCTCCTGGTTCGAGACAATCACTGGCGGCTGAAGTCCGGGAAGTCCTTCCAGCCGCTGCAAGGTGAGCTGGAACAGGGTTTTTTCATCGGTCACGCCAAGGAACTGCTTGGGGCGCATCGCTCGCGACAAGGGCCATAGTCGAGAGCCACTGCCGCCGGAAAGTATGACTGGAGTAATGTTCATGCCTTTATGTCGCAGTCAGCACGGCGCGGTAGACCTGCGCAATACCATCTGCTTCCTTCTCGATTGAAAATTCTGCTGTGACTCTCTCGCGTCCGGCCAGACCCATCACTGCAGTCTTGTCCGGGTCTTGCATGAGTGTTCGTACCGCATCTGCCAGCGCTTGTGCGTCACCAGTCGGCACAAGAGCGCCTGTTTCGTCGGGCTTCACAATGTACTCAAATGCGCCAGTGCGGCTGGCGACTACCGCGCAAGCACTCGCCATGGCCTCTAGCGGGGTTATTCCGAAAGGCTCATAGCGCGGGCATGCAACCATGATCGCGACATTCTGGTACCAGCGCGGTATGTCGTCCGCAGCCAGATTACCCAGAAAGATGATCCGTTCTGACAATCCTGCAGCACGGATTTTATCCTGCATCGTCCGCAGATAGTCCTGATGCTCGGCCAGCGCTTGCCCGGTGATGATGGCAGTGAAATCTGGGAATTGGGGCAGTACCTGGATCATCGCATCCACGAAGATATCGGTGCCTTTCGTCGGGCGGATGCGACCGAAGATACCGATCCCATATTTGCCAGGTAATCCGGTGCGGTGCCAGGCGGCGGCCTTGCTGTCAGGCGGCGTGAATCGCTCCAGACTCGCACCATGGAATACGACGCGGTGGGTATTGGGTACAAAGCTTGCGGCTTCTGGCGTGGTGGCGATCACGCCATCCATCTTGCTGATCAGCCAGCGCGGAAACCATGAGTGCCGGTGTTTGGCAGCCGAGGTGAATACAATCTTGATCGGGAAGCGCAGCACATCGCGCAAAAAGATCGCCAGCATCATCTCGGGATCTCGTCGCACATGCCAGATGCGCGGCCGGCCATCCGGCAGGGACTTGCGTGATAGCCTGATTGCCTGCCAGACCGTAAGATGCCCGAAATGGTCCGGCGTGTTTTGTTTGGCTAATTGCGCACCGGGCAGATCTTGTCCGACGAAACCAATACGGAAATTCTTCGCCTGCACTGGCAACAGCGCATTGATTGTCCCTGAAACGCCCGTATAGCGCTTCTTCATGTTGGTGATGATGATTTCAGGGGACATGAGCAGTGTCAGAAATTCTCAGAGTCGCTGTATCCCGGCCTGCACCGGGATGACGTCATCGGATGTCGATGGTCTCTCAATCGTCATTCCGGTGCAGGGTAAGGCAGGGAATTCGCAGCGCATCGCGTTGCGCCTGACGAAGCGCTTTGACTTGCAAGCCAAAGCGTGGCCCAAAGGAGAGTCCAGCATCTTTCTTCATCATGGGTCACATCAGAATGATGTCGTACTGCTCCTGGTGATAGTTGCTCTCAACCTGTAGCGAGATCGGCTTGCCTATAAAATCTCCCAGCATGGCCAGATGTTGCGATTCTTCTTCCAGAAACATATCAATCACGACCTGAGAGGCCAATATGCGGAATTCGCGTGGATTGAACTGCTTTGCTTCGCGCAGCAGCTCGCGCAGGATGTCATAGGCAATAGTGCGTGGCGTCTTGACAATTCCTTTACCTGCGCACGCAGGGCAGGGTTCGCAGAGAACATTGGCTAGCGATTCGCGTGTACGTTTGCGAGTGACTTCCACCAGACCCAGCGCAGAAAAATCTGACACAGTTGTCTTGGTTCGGTCGCGCGCCAGCGCTTTATGCAGTTCGCTCAGCACGGCGACCCTATGCTCGGGATTTTCCATGTCGATGAAGTCGAGAATGATCATCCCACCCAGATTTCTCAGTCTGAGCTGGCGCGCGATCGCGTGCGCTGCTTCAAGATTGGTCTTGAAGATTGTGTCATCGAAGTTGCGACCGGTCACATAGCTGCCGGTGTTCACGTCGATGGTAGTCATGGCTTCGGTCTGCTCAATGATCAGATAACCACCTGACTTCAGGTCAACGCGACGTCCGAGCGCACGCTCGATTTCTTCTTCTACCCCGTGCAAATCGAATAAAGGTCGCTCGCCAGTGTAGTGGGCGAGCCTGCTCATTACTGAGGGCGTATAGCTTTGTGCGAATTCATTCAGTTTCTGAAAATTTTCGCGCGAATCGATCTGTATGCTGGTTGTCTCTTCACCGACGAAATCGCGCAATACACGCTGCGCCAGGCTCAGATCCTGATACAGCATGGCGGGCGCAGGATGGCGCTTCGATTCTTGCAGGATGTGATCCCATGTCTTGCGCAAATAGGCGACGTCCATCGTCAGGTCAGCCTCGCTGGCATCCTCTGCCATGGTGCGGATAATGAAGCCACCTTTCTCCTCGGGCGGCAGGAGTTTTTGCAGCCGCTCGCGTAAGAGCTCGCGTTCTGCTTCATCGCCAATGCGCTGCGAGATCCCGATGTGCGGATCTTGCGGCAGATACACCAGCATGCGGCCTGCGATCGAGATCTGCGTGGACAGTCGCGCTCCCTTGGTGCCTATCGGGTCTTTCACTACTTGCACAATCAGCGACTGCCCGTCGAACAGCAGTTTCTCAATGGGTGTAGGTGGACTTCCGGCGCTGCCTTGCGCGCGGGCTTCCCAGATGTCGGCCACATGCAGGAAGGCAGCTCGCTCCAGTCCGATATCAATGAACGCGGATTGCATGCCAGGTAAAACACGTGCGACCTTGCCGAGATAGATGTTGCCGGCCCGACCGCGCGAAGCAGTGCGCTCGATGTGCAGTTCCTGCACCGCGCCTTGCTGTATCAGCGCGACGCGGGTCTCCTGCGGCGTGATATTGACGAGTAGGTCTTCGCTCATAGCATCCTGATACCCGCCTGCTTGAGCAAACGGGAAGTTTCGAACAGCGGCAACCCCATGATGCCCGTGTAGCTGCCGCTGATGTGTTCAATGAATTGTGCAGCCAGCCCCTGTACGCCATAGCTACCCGCCTTGTCATAGGGCTCTTGGGTGGCACAGTAAGCCTTCAGGGTGGCTTCGGAAACTTCCGCAAAACGTACCTGCGAGCGCTGCAGTATTTCGTTCAGCTGGTCGTTCGCGATGACTGCAACAGCAGTAAATACCTGATGCGTGCGGCCCGACAGCGAGCGCAACATGTCGAAAGCCTCTTCGGCATCCGCGGGTTTGCCGAGAATGGTGCCGTCCAGTGTCACGGTAGTATCCGCAGCCAGCACGGGACGCGCCGGCAGTTTGCGCCATTGGACAGCCTCCCAGCCGCTGCGCGCTTTTTCACGAGCGATGCGCGCCACATAGGCATCAGGTGCTTCGCCGGTGTGCGGCTCTTCTGACACTGCGCCATGACGGCCGGGCTCGTCGCGCAGCATCAGCAACTCGAACTCTACGCCGATCTGGCGGAGTAATTCGCGACGGCGCGGGCTTTTTGAAGCCAGATAAATCTTTTGATCTGCAACTGCCATCCGGGTTTTCCAGCTCTCAGCAACTTCAGCGCAGCGACGCCAGCCGCTACGCCCGGTGATAGGGGTGGTTCTTCGTGATTGACCAGGCGCGGTACAGCTGCTCGGCGAGCAGCACGCGCACCATGCCGTGTGGCAGCGTCAGGCTCGAGAGTCGCACCAGCAGGTCTGCATGCCTCTTGAATTCAGCATCAAGCCCGTCTGCGCCACCGATGATGAATGTAACATCCCGGCCTTGCTGTTGCCAGTGCGTCAATTGTTGCGACAATTGCATGGTAGTGAGATCGGTGCCGCGCTCATCCAGTGCAACCAGATAGCCCCCCTTGGGCAGCACGGCTTCGATGCGCTTGCGCTCTTCGGCCATCACGCTCTCGGCGCTGCGGCCTGAAGTGCGCTCGACCGGCTTGATCTCCTTCAGCAGCAGACGGCATTCCGGAGGCATGCGCTTCGCATACTCCTGAAATCCCGCTTCTATCCAGGATGGCATCTTGTGGCCGACGGCCGCAATCATCAGCTGCATGGCGCTTGGGGTGGATTAGCGTGACGCAGATTTTTTTGCAGGGGATCTGGAGGCCGATGTTTTTTTCGAGGGTGCTTTTTTTGCCGGTGTTTTTTTCACAGAGGTTTTCGAAGTCGTTTTCGCCGCTTTTTTCGCCGCAGTCTTTGCAGTGGTCTTTACGACCACCTTTTGGACAGGCACTTTCCTGGCAGGCGTTTTTTTTGCCGCAGACTTCTTCGCGGGCGCTTTGCTGGCGGCTGTCTTTGCCGACGCGGACTTCGCAGGTGCTTTAGCACCGTCGTTGCTGGTTTTCTGTGCCGACTTGCGTGCGATGCCTGCAGAGCGCTTTGCAGCGCCAAGCTTTATTTCTTTGTCACCCCAGATTTCTTCAAGACGATAATACGCGCGGATCGCAGGCTGCATGATGTGGACGACGATATCACCCAGATCGACCAGCACCCATTCGCCGGTATTTTCGCCTTCCATGTTGATGATCGTACCGCCTGCAGATTTCACCTTGTCACGCACGGACATCGCCAGCGCACGAGTCTGGCGGTTGGAGGTACCCGAAGCAATGGCAATGCGATCGAACATGCTGGTCAGGTGCGTCGTGTCGAATACGCGGATTTCCTGGGCTTTGACGTCTTCCAGCGCATCGACTACCAGCGCCTGCAGTGTTTTGATATCCATTAAATAGTCTGATAAAGATGATGTTGTTGAATATAGTCTAGCACCGAGGCAGGCAACTGTTCCTGCTGCACTGGCTCGCCGTGCCCACGGTACAAAGCACCCCTCAGTCCGGTTGATGAAACTTCCAGTGCGAGATTGGTCGCGATGAAGCAAAGCCCCGAAGCACTGGCGCGCAGTTGTGCAGGGCTGGCCTGTCGCCGCGCTATCTCGGATGCCACTTCAGCATCCAGTGCCTCACGGCTCAGCTCATAGCCCGGACGTGCAGCAATGCACAGGTTTGTCAGGGAAAACAATGTTCTCCACTGATGCCATGTGTGCAGATTGATCAGCTGGTCTGCACCCATCACCCATACCAGAGAGGTCGTTTCGCCAACCGATTTGCGCACCGTTTGCAGCGTATCGACTGCATAGCTCGGACCATCCCGCTCGATTTCCTGTGTGTCGATATCAACTGGCACCACCCAATTGTCAAATGCAAGCTTCAGCATGGCGATGCGGTGCTCTGACGCTGTCGTCATCCCGGGCTTTTGCCACGGACGCCCAGCGGGGATCAGTCGCAGCTCATCGGGATGGAGCAGGGTACAGAAGTAGCGCGCCAGGCCTACGTGCCCGCAATGTACGGGATCGAAGCTGCCACCCAGCAGCAGGATGCAGCGCTCATTCACCACAAGACGGCTTTCAGGCGTTGAGCCAGTCGCGGTGCGGCAGGAAGTCGGTGTAGAGCTTCGCTTCCGCAGAGCCCGCCTCGGGCTTCCAGTCGTAGCGCCATTTGACGATCGGAGGCATTGACATCAGGATCGACTCAGTACGGCCGCCAGACTGCAGTCCGAACAGCGTGCCACGGTCGAATACGAGATTAAATTCGACATAGCGCCCACGACGATAGGCCTGAAAATCCCTCTCGCGTTCGCCATAGGCAGTGTCTTTGCGACGCTTGAGGATGGGCAGGTAGGCATCGATGAAATGATCACCGACGCTTTTTGTCATCGCAAAGCTTTTCTCAAAGCCCGGCGCATTGAAATCATCAAAGAACACACCACCTACGCCGCGTGCTTCCTTGCGATGCTTCAGGTAAAAATAATCATCGCACCACTGCTTGAATTTAGTATGCAACTCGCTACCAAAAGGCGCCAGCGCATCATGGCAGGTCTGATGAAAATGCTTTGCATCTTCAGTAAAACCGTAATACGGCGTCAGATCCATGCCGCCGCCAAACCACCATACCGGTTCCTTGCTGTCGCCTGTCGTGGTGAAGAAGCGCACGTTCATATGGACGGTAGGCGCGTACGGGTTACGCGGATGAAAAACCAGCGACACACCCATCGCTTCCCAGGGACTGCCCGCTACTTCAGGTCGGTTCGCTGCTGCTGATGGCGGCAAACTGGCGCCCATCACATGCGAAAAACCGACGCCACCACGCTCGAGCACATTGCCTTCTTCAATCAGGCGAGAAATTCCGCCGCCACCTTCAGGGCGCTCCCAGCTATCTTTGATGAACTTCTTTCCGTCGACTGCTTCGGCAGCAGCAACGATGCGCTCTTGCAGTGACAGCAGCCAGGATTTGACCGCATTGATGTCGGGTGTGCTCATGTGGTTCCCCCCTCTGTTGGTGCGGCCTTGTGGCCTGATTATTGTTGTTTACAGCCGGCGCATCGCCCGCCAGCCGATATCGCGGCGGAACTGCATACCGTCAAAGCGGATCTGGTCGAGTGCTTCGTAAGCGATCTTGTGCGCGACACGCACCGTATCGCCCAGACCAACAACGCACAGTACGCGACCGCCCGACGTCTTCAGCTGCCCGTTTTCCAGTACGGTACCCGCATGAAAAGTCATGCTGTCAGTAGTCTCTTCCGGAATGCCGGTGATGACATCTCCTTTTTTCGGGGCGTCCGGATAGCCGCCGGCCGCCATCACCACACCCAGCGCAGTGCGGCGGTCCCAGTCGAGCTCGATCTGGTCCAGCTTGCCTTCGACTGCATGTTCCATCACCGCGACGAGATCCGTCTTCAGCCGGGCCATGATGGGCTGCGTCTCGGGGTCGCCCATACGGCAATTGAATTCCAGTGTCCTGGGGTTGCCCTGCGCATCTATCATCAGACCGGCATACAGGAAACCGGTGTACGGGATGCCATCTCTTGCCATGCCTTGTACGGCTGGCTGAATGATTTCGCGCATCACCCGCGCATGCAGCTGTGGCGTGACGATGGGGGCTGGCGAATAGGCGCCCATGCCACCCGTGTTCGGCCCTTCATCTTTATCCAGCAGGCGCTTGTGATCCTGGCTGGTGGCCAGCGGAAGAATATTTTTTCCATCAACCATCACGATGAAGCTGGCTTCTTCGCCGTCGAGGAATTCCTCGATCACGACACGCGCACCGGCATCACCGAAGCGGTTGTCCGACAACATCATGTCGACTGCGCCGTGAGCTTCATCCAGCGTCATTGCGACCACGACGCCCTTGCCAGCTGCGAGGCCATCGGCCTTGATGACGATCGGTGCGCCTTGTTCTTTAATGTACTGATGTGCGGCCGCCGCGTCAGAAAAGCTCTGGTACTTAGCCGTCGGTATCCCGTGACGCTGCATGAAAGCCTTGGCAAAGTCTTTGGAGCTTTCCAGCTGCGCTGCTTTTTGCGTGGGACCAAAGATTTTCAGGCCACGCTCGCGAAATACATCCACAATGCCAGCGGCAAGTGGCGCTTCGGGACCAACTACCGTCAGAGCGATTTGCTCTTGCTGCGCAAAGTCGGCTAACTGAACGGGATCAGTAATGAAGATGTTTTTCAGGCGCGGGTCGGTCGCCGTGCCGCCATTACCGGGAGCAACCAGCACCATTTGTATGCGCTTGGACTGAGCCAGTTTCCAGGCCAGTGCATGTTCACGGCCGCCAGAGCCAACAACCAGGATTTTCATGGGAGATCGGTCTATGTGTGTCGCCAGCACCGTAGCGGCGCAGGCATGGGTGAATGAATTTTTTGCTTAATCGCCGATAACGGCATTGGTGTAGACCTCTTGCACGTCATCGAGGTTTTCCAGTGCATCGAGTAGTTTTTGCATCTTCAGCGCATCTTCGCCGGAGAAGTCCGTCGAGGTCGAAGGTTTCATCGTCACCTCCGCCAGCTCGGCTTTGAATCCGGCTTTTTCCAGGGTTTCGCGAATCGCAGAGAACTGATAAGGGTCGGTAATGACTTCAAAGCCGCCTTCGTCATCGGCGATCACATCTTCTGCGCCGGCCTCCAGCGCAGCTTCCATCAATGCATCTTCGTTCGTGCCGGGCGCAAACATCATTTGCCCACAGTGCTTGAACAAAAAGGCCACCGAGCCTTCCGTACCCATGTTGCCACCGAATTTGGAAAACGCATGCCGGACCTCTGCCACCGTGCGCACCCGGTTATCTGTCATGCAGTCGACGATGATCGCAGCGCCATTGATGCCATAGCCTTCATAGCGAATTTCTTCATAGTTGGCGCCCTCAAGCCCGCCGGTGCCGCGCTGGATCGCACGGGTCACGTTATCCTTGGGCATGTTGGCGTCGGCTGCTTTATCGACGGCCAGCCGCAGCCGGGGATTACTGGCGATGTCTCCGCCGCCCAGCCGGGCGGCGACGGTGATTTCCTTGATCAGCCGGGTCCAGATCTTGCCGCGCTTGGCGTCAGAAGCCGCCTTCTTGTGCTTGATATTGGCCCATTTGCTATGTCCTGCCATTGTTGGTGCTTTCCTGAATCGTCTTGGATAACCGGATTGCCTGGGGAGGGGCGCGGGCTCGGATTTCCGCGCATTTTTGACGCCACCACGGGCGTTTTTTTCCCTGTGCAGGCGGGTGAACAGGGTCCGAATTTTACCACAGGGCTCCTGGTCAGCCCTCGCAAAACAGGGGATTCGGCAATGCGGAAGCGTTCGCTGAAGTCCCGGATTACAATCAGTTTTCGCATCTATCCGGCAATGCCGCTGCGGCAACAACCATAAGAACAATTCATGCCGTCCTCTGACACGCTCCATCCTGCGCACGCCCGACGTTTTTTCCTTCTCGGTATCGGGATGGCCGTCATTGGTTCGGTGCTTTTCTCTGCCAAGGGCGTGGTGGTGAAACTGCATTACCGTCATCAGGTAGATGCAATGACCGTGCTTGCATTGCGGATGCTGTTTTCGCTGCCTTTTTTTGCGGCGGTCGCCTGGTGGCAGATGCGTCGCGCAGATGCACTGACTGCGCATGACCGCTGGCGCATCCTGTTGCTGGGGTTGATTGGCTACTACCTGTCCAGCTATCTGGATTTCATCGGATTGCAGTACATTTCCGCCGGCCTTGAGAGGCTGGTGCTGTATCTGACACCCTCTTTCGTATTGCTCATGTCGGTGTTCTTGCTGAAAAAGCGCGTCAGCCGCATCGAGTGGCTGGCGCTGGCCACTTGCTATGGCGGTACGGTGCTGGTCTTCCTGCATGATGCTCAGCGCGGTGGCGCTAATGTCTGGCTTGGCGGTGCATTCGTGCTGGGCAGTGCAGTGTTTTATGCGCTGTACCTGCTGTTCTCTGGCGAGCTGGTGCAGCGCGTCGGCACGCTGCGGCTGGTGGCATATGTGATGTGTATTTCTGCGGCGGCCTCGGTCGCTCAGTTCCTGTTACTACGGCCCTGGTCCATGCTGGTACAGCCGGTCGAGGTGGTGCAGCTGTCGCTGCTCAATGCCGCATTTTGCACAGTCCTTCCCGTATTCATTACCATGATGGCGATCGCGCGTGTCGGCGCCCCGGTCGCCTCGCTCGCTGGCATGATTGGTCCAGTGTCCACGCTGTTTCTGGCGCACTGGATACTGGATGAGCCGATCACCGTGATCCAGCTGATGGGTACCGCGCTGGTGCTGGCCGGGATATATTTGCTTTCTACAAAAAAAACCTGAACGAGGAGGTCAAGCGATGGATCTGGGAATCAGTGGCAAGAATGCTTTAGTGTGTGGCGCCAGCAAGGGCCTGGGACGGGGCTGCGCCGAGGCGCTGGTGAAAGAGGGCGTCAATGTCACACTGGTCGCGCGTAATGCCGCGACGCTGGAGGCCACGGCCAATGAATTGCGCAAGCTCGGTGGTGACAAGGTAAAAGTGAGTTTCGTGGCGACTGATATCACCACAGCTCAGGGCCGCAAGGATGCGCTCGCCGCATGTCCGCAACCAGATATCCTCGTCACCAATGCCGGGGGGCCGCCTCCGGGAGATTTTCGCAACTGGGAGCGTGAGCAGTGGATCGCTGCGGTGGACGCGAACATGCTGACACCCATTGAACTGATTCGCGCAACCGTTGATGGAATGATGGCGCGTGGTTTCGGTCGCATCATCAATATCACTTCCAGCGCAGTGAAGGCACCGATTGATATTCTGGGTTTGTCAAATGGCGCTCGCGCTGGTCTGACCGGTTTCATCGCCGGACTCTCACGTACCACGGTGCACAAAAATGTCACGATTAACAACCTGCTGCCGGGCCCGTTCGAGACGGACCGGCTGTGGTCGACCCTGGAAGCGGCCGCAAAATCTTCGGGCCAGGATCTTGATCAAACCATTGCGGCTCGCCGCAATATGAATCCTGCCAAGCGTTTCGGCACCACCGCCGAATTTGGCGCCTTCTGCGCTTTCCTTTGCAGCGCGCACGCCAGTTACATGACGGGTCAGAACATTTTGCTGGATGGTGGTGCTTATCCGGGAACGTTTTAAGCGGGAACGGTTAGAGCCATATCGCCTTACAATCTCGCCCACACGATTCATTTTCATCATTACCCATATCCATTTACAGGAAAGATCATGGCAAAAGCAATTCGGTGTTTCAGCAACGGCGGCCCAGAGGTCATGGAATATGTCGATGCCGAGGTCGGCGAACCCGGCGCAGGTGAAGCACGTGTCCGCCACCACGCTATCGGCCTGAACTACATCGATGTGTATTTCCGTACCGGTCTGTACCCGCAGCCTTTTCCTTCCGGTCTGGGTATGGAAGGCGCGGGCGTGATCGAAGCGGTAGGGCCGGGCGTCACGCATGTGAAACCCGGCGATCGCGTTGCTTATGCCTGTCGCCCGCCGGGCGCGTATGCGGATGTGCGCGTCATGCCTGCCGGCAGTCTGGTCAAGCTACCGGATTCCATCAGTTTCGATACTGCCGCAGCGATGATGCTGCAGGGTCTGACCGTGCAATACCTGTTTCATCGTACCTTTCCGCTGAAAGGTGGCGAGACCATTCTGTTTCACGCAGCTGCCGGTGGTGTCGGTCTGATCGCCTGCCAGTGGGCGCGTGCGCTGGGCGTGACCATGATAGGCACGGTGGGTAGTGACGAGAAAGGCGAACTGGCCAAGGCGCACGGCTGCACACACGTGATCAACTACAACAAGGAAAACTTCGTTGAGCGGGTCAAGGAACTCACGGGGGGCAAGGGCGTCCCTGTTGTTTACGATTCGATCGGCAAGGACACTTTCCTCGGTTCACTCGATTGCCTCTCGCCGCTGGGCATGATGGTCAGCTATGGTTCGGCTTCCGGGCCGGTGCCGCCGTTTTCGCTCAATGAGCTCGCTTCGCGCGGTTCTTTGTTCATCACCCGTCCGACACTGTTTACCTATGCAGCGCAACGCAGTGATCTGGAAGCCATGGCAGCCGACCTGTTCCGTATGGTTGAGAGCGGCAAGGTAAAGATTGAAATCAATCAGCGTTATGCCCTGAAAGATGTGCAGCAGGCGCATCGTGATCTGGAGTCACGCAAGACCACCGGCTCGACGATTCTGCTGCCCTGAGACAGTTGACTGGACCGAGATGACTGAACACGAGCAACCCAGCGACAATCCGATGCAGCATCCGGATGAACAGCCGGTGATGTCGACTGAAACTCCCCAGTTCGGGAAGCTACTGCTGGTGCTGGCAGCAGCGGTGCTGCTGCTGGCATTTATCACCTGGGCGTCGGTGGCTTACGTTACCTGAGTTTCGGGATCCATCAGGGCTGATACGGACCGGCTGATGCGGCGGGAAAATTCTCCCGCCCGATCGGCCGCTGCTTGATAACTCACCGGTCTTTCATTTTCAGTTCAACCACTCTGGGCACGCCGCTCTGTCCCGGAAAGTCTTTGAATGCGCTCTCCACCAGATAAGGCATCAACCGGGCAAGATTGCCTTCTTTGCCATCGCTGCGTACCGTAACTTCGTACACCGGCTGCTGACCAGGCGCGTCCGTAATCTTCAGCTTCAGTTCGCGATGGAACACCGTGTACCGCCGCTCCTGTTCCCGTGCGACGGGCATGCCGCCCCAGCCCGGCCCGTAGAACGGATATCCGAAACCGGGATAGCCCCAGTAGGGTGAATAGAAGCCCGGTCCGTACCAGGGTGTGCCGTACCAGGAATCCACCAGCACCGTTTCCACTACGCGCACATCGCGACCTGTGATGTGTGCATTGAACTCCACTGTTAACGGCGCCACCTCACCGGGACCAGCCTCCCTGAGTCCGTATTTCTCCAGCTGCGACTTCACCAGCCTCTCATAGGCTTCATATTCGAGGCTTTGGGCCTGTTCGGGTGTCCGGCTGAAGCCGAACAGCTTGCCCTCTGATGCAGGCGGCCAGTGGTGAAAGACGGTGACGTCGCTGCGGATAGTCGAGGCGCAGCCCGAGAGCAGCAGGATCAGGACGGCGAGCAGAGGGGTCAGGTAGCGCATCGACGGAGGAAAATTCAGGGCATATCAATCAGGGCATACAAAGGAATCTTAGACCAGCTTGGGGAAAACTGCCGGTTACCTTAGTCGGGCGGCGTGTAATCCGCTGCGGGTAGTGAAGCCTCCCTTGGTAAAATGCGGGTCTGAATTCAGATGCACACTTCAACTGCCTTGCCATGCGTACAGATACTGCACCCGCTGTTCATCGCCATGATTACGCTCCTCCCGCCTACTGGGTCGAGAAAATCGACATAGGTTTTGACCTAGATCCTGCCGAAACCCGCGTTGCAGCGCGCAGCGTTCATCGCCGCAATCCCGATAGCCGTCAGACCGATCTTGTGCTGTACGGCGAAGCGCTGGAGCTGGTGGCCTTGCGCATGAATGGCAAGACGCTCAGCGGCCGACAATACCGGCTGGAAGGCAATACGCTGGTGATTCCTCACGCCCCTGACGAGGTGACGCTGGAAATCGAGACGCTGATCCGTCCCGCTTCCAATACCTCGCTGATGGGGCTATACGTTTCGAACGGTAATTTCTTCACCCAGTGCGAGGCCGAGGGTTTTCGCAAAATCACATATTTCCCCGATCGCCCGGATGTGATGGCGAAGTATCGCGTGATGCTGCGTGCGGACAAACAAACGTATCCCGTGCTGCTTTCCAATGGCAACCTGATCGAACAGGGAGACATTGGCGATGGCCGTCACTATGCGCTGTGGGAAGATCCTTTCAGCAAGCCCTCGTATCTATTTGCGCTGGTCGCCGGCAAGCTGGTTTGCGAAGAGCAGACGCTGCGTCTGAAATCAGGACGCGATGCGCTGCTGCAGGTCTGGGTTGAAGAGGGTAACCTCGACAAGACCTCGCATGCGATGGAGTCTCTGATCAAAAGCATACGCTGGGACGAAGAACGCTTCGGGCTGGAGCTGGATCTCGATCGTTTCATGATTGTTGCTGTCTCGGACTTCAACATGGGGGCGATGGAAAACAAAGGCCTGAACATCTTCAATACCAAGTATGTGCTGGCGAACCCACGTATCGCGACCGATGCCGACTATGCCAACATAGAATCCGTGGTCGCTCACGAATACTTCCATAACTGGACGGGCAATCGGGTCACTTGCCGCGACTGGTTTCAGTTGTCGCTGAAGGAAGGTCTGACGGTGTTCCGCGATCAGGAATTTTCCGCCGACATGATGGGGGGAGACAGCGGACGTGTCGTCAAGCGCATCGAGGATGTGCGACTGCTTCGCCAGGCACAGTTTGCTGAGGACGGCGGACCGATGGCGCATCCGGTTCGACCCGACACCTATGTCGAGATCAACAATTTCTACACGCTGACCATCTACGAAAAAGGCGCCGAGGTCGTGCGCATGCTCCAGACCTTGCTGGGTCGTGAGGGTTTTCGTAAGGGCATGGACCTTTATTTTCAGCGGCATGACGGACAGGCGGTCACTTGCGATGATTTCCGTGCTGCGATGGCAGATGCCAACGGTCGCGATTTGGCGCAGTTCGAGCGCTGGTACAGCCAGGCCGGTACACCGCGCGTCATTGCACGTTCAGTGCATGATCCTGTAGCCGAGACACTCACCCTGGAGCTTGAACAATTCTGCCCGCCGACGCCGGGCCAGCCAGTCAAGCTTCCGATGCATATACCCGTCGCTGTTGGTTTGCTGGATGCGCAAGGCGAGGATCTTCCGCTGCAACTGGAGAACACTTCTGCGCCCAATGAGATCGAAGTACATGTTGCGCCGACGACCGTGGTGCTGGAGCTGACGCGAGCGAAGCAGAGTTTTACCTTCACCGGCATCAGCTCGCCACCGGTGCCTTCGCTGCTGCGCAATTTCTCCGCACCCGTCGTGCTCGATTATGACTACAGTGATGAGCAGCTTGCCTTCCTGCTCGCGCATGACACCGACCCCTTCAATCGCTGGGAAGCCGGGCAGCGACTGGCGACGCGACGGCTTCTGCTGCTTGCCGATACGGGCATCACTGCCGATCTTTTCTACGTGCCGAATGCACAGGATGAATTGCTGGCCAGTGCGCTTAGACACCTCTTGCGTGATACCTCGCTGGATGCTGCTTTCCGGGATCTGGTGCTGACGCTGCCGTCCGAAACCATGCTGGCCGAAGAAGTCAATGTGATCGATCCGCAGGCACTGCATCGTGCTCGTCGCGCAGTGCGCAAATATCTGGCGCAATCGCTGCGTGCCGATCTGATCGAGGCTTACCAGAAGAACCATATCCCTGGTGCCTACCGACCCGATCCCGTGCCCGCGGGCAGACGGGCGCTGCGCAATAACGCGCTCGGCTATCTGTCCGAGCTCAATGACAGTACGGCACACAAGCTGATGCAGGATCAGCTGGATCATGCATCCAACATGACCGATCGCATCGCCGCTCTGAGCGCGATGGTTCACCATTCAGCACCGGGCGTTAATGAGGCGCTGCAGGATTTTTATGCCGATTTCGAGAATGAAGCGCTGGTGATCGATAAATGGTTCAGTCTGCAGGCATCTGCGCCCGGTACCGATGTGGCGGCCATTCGTCAGCTAATGAAACATCCTGCATTCACCCTCAAAAACCCTAATCGGGCGCGAAGCCTGATTTTTGCTTTTTGCAGTGGCAACCCCGCACAGTTCCATGTGCCCGACGGAAGTGGTCATGCATTCTGGGCCGAGCAGGTGATTGCGCTCGACGCAATCAATCCGCAGGTCGCTGCGCGGCTCGCCCGCAGCATGGACCGCTGGCGCAAGTTCACGCCGGCCCTGCAGGCCAGCATGCGCGCCGCGCTGGAGAAAGTGGCAGCTGTGCGCAAATTGTCGAACGATGTCGCTGAAGTGATTGGCAAGGCACTTTCTAATTAAATAAAAAACCAGGGATCATCATGAAACGCATCAGCCTCACTCGCTATCTGATTGAAGAGCAGCGTGATAACAACACCATCCCTGCCGAATTGCGGCTGCTGATCGAAGTTGTTGCCCGTGCCTGTAAAACCATCAGTCATTCCGTCAGCAAGGGCGCATTGGGCGATGTATTGGGTGCTGCCGAATCTGAGAACGTTCAGGGCGAAATACAAAAAAAGCTGGACATCATCTCTAACGAAATACTGTTGGAGGCGAACGAATGGGGCGGTCATCTGGCGGCCATGGCCTCGGAAGAGATGGAAAGCTTTCATCCGATACCGAACCGCTATCCCAAAGGCGAATACATGCTGCTGTTCGATCCGCTCGATGGCTCGTCCAATATTGATGTCAATGTGTCGATTGGTACGATTTTTTCAGTGCTGAAAGCGCCCGAGGGCATGAAAGAGCCGAGCGAGAAGGACTTCCTTCAGCCGGGCTCCAAGCAGGTCGCCGCAGGCTATGCAGTGTATGGACCGCAGACCGTGCTGGTGCTCACCACGGGCAATGGTG
>JACCDH011549429.1_pt1 | contig 18331 bp, 17 predicted proteins | sample 7442481 | NCBI WGS metagenome assembly JACCDH01 (sample SAMN15323433, study PRJNA562643) | freshwater metagenome | isolation source: river surface water | place: USA:Blue River Watershed | collected 2017-08-15 | reverse complement strand
TTTATGAAAAACAAAGCACTACTTGTGGGGATCAATGCTTATCCTAATCCAAGTAATCAATTAAGAGGTTGTGTGAATGACATTGTGGATATGGAAAATTTTATTGCTTCGAAAAACAAAATCTATCAGCGAGAAAATATAAGAACACTTACCGATAGCAGGGCTACCAAAAAAGGTATTTTAGCCGCTTTGGATTGGTTGATTTTAGGCGCAACTGCAGGAGACCAAATTTTATTTCAATATAGTGGACATGGCGCGCAGGTTCCCAGCCAAACACCTGCTTTTGAAAAAGACGGCTTGGATGAAATTATCTGTCCTTATGATTTTGAGGATGAAAATGGAGCGGCTGGCACAGGCGCTAACGCCATCAGTGATAAGGAATTTGCACAACTCTTTGCAAAAATCCCCAATGGCGTGCATTTTGTATGGATATCGGATAGTTGCCACTCGGAGGATCTGTCCAGAAAGCAGGAAATAGAGGTAGAGGAAAATAGAAGTACACTATTTAGAAGATTTAACCATGCTCGCCAAGCTAAAACGATGGACTCCAACTTGAATTTTATTGTAAGCAGAAACTTGAGTGTAGGTCTAAGCACTTTAAATGGTGCTTTGTTAAGTGGTTGCGCTTCGCATCAATTGAGTGCCGACGCCTTTATTAAGGATAGGTTCAATGGTGCTTTCACGCATTACTTAATTCAAAACTTAACCATGTATGGACTAGATGCTAGTATGCAGGAGATTATACAATACGTGAACCAAGATTTGATGGAGAATGGCTATCAACAAAATCCACAAAGCGAAGGGGTGATGAAGTCGAAAAAATTCTTTCAATAAAAAATCCAACTATGCAAATCATAATCACTAAGAAAATGGCTTTGCTCTATCTGATGCGCGTATTAAATATTGTGGCTACGAATGCGCAAACACAGCAAGGAATCATGAACAGGTTAATAGAAATTAAATACAGTAGCGAACTCTATTTAACCAGTGCTTTAAAACAAAATGGAGATGGAGATGGGAAGGCGAAAGATAGTGCGCTTGCTATTTACAATACTATGCGTTGGAAGGTAGATGGTTGGGTGTATCAACTAAGTAGTGACATGATTACCGCAAATAGTATAAGAAAATTTAAGAAGATAGATGCAAATTATGCAGAAGACTTGAAAGACATCAATGCCTTCTATGAAAAACATATAGTACCGAAAATATATGATCAATCAAGAACTCTTAACCTCACTACCAATGTATTTTATTTATTAAAGGACTCCTACTCTATTATCAAAGGCTTGAGCGATCTTAAAACAAGAAAAACAATGGCAATCGTTGAATTATTAGATCATGCAAGGTTGTTGAGTCCTGGGGAGATTGGGAAGATGGTGAAATAAAAAAGCCAGGATATATCCTGGCTTTTTTAAATAGCTTATAAATAATGATTAATGACTCACACCCTTACTAAATAATACATTAGTGAAAGTCTTAATTAATATTTCTAAGTCAAATAAGAATGATTTTTTTTGAAGATACTCTTGTTCTAATTTTACTTTTTCAAATATAGAAATTTCATCTCTTCCGTTTATTTGAGCCCAACCAGTAATTCCAGGTTTTAATTTATCAACACCGGTTGCAACCCTTAATTGCATTAAATCATCTTGATTATATAAAGCAGGTCTTGGCCCTACAAATACCATCTCTCCTTTAACTATATTAATCAGGTTAGGTAATTCATCTAAACTAGTTTTTCGAATGAATTTTCCTATTTTAAGCAAATAATGATCAGGGTTTTCTAATAAATGCGTTGCTACATTGGGTGTATTTTTTTTCATGCTTCTGTACTTAAAGATATTAAAAAATGTATAGTTAACACCTACTCTTTTTTGTTTAAAAAATATGGGTGTTCCATCTTCTAGGTAAATAACTATTGCAATAATAAAAAATATAGGAGACAAAAAAAATAGAATTACCAAAGCTAACAATCGATTAATCATACTATTTTAAATATTCTTCAAGTTTATCATAAACTAATTTTCTATCAAAATTATTTTGGAAATAACGAAATCCATTTATTCCATATTGTACTCTTTCATCTATGTTTTTATAATATAATAATTCAATATTATTTGCCAATTTTACAAAATCACCTGGAGAAGAACACAGTCCTGCTTTCGAGTCATTGATTATCGAGGCTGCAACTCCTTCTACATTTCCAATTAAAGGCTTACCACAAGCCAAATATGATTGCAATTTAGATGGTATGGTTAATGAAAATATTTCGCTTGCCTTTAGACTCACTAGTAATGCATCTGCACAAGCGAAAAAAAATGGCATTTCTGAACTTGGAAAAGAACCTAAGAAATAAAATTGTTTATTTAGGTTTAGTTTATTAATTTTTTCGACTATTCTACTTTTTTCTCTGCCATCACCAATTATAACCCAATTAACAAAAATATTTTTTTTATTTAATAATTGTGCTGATTCAATTATTGAATCAAAATCCTGAGCAACACCTATATTTCCTGCAAAAACAATATTAAAACCTGAAGGAAAAAATGATTTATATTTTTCTATAACACTTTCTGGTCTATAAAAGGCTTCAACAGTATTTGGCAAAAATTTAATTTTTGATATATGAACTCCTTTGTTTTGCAAATAATTTATAAATCCGTTAGATTGGACCCAAATTTGTGTAGATTTATTATAAAACAAATTCATCATCGAATTTGCTGCATTAAATATGACTTTTGAATTCACTTCTCCTGCATCTACAATGCTTTCAGGCCATAAATCTTGGATATAAAAATATAATTTAGCTTTATATTTCCATTTGGCTATTATACCTGGGAAACCAACCGTTGCAGGAGAAAGCTGATACACTATTATTTTATCAAACTTTTCGAAAAGTGTAAAAATTTTCAATGAGGCAAAAAAAGCAAAAGATAAATAATTTAATATAAGCCTTAAAGCACCTCCATTGCCTCTTGGAATCAGTAATGCTCTGTAAATCTTTATTCCGTTATAATTTTCTTCTTTTTTATTAAAATAAGTATATCCAGGCATAAATTTTCCAGACGGGTAATTTGGTTTTCCTGTTAATACTGTAACTTCATAACCTCTTTGTTTAAGTTCAAGACAGAAATCATTTACTCGAAAGTTTTCTGGCCAAAAATATTGAGATATAACTAATATTTTCAAACTATCAGATATTATAATGTGGATATAAATCCTTGTTTTCTATTATCCAATCATACATTTCATGAACCATTATCTGGTATGAAGGAACTTGATATCCATCTATTTTATTAGTGCTAATAAGAGATTTATCTAATTTATATTCTGAATTAGCTAGTAGATTTATTTCCAAATGAAACACTTCAATAATGGTTTTAATTAATTTGTACTTACTAATCTTTTTACTATTTGTAAGATGAAATAGATTTAAATGAACATTTGTATTTTTAATGAGAAATTCTATGGCTTTAGCCAATTCTAAGGTTGTGACCCCACCCCAATAAGCTTCAGTATATCCATTTATGATATCTTTCTGAGATAACACCCAGTTTAATAATCCAATTCCGTTACTTTTTAAATCAGGACCAATAATTGATGTTCTAATTGTAATATGGTTTTTATAATTTATTTCCCCTAGTGCTTTTGATTGAGCATAAAATCCTTCACCATCTTTAAAATCTTGTTCTAAATAATCACCCTTTTTTCCATTGAATACACAATCTGTGCTAATATGAATTAAAATTGAGCCATTTTTGTCACAAATTTTAGCAAGTAAATGAGGAAAATAAGAGTTCATTAAAACAGCTTTGTCAGGATTGTTTTCAGCATCTGCGTTCAAAATTCCGATTGCATTTATTACAAAATTCGGTTTTAATTCAGAAATTAATGTTTCAATAGCATTAAAATTAGTTGCATCTATTTCATAATTTGTTTTTTTATTATCACGATTTCTAGCAACTCTTATAATTTCAAACATAGAGTTTAAAGAGAGATAGTCCGAAATTAAATGGCCTGCCATTCCATTTGAACCAATAATTAATACTTTATTGTTCATTTCTTATTCCAGATTACACGATTTACGATACTTGTATAACTTTGAATCACCTTAATTACTCTATGTGAAACATCATTAATTTTATATTCATTAGGGAGAAGCCACTTACTTTTATCGAATGTTTGAATACTAATTTCTATCGAATTTAAAATATCTTTTGAAGTAATCCCTCCTAAAACTATAGACCCAGAATCTATTGCTTCGGGCCTTTCTGTACTAGTCCTAATACTTACTGCTCTAAAACCCATCATTGCAGACTCCTCACTAATTGTCCCACTGTCAGAAAGTACACAAAATGCATTCTTCTGCAGGTTTACATAATCAAAAAAACCTAAAGGATCTAAATTATTAACTAAATGATTAAACTTAATTCCATTATTTATAATTCTATTTTTAGTTCTTGGATGTGTAGAAAAAATAATTGGTAGTTTATATGTATCCGCAACCTTATTTATTGAATTAACTAGTATATTAAAATTATCATCTAAATCTATATTTTCTTCTCTGTGAGCACTTACAACAAAATATTTGCCTTTTTCTAAATTTAATTTAGACAAAACTTTGCTATTTTCAATCTGGGAAGAGAAACTATTTAACACCTCATATAGTGGAGAACCTGTAACGAAGATATGATCTTTTCTAAATCCTTCACTTAATAAATATCTTCTGGAATGTTCTGTATAAGTTAAGTTTATATCACTTATATGATCGGAAATTTTTCGATTAATTTCTTCGGGTACATTCTGATCAAAACATCTATTACCAGCTTCCATATGAAATATGGGAATTTTTAATCGCTTAGCTGCAATAGTACAAAGTACACTGTTAGTATCACCTAAAACTAATAAAGCATCAGGATTTTCCCTAACTAAAACATCGTAAGTTTTTGATATAACGTTTCCAATCGTTTCCCCTAAATTTGCTCCAACAACACCCAGAAAATAATTAGGTTTTCTTATTGCCAACTCTTCAAAAAATATTTCATTGAGAGTATAATCATAGTTTTGTCCAGTATGTACTAATATATGATTAAATGTTCTGTCGGCAAGCTTTATGATTTCAGCTAATCTAATTATTTCTGGCCTAGTTCCAATTACGGTTAGTAGTTTTAATTTTGACATGTTATTTATTTTACAAAGCCGATCCTATTTAACAATGTTATAAGCTCTGTTTCATTTAATCTTTTTGTGTTGTGAGAATGATAATCATCAATTTCTGTAGAACTTATTGAACCTTCAGAAAAATATTTATTATAGTTTAAATCCCTATTATCTGCAGGGATCCTATAATAATTACCTAAATCTTCTGCATGCATCATTTCTTCTTTTGCAAGTAGTGTTTCATATAACTTTTCAGCATGTCTAGTTCCGATAATTTTAATATTAACATTAGAATTATATATTTTTTTCATTGCAATTGCTAATTCACCTATAGTTGATGCAGGTGATTTCTGAACGAAAATATCGCCAGTATTACCATTTTCAAATGCATACAAAACTAAATCAACGGCATCATCTAAAGTCATCATGAATCTAGTCATATTTGGATCAGTGATTGTGATATCTTCATGATTTACTATTTGATCGTGAAAAAGAGGTATAACTGATCCTCTAGATGCCATTACATTTCCATATCTAGTTCCAACTATAATTGTATTACCAGAAATCCTTGATTTAGCCACCATTATTTTCTCCATCATTGCTTTTGAAATACCCATTGCATTTATTGGATAAACAGCCTTGTCAGTACTTAAACAAATAACTTTAGAAACATTTTGATTAATAGCTGCGTTTAATAGATTTTCAGTTCCTAATACATTAGTTTTAACAGCTTCTACTGGATAAAATTCACATGAAGGAACCTGTTTTAATGCAGCAGCATGAAAAACATAGTCAACTCCATTTAAAGCGGCGAATATGCTATTATAATCACGAATATCACCAATGTAAAATTTAATTTTAGGGTTTTTTAAGTCTAATCTCATGTCGTGTTGCTTTTTTTCATCTCGACTGAAAATTCTAATTTCTTTGATATCTGTATCAAGAAATTTTTTTAATACTGCATTTCCAAAGGAACCCGTTCCTCCACTTATTAAAAGAACTTTGTTATGAAATTTATTCATGGTTTATTGTCTTGATTAATTTTATTATTTGATTTTTTATAATAATAACTGTTGAATTTAGATTTGTTGTGGTTATAGATTCTTGAATTGCACTAGCTATACTATTTATATTATATGGATTAAAAGTTTTCGAAGGCATAATTATTTGAAAAACAAAAGGTAAATCAGATGATATTACTTTACATCCATGCATAGACGCTTCTAATAAAGGTAATCCAAAACTTTCTGTTAATGAAGGGAATATAAAGAATTCAGAATTGGCATATATTATTTTTAAATCTTCTCCATTAAGAGTTCCATAGTTTACAATATTTATTCCTTTTTCCTGAAAATTTAAAATTAATTTATTTAGACTTTTAAAATGTGCTGGAATAGTTAAGGCCAAGCCAGGATTATAACCATTTAAAAATAAAATTTCAAATGCTTTTAATAAGTTTATATGGTTTTTTTGTTTAACTCCATCGGCAACATATAAAAATCTTGGTGAATTTGAATACAAATTCTTATTATCTAAATTTGTTTCAATAACGAAAAAAGGTATGACTAATATTTTATTATTTCGTGTTCCTAATTTTTTTGACAAAAGTTCTCTCACGAGTTCAGTTTGTACAATCCACGTATACCAATTTTTATTAAAAAATTTAATATAATAGCGTTTTGCTAAAAATATTATTTTATTGAATATATTATAACCATTTTTGCTCCAAAAATCACTAACAAGTAATGTATTATGGAAATAGACATAAACTGGGATCTTGTAAATTATTATTGGCGGTGGTACATTTGAAAAGCAAAAAATAGAAGTAAATTCATTTGAAATATTATAATAAAATGATTTTCTAACTTTTTCTGATGCATTTAAGATTTGAAATTTATTACTTGTTAAAAAGGTACAAAAACTTAGATCAATTCTGTCATCAAATAAAATAAAATATTTTTTATTTTCATTTTCAAGATTAAATATTAAATATTCTAATAATTTTTTTCCTCCACTGTTATGAACATATAAAGCATCTATTAATAACATTATTTAATAAAAATTAATTTGTTGTAATATATCAGATACCCTGTGGCTAATATCATTATTTCCATTAATAATTGATTCATGAGACATTTGTCTCATATATTTTAAATCATCAATATTAAAATCTGTTACAATTTTTGAGATACTATTACTTAGATCTTCAGAAATATCTGGCTTAAAATAAAAACAATTATTGTTTAAAATTTCATTTATTTTATTCGTGTACTCAGTTAACATAATACCATAAGATGCAGGAATTTCAAAAATTTTCAAATTTGTTAAATCTCTATTTTCTAAAGTTAAAATATTTAAATTCAACAATGACTGAGACATTACTTCTGGAAATTGGATTTGAGTCAGTGCTTTATTATGAATAATTGTATTTTTTTTTCTTTTTAATTTTGAAAATTGCCACTGATCTCCCCAAATTTCTAATGGATACCTCGAAATTATTGAATCTAAAATTTTTTCTCTTCTTTTAGAATAAGTCCCGACAAAAGTTATTTTTTTTTGAATTTCTAAATTAACAATTGGTTTTTTATGCAACCAATGTATATAATACCACTCTAAATAAATAGGATTTTTTATGCCTTTAGCTCTGTATTCATCAAATAGATGTGCCCTCGCTGAAAAAACATAGTCGTAAATGGGCAATGAATTAATAATGTGTTTACTTGAATTATAACAATTAAAAAAGTCATCAGGATTCCAATTAATTATTATAATTGATTTTTTCTTAATGGTTAATAGTGTTTCAGGGAAAATATTGACACCTTTAGAAATAAATAAAACGTCAGGTTTGTATTCCTCAATTCTTATTAATAATTCTTTATTAATTTTTATTTCATTTTCTTTATAAAAAGATTTTCTATAGATAGCATTTAAAACTCTATTGCCAAATTGTTTATTAAGTATAGGGTAAAAGTTAAAAATTTCATTATCAATTTCTTTTCTATTTAAAATTTTTGAAACGCAATCTACATGAGTTCCTTCCCAAAATTCTCCATATAAAAGAATTCTTCTACTCATATTATGATTTTTTAAGATTCAAAAAAATATGGGAAGCCAAAAATCCTTGAAATAAGCCAAAAGTAATTTTATTTAAAAAATAACTTTTAGAAGGATTCTGAATAATTCTATCAATTTTAGAAATTGAATATTTTTGATTTACTATAATATTTTTTATGGATTTTTTTGTAAAAAATCTCATATGTGTATAATCTAAAATCCCCCAATCTTCATACTGCCAAGAATCATTAAAAATTAATTTAGAAATAACTTTCCAATGTTTAATATTCGGCACTGTAATTAGGATTTCTCCATTTTCTTTTAATAATGGATGAATTTTATTTAAAGAATTTATAGGGTTTACAAGATGCTCTAATACATCTCCCATAACAACAACATCGAAAAAATTATTTTCAAATGGCAAATCAATTGTTTCAAAATTACCTTTTACAACTTGATCTAAGTTACTTATAGCTGATTGATATGCAGATTGATTAATTTCAACTCCAGCAACAAAACAATTTTGTTCTCTTTTTAAATATGCTCCTAGAATTCCTGTACCACATCCTATATCAAGTATTTTCAAGTTTTTTCCTTTAATTGAATTTTTAAAAACTTCTCTTTCTAAAGAGAAATAATCGGTTTTTTTTGTAAGATACATTTCTTCAATTACATCCTTTGTCATAGTTAATTATTTTTAATATTAGTAAAATTTTTAAAATAAAAATATTTTAAATTCCAAAATAAACTTTTAAATAATAGATAGTTATTATAAAAAAAACCATTTCGTTTTATCCTTAGTACACTTGGGCTTTCATTTTTTACAAATGGATTGTAAATAAAAAAAATAAACTTAAAAAACACAGTAATAAAGTCAATAAAGGTGCCATTTTTTTGAGTCAATAAAAAAGCATTTCTATAAACATACCATGATGTTTTTTTGTGATTACTTGATGACCCTTCAGAATAATGTAATATTGGAATTGGTAATTTTATAATTTTAAAATTAGCTTTATATGCTCTGATAAAATAATCATTATCTTCGCCATACATAAAATATTCTTCATCTAAATACCCAATTTCATTTAGCAAATTACTTGATATTACAAAAAAGAAGCCGGGTATTTCTTTTACTAACTCATATTTACTGGAAATGTAATTTGTATAATCGAAGTAATCAAAATATGTTTTATCAATTGTATTTATCTCGTCAAATCCAATTATGCCAATTTTATTAAATTGATTTGATATAGTTTTTAATGTATTAATAAAATATTTGAAAAAGTCTTTATGAAATTCTATGTCATTATTTGAAATAATAAAATAGTCATAATTTTTCTTAGATATTGCGAAATTTATTCCATTATTAACATTGGCAGCAAAGCCATTATTAATATTTTTATTGACAGTATAAATATAATTATTCTCAATTAAGTATGAAACAGATCCATCTTTGGAATTATCATCTGTTATATACAAATCAACATTATTAAGATTACAATAATTTTTTACATTTTCAAGATATAATGGTAGATAATTCATCCCATTATAATTAATAATGATTAAGCAAATATTCAAAATAATAGTATAAGTAATTGTTTATTTTAAAACTTCAAATTTTATTTTTTTCTTCAAGAACCAACTTTCATAATATATATATGAGAAATAAGAGATTAAAATAGTGATTCCAAATTCTAAAAAGAGAAAAAGAATATAATTGAAAAAATTATGATTTTGATTTATATAGTTTTTAATTACAAATCCAATAATAAGTAGCACAATTGGATGATAACAATATATACCGTAAGATATTTTACCAACAAAGTTTAAGAATTTATTTTCTAAATTAATAATTGTTTTTGAATTACAACTAACATTAATTATTATAATACCATAAATAAATGCATGTAAAATCCTTTCAAATTTAGGTAATATAATTAAACTATTAGGGCCATATATTATTGTTATAACAAAAAATGACCAACATAATAGTTGTATAAAAGGATGATAAAGAAAATTTAAAACCCAATGGTTATGAATTACTAATAAAGAAAAAAAGGCTCCTATAGCCATATACTCAAATGGCATGAAGGAAAGTAAATCTAAAAGATATTGTATTTTAAATAAATAAAAAATAAACTTCATTGTAAAAATGAGTATAAAAAATAAAACAACTCCTTTATATAAATTTTTTGACTTTTGTATTATAAATGGCCAAAAAGCATAAAACTGTTCTTCAACTCCTACAGACCATAATACTCCTAAAATCATGGGGGAATAACCTAAGTAAGTCGCTATATTAGAAAGTAAGACTGAATATAGACTTAGTATAATAGGTAAATTATTGATTAAATATATATTATTAGTGAGTATGAAGATTAAACCAGAAATTAAAACTAAATAATATAGTGGCCATATTCTTAGAATTCTACGAATATAAAAATTTTTAAAATTTATGTTAACATATTTTTTCTTTTCATTTACCAAAAGATATGTTATAAGAAATCCACTAAGAACAAAAAACATTATGACAGCATAAGCCTGATTTTCTCGTTTCCATAAGTCATAACTTTTGATATTTGCGTAATATGACCATTGATCTGTGTGAAAAAACATTACTATTAATGCAGCAATTGCTCTTATTCCATTTAGACCAGGTAATTTGTAACTTCTCTCCATTTTAGTTAATCCTTAAAAACTTCTTTATTTATAAAATTATTTAAAAAGTTTATTCTCGAATCCCAAGTTGCGAATTTTTGTGCCTTTTTAAAGCCATTAATTCGAATTATCAACGCTTTGTCAGGATTATTTTTAACAAAATGGATTTTATTTATACAATCTTTTATGTCTTTATACGTAAGGATATCTTGTTTTGTATTGTAATAATATTCAAGACCTTTTGAATATTGAGTTAAATATAATCCTTTCCAAAGGGGTACCTCAAAATCTCTACCTTTTATTGTAGTTATGTTCTTTGTATATCCAATATTTGAAAAACCAAGTGTTAATGGTGCTTTTTCTATTTGTCTTTTTACTTCATCTATAGAAATTTTACCATTTTCCCAACCTTGGCCATAACATATAACCTTAATTCCACTTTCGATTATTTGTTTTATGAATTGTTTTCTCCACCCATAATTAGATCCTATAAAAAGAATATAAAATTCATCAGATATATTATTAAAATTAATTTCATTTTCTTGACTAATGACTAATTCACTAGAGTTCCAAAAAATACAAGGTGTTGAATTAAAATAATATCTCGAAAGTGTTTCAGGCGACATAGTTAAATTCAAATCAACAAATCTTGAAATTTGATTAATTCCAACAGGCTGATTATTTACTTTTCCTTTAAAATATAAGATATCATCCCAACAAAAACTCACAATAAAAACATTTTTTCTTTTGATATAATTTATTGATTCAGTAGAAATTGTAAAGTCGGAGGCATATAAAAAAACTAATATATTTGAATCATTATCATAAAAATTATCAAAAGCTTTTATTAAATCTTTATTTATTTTATTGTATGATTTTTGCCACTCTTGTTTAGATTTAAAAAAAAATTTAATATTTTCCCAACTATAAAGATACGTCTCTCCATTTTTGTAAAATGCATCAATTAATTCAACCTCCCAATCATTTACAGAAAGTATTAGAAATGTTTTAAATTTTTGATTATTATTCCAGCTAAATTTTCTCTTTTTAAGATTATTTGATAAAAGGTCAGATTGTATTTTAGAATTAAAGAATAATGAAAAAAAAGTAAAATTAAACTTTATTTTGAAAGTTTGATAGAAACATTTCAAATACAATAAAATATTAAATCTTTTCAAAGTTGCATTCATTTATTAAATCTATCATTCTTATTGCTGCTAAACGTGGCGTAAAATTGCTTGTTTTAATATTATTTTCGCCATCTTTAATCTTTTCAATAATTCTTTTTAAGTCGTTTTTTATTTGATTAATATTATCTGCTTGACAAGCTAAGTGTCCATGTGACGTTAATAAATCTGCTAGTTCATCATTTTTATATATAAGGCCAAAAATTAATTTTCCAGTATGTAAATAATCATAGGTTTTAAAGGGAATAGTTGTAATACTTCTATCATCTGTATTTTGTATTAAAAGTAAAATATCACTGATACCAGCTTTTAGCATTGCTTGTTCTCTTGATATTAATCCATGAATTTGAATGATATTATATTCAAAATCGAGAATTCTTTTTTTTATGTCTACGTTGATATTACCATATAAATTGATTTCAATTAAATTTTCTATATCACCTATTTCAGTTGCTAATAACCTGATTGCCGACATCAGTGAATCTAGATTTCTTGTTTGATATAGAGAACCTAGATAAGTAATATTAATTTTTTCTTTTTTAAGCCTTACGTGATTATCCTTATCATATTTTACCGCAGAACCGGGGTATACATAATTTATTTTATTTGAATATTTTTTATATTTTTCACGCGCATCAATCATTGCATTTTTAGTACAATACAGGCTTATAGTTGCGTTTTTAATAATAAATTTTTCAATAATTTTTAGTCCAATTCGCGAATATTTGTTTCTTCCAATATCTTTGCCACTTAAAGGATCTTGTAATTCTGCAATAATTTTTTTATTATAAATCTTACTCAGAATTATACCAGTAATATGAGGACTGGCAGGACCACCGGTAGAATAAATAAAATCATATTTTTTCGAAGAAAACAACGTTATAAATAAAGATGTTAAAGTCCATGTCCATCTTCCCTCTCCAGATTTTAATCCTAAAATAGATAAAATTTTGAATAAATAAATCGAAATAAAATAATATATCTTAATCAAAAATTTGTAAAATTTCGAATAAATAATTTTTCTATTTAATATTTCATTATACTCATTTATAAAACCGTGTGGACTTAAAGTTGGTACTCTTTTGTGAATAATACTATTATTTTTAAATGTTCCTATACTACTAATTAGAGTTATATTATAGTCTTGTTCAATAAAAGCGTTTATTCTGTCATCAACCCATTCTGCTTGACATGCACCTGGCATATTTGCATAATATGATAAGACTAATAAGTTTTTTTTCATCAGTTTTTTTGCAATTTATCTATAAAAAAATTAATTATTCTATCGGAAGCTTTACCATCTCCATATGGGTTATTTAATTCAGACATTCTTGTATACAAATTTTTATCATCTAATAAATTATTTGTTATTGAGATCATCTTTTCTGTATCTGTACCAACTAAAATAACAGTTCCAGCATCTACTGCTTCAGGCCTTTCGGTAACTTCACGTAAAACGAGAACCGGTTTCCCTAACGAAGGAGCTTCTTCTTGAATTCCTCCACTATCAGTTAATATTATGTAAGTCTTTTGCAGTAACCAAACAAATGGCCCATATGATAATGGATCAATAAGTAAAACATTGGGGTTGTGTTTAAAATGTTTTTCTGCTAATAGCTTAACATTGGGATTTGGATGTACTGGATAAACTACAACAATGTCATTTCTTTGACTTGTAAGTTTAGTTAATGCTGAAAATATTGACTCAAAACCATCTCCAAAATTTTCTCTTCGGTGACCAGTAAATAAAATAATTTTTTTATTTATGTTAATAAGTTTACTTTTCAAAAGTACAATTTCTGGCGAAGCTTCGTTAACTAAATCAACTGCATCTAATAAAGCATCAATTACTGTATTACCCGTTACTATTATATTTGAAGTAACATTTTCTTTCAATAGATTAGATTCAGATGAATTAGTTGGAGCAAAATGAACATCAGCTAACCTTGCAGTTAAAGAACGATTTATTTCTTCAGGAAATGGCGCGTATTTGTCGAAGGTTCTAAGTCCAGCTTCAATATGTGCAATTTTTGTACCGGAATAAAAAGCTGCAAGAGCAGATGCGAATGAGGTCGTCGTGTCGCCATGGACTAAAACATAGTCTGGCATATATGTTTCAATAATTGGTTTGATATTTGTAATTATAGAAGCTGTTATTTGATGTAAACTTTGATTTGGAAGCATAATATTCAAATTATGATTAACATTTATTCCAAAAAATTCTAAAACTGGATCTAATAGGTCCTTATGTTGCCCTGTATTACAAATCTCAAATGAAATATTTTTTTCAGTTTGTAATCTTCGTATTAATGGAGCCATTTTAATTGCTTCAGGCCGAGTACCAATTACTAATAGTAGTTTCATTTCGTTAAATTATTTAATATTTGAAGTTGCTTGAACTTATTTATGTTAATTTTTAACATCCATATAAAATAAACTAAGTTACTAGCTAACAATGCAAGCAGTATTCCTTTAAAACCATAAAAAAAAGTTAATACATAAAAAAACGCAATTGCTATTATTGATGTTGAAATTTTTGGAAGTCGAATACTACTTATCATTGAATTATTTGAGAGTGGAATCGTTAGTATCTGTCCTGCAAAATATAAACATGCAGATACGACAAGAATAGGAAAATATGTGATTTCTACTAGATAATAGCTGTTTGATAATAATCTTATAATAAAAGGTGCTATGAAATACGAAGCAATTGATACAATCAGTAAAAATAATGTTAAGAATAATGATATGTATATAAAAAGTGATTTGTAAAAATTAGTTTCGTTTTCTACATTTCCAACTTTGGAAAAATAAATTGGAGAGATATACTGTGAAATTATGGATGCAAAAATCGTAAATGGCACAAAACTATATTGATAATATACAGAATATATTGCTACTGAATCAGCACCTAAAAAATGATTTAAAATTATTTTATCTAAAAAGGTTTGTGATGCTCCAAAAATCCCCCAAACAGCATAGTTTTTTGAGTAATTAATAACCTCTTTTTTTAATGGAGTAATTTTGAAACATTTAAAGTTAAATATATCTAATATTTTATATGTAATAATTTTCTTGCTACTTAAAAATTTATATTCTAAAATTGAAAGACAAACTTGAAAAAAACTATAAAATAAAATTAAAACTGTAGGTGATACCCAAAAATAAAATAAAAGGAAAATAAAAAATACTTTTATAATAATATTAATTAAAGGGAAAATTGTAAAATATGATATATGTGAATTAGCAAGAGAAAATGAATCTAGAATTGTTAACCAGCTAAGTGATGAGGAAAAAAGAATTGTAGTAAATAAAATAAATATCACGTCTATAGAAACAATTTCAAAAATATAATTAAAACAACAAAATATAATACCAAATCCTAGAAGTGCAAATGCTATAGTATTAAATAAAGAAAAAATTGTTTGTTGAAAAGTAGAATATCTATTCTTTTCTTTTTCTCTATTAATAAACGGCATTATAGATGCACTAATTGGGGCAAATAAAACAAGTTGAAAGAAAGATGCAGATGATATTATTAATGAATATTCACCAAAATCACTTGTAGAAAATTTATTAGTAAGTAGTTTGACACTCAGGATGTTAAATAGTATTGTTAAAACATTACCAATTAATAAAATGAACATTTTTTTATTAAAATGATTTTTAAGAACTAAAACCTTTTTAATAATATTTTCACTAATTATCATTTAAATATTATTAAATTTTGTAGGAATTAATTTTTTAATAAATGTATACTTAAATATTAAATATATAAATAGTAGTATAAGTAAAAAACAATATAGCCATAGCATGCTCAATTTCGGAACCAAAATCATGTTGAATAGTAACGCTAAAAAAAAGATTAATTCAGAATAATTAAATATTTTAGAAATAAGTGTTAGTAAAATTTCATTAATATGTAAAAGAATGGAAACATAAATCGAAACAAATATTAATGCAATTAAACTTTTATTAGTTATCATTAAAACTGATGCTGTAATTGCCCCATCTCCTGGCGAAAAACCTTCTGGTGGTGCAAATCCATATAACTCTTCTTGGACTTTTTTCACATCTATAAGATTAGAAATGAAAAAGACTCTAAAAAATTCGGAATAAGTATTACCAAAATCTCTATTATCATATTGATCAGCAAGTACGACATCTTGAGTACCTCCTAATCTTCCTACAAATCCAAAAATTGCATCTTTTATTGAAATTATATCTTTTGATTTTATTAATTCTTCAGCAATAGAAAACAAGCCATTATTTGCATTCATGCTAACAACACCGTCATTTATTTGATAAACGTAATTCCTGGCATTATCGATAAATGGAAAAACTATAAAAAATAATACTATAGCACTAGATAAAAGTATATATTTTTTATCTAGTATCGAATAAAACAACACTGGAAGCCAATACATTGTCAAGGTTGTTCGACTGACTGTAGTTATAGCTGCCCACAATGCATACGTTAAAATAAGTGCAGTTAATAAATAGTTTCTACTTGACTTTGAGTATAAGTATAATATTATAATTGGGGCAAAAAATCTAGAAAAAAAATACAAAAAACCTGTAAGCTTGAATGGGAGTCTAGGAGGCTGAATGCCAGTTAAGCCTATTCCATTATTAAACATCCAAAAATTTAACAAACTAAATAATAGAATTATTAAAATAAGATAAACTGAAAAATACTTAGATTTATTTTTTTTAACTACTTTCTGTTCTTTATTAAAGAAGTAATTGGTTGGTAAAAAGTATTTTAAAAGAATTGTGAAAAAAAGAGTGAAATAGAAGAAAATAAATACATACATATATATATACAAATACCAACTTATGGTAAAATTAAATTCTCTTACTGCAGAAAATCCAGTTTTAGTATAAATTTCTTTTTCTAAAAAAAACAAAGGAGATCCGATACCGTGAGCCAAAAATAAAGCAAATAAAAAAAATTGTAGGGTCTTATGTTTTGAATAAAAAGACATTACTAATAAAGGATAAAACAATGTTGAAATTACCACCCATACAATACTTGCATTTGCATCAATTGAAATACTATAGATTAGTGATGAAAATACTAATATAAATAAAAAATAGAATGACGTGAAATTTAAAAAAAAAATTTTCTTTATCAATGAATATTTTTTATGAATTTGTAAATTCTTGAATTGTTTTAATTAATCCTTTTTTTAATTCTATTTTTGCTTGCCACCCAAGGGTATTAATTTTTGAAATGTCCATTAACTTTCTCGGAGTACCATCCGGCTTAGTAGTATCATATACGATTTGTCCTTCATAACCAACCTCTGCAACTATCAATTCAGCCAATTCTTTTATAGAAATATCAGTGCCACATCCAATATTCACTAAACCTTGCTGATTGTAATTTTGTAATAAAAAATAACACGCTTCCGCCAAGTCGTCAACATGCAAAAACTCTCTTCTTGGTGTTCCTGTACCCCATATAGTTACACAGGGTTCATTATTTTTTTTTGCTAAAACAATTCTTCTAATCAGGGCTGGTAGAACATGTGAATTATCAGGATGATAATTGTCATTAGTGCCATATAAATTCGTCGGCATTGCTGAAATAAAATTACAACCATATTGTGCTCTGTAACTATCGCACATCTCAATGCCCGCAATTTTAGCAACGGCATATGGTTGGTTAGTGGATTCTAAATAACCACTTAATAAATACTCTTCTTTTAATGGCTGTGGTGCCTTTTTGGGATAAATACATGAGGAACCTAAAAATAACAACTTGGTAACATTATTTAAATATGCTGCATGAATAATGTTAGCTTCAATCATTAAGTTATCATAAATAAATTCGGCTCTATAAGTATTGTTCGCATGAATACCTCCCACTTTTGCTGCAGCAAGAATCACATAAGCAGGTTTTTCTTTTTCAAAGAATTCGTTCACTGCTTGCTGATTTCTTAAATCTAATTCCCCAGATGTTCTTGTAACAATATTATTATAACCTTCCTTTCTAAATTTACGTTCTAGGCCTGACCCTACCATTCCCCTATGTCCAGCAATATATATTTTATCAGTTTGTTCCATTCTTATAATCCACTTTGTTTAGTATACAATTCTTTCTTAAATAAAGAAACATCACTTGCTACCATTTCTTTTACCAATCCCGCTAAATCATATTTAGGTTTCCAACCTAATTTGGTCATTGCTTTTGTTGGATCACCAATTAATAAATCCACTTCAGTTGGTCTGTAATATTTGGGATCCACTTTAACTACCACTTTGCC
>JACCDH010362017.1_pt1 | contig 18335 bp, 20 predicted proteins | sample 7442481 | NCBI WGS metagenome assembly JACCDH01 (sample SAMN15323433, study PRJNA562643) | freshwater metagenome | isolation source: river surface water | place: USA:Blue River Watershed | collected 2017-08-15 | reverse complement strand
GGAATCGCGATGGGTCTGATTAAAGAGGGCGATAAGTATAAGATCCTCACTGATATTCTTGGTGATGAAGATCATCTCGGTGACATGGACTTTAAGCTTGCCGGAACAAAAGATGGTATCACTGCTATCCAGATGGATATGAAAATTGCCGGCATCTCTGAGCAGATCTTTAAAGAAGCTCTTACTCAGGCGAAAGAAGCACGCACTCATATTCTCGGCGAGATGGCGAAAACAATTTCTTCTCACCGTCCAGCATTCAAGGCTGGCGTTCCTCAGATCAAGATGTTCAAAATTCCTTCAGATAAAATCGGTGCTCTCATCGGTCCTGGTGGAAAAAACATCAAAGCTCTTCAGGAAGGATTCAAAGTTACGATGGATGTTCAGGAAGATGGGACAGTTAAAGTTCTCGGTGTTGACGTTCAGAAGATCGACGAAGTGATTGCTCTGGCAGAAATGCAGCTTAATGGTCCGAAAATCGGTGCCGTTTATAAAGGTACAGTTGTTACGATTAAAGAGTACGGAGCTTTCGTTGATATCGTTCCGGGTCTCGCAGGCCTTGTTCACGTTTCAGAAATCGCTGATGAACGCGTGAATGATCCAAACGATTACCTCACTGAAGGTCAATTGATCGACGTAAAAGTTCTCGAAGTGGATCGTTTCGGGAAGATCAAGCTTTCAGCTCGTGCAGTTACTCCGATCGCTAAGAAGGCGAAGTAATGTCTTCGGCTGTTGTTGTGAAAATCAAAACCCTGGATCACTATGATCCGGGGTTTGAACTTCCATTTTATGCAACCGAGGGTGCAGCAGGTGCCGATATCAGAGCAAGTATTCCGGAGAAAAAGTCCATCACGATTAAACCTGGGGAGAGAGTTCTCATCCCTACGGGACTTGCGATGGAAATCCCTCTCGGATACGAAGTTCAGGTAAGACCACGTTCGGGTCTTTCTCTCAAGTCTCCACTCATGATTGTGAACGCTCCCGGAACGATCGATTGCGATTATCGGGGAGAAGTGAATATCATCGTAGGAAATTTTGGAAATACTGATTACGTGATTGAACACGGTCTTCGGATTGCGCAATTAGTTTTATGTCCAGTCACACAGGCAAAATATGTGACCACAACAACCCTCGGTGACACACAGAGGGGAGCAGGTGGTTTCGGCTCGACCGGAAACCGTTAACAGGAGAAATTCATGGAATTGAAAATCCCGTATTCACAGATTACGGATAGAAATAAAGGTTACGAAGAAGCAAAGAAAAGAATTCCTGAAGTTATTCAGAAATTCGGAGTGAAGGCCGATGTAAAAACAGACGACGCCAATCACTGCTTTTCTGCCAAGGGAACGGGCTTCGAAGCGAAGCTTCAGTTCCTGGAAACAGAATGCGTGGTGAATGTTGATCTTGGATTTCTCCTCAAGCCATTAAAAGGGAAGATCATGGAAGTGATCGAGAAGCAGGTTAAAAAAGTAGTATGACTTATAAATGTACTCTCTGGCCTAGCGGCGAAGTTATTGATGTTGACGGCGAACGCAGTCTCTTCGAGCAACTCAAAAAATCTGGTAAAAAAATCAAATCAAGCTGCGGTGGTTGTGCCACTTGTGGTGATTGCGTGATTATCATCAAAAGCGGGGAGCTGAATATGAACCCCCAGCCTTTTGAAGAAACACGACTTCTTGGAAATGTTTTCCATATCACGAAAGAGCGACTTTCCTGTCAGACTAAAGTGACGGGTGATGTCACAATCGATATTTCCGCACACGAGAAAAATTCTGCATCTTCTAAAAAGGACGTGGGGTCAGTGCCAAAAAGTTCCCAGGTGCTCGTAAGAAAGCGTGAAGATATTGAAAAATCAGTTAGAATAAGTGAGGAAAAAGCTCAAGAAAAGACCCCTGACACGTGGTACAAACACTGGGAAAAGGACGATCAAGATCCGAACGCACCTAAACGTTTGGGTGGAAATAAACGTCCAAAACCTTTCCGATTTGAAGATAAAAAAGACGAAGACGACTCTCAATAATGAAGGAGAAAAACATGTCTCAAACAATGACTGCTACTGCAACAGCAGACAACATGGCAGTAGATGCAAACAAATTTCCGCCAGGGATTAGTTACATCGTAGGTAACGAAGCGTGCGAGCGCTACAGTTACTACGGTATGAAGTCTATTCTCGTGGTATTCATGATTCAGGTTCTCCTGTTTCAAGAAGCTCACGCTACTTCTACTTATCACTTGTTCTCAGCTGCTTGTTATCTTCTTCCACTTCTCGGAGCATTTATCTCAGATCGTATCTGGGGTAAGTACAAAACGATTCTTTATCTTTCTCTCGTTTATTGCGCCGGTCATGCTGTCCTTTCTATCTGGGAAAACCAGATGGGACTTTATTTCGGACTCGGGCTTATCGCAGTTGGTTCTGGTGGTATTAAGCCATGTGTATCTGCTCACGTAGGTGACCAGTTTAAAGCTAACCAACAGCATCTCATGAAAAAAGTTTATGAACTTTTCTACTTCATGATTAACTTCGGTTCATTCTTCTCAACTCTCATTACTCCATGGACACTCAAAGCTTACGGACCAAGTGTTGCTTTTGGTATTCCAGGTGTTCTCATGTTCATCGCGACTATCATCTTCTGGAGTGGAAGAAATAAATTCATCCACGTTCCTCCGACGAAGTCTGATGGACATGGATTCGTAAACGTTATTGTTTCTGCATTCAAGAATCAGAAAAATCGCAAATCAGGTCAGAGCTTCCTCGATGCGGCCATAAGTGCTGGTCACACTCAGGAGCATGTTGAAGGTGCTAAAGCAGTTGTTGATATTGCTAAACTCTTTTCGGCCATTTCTGTTTTCTGGGCACTTTTTGATCAACACGGTTCTTCATGGGTGATTCAGGCCTCTAAGATGAATCTTACTTTCTTGGGAATTAAATTCGAACCTTCTCAGATTTCTGCATGGAATCCGATCATGGTTATGGGTCTCATTCCACTTTTCTCAATGGGTTTCTATCCGTTCCTCGATAAGATGGGGCTCAAGACAACTCCTATCCGTCGTATGACTTGGGGGATGTTCGTTGCTGCCGCTGCTTTCGCACTCGTTGCTCTCATTCAGATGGCAATGGATGGTGGTTCGGACATGAACGTTATGTGGCAGTTCTGGCCTTATCTCGTGATGACTATGGCAGAGGTTATGATTTCAATCACTGGTCTTGAGTTTGCTTATACACAAGCTCCACGTGCGATGAAATCGACTGTGATGTCTCTTTGGCTCCTCACTGTATTCTTCGGTAACCTGATTACTGCTTACGTAGCGGCAGCTTCTGAGAGTATGTTCCCAGTAGCTTCTTCAGGCTACTTCTGGTTCTTCGCAGGGCTTATGGCGGTGTTTGCTGTGATTTTCATGTGGATGGGTAAGAACTATAAAGTTAAAAATTATATGGAGAAGTAAGACTCCAAAAAGTACTGCTTAAAGAAAAAGGCCCGCTTTCGCGGGCCTTTTTTTATTCATCTGTTTCCATTGGGAAGATGTAAGGGTTGTAAAAACCTTCATTGTAAGGAGCTACAGGGTAAGGGCGCCAGACGGTAATGGTTGGATCATAGGGAACACCGGAATCATCCCGTTCCATATCAAGTAGGTCGTCCCAATCAAGTCTATCGTTAAAATTGTTCCAGCTATCCGGGTCTCCAGTTGTTTCCTCAGTATAAGGTACATCCTGGATGGCCAGTGAACCAAGATCTATGTCAGAAATCCTTTCAAAAGATGTACTTGTTTGTGAGGTTGGGAGAACGCGATCCCAGTCTCTTACGACCATACGGATTCGTGCCTTAATTTCAAAGGCATTATCAAAACAATAAAATGCGTAGAATGGATTAGTTTTATATCCTGTAAGACCCAAAAAAGGTTCGGCTGCCAGGGCCCGGCCGTATGAATCAGGACCTCGCATATAGGAAAAACCCGCATTTGGAATAGCACCAGCAGTTACAAGAGCTGTGCCATCCATACGGAGATTGTTCGCGTAGTTCAACATGACTGTTGGATCGTAATCTGCGCGATAAGTAGGATCGCCGAATGAATTTGTATAACCGTTTGCCAGAGTTCCGCTTGTATCGGGATCATTATCATTAGTTAATCTGTCTGAGTCTCCGAATTCAATATTTGTAGAAGCAAGGTCACGACGAAAGTTTACATACCGGCGTGATGAGTACCAAGTGGTGAAAGTACTAGGAAGTTCATATCCTTTATCTAATGCTGTAGTTGATGAACCTGCAGTAATATCAATTCCGGATGTGTTAGTTGCTAGATTTGGTACTAGCTTGATGGCGCCTTCGATACAATTATAAGCTTTTCCTCCGCATTCAACTTTACGAGATTCAAAGTTGGCTTCTGGTACGTCAGCTGTCGCAGGATCACCATCATCATCCACCAAGGTAACGGTATAATCATTGATGGTTAAGGTACCTATGTCACAATTAGGACCATCGGTTATCGATTCCATGTTTGAATAATTAAAATTGCAAAGCTCTTCTTCGCTTGTTGGGGTTGCATTCGTTGTAGCTCCTGCCTCTTCTGAGCGGTAAGTATCACAAGCCTGAGCGACGTTTACTGCGCCACCGATGGCGCCAATAGCAGCTCGAGCGGCAGCATCACCAACTCCGGCCCCACAAGTGATATGATCGAAGGTCTGGGTGGAGTCGCCAGGTTGAAAGTTGTAGAAAGAAAATGGAGCATATCCAACATAGGTGCAAGTATTTGGTGAGGCCTGTATAGAATAGGCAAGACCATTAAAGGCCATGGAAAGTTCTTCGGCTTCATAAAAACAAGAGATATCGTATATTGAGGGATCGGCCCTAAAAGCATTGCTGGATAAGGCGGTGGTGCTAGTTATATCACAATCTGTGTTCGCATTTCCTGCGCCAGTTTTGTGAACTTTGAAATTCAACATTGTGTCAGCTGTATTCACAATCCGAAAGTAGTATTCGTCAGGAGTAACGGAAGGGCCTCCACCTGAACTACCAGCTCCTGCAGTGGCGCTTGCATCCTGAAGTTCGGGAGAAACTTTTTCGTTACATGCACTCGTTACAAACACGAGAGTTAGGAAAGAAAGTTTCAATAGAGTATTCATATCCATTCCTTAGGAAAGACCATTACACTCCCAACTCATCGGAAGCGTGAAAAAGAAATTAAGAGGGCCTTTTTACTCCTCTTTTTTCCTTGATCAGGTTAGACTCATTCTAATAGGTCTCATTTTACCAGAGTCCAGACGAGAACAGTCAGGAATAGAAGCATGCTAGGGATAGCGAAACGAATTCACGCACTTCCTTCTCCATCTCGAATCCTCTTGATTTTTGCATTTTCCATTTTTTGCCTCGAACTTTGGGCGGCCCAGGACGCGATCGTCATTACTGATAAGGCAATGGTTTATGCTGATAAAACCATGACCTCTCCGGTCGGGTATGTTACTCGAGGGAAAAGGGTCACCATCGGTGAGGTCGCTCGGAACAAGTCGCAGCTTTATCCCATCGTGGTGTCGGGAAAAATTGCTTACATCCGTGCGACAGACGTGAATACCGAGATTGATGGGATCGATAGTAATAATCTTGTGGCCGAAAGATTTCTTCGCTTGGCAGAGAAGAAAAGCGACAACCATTATGCTCTCTCGCTTTACACTTATCCAACGCAAGTGACCCTGGGAAATTCAGTCGGTAACCTTGAAAATAATGATCCATTTGTCTTCAATGGCCTGCAATTGAAGGGTGCTGTCCGTAAAGGTGAACGGCTCGATCTGGGAGTTCTTCTTGGGTATGGAGAAGGGCAGAAACAGATTGATACGTTTCGAGTTTTTGAAACTGGTGCGATTGTTTCTTATCGCATTTTCGCCGGCAAAAACTTTATTTTCCGCTGGCAGAATCAGGCTTTAGTCATTCCGTTTGCGACTTACTCTTTAGGTTCAAAAGCGAGAGTGAATGGTTACGGACTTTCTGCCGGAACAGGCCTTAATGCAAACTGGATTTATAACGGCAAGTTCGGCATGGAAATTTATGGTGGATTTCACTATACCAAGCTCTTTGGCTTTGATCTTCCTGGTGCAACCCTGAATCCATCTTTTCTTGGTACCAAGATGGGTGTTGGTGTGACTTACCTCTACTAATATTTCAATAAGATTTCTTTCAGTTTTTCCAGATCCACTTTCCGGTTATGGCGATCGATGAGAATTTTTTTATTGTCTACTGAGGTGAGTTTCAGAGTGAAGTATCCTCTGTTCTGAAATCCCACTGTGTCGGGAGTATTTTTCATCCGTGCCACGTTTGGTGAATCAATAAAGTTATCGATGGTGAGCTGATCCCCATTTTCCAGAAGAAACTCTTCCGAAAAAACTTTGATACCAAAAACCCGATGTTCGAGCCCAAGTTTGTTTTTGTTTTTGATGATTCGCTTTTCATAAAAAAAGAATGCAAAAATAAAAACTGGTGTGAGACCTACAAAACTTAAAAGTGCGTAACCAAGAGTGGCATCTGTGTCCTCTCCCAATGAAATAAGTTTCAGGATAGGTTCCTTGATCGCAAGGAACATGAAGAAAACCACAGTCACTATACAGATGGCGTAAATCCAGAAAATGTAGGGGAGTCCGTAAGTTTTTAAGGTAAGCGTATCATCTTTTTTGATGATGAAATCAGTTTCATCTTCTGAGACTGGAAAGACATAGAGTAGGCCCATACTTATCCTTGTTGCTTATGGGGAGCGAGAACGTCGAGGATCTCGATTCGGGGATAGAGGAGATTCATCCATGAAGAAAAAACAGGACCACGAGCGAGCTTCTCTTCCCGGAACAATTCCTGAAGGTAAGGAGGAAGATCCCGGGCATCCACAGACGGAGAAAGATTCAGTTTTTTCTCCAGCCGCATTCTCAGGAGCAGACCCTGGTCTTTCAAATTATCATGAAGCTCGAGTGTCAGTAACCGTTTATAGACATCGGAGAGTTCGCGGGAATTGGAAATAAAGCGAAAGTCCCACAGGCAGAGATAAAAGCGTAAAATATCCTTCCAGCGCTTCATCGGCATGAGGGCAATCGACATCTGAAGTTCATGATAAGCAAGATCATATTTTCCAGCATCAAAATGCGCCTGAGCAAGTGAAGCCTTTTTCCAGGACAACTCAAAATGCGTGGGAGCCTTCTCTTTTTTTAAAAGGCTGCGTTCATTCTGATCGGCAAGGGAGAAACGAAAAATGGGATCTGATATGGTGAGGGCCGAAGTTCCGGTCTTGATATCAAGATATCCCTTGGTCAGATTGATGTGCACAGCACCTGTCGTAGAAAGTGTGGCACCTGGGTGTAGCCATTTTCTTTCTTTCTGGTCCTCCACATCTGTCAGTTGATCCAGGATATGTTTCTCTGAGGGAGTTTTTAGTTTTTCGCGGATCCACTTTTCTCTGGATTCGGTGAAAGAGAGATAAGGGGCAAAAGCATTTTCTTCTTTTTGAAGGGGGAGATTAGTGAAGAGAAGAGATTGTGTGTCGCGGAGAGTGAATGATTCCCATTTTTGATTTGGCCCTTCAATATCAGCGACATCAACTTTGCCATCACGGTCCAGAAGGAGAATTCCCCATTTGGTGACGGTTTCTTTTTTCTTCAGTTCTGGCTTAATGTCTGAAGCATTAGCCGACCCCATGAGGACATCAAATACAATTTGAAAAATTCCTTCACCTTCGCGGAGAAAAAGAGATCCAGGTTTGTGATGGATAGCGAGACTTAGACCACTGCCGTGAATGGCCTGGAAGAACACCGGTGCCAATCCTGGTGTGGAAAAATTCATAAGTGTAGGGCGGCCTTCTCCCTGCCAGAGATAAAGGACAGGATCCTGATCGAGAATTCCGGTTAGGGGAAAATCAACCAGACGGGTGTGGCAGATATCTTTCCCTTCGCGATGAAAGTAGCTGGTGCATCCAGGAAGAATTGCTTTAAGTTCGGGCCATGTCTGTCCATAATGGGCCGCATGTTCAAAGAGTGATAAGAAAGCATGGTAGCGGGAAGGTTCAATCCCAAGGCCCTCAGCATAGGACTGAATGACCGTGGTAAATGTTGTCGGTCTTTCTTTAGCGAGCTTAGCGCGTGCACGGATGATAATGTCCTGACCTTGTCTCAGAAGAAAATTCTTGGAGAGAAGTCGTGAAATGCGATCTTCCAGGGCCAGGAACGCGACTTTTTCGCTGATACCGAGCTGGTAAGCGTTTTGTTTCAAGTCGCCGATCAAGGGAACAATTCTAGCCTTCATATAAAACTCATTTTCTAACCCCATTTTCTGCGTTGACCGCCTCGCTTCTCCCTACGGCGTACTTAACGTACGCCTCAGTCGGCACTCGTTGTCGCCTTGAAACTGGGGTCATTAAATGAGTTTTAACCTTCATAGTATGTAACTAGGTGATGGAGTTGGTTAGCAAAGTCCAGTGGAAAAACTCTGTTCGTGAGCTTTTCCTTCAATCCGACTTTTGTCCTGATATATATTTTTATCTTACTCGGAGGGCGGACGTCACTCATGTTTTTCAATTGATAGAATTTTGATAAGAACCGGAAATGCTGCTGGTTCGTAAGCTTAAATGATTCTTCTTTTTTTATATTGTTCCAGATTGTCCATGGGTCATAGTGCCCCACCATAACAGAAGCGAGAGTGAGATAAATGAGCGTGTCGGATTCAAAGCCATCTCCCACAAGAACGAGGTCATCAGGAATACCTGTCATGAGAAGAATATTGACGATGTTATTAAGTTTATAGAAGCCCTGCGAACGAAGATCTTTGGTAGAAAGATCTCCCTCGAAAAATGAAAAAATACTTCGGTAGTCTTTAAGAAAAATATTCCCGGTGAAAATCTGATTTTGATAAAGCCAGTCCCGGATCGCATTTTCATAAAAATGGGGCGAAGCTGAGACGACAAAAGGCTGATAGCCTTCACGTGTCAGCGATTGAATGAGATCAATAGAACCGGCAACCGGAGGGAAATAATGAATCGGTTTTCTGAGTGAAGTGAAAAGCTCTTTCATGGTCGAGTAGCGGGTATCGACGAGTGTTTTATCGAAGTCCGTGATCACGAGCTTTTTTGGGGTATTGATCTTTGTCGGGATAAAGGACCCGATAAGAAGATCCAGCCCCGGGTGCGATCGAGTTTCATAAAGTCGAAGTTTAACCACATCCCGATTTTCTGGTTGAGCAAATTTAAAATTGAAATTCCCAAAACTATCAGAGTCAAAGCTTCTGACGGAAGTTTCTTTGTCATCAGCAGTGAGCCCAATCACTTTCAATCGAAATTCATTGGAGGATAAAAGACCCAGGCTTTGAATGGGGCGGGTCGGAACAATCTCCTTCAGATTTTCCTCGAGCTCTTCCAGCACAGCGAATTTTCCGTGGGCGGAATACGTCATTGAGGCGCGGATGAAAATATAATCATCAGATTGAATGCCGGTGAAGTGGACAAGCTTAGGACGCCTCATAGCGATATTGTATCAATTCTCTTGCTTGATTGTGACTAGATTTCCTAGAATAAGGCGATGTTACAGATGACACTTATCATAAAGGGAAAGGTTCAAAGAGTAGGGTTTCGTTACTCCGTGGCCGACTTCGTAATTCAGGAGAAACTCCCGATCGTGGGACATGTGAAAAATCTCCCGGATGGCTCTGTGGAAGTCATCGCTCAGGGGGATCTTGAATCCTTAAAGAGCCTTCATCGCTTTTGCACTAAGGGTCCTCCAAGGGCCGAGGTTCGTGAGGTCACGCAAGATCTGATTCCGATTACCAAACCCGCTTTCTCGGAATTCTTCGTCTCTAGCTAACACATTTGGCAAATTCCTACGTCACCTCATCGTCTCCGTCATTGCGGCGTAGATGAACTACGCCTCATTTGGAGACTTGAGGTTCCTTGGACTTTACTCAAATGTGTATGCTAGTTATTCGAAAAATTTAAGCTTTTTTGATGTCGTAGGTCATGACGCCATTCTCATAACTGGACTTGACCGATTTTGGATCCAGAAAAATTCCTGTTTGAAGGCGGGTAGAGAGGGTCTCAATCTTACTGATGCGACTCTTGTTTCCGGTCTGATCAATCTGATTATCTATATAGCGGCGATTAAAATTCACTACCGCTTCTTTGCCATTCAGATTGAGCTGCAGATCCTGTTTGGAATGTTCCGGAACTTGAACCATGATCCGCACTCCAGTATCTGTTTTTTCGACAGTTGGTTTGAGTTCTACGAATTGATAGAAGGGATCCTGTGATCGCTGAGCTTTAAGCTCAATCTGGGTTGTGAGATCGGACTGCATTTTCTTCAGAACTTTATCATGAATGCCATCGAGATTTTTCAGATGATTGTCGTGGCGCTGAATCGTTTCGGCATAACGCTTTTCAAAGAAGAGATCCTGATCTTTGATCCCCTGACGTTTCATGTTGTCGCGTTTTTCCATTTCATCCACATGTGTCTTAGTCATGATTGCCATCTGAGTGGACTGTCTTTGATTTGTGCCTAGGCGCTCTTTTTTAAATGTCTCGTCTTGCTGATTTTTAATTTTCTCAAAGTTCTCACCGTCAGTCCGGAATCTCTGGACGAATTGATCACGCTGCTTATCGAGGCGACTATCCTGGTAATTCGCGCGATCGGCGAGTTCTTCTTTTTTCTGCTCAATCATCGTCTCGAGTCGCTGCTTACCTTCGAGATTGGTTTTATGCGTGACCTGGTTGAAGCGATTATTCATCTCTTCGAGTTGAGTGATGTGAGCTTCATTGATCCGCTCGCGATTACTGGAGTATCTTGTCTGGATTTCGTTAAGCTCATTTTTCTTTGCAACCGCAAGCTCTTCCAGCTCTTTGTCCGTAAGTTTTTTAGTTACATCCAGATTGCCTTTGATCTGAGAAAGAACCTTGTCTTTTTTTTCATTCTCGGCGAGGAGTTGACGGTGGTTTTCAGTCTGAAGATCCACCAGTGCAATCTCCTGATTTTTTTTCATCTGAAGACGTGCATCCTCGTGAGCTTCTTCAAGTCGTTTTGTCTCAGTATTATGCTTACGGTTGATACTATCAATAGATTGCTGATGGGCCTTTTGAATGTCCTTTCCAATACTGCTCATTGGATATCCTTATCGTAGGGATGATTACAAGGAGTCGTGCCCCTGCCTGTGTAACCTGGACAAATCCATGTGCGGAGTAAATCAATCGTGACGTAGGATCCACCGTGGTAGCGTTTGTAATTTTCAGGATTCATGGTCGAGACGATATAGCGGGCATCTGCTTTAGTTGCAGTTGCAAAAGAGTCTGAGGTCTTTACGAGATACTGGTACGCCCGGTACTCGGCATGAGCACTTGAGACTAGAAAGGAAGTGAGGAGAAAGGTCTTCACCACTAATGGAGCTCCCTAAGTTTATCGAGTGTACGGTATTCTACCATCTTCATAAATGAGAGAATAAAATCCGTCCGGTCTTCATTTCCTAATGCCTGAATCGCCGTCTTCTTTCTTTCGATAGAAGAGTGGCGTTCAATCTGCTTATAAAACCGATGAACGGTTTCAGCTGCACGCGAAAAGGAAATTTTCTGAACGGTCGCTTTATCCGCAAACGATTCGTGAATCCAATCCTGGTAAAACAAAGGGAAATATCCGGAACTTCCTGCTTCAATCAACTGGTCCAATCCGGGAACATCAACATTCTTTCGCATCACGAGATCTCCTTTTCTCCCTCCTATCTTACAAGGAAGTGATAAGATGCTTGAGAGGGTAGGTTTTGCCTCGGAGGACTTGTGAGCGATGATGCTAATTTTACTATTCCGGATGAAATAGAAGAGTGGATAGGGCTCAAAAAATCAGAATACCTGTCAAAACTGATCGAGAATGGCCGGCCAAACGACTTCGGGTTTGAGGAATATCATCTCTTTGATCATAAACTTCAGGAGTCGGTGGAGCACCCGGATCGATCCTACGAAAATACCAAAGACAGTTATCCCATTCAGACATTTATCCGGACCTATTCCGATGACAAAATGTTTCATCACGTAGTGATTGGTTCAGTCTATGTGGATCAAAAAAATGAAGCGGAAGTTTTTCTTCCGATACTTTCTTTCGTGACGAGATACGAAGAGTTGGTGGAGGTGTTCAGCGTGGGTACGCTTAAAGCGCGCCCGACGATGAACTGATTATCTGAGATTAATATCGAGATAGTTGTTGGGATACTTCGTTTTGAATTGAGTACAAATAGTACTTCTGTAATTGGAAGCATTTTGCACGCATGGGGCATAGTTCGGATTAGCAGGGCAGTAGTACTGAATCCATTTCTGGTATGAATCCATACAAGCATAATATTCTACGAGAAGACCCTCGCGCATAATCATCACTCCGTTGATCGGAAGCTGTGAAAGCCCTTGACGGTTTTTGTGAAGTTTGCCGGTATAAATTTTTTCCGCTTCTGTATATGTACACTGTGGATCACCGAGGTAAATTGAGCTGCCGGTGGAATCTTTGTACGTAGGAATGAGGCAGGTTCTACTCGAAGAGTTTGTGAGTGAAGTTACAAACCGCACCTGAGTTTCATCAGATGAGTGACGACAGATACCAAGGCTACCCAGGTCTGCAGTTGAATGACTCTTAGTGAGATTACAGCTTTCAAAACCCGGACTTGTTGGCACCGGTGTTCCCGTTGTGGGAACTGTGGTCCCGCCTCCGAGATCAAATCCGGTTCCAGGGGCAGAGCTATTATTTCCTGCGACTGTTGAGTTAGGAAACCGCGATCGCGTGGGCGTATCGCATGCTGTGATCACTACCAACAGACTTAAAATTATGTACTTCATAACTGGTCCTTTAAACTGACTAAGTCATACGACTTTTCGGCATTCATAAAAATTTCATGAGTTTTCCTGAAACTACCGATGATAACTCGAAAGAGACTAGATTTTTTAAAGGCTTAGCATGCGGCTTCTCAGAATTCTTATGGGCCTCATTCTTGTTTCTGTCATCATCGGAGGTTTCTACCTCTGGCGCTTTCCCTATTCTCTTTTTTCTCAATGGATGAATGGGGAAGGGTGGAATCAGTTCTATGAAGTGAGTGATTATCGGTCACTTTACTTAAATCCTGTTTCCCTGGAGAAAATGTCTGAATCCAAAGAAGAGTATCCAGAACTTTGGAAAGATTTTCCGATTCGAAGCACCATGCTACCTCTTCCCGTTCGTCATCCATTTTTTGTAACCATTCCCTTGATTGAATTTGATAAGAAGGCGAATCGTCTTCAGCTCGGTATTTCTTTTGTTGGCCCGGGTGGAAGAGAGAACTCACGGATTTATGTTCTTCCCTCTTCCGTACAGAAAGACTACACGACGAAGTTGGAACTATTTAAACTTCCCTATGTGAAGAACCGCCTTCTCAGTAAATCCCCTGAGGAAGTATGGAATGATACTTTCTCCAGACAGTTAGTCATAAAAGATAAACCACTGCATGAAATGATTTATGATCTTTATATCCTTTATATCCGTTCGAAACTTCTGCCTAAAGGTGCCATCCGATACGGGATCAATGCAAATAAGCAGGCGATTGTTGAAATCGAATCGAGAGATAAAGATTACATCGTTGAAATGGTGATGATCCCCAATCGTGGAAACCTCTATACTTATTTTGTTCGCACCGAAAAAAATAATGAAGAATCAAGAAAATTACGAACTAAATTTCTTACGAACGTGACGTTTTCACCACTCGATACAGATATGTCGCGGATCCTTTACACCGAGTTTAAGCAGCTCCGTTTCTCTCAGCAGATTGACCAGGAAGGAATGCTTTATCTTTTCAGTGCCTGGTCTCAGGACACGTCAAATGTGGAGCTTTTAAAAGAGATGATCTTTTACTTGGAACGGGGGAGCAAGTATCACAAGCACCTATCCACTTTTTATAAGTATGCTTTCCTGAAATACGGTAAAACGTTTACTACGCGAGATGTGTTCACTGATCAGGATGAGCCAGAGATTGCTCTTCAAAGGAAAATTGAACTCGAGGCGCAGGAAAAAGGAAGTACCGTAAGTCGTGAAAAAGTGAAAGAGCCCGGCGCGGAACTCACGCCGGATGAACGAATCAATATCTATCTGAAGAAGGCGAAGGAAGCTTCACCTGAGAAAAAAGACGAGATGACGATTCACTGAGAATCAAATTTCGCGAATCCATCAATTAAAACCTGTGTCAGCATCGGACGAAGAGCAGAAACTTTTTCCGGAACAAGTGTTTTCGTTTTTTCATTCATATAGATAGAGCGGTTGATTTCAATCTGAATGTTATTTGTACGATAACGATCGACGTACTCTGTAACAAATCCTCCGATGTAGGGATCGTTCAGGGTCGCCGAGTGACTGAGGATTTGAAAGACTTCCTTAAAGTAATGAATAAATTCCGGATCACAGGTTTTGCCCTTCCGATCGGAAAGGCAGAAGTCAGGTCTCCAGGTTTTTTGATTGGGATTCTGCTTCATGTGGTAGGCAGTGGGTGTAGATGGCATACTGTGAAGATCGATCATCGAAACTTTACCCTGCTTTCTTTTTTCCAGATCCACCAAAGCGGCTTTCAGAATTTCGTAGTAGGGACGATGATAATCTTCGATAAACCGTCGGGTCGTATCGCTATCGGGGTCTTTCACGACCAGTTTTTTACCTTGGGTATTTTCTTTCCAGAAAAGGACACAGTTATCTTCTGCGCGGTTTAGATCTACACAGATCCGATGAATATGGGAGACGAGTACGGCAACCCCAGATTTCTGAAGGAGAGGGATGTCGATCAGCTCATTAACTTTGAAATCCACGTCCTCTTTGTAGGCACGCTCATCGCCGGAAAGGTAGGACAGAAATTCAGCCGGGACAGTCTCACCCGAATGAGGAATCGAGATAAGTCCCCGGTAATGGGGGCCCATGGGAGAATGGAAATCAAAGAGGGCATTCTTTTGCGGGTGTTCCAGACTAAACATGTGAAAGTTTTACCATGAATGCCACTCCAGAGTCCATGGGACTCTTCCCGAACCACGTGCATCTGGATTATATATTGCCCATACATATAGAGGTCTTCTATGAAGTTTCCCGGCCGGCGCAACACCAAGCACTATTTCCCAGTTGAAGACAAACAAAGAATGTCTTTTGACGATGAAATTTCACGGCCCGGAAATGTCTACGTGGTAGGTATCGACCAGCTTCTGGTGGATATTGAAATACCGGTTGAAGACGAATTTCTTGCCCGTCATAAATTTCCGAAGTCTGAATCATTTATCATCGATGACCAGCTCGCTGATGACATCTACTGGGACATGAAGAACCGCGGACAAATCACCGGAGAGTTTCCCGGTGGAGCAGTCGGAAACACACTTCATAATTTTTCCATCCTCTCTGATTGCCCTTCGGTTGCCTTGGGAACAATTAACAAAAATATCGAGCTCGGCGATTACGCCTTTAAATATGTCTGTAACACTAGTTCCAAAGTCAACCTTTCCTATCTTCAACCATGTCCTCGGCCCATGGGTCGTGCACTTTGTTTTGTCTCGCCTGACAGAGAAAGAACATTTGCCATTTCAAAAGGCTGCATGAATGATCTTTCTGCTGAGTATATTCCGCAGGAAATAATTGAAAAATCCGCTGCTCTTCTTATTTCTGCGTACACGATGCGTGATCGGAATGCGCCGATCTTTCAATCCACGATGAGGGCAATGGATATTGCCCGTGTTGCCGGCGTTCCTGTGGTTCTTTCACTTGGAACCAGCAGTCTGGTTCAGGAAAATAAAGACCTGATCCTTGAAATTCTTCCCAAATATGTCTCGGTCGTGGCCATGAATGATGCTGAGGCACTCGCACTCACTGGAATTTCTGATCCTTTACTGGCGGCAGAAAAGATCCTCGATCTTTGCGATATGGTTCTTCTCACTGTCGGGGCCCGCGGTCTTTACATTGGTGCTCTGACGGATCTTGCCCATGCACGTGAAACGGAAGATCCTCTCCATACTAAATCCATTGTTGAATACAATAAATGGGAATACTCACGGGGGATGATGAGGAAGGACTGTAATGATCTCGTGAAGATCTATACTCACATCAATCCATTCCGTGGTGGACCGATGATGATTAAAAACACCAATGGCGCCGGTGATGCTGCCCTGGCCGCAGTCCTTCATGATATTTCGGCAAATCTTTATCACAGACAGAAAGTTCCCAATTCACCAAAGCATGTGACACATTTTCTTACGTACTCTTCGATTTCTCAGATCAGTAAATATGCAAACCGTGTTTCTTTTGAAGTCCTTTCGCAAAATTCACCACGACTTTTGAGAGGTCTTCCTGAGAGGGAAGATGGACTCGAAGAAGCTTACTGGGCCAAGTAGTCATGGCGAATGAAGATATTAATAAAGAGGCCCTGTTTAACGAAGTGAAAGGTTCTCTCTTTGAATATCTGGTGGGAAAAGAAATCGCTGTCCGATCTGGTGATGAATTATCCTTTCAAAAATCACTGGACCAGAATTATCTTACTGTACTCGCCCAGCAGGACCGAATGGTACGACAGTTTTATCCTGAACTGATGAGTTTTCTGCATCAGGTTTCCAAGCTTACGGTGGATGATCTCGCGGCCTATTTTGACCGGCCTTTGACTTCGCCACGTCTCCTTGGGAAATTAGTTAATTCTTCAGTGGGGTCGATAATCAGAGAAGCTGATCTTTCTCTCACGACGGGAGAAATTGAACGCTTCATCAGCCTCAAGCTGAATAAGAAAAATGCCTATGTGAACACCAAGAGCGGAGGGATTAAAAGTTTCTTTATTCAATACTTCCCGTTTTGTCAGCCGGCCTTTCAAGGCATGTTCAATAATTTTTTTGAGCTTGAGTATGAGCGTATGGCAGCCGAGCTTCACGATTATCAGGATATCAATTTCCCGGGGAATTTTTCCCAATGGATTAAGGAAGGAAGACCTGAATTACCGGGGGAACTTTCAGCCGGAGAAAAAGAGATTCTGAGAAGTTATTATTCCAGAGTCGCCAGAGAAATGCACCGGATCCTCACGGAACTGTATGCCGAAAATCCAGAGGGATTCAGAAATGGGCTTGAGGTCTTAATGGGATTCGGCCAGACGGAAGTGGTTCAGGTCATCTGTTTTCACGATATGAAGGCATATGGAGCTCCCTCTACCCATATACACGAATTGAACCGGAAAAAGCTCAGGGATGCGAAAATTCTTCCCTTCAATGATGTGTCTTCAGTAGAGATTGAGTGTGGAGATGAGATTCTCCAGATCAGGGTGAAGCCGATGAATAAATTCACCACGTCGGCAGTCAAAATAAATTGTTCTGTTAAGTTTTAAGCGGCCCCAGAACTGCCCGACAATAGTGCGGTTGATCCTTTAAATTTTTTACTTTTATGTTCAGTAATTTTACCGATGCAGAGCGAGGACATTCCTAAAGCTTCGGTAGCTTATCTCTAAAGTCCGCGGCACTTGTTTTTGCAAACGTACGGGCATGAATAGACAATGCCCACATCCAAACTGCGCTGCCCGGGAAAAAGTCATCCGTGACGGGCACTACAGAAGAAAAGACGATTCAAAAATCATTCAACGCTTCAGGTGTATGAAGTGCGGATCAAGGTTTTCGAGTGCAACTTTTTCCCAATCGTATCGCCAAAAAAAGCGACGAATAAATTCACCACTATTGAAATATCTTGCTTCGAACGTTTCACAAAGACGGGCGGCGCTTCTTTTGGGGGTCGATAAAAAGACGGTTGAAAGAAGGTTTCCATTCCTTGCGGAAAAGTGTCGAAGGACGAATCATCACGAACTCCAAAAGCTCAAGGGACGCATCTTCAATATTCAGATTGATGATCTGATTACGAAGGAAAATTCAAAGCTGAAGCCTCTGTCCGTTTCAATTGCAGTCGATGAAGACCGTCGGCGGATCCTGGCACTCGAGGTTTCGCAGATCCCTGCATTCGGTCTCCTCGCTAAGCTCGCCGTAAAAAAATACGGACACCGAAAGAATGAACACTTCGAAGGTCTCACGAGACTATTCAAAACAATTGCGCCAGTTGTGTCACCGGAAGTTGTGGTCAAATCCGATGAGCATCAGATGTATCCCGGATTTGTTTCCGCATACCTTCCGAGGTCCAAGCACATCACTTTTAAAAGCGAGCGCGCTTGCGTCGCGGGACAAGGCGAACTGAAGAAGGTCAAGTTCGATCCACTCTTTACGGTGAATCACACTTGCGCAGTTCTTCGCGCGAACGTTAATCGGCTGATTCGAAAAACTTGGTGTACCACGAAGGACCCAAAGCGGTTGCAGGATCATCTCGATTTATTTGTTTATTTTTATAATGAAGT
>JACCDH010146472.1_pt1 | contig 18335 bp, 16 predicted proteins | sample 7442481 | NCBI WGS metagenome assembly JACCDH01 (sample SAMN15323433, study PRJNA562643) | freshwater metagenome | isolation source: river surface water | place: USA:Blue River Watershed | collected 2017-08-15 | reverse complement strand
CCAGGCGTTGAAAAAACAATTGAATTGAACAATATTAAGAATGAATCTATTTCACTTGTTCAAACTGGCCCTAATTTAAATAGCTTACCCGCATTGAATACGACCACACCGAATGTGCAAACAAAAGGCTTTGATGCTAGCTTGAAATTAAATCAGAAGGAAGTCTTTAAAAAAGAGAAAGCCTCTGGATGGATTACAGTGTCTGATAGCAAATGGGGTATCGGACTTGGTATTCGTAACTTTTTTGAAGAGTACCCTAAGGAAATTGCTATCCAAGGTGATAGTAATTTCTTATATGCTTATATATGGTCTCCAAGTGTGACTCCAATGGCTTTTGCAAGGGCAACAGGTATGCCTGATAGCGAAATGCTAGGCAATTTTGCGCAAGGTTTGGCGAAGACAACGGAATTTGTCTATGATTTTTATGATGCTAAAACGCCACATTCAGATATTGTTAAACAACTTAATTATTTTATAGATCCACCTGTATCACACGCAAATGCAGAATGGTATTCAAAAAGTAATGTATATGGCGATTTTTCAGTTCGTTCAGAAAAAAATCCTGAACTTGAACGTAGTCTTGATTATAAGTTTGAATGGATGAAATTCAATCAAAAATGGGAGCCTTGGTATGGGATGTTAAATTATGGCGACTTCCAGACTTATTATATCAAGAATAAATGGAACACTTGGACGAACAATGAACCAGCGAATGATTTCATGTGGTGGATGGAATTTATGAGAACAGGTAATAGAGATTATTACCTTACTGCTCAATCAAATTCTGCGCATGCTATGGATGTAGATAATATCCATTGGCCAGCACCAAAAAGATACCTTGGAGATACGAATAACTCCATTGACTTTTTTGACAATCAAGAAAAAGGCAGTGTTGGTGCAAGTCCATATGTTGGAATGGGAAGAAGACACGCCAATCAACATTTTACTTCTTTGTTGTCTGCCCACGTTTGGGTGCAGGGCTGGATTGCTTCTTATTTATTAACTGGTAATCATAGAGCATTAGATGTTGCTGAGCAAACTGGTGATTTATATTTAAGAAGAATTTGGGGAGATCATGATTTACGAGGTAGAAGATTGTATTTATCTGTTTGGAATTTATCTGAAATATATGATGTAAACAAGAAGGAGAAATATTTTACCGAATTGAATGATCGTGTAAAAATTATGCTTGATTTACAAAAGTCAACGGATCAAGGTGGAAGTTTAGTGTTAGATAGATATGGGTATTCTCAGATTTATGTTTCACATGGTTTGTATAAGTTTTACCAAATGACTGGAGATGATAAAATTAAAAAAGCATTAATTACGCATGCAAAATGGCAGAGAGATAACCCTTCCATCAATCACCAAATGGAATCTTTATTGGCAACATTGCATGGTTTGTCTATTGGTTATGAGTTTACAAAAGATCCATCTTTTTTAAAAGAAGGTATTAAGAGAGCGCAAAATCTGATTACAGATAAATTGCCACTCAATTTCAATGAATACAAAAATCAAAAAGATTTATCAGATGCTTTAGAGAAAGTAAGTCACTTGCCAGATGATAAAGAAAGTTTTAGAAAAGAAGCGATCTGGAAAATCACCAATGGATTAAGAATTTTTGGTTGGACCCATATGTTTGGTATTCCTTATTTACAAAACAAAATGGATAAGGCAAATTTGACTATCAAATCAAAATAGTAGTTGGAATTCGGTTTTAAGCATTAAAGAAACAACTATGGTTGAATACCATAGTTTGTTTCTTTTTTTATTGCTGTAGGGGGAGGGTTCGAACCTCCATGAGGCAGTTAGCTATAACACAAAGTTCAGTGGTCGACCCTGGTCGCCTATTGCTAAGCGGCTCTATGTTACGTTTATCCCGTGATCCTCACCTCCGAGACAAGGAGGCATGTTTGCCAAGATTTCATCACCCCACAGTATTAAGAACTATCATTTGAGGGGCCTTTTTCAAAAAATCTTCAAGGTTTCCATTCATTTGATAAATCAAAACTAAGGTATTCCTATTTATATTGAAAATATATTAACTAATTATTAAAAAATATAGAAAATATAAAATAAATTGCAATTATATTAATCAATACACAAAAATGGAAGCAAAAAACAACCCTAAATTGAATATTGACAAAAGCCTTGACAAGCTTGATTTGCAAATTATTCAAACCATGATGCTGGATGGAGAGATTTCTTATGCCGATTTAGGTAAGCAACTTTTTGTATCTGGCGGTACCATTCATGTGCGCATCAAAAAATTAGAAGAATTGGGCATTGTGCAAGGTAAAAGATTGGCTGTAGACTTAAAAGCCTTAGGGTATGATGTGATTGCATTCATTGGCGTATACCTAGAAAAGAGTTCGATGTATGACGCAGTGGCACTTGCACTAAAAAATATTCCACAGATCGTACGCTTAAATTATACGACGGGCAACTATAGCATGTTCGCCGAAATAGTTTGTAAAGACATTCAACAATTACGTTATGTCTTGCATGACGAATTACAAAAAATTAAAGGGATTGAACGTACCGAAACTTTTATTTCGTTAGAAGAAAGTTTTTCAAGAAACGTAAGCGTTATTTAATACAACAATATTTTTTTAATTGAAAGGATTCGCTGCAAAAAAAGGCCGCCCAAATTTGAGCGGCACTTTCTTTCAATTCAAAATCAATATCAAATACTTACTATAATTTATATCCGTCGTCGGCTACCAATTGCGCACAGATGGTTCTTCTTGCTTCCTTGGTATTGAATGGATCCACTTTTGTGAATCGTTTTAAGCCGATATGCATCATGCGTAATTCATCTCCATCTGCAAAACTATTCAATGCATCTTTACCAGCTTTGTTAATCGCATCGGCAGCATCATAGATATAGGTTTTTACAATCGCAGTTTGTACCGCAAGTGCTGCTTCCGATTTTGTTTTACTTAATTTTTCTAATCTTAATAAAGCTGATTCGGCATGATAAGTAATGATAGACATGTCTGCAATATTCATTAAGATCTCTTGTTCCTTGCTTAAGGTCATCATTAATTTTTGAACTGCTGCACCAGCTACCATCAAAATACACTTCTTGAAATTAGCAATTGCTTTATGCTCTTTTGCAAATGGCGCATCTTCTTCGTCCCCAAAGTCTGGGATACTCATTAATTCTTTTTGCACACTCATTGCTGGTCCCATTAAATCTAATTGGCCCTTCATAGCTCTTTTCAGAACCATGTCTACTGTCAGCAAACGGTTGATTTCATTGGTACCTTCATAGATTCTATTGATTCTACTATCACGGTACGCTTTTGAAATTTCATATTCATCACTATAACCATTTCCGCCGTGTATTTGAACGCCTTCGTCTACTACAAAATCCAATACTTCTGATCCAAATACTTTTAAGATGGCACACTCAATCGCATATTCTTCGGCACCACCTAATAATGCCGCTGATAAATCCTTACCAGATGCTAAAAGTTCGTGTTCTTTTTCATCAATATTTTTTGCCACTCTATACAATGCTGCTTCACCCACCCATAATTGAAGCGCCATTTCGGCTAACTTATGTCTGATGGCACCAAATTTTACAATTGGCAATTTAAACTGCTCTCTTGTTTTAGCATATTTAACTGTTGTGCTCAATGCCCTTCTTGCACCACCAATGGTTGCTGCACCTAATTTTAATCTTCCAATATTTAAGATATTGAATGCGATGATATGCCCTCTTCCTATTTCTCCTAATACATTTTCTACAGGCACTTTACAATCTTGAAAATATAATTGCACAGTAGAAGATCCTTTGATACCCATTTTATGCTCTTCTTGTCCAAGTGTAAATCCTTCCATGCCGCGCTCCACAATGAATGCGGTAAATTGCTCGCCATCTATTTTTGCAAACACAGTATAGACATCTGCGAATCCACCATTGGTGATCCAACACTTTTGTCCATTCAATATATAATGCTTTCCATCTGCAGATAATTTTGCAGTGGTCTTTGCACTTAGTGCATCTGATCCGCTATTTGGTTCGGTTAAACCATAAGAACCTTTAAACTCACCACTTGCTAATTTGGGTACATATTTTGCTCTTTGTGCTTCGGTACCAAAATATAAAATTGGTAGGGTACCAATACCTGTATGTGCAGCGTTGGCAACAGAGAAAGAATAACCTCCTCCAAGGTATTCTGCTACAATGGTAGAAGTGATAAAATCCTTACCCATCCCGCCGTATTGTTCTGGCACAGAAACCCCTAATAAGCCCTGTTCGCCTGCTTTTTCCAATAAACCTGGCATCAAGCCTGGCTCTAATTTGTCCATTCTTTCTGCAACTGGTAACACTTCGGTATCCAAAAATTGGCTACACATGTCACGCACCATCAACTGTTCTTCGTTGAATTCTTCTGGAATGAAAACGTCTTCGGATTTTACTTCTTTAATGATCCATTCTCCACCTTGGATTGTTGTTGCCATAAAATATAATTTAATTATTTACTATTCTCGTATACGCGTTGAAAAACACTTTTCACAATTTCTATTTCTTCTTTACTAATACCTTGTAATGCCTCGTTCATTGTTTGGTTAGCTAGGTTGTAAGTCGCTTCCTGTAAGGGTTTCGCGGCATCTGTCAAATAAACTAAGTTGACTCTTCTGTCATCTTTAGAGGCTATTCTTTCAACCAATCCTAATTTTTCGATATTGTCTATTAATCTAGTGATACTTGCTTTATCTCTATATGTGCGCGTGCACAATTCCTGTTGACTCAAACCATCTTCCTTCCATAAATGGTATAAGATGGACCATTGTTCAATGGTAATTTCTAATCCTGCATTGCGAAAATTCTTTTGTAATCTTCTTGCAACAGCAGTGGAGGCAACGCCATTGATGACACTGTATAATTCCCCTCGTTTAAATTGGTTGTTTGACATATAGTTAGTTATGCAACTATTATAAAAGTACAACGATTTTAAGGATTCTACCAAATATTTACCCTTTAACTTTGCCACATGGACTATCTATTGGATTGGGCTGTTGCTATCTTAACAATCATGTATGCCGTCATATTAATGGCTTACCGCTATTGGTTTGGCAAAATGCGCGTTTTTCAATTAAATCAAATTGAGCAAGTTAGGCCCGAACAGTCAAACACCCAATTCACCGTCATTATTCCTGCCCGAAACGAAGCTGCGAATATCAAAGCTTGTGTGGATAGTATTTTGAACCAGGATTATCCTACGGATGCTTTTGAAATCATTGTGATTGATGATTTTTCTGAAGACGATACGGCCTTTATTGTACAAGCTTTAAGTCAGCAATATCCTCAAGTGCGTTTATTGAAATTAGCAGATCATTGCAAAGAAGGGGATACCCTAGCGTATAAAAAGAAGGCGATTGAAATTGCAGTTGCTCAAGCGAAAGGGGATTGGATCTTGACCACCGATGCAGATTGTATCGTTCCTACAAGATGGTTGTTTTTATACAATGCGTATATCCAAGCAAACCAACCTTCTTTTGTCGCGGCGCCAGTGATGTTCATTAAAACAGCGGGTATTTTAAATCAATTTCAATTGTTAGATTTTTTAGCATTACAAGGGATCACAGCTGCTGCAGTGGGCGCTGGTAAACACTCTATGAGTAATGGCGCAAATTTAGGTTTTGAGAAAGCAGCATTTATTGCAGTGGGTGGATATCAAGGTGTAGACCATATTGCAAGTGGGGATGATATGTTTTTAATGCATAAAATGAAACAGACTTTGCATAAACCTGTGGGTTATTTATTTCATCCAGATGCCATTGTGTTGACGGCAGCGATGGATACTTGGAAAGGTTTTATCATGCAAAGAATTCGTTGGGCGAGCAAAGCCAGATACTATGACGATCGTTCTATCACTATGGTGTTGACGTTAGTATATTTTTTTAATTTGAGTTTTGTGTGTTTGGCATTCATGGGTAGCTGGAGTACCCTTTTAATTGCGCTGGCTTTTAAAACTTTCTTTGAATTATTTTTCTTGGATCCGGTGGCTAAATTTTTTAAGCTGCAGCCAGAACTCAAATACTTTGTTTTCTACCAACCGATCCATATTGTCTACAATATCGCTGCGGGCCTATTTGGACAGCTTAAAACCTATTCCTGGAAGGGTAGAAAGGTGAAATAAGCGGCTTTTAGGTAAGAAACGAGCTATTTTTAGTAATTTTGCCTCCTAATATTTGACTATGTCTACTGAAACAATACTTCCTCAAGCAGCTACTTTAACAGCTAAAGATTTTGCGACAGACCAAGAAGTGCGTTGGTGCCCTGGCTGTGGTGACTATTCTATTTTAGCGCAGGTGCAAAAAGTGATGCCAACCATTGGTGTCCCAAAGGAGAATATTGTCATCATTAGTGGGATTGGTTGTAGTAGTCGTTTCCCTTATTATATGAACACTTTTGGGATGCATTCTATCCACGGTCGTGCGACTGCGATTGCGAGTGGGTTAAAAGCGGCTCGTCCAGAATTAAGCGTGTGGATTGTAGCAGGTGATGGAGATGCATTAAGTATTGGTGGTAATCATACCATACATATGCTAAGAAGAAATTTTGATGTGAATTTTTTAGTATTCAATAATCAGATCTATGGTTTAACCAAAGGTCAGTACTCTCCAACTTCTGAATTAAATAAAATTACTAAGAGTACCCCAATGGGTAGCATTGATCATCCTTTTAATCCTGCTGCTTTGGCATTGGGTGCGGATGCAAGTTTTATTGCGCGTAGTATGGATCGTGATCCAAAACATTTACAAGCCATGATCACACGTGCACAACAGCACAAAGGATCTTCGTTCTTAGAGATTTATCAAAACTGTAATATTTTTAATGATGGTGCATTTGAGGTTTTCACCGAGAAAGCTTCTAAGCCTTTACATGCTTTATTTGTAGAACAAGGCAAGCCATTGACTTTTGGTGCAAATAATGAAATGGGTATTCGCTTTGATGGATTACGTCCAGAAGTGGTGACCCTAGGTGACAAATACAGTGCAGATGATCTATGGATCCACGATGAAAAAGATTTTTATAAAGCACAAGTCTTAGTGCGTTTGTTTGATAACCCTAGCGAAGTGGCAGCTTATTTCCCTCGTCCTTTTGGGGTGTTCTATACGGCTGATCGTCCTTGTTACGAAGACATGATGGCTTTGCAAGTAGAGGAAGCGATGACCAGCAAGGGCATGGGAGATTTAGATAAATTAATTCGTGGTAAAGAGACATGGGAGATTTTATAAATCCCAAATCATAAATTGAATTCATAAACAGCGTTCACAAATCGATATAATTTCTTTTAAGGGCTGTCATTACCATGGCGGTCCTTTGTTTTACTGCCAACTTTTTAAAGATCCTATCTCTGTAGCCATAAATAGTATACACACTTTTTTGCAAGTGCGCCGCAATCTCTTCATAACTATAATCCTTGGTACAAGCTTGAATAAATTTTACTTCATTTTCTGTTAAAGGATTTTTATTGTAATTCAAAGCTTTGATGTCAATACCTTGCAATACATTTTTGGTAATGAGCTTACACTTATCTGCAGATAAATTAAATTTCGTTTTTCTTTGTACACATTGTTTTAAATCAATCAAGGGTTCGTCTGTAAAAAACAGGCCATTGAGTCCGTGCTTCATGAGATAACAAATAGAATTGATATGCTTTTCGTTGGATTTTAATAAGATATAAGTATAACTATTTCTTGCACGTATGACTTGAATTAATTTTAGTAAATTTTGATGTCCATAGTCGTCCGATAAAATACAAAGTGCCATCCTTTCTTTGGTGTTTTCTACATAAGCTTGCATGGCTTGGATAGAGCCAGTTTCGTAAATGACTTTGCAATCTTCCTGTTGTTCGATACTTGCTATCATTGCATTTCGAATCAATATTTTCTCTTCTAAGTAGATGATGGGAAACATTCCTTTCGTTTACCAAATTAAAGTTATTTTTAAGGTAATTAAATAGGTATTTTTACCTTTCAACTTTATGCTAATTCAAATTCATCCTACAAATCCACAACCTCGACAATTAACGATGGTAGCGGATTGTCTTCAATCAGGTGGCATCATTGCGTACCCCACAGATACCATTTATGGATTGGGCTGTTCTATTTTTAAACAGGATGCAATTGAGAAAATTTGTGCCATAAAAAAAGTGGATCCTGAGAGAGCAAACCTTAGTTTTATTTGTGCCGACTTGAGCGATTTAAGTTTGTATGCAAAAAGTATTGACAATAGTTTGTTTCGTATTTTAAAAAAAGCTTTACCTGGTCCTTTCACTTTTATTTTACCTGCAAGCAAGGAGGTCCCTAAAATTTTACAGTCTAGAAAAAAAACAATTGGACTTCGTATTCCTGATAATTTAATTGCACTCTCTATTATCAAAACATTGGGCCATCCTATTTTATCGGCGAGTTTCCCTGGAGATGAGGTAGAAGAATACACCGACCCTGAATTGATTCAAGCAAATTGGGGTAAACAAATAGATATGGTGATTGATGGTGGAATAGGAGGGATCACGCCTTCTACTGTGGTGGATTGCACGACAGACCATTATGAAATCATTCGCCAAGGCGCAGGGGTTTGGGATTACTAAATCTTAAAACTTTTTCGGTGTTCATCACAAAGGCCATGAAGGGCGATGGCTGCGCGATGCGCAGCGGTGCCGTATCCTTTGTTTTGGTCCCATCCATATTGTGGGTACTTTTTGTGCAACTCAATCATATACGCATCACGTGCGGTTTTTGCGAGGATACTGGCAGCGGCTATATGGGCATATAGCCCATCGCCCTTAATGATGGTTTGGTGGTGCACTTTTTTATAAGGATAAAATCTGTTCCCATCCACCGCAATAAATTGAGGACGCTTTTTTAATTGATCCAATGCAAGGTGCATACTTTTTATGCTCGCTTTTAAGATATTGATCTCATCAATTTGTGCGGGAGTCTGACTGCCTATAGCCCAAGCAATTGCAGCTTCTTTAATGATGGGCGCCAATGCAGCTCTTTGCTTTTCACTTAATTTTTTACTATCATTGATTAAGGGGTGGTAAAAATCCTTTGGTAATATGACTGCTGCTGCAAAGACCGGTCCAGCATAACATCCTCGGCCTGCTTCGTCGCAGCCCGCTTCCAGTTTGTCGGCTTGATAGTAATTTAAGAGTTTGGGCAAACCAATTAATTTAGTAGGTTCAAATATATCAAAGTCAACTGAAACTGTCCACTTGATCCTTGATCAATTTTGTTCAAGTTCTTTATTAGATCTCTTTATTCTTTTTCACAAAGTAAAATCAATTGAATAGTCTTACTTGATTCTTGTATTCATTTATACCTCCTTGTGGATTTACTTAGTAACTTTGTGGCATTAAGTTAGAACTATGGAATTACAAGACAAAAAATCTCGCGCTGTTGCCAATTGGTTGATCCTTGGTGTTGCCATGACCATTGTGCAAATTGCACTGGGGGGCATTACCCGTTTAACTGGTAGTGGGTTGTCTATTACAGAATGGGACGTAGTCACTGGCACCTTGCCTCCGCTAAATCAAGCAGCATGGTTGGCCTTATTTGAAAAATATAAAACGACGCCACAATTTCAATTATTGAATTTTGACTTTACCATTGATAATTTTAAGTTCATCTTTTTTTGGGAATGGTTCCACCGTTTGTGGGCACGTACCATTGGCTTGGTATTTGCTTTTGGATTTATTTATTTTATAGTCAAAAAATATTTTCAACCTGCCATGATACGTCCTTTGGTGGTTTTATTTTTATTAGGGGCATTGCAAGGTGCAATTGGTTGGATCATGGTGGCTAGTGGTTTAGAAGGCGATGCGGTGTACGTAAAACCTACTCGATTAGCCTTACATTTTATTTTTGCATTAGGCTTACTCTCTTATACCTATTGGTTTGCCCTTTCTTTAAAAGTGAAACCTGTTGAAAAAGCACATTTAAGTTCAGAAGCACAACAAAGTTTTAAAGGCTTTCGCGTTTGGGCTTGGGTCGTACTTGGGCTTTTATTTTTTCAATTGATTTATGGTGCATTAATGGCAGGACATAAAGCAGCAAACGTAGCAAGCACTTGGCCAACCATCAATGGGGAGTGGATTCCTACGCATTTAATGGGCAAGGAAAGCTTCTTTTTAAATGCCATTGACAATACCACTTGGATTCATTTTGTACACCGTGGTTTGGCATATATTTTATTGGCGATCATAATTTATTGGGTAGCTCAAATGCGCAAAATTCAAGGAAACTTATTTTGGAGTAATGTCAATAGGTTGCCTTTGTATTTTGTATTATTACAAGTATTGCTTGGCGTGTTTTCTGTATTGACAAGTAAAAATATTATTCCAGGAACTTGGGGCAATTTTGAATGGATGGCACAATTGCATCAATTAGTGGGGATGTTACTATTACTTTCAGTGGTGAATATCATTTATGCGACGAAGTCTGTAAGGGATACTGCGCAATAATGTTTAATTTTATTTTAAATACATTTTTATGAATAGAGCTATTGCTGATATCCGCCGCGACTACCAACTAGCTTCTTTAGATGAAGCTACCAGCATGGAACATCCAATGGATCAATTCACCATTTGGTGGAACGACGCCATTGAAAGCAATATTGACGAAGTAAATGCCTTTGTATTGTCTACTGTGAAAGCCAACGGTGCACCTGCTTCTCGCGTGGTGTTATTAAAAGGGTACACCCCAGAAGGGTTCATATTTTTTACCAATTATGATTCTGCAAAAGGATTGCAAATAGAAGCGCATCCTCATGTAGCGATGAATTTTTTCTGGAAAGAATTAGAGCGTCAAGTGCGCATTACAGGTACCATTAAAAAAGTAAGTAAAGAAGAAAGTGAAACCTATTTTCATTCTAGGCCCATTGGTAGCCAGTTGGGTGCATGGTCTTCGCCACAAAGTAGAATCATTCCTGACAGGGTATTCTTAGAAGACCTTGTTGCAGAAAATACCGAAAAATTCAAAGAGGGCATCATCCCATTGCCTCCAGATTGGGGTGGGTATATTATTCATCCAACTGAAATAGAATTTTGGCAAGGACGAAGCTCTCGTTTACACGATCGTCTCCAATACAATTTGCACGATAATGGACATTGGGTGAAAGTAAGACTAGCGCCTTAGTTTATAAATCCTTGATTAGCTAGTCATTGTCTCCTTTTTTAAAGCCAATTCTAGTTCTATTATCCCATTTATTTTTTGCAGCTGTTTCATCCATTATATTTTCAATGGCATCATATATTTGATTCAATTGTGCGTCATAGCCGCTTAATCTATCTTTTATAAGATCAAGCTGTAATTTAAAGTCAGATTTTAATAATAATACTCTTCTTAGCTCCACAAAAGCGCGCATAATGGCAATATTCATTTGAATAGCTTTTTTAGAATTTATAATACCGCTAAGCATTGCAACTCCTTGTTCTGTAAATGCATATGGAAGGTATCTAGTGCCACCCCAGTCTGTATAACTTGAGGTTTCAATTTGAAACCTCAAGTTTGGAGTCATATCATTAACCTGATTCTTTTGTAATCTTAAAAGGTCTACTTCTTCTTTTGTTAATTGAAACATAAAATCTAATGGGAATCGATTTATATGTCTTTTTACTGATAGGTTTAATGATTTTGTTTCTGTTTCGTATAAGAATGCAATATCCTTGTCTAATATGACTCTTTGCCCACGTACCTGATAAATTCTATTTTGAACACTTTGTATAATTTCCATTTGCTTAATTTTTTAAGCCGGAAAATTAAAAGAAGTAATTTATAATTTGATATAAAGTTATTCGTTCGATAATTTTCGTAATGTTAATATTTGAATTATTGGCTCTCCCTTAGATTATTTGGTATAGAAGAAAAAAAACCCGAAGCATGCTTCGGGTTTTTTTAAAATCATTAGAGTAACTAAAAAATTAGAATTTATAGTCCCCTTAAATTAGAGTTCCTTCAAATTCAAATTTTACTTCTTTCTTGACATTACTTTCTTTGCTGCAGCAACAATATTCACTGCATCCAATCCGTATTTAGTTAATAATTGATTCGGTGTACCGCTCTCTCCAAAAGTATCTTGCGTGCCAATGAATTCTACAGGCACTGGATAATGTTTTGCAGCAGCTTGTGCTACCACATCTCCCATACCGCCAATCACATTGTGTTCTTCGGCAGTTACAACACATCCTGTTTTCTTCAAGCTATTGATAATCGCTGCTTCGTCAAATGGTTTAATGGTATGTAAGTTGATCACTTCTACACTGATGCCTTCTGCTTCTAATTGTTTTGCTGCTTCGATAGATTTCCATACAAGGTGTCCACATGCAACAATCGTCACATCTGTTCCTTCTGCTAATATTTGTGCCTTACCAATCACAAAATCAGATCCATCTTCCTTCGTGAAGTTTGGCCATTTTGGTCGACCAAATCTTAAGTACACTGGGCCTTCATAACCTGCAATCATTTTTGTTGCAGCCTTTGTTTGGTTATAATCACATGGCACAATCACAGTCATGCCTGGTAACATTTTCATTAATCCAATGTCTTCTAATATTTGGTGTGTTGCGCCATCTTCTCCTAAAGTTAATCCTGCATGTGATGCACAAATTTTTACATTCTTATCTGAGTAGGCTACACTTTGTCTTATTTGATCGTATACACGTCCTGTGCTGAATCCAGCAAATGTAGTAGTGTAGGGGATTTTACCGCCAATGGTTAAGCCCGCTGCTATACCAATCATATTTGCTTCTGCAATACCCACTTCAATGAATCGCTCCGGTAGTTCTTTCATCAATGGACCTAATTTAAAAGAACCCGCTAAGTCGGCAGTCAAGACAACTACGTCTTTATTTTCTCTCGCGATTTCTAAAATACCATCTCCAAATCCTGCTCTTGTTTCTTTTTCGTTTTGAACTACGATATCTTTTGCGTTCATATTGTTAGGTTATACTTTGAAATAAATTATTTTAAACACATTGAATTTTTAATTTCAATCCTGTTGGCTCTTCCTAGTTTTCGAAGGTTGAATAGAAGTATGGCGTCTTTGCTTCAAACTCTGCAGCACAAGTATCTACCATTTTGTATACCCTGGTAATACCCAATGCTTTTCTTTTTTCATATACTTCGTCATCTGAAACATTGCCTTGTAATACTTTGGCTATTTGCAAATCACTAAAGCCATGCTTCTTTGCTTCTTTCAGGATTTCTGTAGGTAATGTAGCAAGTTCATGTTTCGCGATTTCTTTTTCTATATCACAAATGATTCTGATTTGGTATAAGAACCAATTGTCTATCCCTGTTGCAGCTGCAATCGATCTGACTGTAGAGCCTTGCATCAAGGCATCTTTGATTCTGAAGATACGATCCCATTTTGGTGTCTTGATATACTCCATCAATTCTTCGTTCTTCATCAAACTCTTACCGTAATAGCCCAATCCAATCGCTTCGTTCTCTAAAGATTGACATGCTTTTTGAATGGCTTCTGTAAAACTTCTTCCTATCGCCATCACTTCTCCCACACTCTTCATTTGTAATCCTAATGTATCGTTGGCCCCCTTGAATTTATCAAAATTCCATCTTGGTACTTTTACAATCACATAATCCAATGCTGGTTCAAAATAAGCAGAAGTGGTTTGTGTGATTTGATTTTTTAATTCATCTAAATGGTAACCGATTGCCAATTTTGCTGCAATCTTTGCAATAGGATAGCCTGTTGCTTTGGATGCTAGTGCAGATGATCTTGACACACGTGGATTAATCTCCACTGCAATCAATTCCTCTGTTTCAGGATTCAATGCAAACTGCACATTACATCCACCAGAAAAATTACCTAAACTGCGCATCATCAACATGGCTTTATTACGCATGTCTTGAAATGCAGTATCACTTAATGTCATTGCTGGTGCTACGGTAATTGAATCTCCCGTGTGCACACCCATTGGATCTAAGTTCTCAACAGTACATATAATGACTACGTTATCCGCCTGGTCTCTTAATAATTCTAATTCATATTCTTTCCATCCTAACACTGCCTTCTCTACCAATACTTCATGCATTGGAGATGCTTTCAAACCTCTTTCTAATGCGGCATCTAATTCACTTGCATCATGCACAAATCCGCCACCTGTTCCGCCTAATGTAAATGATGGACGAATTACCAATGGAAAGCCTATCACTTGCGCAAATTCTTTTCCTTCTAAAAAACTATTTGCCACTTTACTTGGTGCTACTGCAATACCAATCTTCACCATCAATTGTCTAAATAATTCTCTGTCTTCTGCTGTATTGATAGCTGCTACATCCACACCTATCATTCTACAATTGTATTGTTCCCAGATACCTAATTCGTCTGCTTCCTTACAAAGGTTCAATGCAGTTTGTCCACCCATAGTTGGCAAGACTGCGTCAATTTGATTCTCTTTTAAAATTTGTTCTATACTTTCTATTGTCAATGGCAATAAATAAACTTTGTCCGCCATCATTGGATCGGTCATGATGGTAGCTGGATTGCTATTGATCAAAATCACTTTGATGCCTTCTTCTCTTAATGAACGAGCGGCTTGTGATCCTGAATAGTCAAACTCGCAGGCTTGTCCAATAATGATGGGTCCAGAACCTACAATTAAAATGGATTTGATAGATGTATCTCTTGGCATGGCTACAAAAATATAAATTGCGCAAATCTATTCATTTTTGGCTGCATTTGGCCCATTTTATGTGAAACAATTTTCTCCTTTTTAATTCGTATCTTCACCATAATACAATATGTTATGGCAGTAATAAAAGAAGGGGCTAAGGCACCAGCATTCAAAGGCGCCGATCAACACGGAAAAACAGTCTCAATTGCCGATTTTAAAGGGCAAAAATTGGTTTTATACTTTTACCCAAAAGACGATACGCCAGGATGTACTGCACAGGCTTGCAATTTGCGTGATAATTATAAGAAATTGATTAAGAAGGGGATCGCTATTTTAGGGGTCAGTGTAGACTCGGTGGCATCGCACGTTAAATTCATCGATAAGTACGAGCTTCCTTTCTCTTTAATCGCAGACGAAGACAAGAAAATCGTTGACAAATACAATCTTTGGGGGCAAAAGAAGTTCATGGGGAAGACCTATATGGGCACGACCAGAACCACTTTTTTAATTGACGAAGCAGGGATGGTGCAGCATATTATCGAAAAACCAGATACAAAAGACCATACTGCCGAGATACTGGCTATTTCTGGTTGGTAGTATCTAAAATATAAGTAGAAAAATTTTGAACACATGACGATGTCTGTTTTTTCTAATCTATACTTTTCTATTGCTGTATTATCGTTCATCGCATTTATCGATGTGTTTGTCAAATTTAAAAATGGCATTTTTTTAAAGTTATTTTTTTTACTACTTCCATTTTCAATTGCGATGGTTGCGTTGATTAATTCTTTCAGCGCAATACAATTTGTTTATTTAATTGCTTTTTTTAAGTCCTGTATGGCTATTTCTTTATTGAATATTTTCTCTTTTTTATATTTTCCAAAATTTAGAAACTGGACTTTATCTTTTTCATTAATCATGCTTTTAACGGTGTTGTTTTTAGCCTTAGTTAATAACAATGTCTTACAACCAACTTGGTTTATTAACCAATTTAAATATGTATCAATTGATCCTGATTTAAATATTAAGATTCCGCTAATTGTAAGGTTGATAAGGCTTTCCTTCCTTTTCATAGTAGCGGCTCATTTGTTCTACTTTTGGTTTGTTATTTCCAAAAAATTGAACTTGAACAATCTTTACTATCAAAAAATTAAAACTTGGACCAATTTTATTTTTGCCTTAAGTGTTATTATTATCACATCAAATATTGGAATCGCATTTACAAAAGATCGTGATTTTTGGATGAACTGCTTAACAGTTTTTAAGTCTTTTTATTTATTACTATTGATTTTAAAAAGACCCGTTTTTTTAAATACTTCTGCTAAAAAAATTGCTTTTGGACATAAGTTCAATATCAATGAAGAAGTAGAGTTAAACGAATTACTTTTTCAATCTGCTTTCCTGCAACAGAAATACTATACAAAAAAAGAGGCTTCCTTAGAAGGCCTTGCCTTCATAATAGAAGTACATCCAACAAAACTTGCAGATTATATTGCAAAAAAATATGATATGACATTTGGAGAGTTAGTCAATAAGAACAGGGTCAATTATTTTTTTGAAATTGTTCAGAACCCAGCATTTCAAAATTTTACCATCGATGCTTTGGCAAGAGAAGTAGGATTTAGTTCCAGACAACACCTTAATAAACCATTCAAAAAGTTTCACGGCGGAAATCCTTCAGACCTTTTGAGCATTCATACTACCGAATAGTAAAGTAATTTTTGGGTCTCGATTTAGGTAATTTTCATAATTTTCTAGCACTTTTATTTCAGAATCAAGCCTCAAATGGCCTTTAAATACATCCATTTTAAGGCAAAATTGATCATTTAAAGGGTATATTAATATGAAATATAAATAAAAATTATTTCATATTATTTTGATAATCAATGAATCATATTTATTTACGTCGTATTTTCTCTATTTGCCCCCCTTTTTTGTTTTCCTATATGTCATGCTCGATATTGTAGACCGTTATCTAACAATCTACTTTTATGAAAAAAAAGAAACTAGACATTTTTAACCTTTTTTACAGTGGCGCGGCTGTGGTTATCTTAATTGGTGTAATTGCGAAATTATTGGAGTGGCCAGCCCAAGATTTACTGATTACTTTAGGTTTGAGTATTGAAGCTGTGGTTTTTGGTGTTTCGGCTATCAAATTCGTAGAAATAGAAGAAAAGAAAGATGTTGCAACAGAAGCGACTTTGGCTAAAGTGGCTGACGGATTAGGAAACCTTGTTGCAGGTTCTGGAGGTGTAAACGGATCTGTATCTGGTTCAGGATCTGGCTCAGGTTCTAGTAATGGTGACACTTACGTAAATATTCAAACCGGGACGAGCGGTTCAAATTATGCTGAAGCGCCAAGCTCTAGTAATAAATTAAAAATTGCTTCTACAAGCTATCCTGATTCAAATGCAAATATTGCAATTGATATTCAAGCAACATCATACGATGATGCGGGGTCTCAAACGAAACAATATATTCAACCATCCAACAATTCTAATGGCTTAAATTCATCAAACACATTATGGCAATTAGAGCAATTAGATATTTTAAGTCTTTCAAAAGATTTATTCTATCAGCCAGATTGGATCAGGTTATCAACCGAAGAATATGCTCATATTACAAGTTTATTTAAAACCTTGTTTAACAAGAAAGTTCCTACAAAAGAATCTCTTCCTTTCTTAGCACAGTTTCCTGTTAAAATCCCAGTGCCTGAAATTGCTGAATTAGAATTAGTTAAGTCAACTACGCTGGAAGTAAATGATGTTGAAGTTTTGTGTAAGGCATTCGAAGTTATGAGAGCAACTAATTTGTTTGAATACTTCATCTTGGAAATGGTTGGTCCTGAAATTAATATTAGAACGAAACAACCAAAAGAAACAATCATATATGGCGGGGAGGAAGAATCAATTTTAACGCATTGTCAGTCGTTCTACAAAAATGATTTGATAACAAGTCCTAATGTGGAATGTTTGAAATCTATAATTAAATTAAAAGAACATTTCTTAGTTGATTATTTAATTCAAAAAGTAGATGTCAAAAATGATGCAGAATTAATTTCACTTGCAGAATTACTTGGAAACAAGCAAGATGAAACAAAGAAAAAACTTATAAGTAAATTCAAGAAAATTAAGTACAATCTACAATCAGAATCTGGTTATGTGTATTTAAAAACTTTAGCAAAATTAGCTGCTACATTTACAGACCAAGCAGTAGCACAAGAGTTAATCACAAAAATTACAGAAATCGAAGTAAACGATTCATTAACTATTACAACAGCCGATGTGGTGAATAGCTATTCTGACATCATTTACTTTGGAGCGAAAAATGAATACAATGTTGTGTTGAAAGATATTTTTGTGAATGGAGAGTTAGATAACTTAAATTACTTTAATGAATTGATTGATAAATTATCTAATGACGGAGTTGCACACAAGTCTAAACTTTCGGAATTGTTTATGCTTAAAGAGCACGATTCTAAAAACGACATTTTCAATAAACTAAATTATCATTTAGCTAAAACCAATACTGTAGCAAGTGGTGCGCAATTGGCATTTAATTTATTATACAAGCAGTACAGTTAATTTATAAATTCTAGTATATGGCCGAAGGACACGTAGACGTCAAAAGATACCAGATTATAAGTCTTTTGTACATCGTATTTATTTGCTT
>JACCDH010723777.1_pt1 | contig 18351 bp, 19 predicted proteins | sample 7442481 | NCBI WGS metagenome assembly JACCDH01 (sample SAMN15323433, study PRJNA562643) | freshwater metagenome | isolation source: river surface water | place: USA:Blue River Watershed | collected 2017-08-15 | reverse complement strand
GTGAAACCGTCGACTTCGGCAAGATCGGTGCCTACGACTGGTTCGACCTCAGCCTGCGCTTCAACGTCAATGACAACCTGACGCTGACCGCAGCTGTGCAGAACCTGTTCGACAAGGATCCGCCGGTTGTTGGTAGCTCGATCGGTTCGACCTCGTACAACAGCGGTAACACCTATCCGTCGACCTACGACGCGCTGGGTCGCCGCTTCGCGGTCTCGGCTCGCGTCAAGTTCTGATCACTCAGAACCTGAACCAAAAGATCGGGGGTGGGCAGCAATGCCCGCCCCCTTTCTTTTTGGACCGCCCGCGCCCATCAAGCCCCCATGTCTTCTGACCGACTGCACCAAGCCTGGCAGGCGCTGGCCGATGGCCAGCACGAAACGGCCGAGCATCTGTTCGCCGCGCTCTTGCGCCAACCGCTGGTCGACCCGCTGGCCCTTGTCGGAATGGGTTCGCTCTTGCGCCAGCAAGGGCGCCTGCGTGATGCGATCCTGCATTGCGATGCAGCAATCCGGAGCGATCCCCGCTGCGCTGAAGCCTGGCTGGAACGAGCCTTCGTCCTCAACGCCGGCGGGTCATTCGCCAACGCCGGGGAATGCTATGCGCAAGTCCTGCTGCTCGATCCGGGCAATGCCCAAGCCCATGCCGGTCTCGCTGGCCTGGCTGCCCGCGACGGCGATGCAGAGCGCGTCCGCTTTCACGGCGGCGCAGCGCTGGCAGCCGATCCGGGCAATTTCCTCGCGGCCACGGCTCTGGCGGCCGTCGATCTGGAGGCGGGCGAGGCGGATGCCGCCTGCCGGCTCTTGTCGCCACTGGCCGCCAAGGCGGGACATCCATCGCCCGAAGGCATCCAGCTGTTGACGACCTATGGCGATGCCCTTGCCCGCAAGGGTGAGGCCGACTTGGCCTATGCGGCCTATACCTCCGCGCAAGCCGCCTTTGCTGCGCTGCACGAGATCCCTGGCACCGACCGCGAAACCCATCGGGATCTGATCTGCCGCATTACGGCCGAGCTTGACGCAGCACCGGCCACGGCCTGGCTCCAGCCGTGTTCTGGGCCATCATCAGGCGCCGCCGCAAATCATGTCTTCCTGCTGGGCTATCCCCGGTCAGGGACAACCCTGGTCGAAAACATCCTTGCCTCGCTGCCAGGCACCGTGGCCCTCGAAGAGCGGCCGACCCTGGTCGAATCCGATCGCGCCTTTCTGGCTGAACCCGGCGGGATTACGCAGCTTGCCGGCTTGCCGGCGGCGGACCTCGCCCACCACGTTCAGGCCTATTGGGGCAAGGTCAGAGCGGCCGGCGCGAACCCGGCCGGCCAGACCTTTGTCGATATGGACCCGCTGAAGGCGACTCGCCTGCCACTGATCGCGCGCCTGTTTCCTAAGGCGCGGATCCTGATCATGCGCCGTGACCCCCGCGACGTTGTGCTCAGTTGCTTCCGAACCAGCTTTGCGCTGACCAGCGCTGCGCTTGAATTCACCAGCCTGGAACGGACGGCTCGTCATTATGCGGCGATGATGGAACTGCTCGAGCTGGCCCGGCAACGCCTGCCGCTGGCCTTTCACGAGGTCAATTATCACACGCTGATCAGCGATTTTGACGGCACCACCCAGGCGCTCTGCGCCTTTCTTGGTCTGCCGTGGGACGAATCGCTGCGCCGTTTTGATCGCACTGCGCGGAGCCGCGGTGTCGCGACCGCCAGTGCCAGCCAGGTTCGGCGCGGGCTGTTTGATGGCCGCGGACAGTGGGAACCATTTGCCCGGCACTTCGAGCCGGTCATGCCAATCCTGCAGCCGTGGATCGAAAAATTCGGTTATGCCTGAAGCGGCAGGGGATTCGGGCCGTCCAGCTCCAACCCGACATTAGCTGCAACCGCCCGGGCCCAGGTCACAACCATGCCGATTTCCTCGCCATGGGCATTGCGTGCGGCTTCATAGTCGGAACTGCGCGCGGCGGGGGAATAAACCGTCCCGTTCTTTGAATTGCGTTGGAACGCCGGACCGCTGGCAACTGCGCTGGCATCCAGATCCAAGCCATAATGCGCCGCCACGGCTGCAATTGCGGCCTCAGGCCGCCCTGTCAGCAGATCTGCGTCAAGACTGGCGATCCGATTACCCAGCTTTGCTGAAAGAGCGGTAAAGTGCTGGTGCTGCGCCAGCCAGCCTACGGCGGCAACCTGCAGATCAGTAAGGCGGAAATAGTCCTCGGGCGCAAAGCCCAGCTGGATGAAGTTATCCTGGAGATAGCCTTCCAACAGTTCGCGCACCCAAGCCCGGCAATGCAGCCCCTTGCGGGCGACCGAAATCAGAAACGTCTCAAGCGGCGCAAAGAGGAACAGGGCACGTCCTTGCCCCTGCAAGGCAAGCAGTAACTCGGCCAGCGGGTTGAGGATGTTCGAAGGTTTGACAATCACGGCCTCGCCCGGTGCGAAGGGTCGGCCCAGCAGCCGCAGCGCGAGATCGGCCGTGCGGGCGACCGCAGCAGGTGGGGCGCCGCGCCGCCGGAAGCCGACCACGTCGTTGAGGATGGTTGGCTCACTCAGGCCCATGGCCACGCCGGGTACCGACAGCGCGCGGGCCAGCAGGGTCGACGCGCAAAACGCCGAGTGGAACAGGAAATGAAGCTGACCGTGTGGCTGCGCCAGCAGTGGCGCAGCCGGAAGGTCTGGTGACGTTGGTACAGCCCCGAGCAGCGTATCGATCAGGAATGCCTGGTCTTCGTGCTGGGCGCGCGGAAGGTGGATGAAGCGAACTGCATCGTCGCTTTCGACATAACGGTGGGCCAGCCATTCGGCATTGCCAAGGTCAAAGGCGGGTGCGGCAGTCATGTCACGGGTCTAGGGCGGCTGCAAGCGCATCGCAACTGCCGCTTGCCGCTGCCGGTTCGCGCTTCTAAGCCTAAGCGCAATGGCTTCGTCACCTGCCCAGATTGCCAACGCCGAAGGGGTCGCCGCGCTACGCGCAGGTGATGCTGTTGCTGCGATTGCCGCCTTTGCCCGCGCCACCGCCGCAGACCCGCTTGGCGGACCGCTGTGGCGCAATCTGGCCCATGCCTATCGCCTGGCTGGCGATGTCGAAGGTGAGCGCGGCGCATTGAACCAGGCTTTGGCCATCGATCGCCAGGATTTTGCCGCAAACCTGCGTCTGGCGCAGCTGCATCAGCGGCTTGGCGAGGAAACCCAGGCGCTGATGGCATGGAACGGGGTGGAGCAGCTGGCCGCGGCCATGCCCGGCCTCTCACCCGAGGTCGCCGCGGAACTGGAAGCCGGGCAGGGTTACTGCGCCGGGCTGCGTGGCAAGCTTGCCGCGGCGGCCGAGGCAGCGCTGACGATCGATCCGGCGCGCGATGAAACCGAAGAGCGCAGGGTTCGCGCCTTTGTCGATCACGCGCTTGGTCGGCGCCGGGTCTATCACAATCAGTGCGCCGGGGTGTTCTATCCGTTCCTCCCCGAAGATGAGTATTTTGATCGGCGCCATTTTCCCTGGTTCGATCGGCTGGAGGCGGCGACACCCGCCATTCAGGCCGAATTGCGGGCGCTGCTGGATGCCCCGGGTGATTTGATCCGGCCCTATGTTCGTTTCGAGGCGGGCACGCCCGAGAACGATTGGAGCCCGCTAGACGGTTCGCTCGACTGGTCGGCCTGTTTCCTGTGGGAATACGGCACACCCCACCAGGCCGTCGTTGATCGCTGCCCGCACACCGCGGCCTTGCTCGACAGCCTGCCACTTGCCCGCATTCCCGGCCGCGCGCCGAATGCGTTCTTTTCCGTGCTGCGTCCGCACAGCAAGATTCCGCCGCACACCGGAGTCACCAACACCCGTGCGATCATCCACCTTGCACTCGAAGTGCCGCCAGGCTGCGGTTTCCGGGTTGGAAACGAGACGCGCGAATGGGTTGAGGGCAAGGCCTTTGCTTTCGATGATTCCATCGAACATGAAGCCTGGAACGACAGCGACCAACGCCGGGCGGTCTTGATCATCGATGCCTGGAACCCGCACCTCAGCGCGCGGGAACAGGATGCGGTGCTGCGCTATTTTGCTGCGGCAGACGGCGCGCTGGCGGGCGGCGGACCGCGCTAGGCAAACTATTCGACCAACGGCATGGCCAGACGGCACAGTGGCTTGAGCATTCGCGCCGGGTTCAATAGGCTGCTGCAACGCAATTGCTGCCATCGCGCAATCGAGACCAGGAGTTCTGAGTGATTTTTTCCGCGATCCTGCTGCTGACGGCCGCTTCGGCTGCCACTCCGGCAAGCCCCGAGCCCAATCCCAGCGAGATGACTGCGGCCGAAATCCGTGCGCACAACAAGACACTTGCGCGCACCGATCCCTATTACATCAAATGCGTGCGCGAAGCTGACACCGGATCACTGGTGGCGCGCAAACCAGTGTGCAAGACCAACGAGCGCTGGGCGCTGATGGAACGGCATACCCGCGCCGCAGCGGACCAGATGGCAGCAGACATGACCACGCGGTCCGCTTCAAGCAGCGGCAACTGAACCGTCTGAACAGGGAGAATGCCGATGATTGCCATGTTTGCAGCCGCGCTCCTGATCACCGCTGCCGGCCCGGTAGAGGTTACGGCGCTGGCGCCCGCCGCTGTTGCGGACGCGGTCGATCCGAAGAAGATGAGCCAGGCCGAGATCAGGGCGCACAACGCCAAATTGCAGCGCACCGATCCCAATTATATTCGCTGCGTCCGCTCTGCCGAGATCGGCTCGCTGGTGGCGCGCAATTACAGCTGCCGGACCGTGGCCCAGTGGGATGCCGCTGACCGGGCCGGGAACGAAGAAGTGCGCCGGGTTGCAGATGCAATGTCCAGCAAGGCGGTCAACAGCAACTAGGGGATGCCCGGGCGTTCGTGCGCCTGATGGGCGGTTCGAATTGCTATACGGCCCGGATCAGGGTCAGTTCGCCTGCCGCACTACCCGTACCGCAGGCTGGTTATTGATGCTGGCAACATAGCTGCCGAGTGCAGCCTTGCGGATGCGCATTATCTGGCCCGGCTTGGGAAAGGTATTGCGGCCATCGGTTTGCTTCCAGCGCGCGCCATCTTCGAGGGTGAAGATCGGAAAGCCGTCGCCGGCCAACCGGATGGCCGAGATCTTGCTCTCGATTTCGGTGACATCCTCGTCCTTGCCACCCCCGAACAGCTTTAGGCTGGGGACGGTCAGGCCAAACAACCCCTTCTTCGCCTCGCGCACGGTCGCGCGGTCTGTCACAACCAGATCATTCGCAGCCTTGGCAGCGTTCAACGCTTCGACGGCTTTGTCAAAGCAGGCCAGACGGGACGAAGGATCGGCTATTCCTTTGCAGTCCAGCACGGCCTGGAAGACGGCGGGGGGCTGGCCGGCAATGGCCGATGCATCATCTTTGGCGGCAACAGGCGTGGCGGTCATCAGGCTCAGGCCGGCAACGGCCAAGATCGGACGGAACATGAAGGCGCACTCCTCGCTGGCTGACAGACCGGAACCATGCCTGCCCTCCCGGATCAGGTCAATTGCGGCACCACGCTTGATTCCCCTTGGCCAAGCGGTCATGCCGGACGGATGCTGCGGCGCCTGATGATCATCCTGCTGATACTGGCCATCGCACCAGTGATCTGGCTGCGCGAGCCGGCCCCACCGCAAGACCTCAGTCAAAGTGTTGTGGCGACGCCGCTGCCCTTACCCAATGGGGCGGGTCTTGGCCCGTTCAGATTGACCGGGGCCTGGCATCTTACCAGTTCCAACAGCAGCTTCGTGGGCTTTTCGACGTTGACGGCGCGCGCAGGCCGGATCACGGCGTTCAGCGATACCGGCGTCCGGCTCGATATGCCGCAGCCGGGCCGGTCAGGCGCGGTGCGGATTGCCCCGCTGATGCCCAGCCGTGGGGCACTGAAGGCCTACCGCGATGTAGAGGCCGCGGCATTTGATCCGATTGACGGGCAGTTCTGGCTGGCATTGGAGGGGCGCAACCTGTTCATGCGCACGGCAGCGGGTTCCGGGCCGAAAACCATTCCCGGACCCGAACTCTCCGGGTGGCCTGCCAACAGCGGGGCAGAAGCCATGGCCCGGCTGGCCGATGGACGATTTCTGGTGCTGGCTGAAACGGGCGGACCCAACCATCCCGCACGATTGCTGCCCCATGCTCCCGACGGGACAGACCGGGCGCTTCGGTTCAATTTTCGGCCCCCGTCAGGTTATCGCCCCACCGATGCCGCGCAATTGCCCGATGGTCGCGTGCTGATCCTGTTGCGGGAACTGCGCTGGCCAGTGCCGCCGCGATTTGGAACCTTGCTGGTGCTGGCCGATCCCGCCGCAATTCGCGCTGGTGGAGAATGGACCGGTCAGGTGCTGGCCAGCCTCGACGGGACCGGCCTTGAGGACAACTATGAGGGCCTAGCGATTGAAGCTGCCAAGGCTGGCGAGGCCACCGCCTGGTTGATCAGCGATGACAATGGCGCTGTTACCCAGCGCACCTTGTTGCTGCGTCTCGCGCTTCGTCTATCGGATCTGCCGGTACGCGAGCCGCAGACAAAGCAAAAGGCGCCCGGCTGACCGGACGCCCTTGCAATGGTTCAGCGCAGGCCCGCAGGCCCGCCGCGAATCAGGCGGCCTGAGCCTTGACCAGTTCGCGCTTCACCTTCAGCGCATTGGCCGAAAGCTTGCTGTCGACCGTCTTGAGCAGCCAGTTGTCCAGCCCGCCGACATGCTCAACCGAACGCAGACCGTGGGTCGAAACGCGAAACTTGAAGCTGCGGTCCAGCTTTTCCGACATCAGCGTGACGTTCTGCAGATTAGGCAGGAACACGCGCTTGGTCTTGTTGTTGGCGTGGCTGACGTTGTTGCCAACTTGGCGACCCTTGCCGGTCAGTTCGCAGATGCGGGACATGTCAAAACTCGCTTAGAAAAATGGCTACCCGTGTGGGGAGAAGGGGCGCCCTTACCGATTCACCCTTGTGCGGTCAAGTTATTGCGGCCAATTCCGCAGAAATGAGCCGATGGCCGCTTCCTGAACCGATGCAATTGGCGCTGAATGCGGCGCGCGCGGGCGAATCGGCGGGCGAGGTGCCGATCGGGGCCGTCGTCGTTAAGGACGGCCGCGTCATAGCGGCGGCCCACAACCAGCCCCGCAGCCTGACCGACCCGACCGCCCACGCCGAGCTGCTGGCGATTCGCGCCGCGGCCAGGGTGCTGGGTAACGAGCGTCTCGATGGCTGTGAGTTATGGGTCACGCTGGAACCCTGCGCGATGTGCGCCGGGGCTATCAGTCATGCCCGAATAGGCAAGCTCTATTATGCCGCCAGCGACCCCAAGGGCGGGGCAGTGGAACATGGCGCACGGGTGTTCGAACATGAGCAGTGCCTGCACCGGCCAGAGGTCTATTCCGGCATGGGCGAGGGCGAAGCCGCAAGCCTGTTGCGTGATTTTTTTGGCAGCCGCCGGCTATAGCGGCGCAAAATCCAGCCCGATGTCGGCGGCTGGGGCGCTCTGCGTGAGGCGGCCGACCGAGACATAGGTTACGCCGGTCGCGGCAATGGCGCTGATCGTATCAAGCCGCACCCCGCCCGATGCTTCGCTTGGAACGCGTCCGGCGATCAGGCCGACAGCTTTGCGCAGGGTCGGCACGTCCATGTTGTCGAGCAGCAGGTGGCTGGCCCCGGCGGCCAATGCCGGCTCGATCTGGTCGAGGTGATCGACCTCGCAGATCACCTCCTGCACGCCGGCGGTCTTTGCACGGCGTACCGCCTCGGCCACGCCCCCGGCGACAAGGACATGATTATCCTTGATCATCGCCGCGTCCCACAGGCCCATCCGGTGGTTTCTTGCCCCGCCCATCCGGGTGGCGTACTTTTCCAGATGGCGCAGGCCGGGGATCGTCTTGCGCGTATCGAGCAGGGTGGCATGGCCCTGCATGGCATCCACATAGGCGCGGGTCAGGGTGGCAATGCCGGACAGGTGCTGGACCGTGTTGAGCGCAGATCGCTCGGCAGTCAGCATGGCGCGGGCATTGCCCGAAAGGCGCATCAGGTCAGTCCCGGCCGGGACCTGAGCGCCCTCTTCCACCAGCACCTCGATTGCCATGTCGGGATCAAGTGCGCGGAAGAATGCTGCAGCGATTGGCAGGCCGGCAACAGTGATTGCATCGCGGCTGTCCATGACGCCGGCGAAGCGGGCATCAGCCGGGATCACGCTTTCGCTGGTAACATCATGGCCGCCACCAGGCAGGCCCCGGCCAAGGTCTTCGTCCAGCGCCATGCGGACGAAAGCGTCGAGGTCAAAGCCGGGGAGGGTAAAGGTCATCGGTCACCCATCGCAAACCCTTCCGTTCGTGTCGAGCGTAGTCGAGACACTATGCGCGGTGTCTCGACCAGGCTCGACACGAACGGGGTTTGCAGTGGCTTGAAGTCGAGAGGATCAGTGCACGAACCGCGCGACAACATCGCGGTAGGAGCGGCTGACCTTCACATCGGCACCGCTTTCCAGCACCAGGAAGCATTCGCCGTTGGTGTGCGGCTTGACCTGGCGAACCTGGTTGAGGTTGACGATCCACGAACGGTGGACGCGCTGGAAGACGCGCGGGTCCAGCCGGCGTTCGAGGTCCTTCATGGTTTCGCGCAGGATCAGGCTGTTGTCGGCGGTGTAGATCACCATGTAATCGCCCGCCGCCTCGATCCGCTCGATCGTATCGACGTCCACGCGGAAAATCTGGCCCTTGTCCTTGATGTTGATGAGCTTTTCATAGCGCGCCGCCGCGGGCTCACCCTCATCAGGCATGGCCTCCATCGCGTCGGGCGCGACTTCTGCCAGCACATTCTTCAGCTTCTCAGCCTCCTCGGCCGAGCGTTTCTCGGCCAGACGCTGGCGTACGCGTTCCAGTGTATCGGCCAGCTTGTCCTCGTCGACCGGCTTCATCAGGTAATTGACCGCGTTGGCCTCAAACGCGCGGACAGCGTGTTCCTGATAGGCCGTTACAAATACGATGAGCGGCGGTTCGATCTCCATCACGCCCTTGACCACGCTGAAGCCATCGAAGCCGGGCATCTGGATATCGAGGAAAACGAGGTCAGGCTTTTCGGTCTTGATCTTGCGGATGGCCTCGCGCCCATTGGAACAGGTGTCGATGATCTCGACATCGGGGAACGCCTGAAGGCGCAGCATCAGGCCCTGAATGGCCAGCTTTTCATCATCGACCAGGATCGTGCGGATGGTCATGGGGCGGTCCTTGAATGGGATCAGCCGGCCAGTGCGGGCGTGCGCTGGGCAGCGGCAACAGCGGCGGGCTCACGCCGCTCAAACGGAAGTTCTATCAGTACGGCAAAGCCACCTTCGGGGGGCTCCATGGTTTCGAAGCGATGCATTTCACCGTAGGCCTGAGCCAGCCGGTCGCGGATGTTGGCTAAGCCCACTCCGGTCGAAACTTGTTCCCCGCCATCGAATGTCACGCCCGCAAACCTGTTGTCGTTGCCCGTGTTTTGCAATCCCGGCCCGGTGTCCGAGACGATGATGCGAAGGTTGGGTCCGATGAGTTGTGCGGTGATAGTGATCTCCGCCCCGGCCTCTTGCGGGCTGACCGCATATTTGATGGCATTCTCCACCAGCGGCTGCAGCAGCAGCGAGGGCAGCAGCGCAACCTCTGCCGCCGGATCGATGCGGAAGCTGGTGCGCAGCCGTTCCTCGAACCGCATGCGCTCGATCTCGAGATAGAGTTTCAGCGTCTCGATCTCCTGTGCCACGGTGACCCGCCCGGTCGGTTCGTTGACCAGGGTGTAACGCAGGAACGACGACAGCCGGCTGAGCATGGCATTGGCAGGTTCTGTCTGCTTCAACAGCACCAGCGTCGAAATCGAGTTCAGCGTGTTGAACAGGAAATGCGGGTTGAGCTGATAACGCAGCATGGCCAGCTGGGCCTGCGTCGCCTGGTTTTCCAGCTGGATCAGCTGGTCATTCTGCTCTTCGATCTGCAGGAAAAAGTTGATCGCGTAATAGAGCGCCGACCAGGCCCCGAGCAGGGTCAGGCCGATATAGAACAGCCCGATGAAGCGCGAGGCAACACCGCCGGCGGCATCGGCATAATAGAGCGCGTTAACCCACGCATCGACGAAAACGTAGAGCCCCACCGCAATTGGCAGGACCAGGCCAGTCACACCCCAGGTCACCAAGGGCCGCTGGTTGATCAGCTGACGATAGATGACCGAAAGAATCAGCGTGATCGAAAACCCGGTCACGGTCGAGATCACCACCAGGACCAGATAGCTAAGCTCTACACCATTGGCGATGCCGGACATGGCGCGCAGCAGCATAGCACCCAGCCAGCCGGCCGCCTGCAGGCGCCAGAAAGCCCGGTTCTTGTTGGCGAAAAAGGGGGTCGGACGGAAGGGCAGCACGGCCATGGGTGGAAGCTTAGCAGAAAAACACCGGCCCTCGCGAATGTTTTGCGCAGGGCAGGCGTTTGGATTAGCATTGCCGTCAAACGGGAGAGCAAAAAATGGCCGATATCGACAGCCCCATCCAGAGCGGCAACCACCCGCGCGCGAAGTTCCGCGCGATGACCGAAGGCACCCAGGAAGACTGGGCGCTGATCTCTGGCGAATACATGGCCTTCGCCAAGGATCTGCCGGACCGGGTGATGGCCCACCTCAAGCTGCTCGATGGCGATTTTGGGGGTTTTCCGGTCGACCGGTTGCAGCATTCGCTTCAGACCGCGACCCGCGCCCACCGCGATGGGCGTGATGAGGCCTATGTCGTCATGGCCCTGCTGCACGATATCGGCGATACGCTGGGCACCTACAATCACCCGGAGGTGGCCGCGTCGATCATCAAGCCGTTCGTTTCGGAAGAGATCCACTGGATTTGCCAGAACCACGGCGCTTTCCAGGGCCACTACTACTTCCACTATATCGGCATGGACCGCGACATCCGCGAACGCTTCCGAGGCAATCCCTATTTCGATGCCTGCGCCGAATTCTGCGAGAAGTATGACCAGGCCGCCTTTGACCCGGATTACCAGAGCGAGCCGCTGGAATTCTTTGAGCCGATGCTGCGCCGGGTCATGGCCCGGCCGGTCAACTCGATGTACGCGAAACTGGCGGAATAGGGCTTAGTCCTTCGCACCGGCCTTTGCGGCATCAATCGCCTGTTGCAAAACCGGCTGCCCGACAGCGCCTGCCAGCAACTGCTTGCCGATGACCCAGCTTGGGGTGCCATTGATCCGCAGTTGCTGAGCGAAATCCAGGTTCCGTTTGATTTCCGCTTCAACGCGCGGCTCCGTGATCACCTTGCGGGCGCGATCCAGGTCCAGCCCGGCCCGCGCTGCGGCCGCCGCGATCGTATCGTTTGCGGGCCGACCACTGGCAAACATCGCCTTGTGGAACTCTGCAAATTTGCCCTGCTCGGCCGCCGCCAGCGACCAGCGCGCAGCGTCTGCGCTGGCGGGCGAAAGGATCGGCAGTTCGCGAACCACCACCTTGAGATCCGGGTTGGCGGCAATCAAGGCCTCAACCTCTGGCACTGAAGCGCGGCAGTAGCCGCAGGCATAGTCGGTAAATTCGACCAGTGTTACCGACCCATTGGGATTGCCCAGAACCGCGCCCGGAAAGGGTGCGGTCAGGGTATCACCGGCGCTCGTCACCTGCTTGCCATTTTCCCGAGCCTGAAGTCGCTCCATGGCTTCGGGCAGAATTTCCGGGTGTTCGAGGATATAGTTGCGCACCACTTCCTCGATCATGGCCTGGTCCGCAGGCGCTTGGCGGGATCCCAGCAGCCAGCCACCAAGGCCCCCGATCAGGGCAACGATCAGCAGGGCAAAGATGACCCAGGGAGAGCGGGAACTTGGTTCGGTTGCGGCCATGACCGACGCCTAACGGCGTTTGCCGGCCTGTTCAATCGCCGCGCGCGCCTGCATGGCGATGTCCTGTGCGCGGAGCCAATCGGCCGAGCCTTTGGGCAATTGCGCTTCTGCCGCCTGCGCACTGCGCAGCGCCTGCGGCATTTGCCAGTTCATCACCTGCTGTTCGGCACTGGCCAGATGGGCGCGGGCCAGATCGCCGTTGGCAGCATAGACCACGCCAAGCTGGTACCAGGCGAAAGGGTTTTCCCGGTCTCGCGCCACCGCGGTCTTGAGCACCTGCTCAGCCTCGCGGAAATTCGCCGGGTTTTCCGTCGCGATCAGGGCATGGCCGAAGATGGTGGCGATCAGTGGTTGGTTGCCCGACAGCTCGGTTGCGCGGCGCAAGGCATCCAGCGCTTCGGTCGGCTTGCCGGTTTCCAGCAGGATCTGCCCCTTCAGCTCAAGGAAATAGGGGTCATTGGGCGATTTGGCGAGCAAGGCATCAGCCTCTGCCAGCGCCTTTTCCGGAAACGCCTGACGATGATAGGCATAGGCGCGGGCATAGCGCGCCGGTACGTCGATCATCGTTTCGGGGTAGGTCCTGAGCACCTGGGCCGGTTCGCCCAGATAACCGAACAGTTTGGCGCGGGCGCGCTGGAAGCGGGCCTCAAGCACGGGATCGAGCGGCGTGTTATAGGCTGGATCGCGCTCGTAGGTGTCCTGCAAGGTGGCAATGCGATCCCCGGTCATCGGGTGGGTGCGATAAAACTCGTTATCCGGCGTGCGGGTGTAGCCATAGCGGAACTCCATGTTCTGAAGCTTCTTGAAGAACTCGACCGAGCCGCGCCCGGTGATGCCCGCCTTGGACAGGAACTGTGCGCCAGCGGCATCGGCGGTCGATTCCTGGCTGCGACTGAACGACAGGTATTTGCCCAGCGCGGCCTGCTGGCCGGCCATGATCACGCCCATTGCGGCATCGCCCGCCCCTGCCGCCGCGGCAGCGACGCCGAGCAGCAGGGAAAGGATGCTGATATTGCCCGCGGCCTTGCTGCCGCCATCGCTGATCACGTGGCCACCGGTGATGTGACCCAACTCGTGCGCGATGACGCCTTGCACCTCGTTGGCAGAGCTGGCGGCGTTGAGCAGGCCTGAATGGAGGTAAACCACTTGCCCGCCAGCGACAAAGGCGTTGAGCGAAGGTTCGTTGATCACCACCACGTCGACATTGTTGGGGTTCAGCCCGGCCGCCTTGATCAGAGGCGCGGACATATCGCGCAGCAAGGCTTCGGTTTCGGCGTCACGCAGGATCGATTGCGCCGCTGCCGGCTCGATCGTCAGCGCCCAGGCGGCGAACAGGGTGAGCAGGCGGGCGAAGCGACGCATGGGCCCTGTTTACTCCGCGGCCGCCTGAACCGCTGCTGAAGGCTGGCGCAACCGGTTCAGGAAGTCCATGATCGGCGCGCTGACGCTGGTGTCGCGAGCAAACGGCTGGGCCAGCTTGAGGACCGGCCCGGCATGATCAATCCCGGGCAAAATCACCAATTCGGCATGTCCGCCGCGTTCGGTCAGAGCCTTGGCCAGCACCGTGCTGTTGCGCGGCTTGACCGTGGTATCGGCATCCCCGGTCAGCAACAGCATGGGTGGTGCGTCCCCGCGCGCGAAGGTGATCGGCTGGGTCAGCTTTGGATCGGCAACATGGCCAAAGGCCACGCGCGCCGAATCCGAAGTGAAGGGATAAAAGTCATATGGCCCGGACAGGCCAACGACGCCCTTCACAAACCCATCGGGCAGCCCCTGACGCCCAAGCCATTGCCGCTCCAGCGCAAGCATCGCGACGGTGTGAGCGCCAGCCGAGTGACCCATCAGCACGACCTGAGCGGGATCGCCACCAAAGCGGGCAATGTTCTGTGCGGTCCAGGCGGCGGCCATGGCCCCGTCCTCGAGCATGTGCGGATAGACGCCATCGGGCACCAGCCGATAGCCCGGCAGCACGACGACATAGCCAGCCCGGGCAAAGGTGCGCCCGATGAAGTGGTAGTCCTCCGGCCGCCCCGAATTCCATGCGCCGCCATGAACGAAGACCAGGACCGGGTGGGGGCCGGGTGCGCGCGGCGCAACAATGTCTAGCCGCTGGGCCGGCAGAGGGCCATAATGCAGACCTGCGGCAACAACTTGCGTTCCATCGGTTCCGCCTACCGTCTGATCGGCAAGGTCCAGCAGGCCCACAGCACCCGTGGCGTGGGCATAGCGCCAACCGCCGAACAAAGCTGCAGCAAGCAAAAGCAGGACCGTTACCGTCCAGCCGATCCAGCCCATGCGCCTGCCTTTCGCGATCTTTACCATGCTGGCGATCTAGCGGGCAAAAGCGAAGGGCGCCATGCCCTTCGGCACAGCGCCCCACTCGCTGTTTCGTAATAGGTCCGGTCAGCCCAGCAACTTGCGGGCGGCGCGCTCCAGCAAGGGCACATCGTCGCCCACTTCGCCCAGCAGCACGACCTGCCCATCGGCCAGGCGACGCGCCACCAGCACCGTGAACTCCGCGCCTTCGGCGGGCACGGTGGCAAGCGGATAGGCATCAAGTTTGCGCAGCTTGCGGGCCAGTGCCTCGCGCGGGGTGTCGCGTTCGGTCAACTCCGCGCCTGCTTCGGCACGTTTGGCGCGCCGTTCCTCGCCCACCAGACCCTTCAGCCCGCCCGGCGCCTGAGCGAGGTATTGGCCAAGTTGCCCCCGCGCGATCCCCACACGGTGGGCATGGCTCAGGGCCGTGGCATATTCGGTCAGGCGGGTCTTGTCATAGTCGGCGCCGAATACCAGCTTCACGACCGGGGTCATCGGTGCGCGGTCCTGCATGGTCAGGCCATGGTCTGTCAGCAGCTGGTTGAACTCGTCGCGGGCCACTGCGGCCGCGAGCGAAAAATCATAGGCCCTGCCGATTGCTGCGTAGAGCGCCTGACGCGTCCGGTCTTCGCTGCCACGCGCCGCTTCGGCAAGTTGCCGGGCAGAAGCCAGCCAGTCGAACAGGCCCATGCTCGCCGGGTCGCTGTCAGGTTCGATCCAGGCCAGGTCGATCGCCGCATCGTTCGCACCCAGATCCGGTTCCGGGAACGCAAGCAGGTCATCGTCGTCGTTGGGAAACGCGCCAAGGTCAAGAATGCCCTCATCATTCGGCGCCACCCCGCGCAAGGTATCGGCCGGACCATCGGCCCAGTCGGTCAGCTCATCGTGACGGTGTTCGGGCCCGCGGGCTTCCAGAGCCCGGTCGATTTCCTGCAACAGGGCTTCGCTGGTCTGTTGGTCGGCCAGCTCCTTCCAGTTGATCACGCCATAAATGAAATCGATGGTGTCGTCGTCGCTCGAATAGGGCAGCAGGATCCCGCGATACAGGATCGTCGCTTCGCGCTGGTTGACGAATTCGGCCTCGAACCCGATCGGTGCCTGGTTGGCGAGGATCTGCATATAGTGATCGGTGATGCGCGACAGCAGCGAGCGGCCGGGGACGTCGGCCAGGGTCGCGATCTGCGTATCGGCCCCGCATTCGCTGGCCAAGGCTGCGCCAAGGTGACGGATTGCGGGGTTCTCAATTCCACCGGTGAAGTCCAGCAGCACGCTGTAGGGTCCGAAATCGGGGAGATGGTCCGGCTCTAGATCCTCGATCGAAGGAAAGGCACGGTCACCCAGCAGGCTGGCCCAGTGGTTATAGGCGCGCACCTGCATGCGGCGCTCGTCCTGCCCGACCTGGTTCGGCGGCGGTTCGCTTGCGACCTGATCCTCGTGATGGTCGAGGTCGGCCCAGTCATCGCCGCTTGCGGCCCGGTCCGAAAAATTGCCCCGAAACGTATCCATGTGGCTACCCCAGCTGTGTGCCTATCTGGGGGTTTCTCGCGCAACATGGTAAATTTACCGTTAAGTTGCGCCCGGCCAATTGCCGCCGTTGCTCAGGTCACGATCGGCATGCGATCGGGATCGCCAGGTTTCAGAAAAGGTAGCGCATCCGGGCCTTTTGTTCGACTGCGGTGCCACCCACGTCAAAGGCGGCCTGATCGAATTTCGGCGGCCCCATTCTTACCGGCGCATCCCGGGAAAAGCCGTAGCCCTCTTTCGGTACCATCAGGGCCATATCCATTTTCCGGTTGGCGTTTTCGTCGTGGATCAAGGAAATCGCATAGCGTCCGGACGGCACGGGCCCAAAGTCGATTTGGACTGTCGCCGCCGCCGGAACGATGGCCTGCTTCGCCGCCGGGTCCTTGCGGCAATCGGGAAAACCCTTCGGCTGGGCAGTCAGGCAGGCCAGCACCTGACCCTTGGCATTGCGCAGGCCGGTCACAACCACGCTCACCTCCGTCAGCGGCTGGGCCCCGGCGCCGATCAGCGGCAGGGCCAAGGTCAGAGCGAGGAGAGGCCGCGATCCGTGCCGCACAGCCGGTCCCAGACGCGAAAATAGAGGCCGTAGTTGCATTGATAGTTCTCGTGATGCCGCTGGTGATGGCTGGCCGTTATCAGCCATCCTCCTAAACGCGAATGAACAAGGCGGGCAGGGAACAGCTCCCAGCCCATGTGGTTGGTGATCCCCATCAAGGTCATGATTCCCAGGACAAGGCCCAGCAGGGCGATGTGGATCGGGATCAGGAAGACCAGTGCCGGGATGACCACAGCCCCGGTGATCGCTTCCCATGGGTGAAAGCTCATCGCCGTCCAGGCCGTTGGCGGGCGGCTGGCGTGATGGACGGCATGGGCCCGGCGGAACAGCCAGGGCCGGTGCATCCAGCGGTGGGTCCAATAGAACCAGGTGTCGTGTGCAAACAGGTAGAGCAGCACCGACAGCGGCGCGTACCACAGCGGAAAATCGGCAAAGTCAGTGTAGATTCGCGTCCAGCCCAGCTGCTGCCAGCCCCAGGCCACGATCCCGGCGGGAACGCCATAGATCGCGGCAGAGGCCAGCGACCAGCCGATCTCCTTGCCGATCTGGCGCTCAAGCCCCCTGTATAGACCTGGCCGCACCTTCCGCGTGGCCCAGGCAAAGGCGCCGCTGGTCACCAGATAGCGCAGCGCGACGATTACCGTCATCGCGCCGGCCGACCATGCGGCGGCTTGCCATCCCGGACCAGTCAGACCCTCCATCGCCGCGTCTTATGCCGCGCCGCGATACACAGCGCCAGCCTTAGCTAGCGCTGCGACCCCGGCCGCGGAACTGGCCGCCCCGGTTGGGACCGCCCTCGCGGCGATCACCACCCGGGCGTCGTTCGCCCTGCGGGGCTCCGCGCCGTTCACCCTGAGGCGGGCCACGACGCTCACCTTGTGGGCCGTCGCGCCGTTCGCCCTGGCGTGCCGGACGTCGCTCCCCATGGTGGCCCTGACGGCGCTCGCCCTGACCAGCCGGGCGGCGGTCGGCGGTCTTGGCGCCGGCCTTGGGCATCACGCCGAATTCGCGGGCTTCACGCTCTTCGGCCGCCAGCGGGTTGAACACCGGCCCACGCTGTTCGCGCGGGGCCCATTCCTGCCGCACGCGCTCATTGCGGTGGTACTGGTCACGGCTCTGCCCGTCGCGGCTCTGCCCACCCGGCGAGCGGTTATTGTTCCGGCCATTGTTGCGCTTGCCCTGACCGCCGCGACCACGGGCATCAAGTTCCTCGCGCCGGGCATCCTGTTCGGCCTCAGCCGGCTTGCGGCTGGGCAGCGGCAGGCGCGCGGCTTCCTTCTGGAAATCGTCGGGCAGCGGCATGGGATCAAGCTTGACCCCGGTCAGCCGCTCGATGTCCTTGAGATAGGCCTTCTCGTCCGGTGCGCAGAAGCTTTGGGCGATACCGTCTGCCCCGGCGCGCGCGGTGCGGCCGATGCGGTGGACATATTGCTCGGGAACGTTGAGCAGCTCGAAGTTGAACACGTGGCTCACGCCGCTGACGTCGATCCCGCGCGCCGCAATGTCGGTCGCGACCAGCACCGGGGTGCTGCCCTTGCGGAAGGCGAGCAGCGCGGCGGTGCGCTGGGCCTGGCTCTTGTTGCCGTGGATCGCGGCGGCGTTGACGCCGGCCGTGGTCAGGTGGCGCACCACGCGGTCGGCACCATGCTTGGTCCGGGTAAAGACCAGCGCCCGGTCGATCGAGCCATCGGCCAGGCCAGCCCGCAGCCGCAGCGAGAGCAGCGCCTGCTTTTCAGCCTGGTTGAGGAAGGTCACGTACTGTTCGACCCGCTCGGCCGTGGTCGCCTGCGGCGTCACTTCAACCCGCACCGGGTTGGAAATGAACTGCTTGCCCAGATCGGCAATCGCCTTGGGCATGGTCGCGCTGAAGAACAGGCTCTGCCGCTCCTTGGGGAGCAGGTTGGCCACGCGCTTCAGCGGCACGATAAAGCCAAGGTCCATCATCTGATCGGCCTCGTCGAGCACGAAGATCTCGACATTGCGCAGCGTCAGCGCGCGCTGGTCGATCAGGTCGAGCAGGCGGCCCGGAGTGGCCACCAGGATGTCGCAGCCCGGCACCAGGGCACGGGCCTGCTTGCCGACGGGGATCCCGCCGAACACGCACTGGACCGAAAGGTTGAG
>JACCDH010543486.1_pt1 | contig 18362 bp, 17 predicted proteins | sample 7442481 | NCBI WGS metagenome assembly JACCDH01 (sample SAMN15323433, study PRJNA562643) | freshwater metagenome | isolation source: river surface water | place: USA:Blue River Watershed | collected 2017-08-15 | reverse complement strand
GCGATGACGTTTTGAAAATAATCATACCGGTCTTGAATTAAACTAGAAGCATCACAACAGGTAATTTTTATCAATCGGGACTTTCCATCATTTTGGGCCGTGACAAAAAATTCACTTTGAGTGGGATCAAGTTCTGACAAAATATCCGTGAACTCTCCCCAGTAAAATACCAAACGGAGGACGACGTCCCTCGCTTTGATTTCTACATCTGACTCAAGATAAGAAGAAAGAAATGCTTTAAGGTCATCATTCACGGCCGAGAATGCTTCCGCATTTAGACTGAGGGCAACGGTTTCACGTCTGTCAGGCGTATAATTTTTTATCGTCGCAAGACACATCTCTAGTAGTTCTTGTCCATCTGCTCTGAATTTTTTCGGAAGGTTCATGAGATCGTCTCTCAGGCCTTCAAGAAAAGTGCTTGAAAGAACCGGCGAAAAATTTCCCATCGTCCGGCCTGGTAAGTTGTGGGCTTCATCAATCACAAGGTTTGGCTTTCCGTCTTGCTCAAACCCCTGAGCACTTATTTTCCCCAAAGCTGATTCGTGTCCAAAAACATAGTTGTAGTCACAAATGACAACGTCAGCATCACTAACAGCTTCTAGCTGAAGCTCAAATGGACAGACCTCATACTTTTGGGCCATGTTTTTCATGACTTTGCTGGATAATTTTTTCTTTTTCTGAAGCTCACTTTTTAAGTCAAAAGTGGCGAGCTTATCATAGTAATCTTTTGCAAATTCACAGTACTCAGGATTGCATAGAGGCTCGGCTTTCATGCAAATTTTACTCTTGGCCGTTATGGTGAGTGATTTGGTCGCGCTTCCCATTGCTTGCAACCGCTCCACCGCTTCTTCTGCAACTGTTTGCTGACTATTTTTGGGCGTAAGATAAACCACCCTCTGCCCTCTTCCGAGAGACTCTTTGAGCGATGGATATAAAACACCGATAGTCTTTCCCATTCCGGTTGGTGCCTGAAGCATCATCTTTTTACCTCTACTCATTCCATCTTGAACGAATGAAATAAATTCCATCTGTCCTGTGCGTGGAACAGAAAAAGGAAACGGCAGAGTCTTGGACAAATTAGTGCGCCGTAATAGTCGTTTTTCAGCTTTTTTTGCCTCCCTCACTAACTCATCCAAACGTCTCGCGAGCCAAGCTTCGTACTCTTTGACATCCCAATAAACATCAAGGTCAACACTCTCCATTCGACGTGAAGAGATGAGATGAAAACTTAAATCTGGCTTTACTTCATTCTGAAGCCAGTAGAAATACCCATATGTCGTAAGTTGGATAAAATAAGGGTGATCAAATCTTTTATCTTTGATCTTTTTTGCTAAATCAAAAACATTAAAGCTCGATTTTATTTCTTCAATCTTGGGTTTCTTATGGCCAGGAATAAAACCATCCATTCTTCCTGAGACTTCAAATCGGTAGCCGCCTTGTTCAAAAAAATGCTGAATGCTTTTTTCACTTTCGTAGTTTGCGACTTCATTCTTTCTCATGCTCTGAACAGCTTGATGAAGCTCGATCCCCTTTCGCAAACTCGTTCCAACTGAGGTCGAAGGCTCAATACTTCCCCGTAGAGGAGAAGGCGTCGCAAATTCCTGCACACCTATCTTAATTATTTTCATATGAGGATTAAATTCTCGCCGGGTTTAGGTCCAAAATTATCAATATGAAGTTCATCAATACCAAAGGCCATCAGACCATCTAACTTTAATTGCCTCACGAGTGCTCCGTCCCGATGTTGAACGTAAACATTTTTCGCACCGGACTCGCTGATCGTTTGACGTAAATCATTCCAGTCAGCATGATCGGACATAACAAAACCTTTATCGTATCGGCCCCGACCTGTTCCCTGCATCCAACCGGATGCAAATGCCGTTTGATAAGTTCCTAAATGATGAATCCATTTTTCAGCAAGAATCGAGGGAGGAGCAAGAATTAACTCCCCTTCAAGTTTTTGATCGAATATGAGTTCTTTAATTTTATCCATCAGTAAAAAAGTATCTGCCAATCCGATTTTTTGTTCTCGGTAGCAGTTCGTTAGTTCATGAATAGACGCATGAATCAGAACTGGTTTGTGCGCGAAGCTCTTTAGTTCTGCAAGAATTCTTTGTGCCTTACCTAATGAATATCCAAAGAGAATTGAGTTCATTCCTCGTTTTTCATTTTCGGACCACCATTCATGGATCATGCGCCCATGCTCTAAATTCTTTTTCCATACGAATTTAGGAGTCCCGAAAGTGGCTTCGGTGATGAAGGTGTTACATTTAACGCTTTCGAAGGGATCACAACTTGGATCGAAATCTCTTTTGTAGTCTCCTGATGCAACCCAAACGTCTCCTTGGTGTTCAACCCTAACCTGCGCCGATCCGAGAATGTGACCAGCTGAATGTAGACTGACTTTAACTTTTCCCAGCTGAAATTCTTCGCCATAAGTATAAGTTTCGACGTTGATATTTTTTCCAATTCTCGTTTTAAGAAGTTCCACACCACGGTCGACACAAATATATTTTCTATGGCCACGTCTTGCGTGATCACTATGAGCATGCGTAATGACTGCGAGATCAACGGTCCGATGAGGATCGATATAAAACTCACCCAAAGCACAGTAGAGACCTTTCTCCGTCCAAGTTATGAGGGGGGATTGTGACAAATACATGCTCGAATCTTCACATATTCAAAAGATTTTATCCAATAATAACCATGCTATAGAGCGCAACAAACACTTTCATTTATTTTAAGTGTGCTTTATTAACTTTATAGTGTTACTTAAGCTAAGTCGTGATCGAGTATCTTGTGTAATTTAGCCCAGGTCCTCTTTACGCTTAATCCAAGCCTCAGGAGGTTTTTATGGGTAAGAAAATTTATGTTGGTAATTTACCATTCAACGCTACTAGCGAATCACTCTCAGATGTGTTTTCTGCTTTCGGAGAAGTTGGTTCTTCAAAAATCATTACAGACAGAGACACTGGTCGTTCAAAAGGTTTCGGATTTATCGAAATGAATGATTCAGATGCTGCTGATAAAGCAATTGAAAAACTTCACGGTTCAGACCTTGGTGGTCGTGCACTTACTGTAAACGAAGCTCGCCCAATGGAGCCACGTACAGGTGGTTTCGGTGGAGGCCGCGGTGGTGACCGTGGTGGAAACCGTGGTGATTCTCGCGGTTCAAACAACCGTTGGTAGTCAAAAATTTCCTAAAATTTTGATTTTAAGTGAGCCTCCCTTTAGGGGGGCTTTCTTTTTTTTAATTTAGCAAATACTTGGATTTAATCATTTTTGCACTGCCTCTCCAACTCTTCAAAATGACCTCGTTTTAGCTTTTTCCTAAATAGTGTCTTTAAATTTCATAACTCCCTAAAATTGTGCTATGCTTAGGTAAAGAATTAGTGCTAATTAATTCCCAATTATTTGTCGCTGTAAGTGTTCTTCGAGCGAGTTGCTCATGATCCTCTGAAAGCGCGTCCCTGGCCTTAAGGAGGTTTTTATGGGTAGCAAGATTTACGTTGGTAACTTACCGTTCTCTGCAACTAGCGAGTCACTAAACGAAATGTTCTCGAAGTTTGGTGCTGTTGACTCAGCTAAAATCGTTATGGACCGTGATACTGGCCGTTCTAAAGGTTTCGGCTTTGTTGAGATGGCTTCTGGTGACGATGCTGCTGCAGCAATCGAAAAACTTAATGGTTCAGATATGGGTGGTCGTTCACTCGTAGTTAACGAAGCTCGTCCTATGGAGCCACGTACTGGTGGTTTCGGTGGAGGCCGTGGCGGTGATCGCGGTGGTGACCGTGGTGGAAACCGTGGTGGATTTGGTGGAGGCCGTGGTGGCGATCGCGGTGGAGACCGTGGTGGAAACCGTTGGTAAGATCCAATTTGATTTAAATCAATGCGAAGGCCGGAGTAATCCGGCCTTTTTTTTTATGGCGATATGAATTTAAGAACGCACGTAAGAGACAGTCTTCGCTTACAAAAAGCGCCTTCACCATGGCCCCGTATGATCTTGTGCACGCTCAGTGTAACCTTGCCATTGATTTTAGGGATTTTTCTAAAAGAACAGCGCTCATCAATTTACGGCTCTCTTCTTGGATTTATTCTGATTCTTAATGATCATTTTGGGCCTTTAAGAAATAGAATACTCCATCTCCTGACAGCATTTAGCTGCCTTGCCATGGCCTTTGTAACCGGTTTATTCGTGGCCCAATTTCCCTGGCTGCTTGTACCCATCCTTTTTCTCATGGCCTTCATATTAGGCAAATCTAAAGGCCATGGACTTGAACTAGAAAGACTCATCCTCTTTTCGACGTTTCAGCTATTGAATGCGGCCTTAACCCCTGAACTTCAAAAAAACGGATTAACCCTTTTTAAATACGCTTCCATCTCTCTGGCTAATTATCTTTTTTGCCTTTGTCTTGTGTATCTTGTCTTGAAGCATGAACCGAATTTTCAAAAAAGTAAGCGACAAGAATTTCGTGAGGCCATTTCTAAAAATGAAACCAATCGCTACGCTTACACTTTGGCCGCTGTTTCTTGTCTAGGCCTTTTTATAGGCCAGTATTTTCAAGTAGAACGAACCCAGTGGCTCATTGGCACAATCCTGATCGTGATGATGCCGAATACAACATTAAGTTATCAACGAAGCTTTCAGAGATTGGTTGGGACTTTCTTAGGCGTTCTAGTTTCATCGGCGGTACTCTTCATTGATAAAGATCCAATTGTCCTCATTGGATTTAGCGCGCTCGCAGCTTTTCTTGCTCCTCTAGGTTTGATTAAAAACTACTGGCTCGGGAATCTCTTCATCGCGGCCTTGATTATGTTTTTTCTGGAATTTGCAAGCGTTGGTACTCGACATGATGAGTTTGCTTTTGCTTGGTTAAGAGTCATCGATATTGGACTTGGTTGCTTTATTGGGACGATTGGGACTTTAATTGCTTTTCCCGATTCTTTAGATAGATTTTTTAAAAAATGACGATGATAATCTAAGAATGATCACAGAAAATATCCTCATTAATAGAGCATTTCAATGGTTTGATGTCAGTGGTCCTACCACTGAGGATTTTGAAGCGATCTCAAGTCGGTTTAATCTTCCTTATCTTTTGGTTCAAGATACCTTGCGCCCAGAACACCTTCCGAAGTATGAGTTCAGCGATGAAGGCCACTTTCTCATGATGAGAAGTTATGATGCCGACAGTAGCTCAGACGCTACGACGGTGCAGGATCTCACTCGAAAAATAGCCTTGTTCGTGAGTAATGAAAGAGTTGTCACCATTCATAGAGTCGATCTCGATTATCTCCATAAAGTCGCTGAAAAATGTAGAAAGACTGAAAATCCAAAGACAATCCAAGGCCTAGTTCACCAAATCACTTTAGGAGTGATTAGGACCTACGAAGCACCCATCATGAAACTACAAGACGTGTACGAAGATCTTGAGACAGATGTACTGTCGAAGAGGTGTGAGCAACTCAATTTGACAAAAATCTATCACTTCCGTCGCCAGCTATTTGTGATAAAAAGAATTTTAAAACAAACCAATGATGCTCTCTACCGTTCGAAAGTGATGTGGGAAGATTCTCCATCTATGCTTCAGGACTTAAAAGAGAACATCGATCAGCTTTACTTTCAGTTAGACGAAGTTTCGAATAATTTTGAGCACCTGTTTCAACTTCATTTTGCCATCAATGATGAGCGCGCAAACCAAGTCATGAAAGTTCTAACCGTCTTCTCGAGCGTTCTTCTTCCGCTGAACTTTATCGCTTCGTTTTATGGAATGAACTTTGAGCATTTACCAGGACTTCACTCACTGAATGCGCTCATTTGGATCGTTCTACTAATGATGGCCGTTAGTATCGGTGCCATTTGGTTTTTCAAACGCAAAGGCTGGTTTAATACACCCCAGGAATAAAGCGTGGAACTTTAGCTGCGTACTCTGGGTAATCCGGATGATCTTTATATTTTTCTTCGAGTAACGGAACACCTGAAACTCTAAGGATGAGAAAATTGAGAGTCAAAGGTCCCAGAATTGTCCATGCCTGAAGAATTTCAAAACTTGTTAAATAAACACCATACCACAGAAGAATTTCTCCTAAGTAATTTGGAAAGCGGCAATATTTCCAAGGTCCAGTAGTACAAATTTTTCCTTGGTTTTCGTCTCGGGATTTCCAACGTTTTAAGTAGTGGTCTGAACAGATTTCTACGCTTAATCCAACCGACCAAATAATAAACCCTATCCAATTAATCCAAGAAATCTTTTGGTAATTTTTTGACATTCCCACAATCACCGGCAGACTTACGAGGATCATTAAAAATCCCTGAAAAAGAAAAACTTTTAAATAAGCATGAATGTTTGCCTTTGGTTGCCACTCTGCCCTGAGTTTCGCGTACCTCGAATCTTCAGGCCTTCCTTTATTTCTTCCCAAAAGATAGAGCGAAAGCCTTAAGCCCCAAAGCGTTATCATCAAAAGGAGGAGTGCGTTCTTAAAGGAAACAAGATTATGGGTGTAAGAAATCAGAGCGATCAGAATAAATCCAAGACCCCATCCGATGTCTATCACTGAGTAGTCTTTTTTAAAAACTGCAATAAGAAAAAAGATGTGAACATAGACGAGTACAGATATGATGATGTTAATTGCCATCGAGGCTCCCAGTGATTTGAATAGGATTATATCTCTTAAAATTGAGTTTACGCATGGATAAAATAAGAAACCTCATCGCCCTTGTAAAACCGTACTATAACTCCCCAGATCCAGCACACGATTGGGCGCACATTGGGAGGGTTGCCAAAACTGCAAAGCAATTAGCTCAATCCGAGTCAGTCAATTTAGAATGTGTTCTTGCTGGAGTTTATTGTCATGATCTCATCAATCTTCCCAAAGATCATCCAGATAGGAAGAATGCTTCGACTCTAGCTGCGCAAGAAGCAGAACCCCTTCTTAAGCAAGCAGGATTTCAACAAACAGAAATTGAAATTATTAAAAGAGCTATCATTGAGCACAGTTTCTCTAAAGGTCTAAAACCAAGCTGTATTGAAGCTGCTATCGTTCAAGATGCAGACCGTTTGGATGCTCTCGGGGCCATTGGAATCCTCAGGTGTGCGGCCGTGAATACTCAAATGAAGTCACAATTTTATGACCCATTTGATCCGCTGGCCGAAACAAGAGACCTCGATGACAAAACGTTTATGCTTGATCACTACTTCGTAAAACTCTTTAAAATTCCGGAGTTGATGAATACGTCTCAAGGTAAAAAAATTGCGTTAGAGAGAGTGGAATCGATGAAAGAATTTATCAACAAGTTAATGAATGAAATCCGTTAGGAGTTAGTATGTGGCACATCTCATCCAAGTATGGTGATCCTAATTTCTACCCATCACTTGAAAAAGAATTATTCTCCCTCATAGAGGGAGAGAAAAACCTTGTCGCAAACCTAGCGAATATTTCGTCATGGATCTACCATGCCTTTCCTGGCCTAAACTGGTGTGGATTTTATCTGTGGAATGAAGAGGATCAAGAACTGGTTCTTGGACCTTTTCAAGGGAAGCCTGCTTGCATAAGGATCAAACCAACCCGTGGAGTATGTGGGGCTTCCTATACAAAAAAAGAAGTCGTTCGAGTTCAGGATGTTCATGCGTTTCCAGGACACATTGCCTGTGATTCGGCTTCTTTGTCAGAGCTAGTTGTTCCACTCATAAAAAACGGTAAAGTCATGGGAGTTCTTGATCTTGATGCTCCTACGAAGTCACGTTTTAACGAAGAGGATGAAAGGGAATTTTCACGAATCGTGAACCTTCTATCAGAGAAATTGTACTAAGCAGCTTCTGATAGATTGTCTACGATTGGTTTTACTTTCTTCGTCTCTTCTTTCTTAAAGAACTGGTAGTACAGAAGAATCGCCACAAGATAAAATAGACTTGATAAATAGAACGTTGGTTTAAAAGAATAAGCTTCAATCAAGTACCCACCAAAGCGTGTGCTTGTTGTGTAAACTAAGTGATAGAAAAAGAGAATTATCGCAGAAGCAAACACACACTCTTTTTCTCTGACGTGTTCCATCTCAAAAATACTCGTGATCGGGCTCGACATATTCATCAGCATCCCGCGCATAAAAAAGCAACTAAGAACGAGTGTGACATTTCCTGTGAGTCCCATCCCGACCATGAAAGGAATCGAGAGGAATGAAGTCAGCATGATGAACCGAAGAGGTGTAGTTTTTTTAATAATTTCTGGAGTAATGAAAATACCTGCAAATATAAAAAACTGCAGAAGAGAGTAGGCCACTCCAATCATCTCAGTGGAGAGCTTGAACTTTTCCTTCAGATACAAATTAATAAAAGGAACGACTAGACCTCCACCGAAAGCGAAGCAGAGCTTAGGGAGAATAAGTTTTCCCAGTATATTCCATTCTTTCTCACGAAGTCCTTCGAAGAGACGCTTTTTTACTTTAGGAATTGGAACTCGTTTGATTCTTAAAAACATAAGATTTGATGAAAAAACAATTCCCAGCGCCACCATGATTGAATAACGAAAGACTTCGAGCTTAGTTGCCCCAAGGCCGAGCATCATCATGAGATCAGGAAGGTAGCCACCAACAAGATAACCCACCATATGCGCAAACATGTTGAGTGAAGAGTTCATCGTAAAAAGATGAACACGCTGATCGGGGGTGGAGTTCCGAAGATAAAATGGGGCCACTGAAATATTAAACAAGGCCTGGAACATACTTGCGAGAAGGCCAAACGCAAAAAGAGATCCTTCATCAACATTCATAATTTGCATGAAATAGAAAATCGATGACAGTAAAAGTCCTCCCACGACTAAGTGTTTCACATGAAATTTGTCGATGATAAGTGCTGCAGGAATCGCCATCAACGAAATACCAAGAGAGGTTGTCGAAATGAGATTGCCTATTGTTGATTCTCCAAAGCCAAGCTTTTTTAAATAGAGATTGAACAAAAGGCTGTAGATAGAGAGCCCCATTCCCTGAATGGCATTACCCACTAAAAAAAGCTTCACGTTGGTTGAAAGTTGTTGGAAATGATTGTGGTAGCAGCGAACCATAGAAGAATTCTAACTCTTATTTAAACTCTGCGGTATTCGGAAATTTTTTTTTTACTCTTCGCACCAACTAAATTTGTTTGATAAGTCAAACTCAAAAGGGCATGATAAAAGTAATAAATAAAAAAGGAAACTCTATGAGATATGCCGTACTGATTGGTTTGGGCCTGGTTGCATCTTTTTCTGCTTTTGCTGACTTTGTTTATATGAAAGAAGATGCCACAGCTAAGTCTATTCAATTACAAGCGAATACTGACTCACCAACAACTTTGAATGACACCTCAAATAAAATGTGGGCAATCTACCCGGACATCTCACCCGATGGACATGAGTTCCTTTACTGTGAAGGCCAGGATCAAACTGATCTACACTTAACTTATGTGAACAGAAAGAAAAACCTGACTCAAAGATTCAACCTCCCAGCTGGAGGGATGCTTCTTCACCCGAAATTTTCTAAAAATGGGAAATGGATTTTTTATTCGGCCCCGGGACCTCAAGGGAAGAATGCTATTTACTTTTTTGACCGTGATTTAGAAGTGACTCGTCAAGGTGAGGGTCTCGCCGACTACTCTCTTGCAAACGCTAAGCTTCTATCTCCAGAGGAAGAAGGCTATTTCCCTCGTCCATCATCTGATGGAAATTTTGTTGTTTACCAAAGAAACTCAAATGGAAAAAAAGAAATCGTTCTTTTTGATCGTCTCGAAAATACTAAAAAAGTTTTCGCAGAAGGCATGTCTCCAGCACTCTCTTTTGATGAAACGCTAATTGCTTTCACTTCCAAAAAAGATGGGAACTGGAATATCTACACAGCAAATCGTATCACAGGGGAAATCAAGCAAATCACGAATGACCCAAAAGATGAGATGGCCCCAACATTTATGCCAGACAACACTCTTGTCTTTGCTTCAAACAAAAGTGGAAACTATCGCCTCTTTAAATTAGTGAATTCGAAGTGGGAGCAAATCGTTACTGCAGGTGAAACAGAGAGCGTTGATTTTTACTCTCCACAATTTTCCGGCGACACTTCTTATAAGCAAGCAGAACTTGCTCCTTTCATCGGGAACCCGAGATCGTCGTTCGGAACTGTGTCTCACGAAGGAAAAATCTATATGGCCGGTGGGCACCAGGGAGCTGAGCACACTTACCCACCAGAATCATTCACAGACACATTCATTGCCTACGACATTGCAAGTAATGAATGGACAAAGCTTGCTCCACGTCCTGCACTTGCTCACGGGTATCAGATTGCGGCCTATGGCAACTACATCTACGCCTTCGGTGGATTTGCATATTCGCCTAATCATAAGCCGAAGTGGAAATCGCTCAAATCGATTGATCGATACGACATCAAAAATAATAAATGGGAAACGATTGGAGAACTTTCTTCTCCACGTTCGTCAAACGTAGCTGTTACCATTAATGACAATGTTTATCTAGTCGGTGGTTGGGATAGTACTCCAAAGTTCGACGGCGACTACGATGGTGTCTTTTTAGATACGGTTGAAATTTTTGATCTTAAATCTGAACAAATCAGAACTGCTAATTACAAAATGCCTCTCCCACTGAGAAGGGCCCTGACTGGAATTGAGCATGATGGAAAAATTGTTTTAATCGGTGGACTTGGAGTGGGAGCTTCTCACTTTGAGCTCTTAACGAATGTGACAGCGATCGATCCCATCACTGGTACTAGTGTTGAGAGAAATCCACTTCCATTTGCAACGTTTGCCCCTGCTGCAGAGATTTTAAATAATGAACTCATGGTTTTTGGTGGAATGTTTAAAACAGGTCCTATGAATTACGAGTACGTATCTCACATCTACACAATGGATCTTACGAGTTCTCTATGGACGCATTCTGGGCGATTTCTCAAAGAAACAAAAGGATTCTCTCAAGTCTTTCATGTGAACAAAGACACCTTAGGAATTCTGGGTGGACACCGGTACTTTGAAGGAATGGACTCTCCAGTCACAACATTTGAAACAATCTCGAAGTAAAGCATTGCACGGGGTCCTTCTTTCGAAGGGCCCTTTTTTAAACCCCCGACTTCCCATAGTTCGGAAGAACACGTGCCGACGGATCACTCACGTTACAATTCGACCACTCTTTATTTGGCATCCAGAAATCTTTAATTAAGTGCGACTGACCTTTGAAATGCTTCTCAAAAATATCACGATAAAGAAGAGACTCTTTAGTGAATGGAGTTCCATGCGTGTACTTTTCTTTTGCGACCACCACATCAAGCTCTGTGTACAGACCCTCAGCGTATTCTTTTAAATAGTCAACCATCGAGTGTCCAACGGCATCTGAGAAAGCCGCTTTTTCACGCCAAAGAATCTCGTCAGGAATCAGGTTCGTTCCTTCAAAAGCTTTCCTTAAAATCCACTTGCCCATTCCAGTTGTGTTCATTTTGAATTCGGGGTGAATTTCCATGACAGATTTAACGAAATCGAGATCCCCAAAAGGAACACGCGCCTCGAGAGAATTGGCCGCAATACAACGGTCAGCACGAAGGACATCGTACATGTGAAGTTCATCTACTCTTTTCTTAGATTCTTTCTGGAAAGCTTCTGGCGATGGTGCAAAGTCAGTGTATTTGTAACCAAAAAGTTCATCTGAAATCTCACCAGTTAAAACTACTTTTATCGGTGTTTTTTCACGGATGTATTTTGTCACGAGGTACATTCCAATTGAAGCTCTGATGGTTGTGATGTCCCAAGTTTCGAGGTACCAAATAAGTTTATCTACAACGCCTAATGTATCCGCTTTATTGAAGTAGACTTCATGATGATTTGTTTTGAGAAAATCAGCTACAATTTTCGCGTAACCAATATCAATCGGATTGTGGTCAAGTCCTACTGAAAATGTTGTGATTGGTTTTTTCATAAGATCTTGAGCAATCCCGCACACAAGCGATGAATCAAGACCACCCGAGAGCAAGAATCCTACTGGCACATCTGAGACTAGACGTTTACGAACGCCTTCAATGAGTTTTTCTCGAATGTCTTTTAAGTGAGTCTCAAGATTTTTAGGAGCAAAACTAATCACGGTGGTGAGATCTTTATACTGAACAAATCTATCACCATCGTAGTAATGCCCTGGGGGAAAGAATTCGACTTTTTGGCAAAACGGAGTAATCACTTTGATCTCAGAAGCAAAAATTATTTTTCCATCTGGCGTTACCCCATAGTACAAAGGACGGATTCCAATCGGATCACGTGCTGCCATGAGCTTTTTCTTTTTATTATCCCAAATGACAAGTGCGAACTCTGCATCAAGATTTTGGCAAAGTTTTTCAATGCCTAAATTACTAAACATGGGAACAAGAACTTCGCAATCAGACTTTGATTTAAATTTATAGGTCGATTCGTAATCATGTTTCAGAGTTTCATAGTTATAAATCTCGCCATTACAAATGACGATATTACCATTTTCCTCATCCACAAAAGGCTGATGCCCCTTCACGCTAGGATCCATTATCGCCAGACGATGAAAACACAAGCTTACTTCACTATTAGCGGACTTGATTATTTCAGTGTCATCAGGCCCACGATGACGAAGTTTATTAAACTCATTTTGAAAGTTTGGAAGCTTATCAACATCACCGGCATACGAAAGTAGTCCACACATAGATTTAATCCCTGGACCTTGGGTGGGAGAATTCCCAAAAGGCCTTGAAATATATTATCCTAGAAGAAAAGTCATTTGCTGAGAGGAACATTTTGCCTACGCCTAAATTTAAGAACATTGTGGTCCTAACTGGTGCCGGTATCTCAGCTGAATCTGGTCTAAGTACCTTTCGAGACTCAAACGGTCTCTGGGAAAACCACCGGATAGAAGATGTGGCCACTCCGGAAGCCTTTCAAAAGGATCCAATACTGGTTTGGAGATTCTACTCCATGAGACGGCTTCAGGCGGCAGCGGCCAAACCCAATATTGCTCACATGGTCTTAACCGAATTTGCTAAAAGTCACAAAGGCTCAATTGATCTCATTACTCAAAATGTCGATGGCCTCCACCAAAGAGCGGATGTAACTGACTCACTTCCCACAATTAATATGCATGGAACGCTCAATGAATCTCGCTGTGTAAAGTGCGGTGAAATCTATCTGGACGATCATGCGTATTTTGACTTACAAGGAAATTACGCTCCTCAAGAGACAAGCATTTGTAGTTCATCTCAAAGAGCGTCGATGAATTATCTTCATCAGTTCAAGCTTGAGTACAAAAATTTTTTACCCCTTTCCCCATGCTGTAAGAGTGATCTTAGACCTAATATCGTTTGGTTTGGGGAAATGCCTTTTCAGATGCCAAAAATTGAAAGACTAATAGGACAAGCTGATCTTTTTGTGAGTATTGGCACAAGTGGCAATATTTATCCTGCGGCCGGATTTCTTCAAATCGCAAAAGTAAGTGGTTCACATACAGTTTGTATTAATAAAGAGACTATTCCACAATCACAGTGGATTGATGAATCGATCTTGGGGCTTGCGACTGAAAAAGTGCCGGAATATTTTAAGTCTCTCTAACCTGAATATCGAACTTTTGTAATTCTTCCTGGGCCAAGATCTTTGCCTTACTTCGTGCTTTATCAAGATAACCCGGACGGTGGGCCGGAAGCTCTACTTCAATAGTATTTCCTACATATTCTTTTTTCCATACATTCATGACTTTGATGCGCACGTAGTATGAGTGGTTTTGAGATTTATAACCATACTCTTCTAAGGCTACAAATTGGCCTTTTTTGGAAGCACCTAACGTGTCGATTACTTGATGCTCAGAAGTGAATCCAAGTGATGAAAATGTGATAATAAACATCAATATTAAGCATTTAATCATAATCTACCTCTTTCACTAGATGGAGCAAAGGAGGTGCCACATAGATGACTGATTTATAGTAGGTTAGCTCTCTCGATAAAGTCTTTAATTGATCTCGTGTCAAAAGAATGGTCAAGGAAGATTGATTTTCTTGTCGATTTTTTATAAGTTGGGAATTCACAAAAACATCTGGAGATCCTATGCATTCTTTCGAATCACATATCCGTAATGTTCCTGATTTTCCTAAGGCGGGAATCATCTTTAAGGATATCACTCCATTACTTCAAGAAAGATTTAGTGAAGTCATCGAAGCGATGTCAGAAGGAATTGATTGGTCTCAAGTCGACTACGTCGTTGGGATTGAGTCTCGTGGTTTTATTTTAGGTGCGGCCATGGCCCAACTTAAAGGAAAAGGTTTTATCCCGATGAGAAAAAAGGGGAAACTTCCTCCTCCGGTTATTGCTGAAAATTATGAGCTTGAATACGGCACTGATACTCTTGAAATGATCAAAGAAGAAAAACCTGCTCGAGTCGTCCTAGTTGATGATGTGCTCGCAACTGGCGGAACTCTTAGAGCAGCGGCCAATCTCTGTGCTAAAAACAAACTTGAAATCAAAAATATGGCCATATTAATTAACCTGACTTTTTTGAATAAGTTTAAAGAAGAAGGCCTACCGGTAGTTTCTGTCCTCAATTACTAACCTCTTTTAATCCTCCCAGAATCGATTACACTTATTTTTATGTGGATCATTTTGGGAGTTCTTTTATCACTTTCGGCCTTTGCCCTTGAGCCGTTTGAGACTATTAAAGACGTAAAAATTATCAGGGTTTTGCCCGACAACATCGTCGTCCTCAATAGAGGACTTGAAGATGGTATACTTCGCAATGACCACATTAAACTCTCCAACGATCTAGAGGGCTACAGCGCCCGTGCTATATGTATCAAAGCATCAGGGGACCTATCCTACTGGAAAATTTATCGTGTTCCTAATTCTGAAGCTTTTTCTGTCGATTATACTTATACCATCTCAAGCATCTCACAGAGTGAAATCCCTTCACCGCAATCAGAGCTTAGAAACTTTGAGCAAAAAGTAACGGATATAGAACAGAAAAAAGAAGAATTGGGCCCTAATCCATTTGCCGTAAAGCCAGATCTTCCAGAACGTCTTACAGAGAGAGATCTCATCAAGGCCATAGGGCCTGAGAAGAGAAAACTTTTTCTTGAGCAAGCACTCAATAGAGAACAAATTGAGCGCGATCTGAAAGATTACCGTTTTTCTGTTTTTGCTTCACCGTTCACAAGACAATCAATCAATGAAGGCGAAACTCTTCGTTACGGCTTTCGCGGTGGAAATATTGCTTCGAAATACAGACTTCTTACGCAGTTTGAGCAGCAGCAGACAAAACTGAAGGACCCCTTAACAAACGAATCCGTTTCGACCAGAAGTACTAATGCTCAAGCTCAGTTTATTATTCATCAACTTTCTAAGTCTATGTCCTCTTTAAGTTTAGTAAATTTCAATTCACAACGCTTTAGTCGAGTGGCGACTCCTAAGTCCCACTGGCAAGTAGGACCGATGGGATTTACTTGGCATATGTATGAATCCAAAACCTGGGAATACCTTGATCTGTCCTACATTCCACTTTTTGATGTGAGAACAACAGAGATCTTGAATGCTGACTCTACGATTAGTACGGAAAAAGTTAATGGTTTGAGACATGGGATGAGACTTGCGATGAGGTCTAAGATCAATGATAAAGTATCGTTTGAGAATTTACTGTGGGTAAGACCCTATCAAGATCTTGCGTCGTGGGCAATTGAGACTGATAACTTGAATCTTGTGAATGATCTAAAACTCGTCTTCAGTTTGACCGAGAAATTATTTTTCGACTATAACTTTGTTTATCAAAAAGATAAGCTCTGGAGCACTCTTAGTAATTTACCAGAGAACAATACGATAAATTCAATAAACGTCAGATATGATTTTGATCTCTAATCTCTTTTAAACCAGCTCAAAAATTCTTTATTACCAGATTTACCTTCAATAGGAGAATCAATCGTTTTTAAGTGCTGCCATCCATTTTGAAGAGCGAAGTCTACGACTTCTTTTAAGACTGCTGCTTGCACACGAGCGTCTTTAATTACGCCATCCTTAGGAAGTCTCTCCTTCCCGGCCTCAAACTGAGGCTTCACGAGAGCAATAAGGTCAGCTTGTGGTTTAAGCAGATTTTTTACCGCGCCTAAGACTTTAGTTATCGAGATGAATGAAAGATCCATGACTGCCCCATCCGCAAGATCTGGTAGAGAATCGAGGTCCTTTATGTTCGTTCCTTCTAAATTAACAACTCTAGAATCATCACGAAGTTTTTGATCAAGCTGGTCGTGACCAACATCTATAGCGTAAACCTTGATTGCTCCGTGATTGAGCAGAACTTCAGTAAAGCCACCAGTGCTTGCCCCTACATCCAGGAAAATTTTTGATTTCGGATCAAGCTGAAATTCTTGCAAGGCCTTTTCTAATTTGAGAGCTCCACGACCTACAAAAATTTGAGAATGAATTTCTATGTTGGCTTCGGAATCAATGATCTCTCCAGCTTTCTTCAGGATTACTCCGTTAACTGAAACATCACCATTTTCGATCAAACTTTTTGCCTGAGATCGCGTTTTCACTAGCCCTTTATCAGCAAGGATTTTGTCGGCCCGGTCTTTCACGCCCGAAATTCTCCAGCGAAACAAAACTTCACTTCACCTGAGTAATAAATTTTATCTCCGAGAATAATTTTCTGAGTGCCACCTAGAGTTTTCAGCGTAATAGTACCGTTCCACTTGAACCAATGATTAAGAGCAAGCCCACAGGCAGTTAGCCCTGTTCCACAAGAGAACGTCTCATCTTCTACGCCTCTTTCATAGGTGCGAACGTAGGCCGTCTGTTCTCCTGGGAGAACTTCGACAAAACTCACATTCGTTCCCTTCGGAAACATCTTGTGAAAACGGTACTGAGGAGCACGAGACTTGATATCAATTCGTTTCGCTTCATGAACTAAAAAGACCAGATGAGGAACACCAGTGTTAACAAAATAAGCACGGTTAAATTCGTTAAAGGCCGAAAGATCGTAGATATTTTTATCATGTATTTCAGACATCTCAACGGCAAAGGCCCCTTCTTTTCGGGCCACGAAATAAGATCCATTCATCGTTTTAATCGTGTAGCTATCTTTAGCGTGATTGTTTTGGTCATCTAGAAAAGTCGTAAGACAACGGATACCATTTCCGCACATTTCCGCTTCGCTTCCGTCGGCATTATAGATCTGCATGCGGCCATCACTGCCCTCAGCACTTGTCAGCGTTAAAATGCCATCCGCACCGACTCCAAAATGACGATCACACATCTTTTGAATGAGTTCTGGAGTCAGCTCAAAGTCGGGGTGATCCAAGACGATGAAGTCGTTACCGTTACCTGAATATTTTTTAAACTGGATTAAATTTGTCATAGTTTGTTTTACCATAATGAGTGAAGGAAATCTGCTCCAAGATATTGAAATACTGCGTCTAAAATCATCATAAATAAAGAATTGATCAAACTGTTGATTGGCAAGAGTCTATGGATGCAGTAAATTATTAATTCATTCAGGGACTATAGCTCAATTGGTTAGAGCTCCCGGCTCATAACCGGGTGGTTACAGGTTCAAGTCCTGTTAGTCCCACCACTCCATACTCTTTAAAAAACTGTTCATTCTTTAATTCCTACAAATCCAGTTTTACCCACAAGTGGGACAAACAGGCTTGAAGGGTTTTGTGTACGCGCGATTGAGCTGCCAGTGGCAGCTCAATTGAGCGGCGGCATGACAGGAAGTCATGACGAACAAAACCACCGGGCCGGAAGACTTGAGCTGGAGGCGAAAGTTTGTAGGCCAAGTCCTGTTAGTCCCACCACTCCATACCCTTTAAAAAACTCTTCATTCTTTAGCCAAAGTCTATCACCAAAACTCTAAACCTACTTTCACTCATATGAACATCTAAAGAGTTACAATTTTTTGTTAAAGACCCTTAAGATCGTATAGAAATAAGACAGTCGATATGTAATTCGTACAACATGACTGCAAGATTCTATGAACTCTGCCCATAATTAACTTAATAAGAGCAATCTTAACAACTGGACAGTGCATGAGAACTCAAAGTTTTATTTTCACTACTTCTTTCCTGTTATTAGCGGCTACAAATACTTTTGCACTTACTAATCCCCCACAATTTGAACTTAAAATCGTCAAAAATCATGATGAAGTTGTGTTATCAAAAAGTGTGGAGTCAAAATCATTAATAGATACAAAATCGAGAGAGTTTTACTTTAACCATCTTGAGAAGGTTACTAACAGACCTAATAAAATCACGGCAAGTGAAGCTTGTTACGTTCCAGGTAAGATGAATCGAGATTCTCTGATTGGTATGATGAAATTTGTCATGCTATCTGAGGGGGAGTTTAATTCAAAGACTGATG
>JACCDH010223688.1_pt1 | contig 18362 bp, 15 predicted proteins | sample 7442481 | NCBI WGS metagenome assembly JACCDH01 (sample SAMN15323433, study PRJNA562643) | freshwater metagenome | isolation source: river surface water | place: USA:Blue River Watershed | collected 2017-08-15 | reverse complement strand
GGCGTCATCTCGTCCGACACGCCCATGTTGGTGGACGAGGACACCGGCAGCGGCATGGACCACAGCGGCGAGATGCGTGGCACCAGGATGAAGAGCGCGATGGTCAGCGGGATGCTCTGCAACACCAGTTTCACTGCGAGCCGGCCATTGTCGCGCAGAGTGTTGCGGGCATTGTCCCGGTACAGCGAGAGCATCGTGGCAGTGATCAGGATGAAGCAGACGATGGCGTGCAGCGTCGCCAGGATGGTCTGGGTGTAGATGAATCCGAGCATGGCCAGCACATAGCAAAGCGCGATCACGATCTGGATGTCGCGTCGGTCGCGCATCTCCAGCAACTTGAACACCACCCCCAGAATCAGCAGGCATACGGCCGTGTCCAGCCCGATGCCCAGGGCGCGGTATTGCACTACGGTCAGTGGCAGCGCCGCCATCACGATCAGGATCTTCAGCCAGCGCGCGGGGAAACCGACACGGCCTGCAAAGATCAGCAGGCGCCAGCCCATGCAGGCCAGCAGCAACACGGTCACCCAGAAAGGCAGACGAGCGACATGCGGCACAATCAGCAGCAGCAGACCGGACAGCAGCCAGAGCATGGAGATGCGCGGAATCTGTTCGCGAACTTCGCTCATGTCACCGCTCCCTTGTAGCCGTTCCAGAGGGCCAGAGCTGTGAGCACCCGCAGGCGATGCTCGTCGCCGCGTCCCAGGTCGATCTCGACACCGGGCAGACGCAGGCCGTAGTCGATGCCGCCGCGATCCAGTTCCAGCACCCAATGGCACAGACGCGACAGTCGCTCCTCCGGTTCCAGCCCGGGAAACATCGCCCAGTCCAGCATCAGACGATCATCCGCCTGATCGACGAACTGCTTGACCTGCAGCCCCTGGCCGCGGGCAAAGGACTTCCAGGCCACCTGCTTCAACGAGTCGCCAGGCTGGTAGTTGCGCAGGCCCTGAAAGTATTCCGTTCCCGCCACGCAGGTCTCCGACTTGCCGGAGGAACTCGCGCTGACATGGCCGGCAAGTGGCCCGGCGATGGGTGTCGGAAACACGATGCACTGCTGGCTCAGATCGACGTACGACCACGCCCGCCAGAGCCCGAGCGGAAAGCGGGTCTGCACCCGCAGTCTGGGTGCCTTGAGCACACCGCGCTGTGGCGCCGGCAGATAAAGCGGTACACGGACCTCGGCGTTATCGAGCAGATTGGCCTGGGAGACGCGCTGCCCCGGGAAGCCCAGCTCCAGCATCTCGTGAGAGCGTTCGCCCTCGCGCTGCAGGAGTACCTGAAATGCCGCCTCCTGGCCGGCAAACACGGGCTCTGCAGGCAAGCGACACAGACTCAAGTGCTGCAGATTGCGAAAGGTGTACAGGATCGACAGCAGGAACACGCTGACCATGAGAAAGGCCAGACCAAAGGCCATGCTGAGGATGTAGTTGATGGCGGTGATGAAGATCAGGGTGGACGCCGCCAGAAACAGCAGACCAGGCCCGGTGGGCAGGATGAAGATGTTGCGACGATCGAGCCGGATTCGGGTGACAGCGGGCAACCGGGCTGCGAGCCAGCGCTGCATTCTCTGCGAAAACCAGTGATTCACGGCAGCAACGGGCATCATGGCAACCTCAGAAGACATCCACCTCGGTCAGCAGGCGATGGGCCAGTGCAGCGCCGTGGCGGCCATCGCCGTCGGCGGTGGCGCGCAGACGATGTTCCACCACTGCCGGCAGGATGGCCTGGACATCCTCGGGCACTGCATGCTGACGCCCCGCCATCCAGGCCCAGGTGCGCGCGGCCCGGACGATGGCGATGCTGCCTCGCGGCGACAGCCCGAAGTGGAACCCGCCACTCGTCCGCGTGTGCGCCACGAGGCGCTGCACATAATCCAGCAGCAGCGGACTGAGCGTGACCGCACTGGCCGCGGTGCGCATGGCGCAAAGCTCGGCGACACTGAGCAATTGCGGAAGACTGGCGCCGCGGTCTCCCTCACTGCTGCGTTCCAGCAGGATGCGCTCCGCTCGCGGGTCTGGATAGCCGATGCCGATACGCATCAGGAAACGGTCCAGCTGGGATTCCGGCAACGGAAACGTCCCCGCCAGACTGACAGGGTTCTGGGTGGCGATGACAAAGAAAGGAGACGGCAGCGCGCGAGTCTGGCCCTCCACGGAGACCTGCCCTTCTTCCATGGCCTCCAGCAGCGCACTCTGAGTCTTGGGTGTGCTGCGATTGATCTCATCCGCCAACACGAGCTGGCGGAAGATGGGGCCGGGATGAAAACTGAAACTGCCGCTGGCCTGCTCGAAGACCGACACCCCCAGGATGTCGGCCGGCAGCAGGTCACTGGTGAACTGAATGCGATTGAAGTCGAGACCGAACACGCGGGCCAGCGCATGAGCGAGAGTCGTCTTGCCCATGCCGGGCAGGTCCTCGATGAGCAGATGCCCACCGGACACCAGACAGCAAAGCGCCAACCGGATCTGCGTTTCCTTGCCCAGCAGCACCTTGCCGATTTCCTCGACCGCCGCTCCGATTCTGTCCTGCATGTTGTCCCCTGTCCTGCGATTCTTGTTGGTCTGGCGGCTCAGGCGATGGCGCGGCTGTCAGTCCCCTGACTTGCCCGCCTTGGCCAGGTCATTGCGCGTGTCTTCCAGCCGCTTCAGATAGCGGGCGTCGACATCGCCGGTGATGTACTTGCCATCGAACACGGAACACTCGAAGCGCTTGATGGCGGGATTGCCTTCCGATGACGCGGCAATCAGGTCTTCCAGATCCTGGAAGATCAGCCAGTCGGCTCCAATCAGCTCCTGCACTTCTTCATCCGTGCGGCCATGCGCGATCAGCTCGCTGGCGGCTGGCATGTCGATGCCATAGACATTCGGATAGCGCACCGCCGGGGCGGCAGAGGCGAAATACACCTTGCGTGCCCCGGCATCGCGCGCCATCTGGATGATCTGACGGCAGGTGGTGCCACGGACGATGGAGTCGTCCACCAGCAAGACCGTCTTGCCCCGGAACTCCAGTTCAATGGCATTGAGTTTCTGGCGCACGGACTTCTTGCGCTGGCTCTGCCCCGGCATGATGAAGGTGCGGCCGATGTAGCGGTTCTTGACGAAGCCCTCGCGGTACTTCACGCCGAGATGGTTGGCCAGTTCCAGCGCCGAGGTGCGGCTTGTGTCGGGAATCGGAATCACGACGTCGATATCATGATCCGGGCGCAGACGCTTCACCTTCTCGGCCAGCTTCTCGCCCATGCGCAGGCGGGCCTTGTACACCGAGATGCCGTCCATCAGGGAGTCCGGACGCGCGAAGTAGACATGTTCGAAGATGCAGGGCGTGTATTCGGCCGGACCGGCGCAGACGCGAGTGTGCAGATTGCCGAGAATATCGACATAGACAGCCTCGCCCGGGGCCACATCCCGCACCAGGGTGAAGCCCTGGGAATCCAGCGCCACACTCTCGGAGGCCATCATGTACTCGGTGAAACCGTCGCGCTCGCGCTTGCCGAACACCAGGGGGCGAATGCCGTTGCGATCCCGGAAGCCGACGATGCCATAGCCCCCCAGCATGACCAGCGCGGCATAACCACCACGACAGCGACGATGCACGCCGCGCACGGCCGTGAAGACGTCCTCGGGACTCGGCACCATCTTGGCCAGCAATTGCAATTCATGCGCGAAGACGTTGAGCAGGACTTCGGAGTCGGAATCGGTATTGATGTGACGCAGGTCTTCCTTGAACAAGTCGCGGCTGAGTTCGGCCGCGTTGGTGAGATTGCCGTTGTGCGCCAGGCTCAGGCCGTAGGGGGAATTCACATAGAAGGGTTGGGCAAGCGCGGGGCTGGAACTGCCCGCCGTGGGATAGCGAACGTGACCGATGCCCATGTTGCCGGCGAGTCGCTCCATGTGGCGCGTACGGAACACGTCCTTGACCAGACCGTTGTCCTTGCGCAGGTTCAACTTGCCATTGTCACTCGTGGCGATGCCGGCCGCGTCCTGCCCGCGATGCTGCAGAACCGTCAACGTATCGTACAGGCAGACCGCCACATCGGACTTGCCAACCACTCCAACCAGACCACACATAACACCTACTCCGAAAGTTCCTGCTTGCCAGCACCACACGCCCCTAGAGGGACGCCTGTGTTGCCGGGACCATGTCAGTCACGAACATCCGTGACCTCTCTATCCATTGCTGGGCGTGCGGAACCGCTGCCGACTCCTGCCACCAGGGCTCGTCAGCGAAGAAACTGCCGCCGAAATACACGAACACCATCACGATCACGGCTCCACGCGCCACGCCGAACAAGGCACCGAGAAGCCGATCGGTCAGCTTCAGGCCGGAAATGGCGATCAGCTTCGCCACCAGGTTGTTGATCAGGGCACCGACAATCAAGGTGCCGATGAACAGGATGGCAAAGGCGAATGCCTGCTGCATCGCGGCGCTGTCCACCCAACCACCGAGCACCGGTGCCAGAGGTTCGCTGTAAAGGCGAGAGATCAGCAGCGCCGCAATCCAGGCCAGCAGGGACAGCACTTCGCGCACAAAACCACGCCAAAGACCGAAGAGGCTCGATACCACGGTCACCACCAGAAAACTCGCATCCAGCCAGTGCAACTGCATCTTGATTCCCTTGCTGATTCAGGCCTCGCTCTCAGAGCGCCTCGATCTCGTAGCGCACGACAATGCCCGAGAGTTGAAATTCTTCCTGCAACTGTCGCTGCAGCTGCAGCATGGCAGCGCGATCTGCACCGGGCCCGACGAATACGGCCGTCAAAGGCCCCTGTGAGGAGGTGATCTGTCGCACGTAGGCGCGGTGGCCTCGGGCCAGCAGTCGCTCGACAAGCGCCTGGGCATTGGCGGCACTGGAGAAAGATGCGAGTCTCACGCTCCAGCCTTCGGGCAGGCCGTCACTGTCGAGCACAGGCGGTGGCACCACTGGCGGTACCGGAGTCGCAACGGCCTCGGCAACGGCAACAGGTGCCGCGTCGGTCAGCGGTTCAGCGGGCTCCGGAGCGACATCAACGGCATCGGCGGTCGACGCGGGCGTTGCCACCACCACCGTGTCCACAGGTTCAGCATCCGGCTGAAAGCTCAATTGATCGGAGTCTGCCGCAATCTCGGGGCGCACGGCCTCGATGCGGGGCACTTCGGGGAATGGTTGGGCGGCGGGGATGCGACTTTCCAGCGGGAGTGGGTAACTGCCCTGACCGTCGAACAGAATCGGCAGGATGACCACGGCCGCAATCAGCAACACGATGGCACCAACGACTCTTTGCTTTCTACTCTGGTCCAAACCAGTAGTGCCCCTTGGTATCGACAGCCCGCGATTCAGCGCTTGCCGTCAGAAGGTGTTGGATCGCTGCTCGCTGCGTGAACATGCCGGACAACATCGGCGACAGTGACGAAGGATCCCGTCACCAGCACCAGATCAGACTCAGTGGCGCAGGCCATGGCGTGCTCGTACGCCTCTGCCACGCTGGCATGCGGGCCCAGCAACCGCGCGCCCTGCGCCAGCAGCAAATCGAACAGCGCCGAGGCACTCAAACCACGGGTTTCAGCGAATGCGGCAATATACCAAAAGTCCACTGCGGATTCTAAGGCCTTGTAGAAACCGAGCTGGTCCTTGTCTGCCATCATCGCCAGCACCACATGGACGCGCGCTGCTGCGCCAGCCTGCTTCCTGAAGTGCTGCAGCTTCTCGAGCAGCAGCCCTGCCGCATGAGGATTGTGGGCGACATCGACGCGCAGCGTGGCCGGATGGCGCGGATCCTTGACCGGCTGGTAACGCCCCTGCAGGCCGAGGCCATCGAGCGCCATACAGACGTTGTCGCGGGACGGCGGTGATGCCAGGCACTGCAGCGCCTGCAATACCGTGGCCGCATTGAGCAAGTCCAACTGGGGCAAGGGCAGATCCTGCCAGACCAGAGGATTGCCCGCTGTGTTCCGCCCCCACCAGCGCCAGACCGTCTCTGACTTCTCGAAGCCGAAATCGACACCTTGCACCAGCAGCGGTGCACCGAGTCGCCCGGCTTCCTCCAGAATCGTCGCGGGCGGGTCTGGATCGCCACACAAGGCCGGCGTGGAGGCGCGGAAAATGCCGGCCTTCTCACGCCCGATGGCCTCGCGCGTATCTCCCAGCCACTCCATGTGGTCCAGACCGATACTGGTGATGATGGCGATGTCCGGATCGACGAGATTGATGGCATCCAGGCGCCCTCCCAGACCGATCTCCAGCACAGCCACGTCGACCTGCTCCTCGGCAATCAGCCAGAGGCCGGCCAGAGTGCTGTACTCGAAATAGGTCAGGGAAATATCGCCACGCACAGCCTCGATCCGCTCGAATGCGGCACACAGTTGTGCATCTGTCGCAGGCTGGCCGTGCAGGCCCACACGTTCGTTGTAGCGATCAAGATGGGGCGAGGTGCAGGTACCGACGCGCCGACCGCTGGCGCGCAGGATGGCATCCAGCATCGCCACCGTTGACCCTTTGCCGTTCGTGCCGGCCACGGTGATCACCAGTGGAGCGGGCTTGCACACGCCAAGGCGGCGTGCCACCTCGCGGACGCGCTGCAGGCCAAGGTCGATTTCCTTGGGATGCAGCGCCTGGATTCTGTCGAGCCACTGCGCCAGTGTCAGCATTTGCGTTCAGGCCACCCGCACGGAGAGGCAGCGAATGGGAGACATCCGCTTACAGATGCAGCAGTTTGGACAGCAGTGAGGAAATGCGATCGCGCATCTCCTTGCGGTGCACGATCATGTCGATGGCGCCATGCTCGAGCAGAAACTCGCTGCGCTGAAAACCCTCGGGCAGCTTTACCCGCACGGTCTGGCGAATCACGTCCGGGCCAGTGAAGCCCACGAGAGCGTTGGGCTCCGCCACATTGATATCGCCCAGCATCGCCAGGCTGGCAGAGACACCGCCGTATACCGGATCCACCAGCACAGAGATGAACGGCAGGCCATTCTCCCGCAGGCGGGCCAGAGCGGCGGACGTCTTGGCCATCTGCATCAGGGAGATCAAGGCTTCCTGCATGCGGGCCCCGCCACTGGTGGAGAAGCAGACCAGCGGCAGGCGCTTGTCGATGCAGGTGTTCACTGCCTGGGTGAATTTCTCGCCGACCACTGCTCCCATGGACCCGCCGATGAAGGCGAATTCGAAGGCCGCGACGACCATCTCGACACCATTGACGGTGCCCTGCACCACTATCAGGGCATCCTTCTCGCCGGTCGCCTTCTGGGCTGCCGACAGCCGGTCCTTGTATTTCTTCAGGTCACGGAACTTGAGGATATCCACGGGCTCCATGTCTGCATTGAGTTCGACCTGGCCTGCGGGGTCCAGAAACAGTTCCAATCGACGGCGAGCCGTGATGCGCAGATGGTGATCGCACTTCGGGCAGACCTCCAGGTTGCGCTCCAGATCAGGACGGTAGAGCACCGCCTCGCAGCGCGGGCACTTCTTCCAGAGGCCTTCGGGCACACTGGCGCGTTGCTTGCCGGGCGTTCCATCGGCCGCGCCTGAGCTGCGGATGGAAGGAAGAATTTTGTTGATCCAACTCATGACAGACTTCCGTGATTCACAATTTAAATATTTAAATCAATTGGATATGACGATTACTTGATGTCGTCTATGGCTGTGCGAATGGACGCGATGACCGATACCGCAGCAGCCAGATCATTCTGCGTCGCGACGCCGCCCTTCGGCAGTCGCGAGATGGCGTCCACGAGGGCGCTGCCCACTATAACACCGTCGCTGATGCTCGCCATGTCGACGGCAGAGGCCGCGTCCTTGATGCCGAAGCCCACCACGACCGGCAGATCGGTCATGCTGCGCAGGTGCTCGATCTTGCTCTTGATATCACCTTTGTCGGTGATGGCGGCACCTGTCACGCCCTTCAGCGAGACATAGTAGAGATAGCCGGTGGAACTGGCACAGATCGACGCAAGGCGTGCCTCGGTCGTGGTCGGTGCCACCAGGAATACCGTGTCCAGACCACGCGGACGTACCGCTTCGAACAGTTCGGCACATTCGTAGGCCGGCATGTCCACGATCAGCACCCCATCCACCCCCACCGCCTGAGCGGCACTGGCAAAGGCCTCGTAGCCCATGATCTCGATGGGATTCAGGTAGCCCATGAGCACGATCGGTGTCGTGGTGTCATGGGCGCGGAACTGCCTGACGATATCCATCACATCATGCAGGGTGGTGCCACCGCGAAGAGCGCGCTCTGCACCCTGTTGAATCACGGTGCCATCCGAAGACGGATCACTGAAGGGAATGCCCAGCTCGATGATGTCCGCACCGGCAGCCACCAGCGCATGCATCAGGCCCAGCGTGGTGCCCTTGTCCGGATCACCGGCAACGAGGTACGGAATGAGGACCTTGCGGTGTGCCGCCTGCAGGGCGGCCATAGTCTGACTGATACGGCTCATGAGAAATGACTCGCTGACTTGTAATCAGATATGGATGCCATCGATGCCGGCAACCGTGTGGATGTCCTTGTCGCCGCGACCGGACAGGTTGATCACCACGATCCTGTCTTTCGGCAGCTGCGAAGCCAGCTGGCACCCGTAGGCAATGGCGTGGCTGGACTCCAGCGCAGGGATGATTCCCTCCATGCGCGACAGATAGCGGAATGCCTCCAGCGCCTCGGTATCGGTTGCTGCCACATAATTCACGCGGCCGATGTCCTTCAGCCAGGCGTGTTCCGGGCCCACACCAGGATAGTCCAGACCGGCAGAGACGGAATGCGTTTCCATGATCTGGCCGTCAGCGTCAGTCATCAGGTAGGTACGATTGCCGTGCAGCACACCAGGACGGCCGGCACTCAGCGGCGCTGCATGCCGACCGGTCTCCAGACCGTCACCACCCGCCTCCACGCCGTACATGCTGACATCGGCATCATGCAGGAAAGGGTGGAACAGGCCGATGGCGTTGGAGCCGCCGCCGACACAGGCGACCAGGGCATCGGGCAGTCGCCCGAACTGCTCCATGGACTGCTGCCGCGCCTCGCGCCCGATCACGGACTGGAAGTCACGCACCATGCGCGGATACGGGTGCGGCCCTGCGGCCGTGCCGATGATGTAGTAGGTGTTGTCGACATTGGTGGCCCAATCGCGCAGCGCTTCGTTCAAGGCGTCCTTGAGCGTGCGCGAGCCGGATTCCACAGCGATCACACGGGCCCCCATGAGTTTCATGCGATAGACGTTCGCAGACTGCCGCTTGATGTCCTCAGCGCCCATGTAGACGTCGCATTGCAGCCCCAGACGCGCAGCGATCGTTGCGCTTGCCACCCCATGCTGACCGGCGCCTGTCTCGGCGATGATGCGCGGCTTGCCCATGAACTTCGCCAGCAAGGCCTGACCGATGGTGTTGTTGATCTTGTGAGCGCCGGTATGGTTGAGGTCTTCTCGCTTCAGCACGATTTTCGCACCGCCGAAATGGGCGGTCAGGCGCTCAGCGACATACAGAGGCGATGGACGGCCGACGTAGTATTTCAGGTCCCGATCGAACTCCGCCCAGAATTCCGGCTTGCCTGCCATGGTGTTGTACACCTGGTCGAGTTCCTCCACGGCGGCGATCAGGGTCTCCCCCACAAAGATGCCGCCATAACGACCGAAATGACCATGGGCGTCGGGACCGCTGAAAGGATCTGCGGCAGTGGCGCCGACAGCTTGCTCTGGCTTAACAGTTGACACGATTTACCTCGTCTATGAATTCACGCATTCGATCTACGCTCTTGCGTCCGGGCGCGGATTCGACGCCGCTGCTGACATCGACCGCATAGGGTTTGACCTGGCGTATGGCGCCGGCCACGTTGGAAGGATCGAGCCCCCCGGCCAGCACAATCTTGGAGACCGAATCTGCCACGCAGCGCTGGGCGATCGCCCAGTCGAATGACGTACCGGTGCCTCCCGCCATGTGCTTATCGTAACTATCGAGAAGTATGGCGGAACTATTTGAAAATCTTGAAATTTCGATTTTCAAGTCAAGATCGGGGCGAACACGGATCGCCTTCATGAAAGGCAGGCCGAAGGAGGCACAGAACGCAGGGGATTCATCCCCGTGAAACTGCAGGCAGTCGAGGTGAACGTGCTTCAACACCAGCTCGACCTCAGCCTCCGTGGGATTGACGAACAGCCCCACCACGTTCACGAAGGCAGGCAGCGCCTTGCGAATGACAGCCGCTCGCTGCGCGTCCATGGCTCGCGAGCTGCGCGGATAGAACACCAGGCCGATGGCATCGGCCCCAAGCTCTGCTGCCTGCAGAGCATCCTCAACACTGGTCAAGCCACAAATCTTGATGCGAGTTCGCTGCACACTACCGCCCGGTTCTGGAAAAGGCTGCGATTCTAGCAAAGAACCCTGCGGGAGCCTACGCGAAGGGCTGCAAAAAAGCCGGCCCCACCGGTATCTGCGGAAGGCCGAACTCCATGGGATAACGCACGGAAACGAGATACAGACCACTGGGACTGGCGGTTTTGGCTGCCAGCGTTCGATCACGCGCCTGCAGCACCTCCGCTGCCCACTGCGGCTGTTGTCGCCCTGCCCCGATTTCCATCAAGGTGCCGGCGATGTTGCGTACCATGTGCTGAAGGAAGGCGTTGGCCTCGATGTCGATGACAATGAAGCGGTGATGCCGCATGACGCGCAAATGCATGACATGGCGAAAAGGCGTTCGCGACTGGCATCCCGCAGCACGGAAGGAACTGAAGTCCCGCTCGCCCAGCAGCAACTGCCCGGCGGTGTGCATGGCGTCGATATCGAGGGCTTCCCGGGTGTGCGTGAGATGGCGCGCAAGGACTGCCGGCTCCACAGGGCTGTCATAGATGACGTAGAGGTAGCGGCGTGACTGCGCCGAGAAACGCGCGTGAAAATCGGCAGGTACTGTCTTCGCCCAGACAATGCGCAGACTCGGTGGCAAGAGACTGTTGCCTCCGCGACGCCAGGCCTTTTCACCACGGTCAACGGCACAGTCGAAATGCACCACCTGACCGGTACCGTGAACCCCGGTATCCGTGCGTCCGGCACAGGTCAGTTTGACGGGGTGACTGGCAATTTCCGAGAGGGCGGCTTCAAGCCGGGCCTGCACGGTAGGCAGCACAGGACTGCCCTGCTGCTGCCAGCCGTGGAACGCGGCGCCGTCATACTCGACACCGAGGGCGATTCTGTGGGGTAAGGGGGTCTCGAGACTCAAAGCTTGCTCAGGAGTGTCCGGGCATCCTTGATCTGGTCCTCATTGCCTTCTCGCAGAACCTCTTCAAGAATCTCGCGTGCGCCGTCACTGTCACCCATCTCGAAATAGGCACGGGCCAGATCCAGCTTGGTTGCCGCTTCGTCGGCATCGGACAGGTATTCGAACACATCGTCATCATCGTCCATTGCCGATTTCTCGGCAGCGGGCTTCTCGAGCGAATCGAGCAGTGACTCGTCGACGAACTGCAGATCGCCGAATTCATCCGGATTCGCCGCTGCGTCGGATTCTGTCGGGGTGGCGTTCAAGGACTGCGCCGCCACCTCGTCCTCATCGGCAAGCTCGAACACCGCCGCATCGAAGTCCAGGTCTTCCTCGTCTTCCGCTGCCACTTCCGGTGCCACTTCCACTGCAGAGGACTCTGCCGGCTCCGGCTCTTCGTCCATGACAGCAAAGTCGAAATCGATTTCGTGGTCGGCCACTTCGGCGTTCGGCACGGAGACGGTCTGCTCCGGCGCCGCCAAGGGTTCATCGTCGTCGATGGACAGATCGAAATCGAAGTCGAGGAGATTGTCGTCGTCCTCCTCGGTTGCCGGCTCCCGCGCCAGCTCCGCAGCCTCTTCAGTGCCGATGGCGCTGTCGAATTCCACGACATTGGCGTCATCTGCGGCTGCCAGATCGAAATTGGCATCGAGCGATTCTGTTTCGGATACGGCCTCAGCGGCCTGGCTCGCCGGCTCGTCGTCGCCTGGCACATCGAAGTCAAAGTCCAGATCGTCAAGAGCGAACTCATCTGCCTCGGAGTCCGGCGCGGCAATCGGGGCATCAGTGAACTCATCGGCTGCCGACGCATCGTCGACATTGATTCCTGCGAGAACCCTGGCGTCATCCACCTCAGCGCTGGCTTCCATATCCAGAGCGAGCTCCAGGTCGTCAACCGCCGGCTGGTCGTCAGCGACGCTCTCGTCACCCTCCTCCAGCAGTTCGTTCGGCACAACCTCACGCAGCCCAGCACGCAGCGCGGCGATCTGTGGCGCCAGTGCGTCGCCCGCGAGATCGCGCAACTCCGTTTCCTGCAGCTTGAAGCCAACAGGATCCTGCGCGCCTGCAAAGGCTTCCAGCAACTTCAACCGCAGGTCGGTACGCGCAGGCTGCACCACGATACTGTCTTGCAGCAGTGCGATGGCTTCCGGGTAACGCGACTCCGCCAGCAAGGCGGACACCTCTTCAAGCAGAATATCGTCAGAGGCCGCAGGTTCATCGGATTCGACTGCCTCGGCAGCCTCTGCAGACTCCACCACTCCCGCTGTCTCGTCGGCGCTCGGTACCGCGAAGTCGACAGCGGCAACGGTCATGGCAGGAGCCGCCTGCTTCAACTCGTCATCTGCCGACGCAGCAAGATCGAAAATCTCGTCGAAGACCGGATCCTGCGACTCGGAAGCCTTGGCAGTGTCGGCCGCAAGCGCGCTGCGCTCGAGCCCTTCGGGCGCGGCCGCCACGGGCAGGTCCTCGGAAATGCGCGGTTCAGCGGCCAGGCCATCCATGCCGGCCAGCGCTGCAGCCTGCTCCGCGGCACGATTGCGCTTGATCAGCATGAACACCAGCAAGGAAATGATCAGCGCCGTCACCGCCAGAAGCGCAACCGTGTTGGCCACCAGCGATTCCAGCAATGTCTCGAGGAAACTGCGTTCCGGCGCCATGGTGATGACGGTTGGCGGCTCCTCGACGACAGGCTCCTCCACAGGCGCATTCGCGAGTGACTCCTGCAGCTGCGCCAACTCAAGATCGCGCAACCGGATGATTTCCTGGGCCGACGCAATCTGCTCTTCCAGCAGGCCAAGCCGCTCGGTCAACTCCGCATTCAGCAACGCCGCGCGATCCGCCTCTTCGCGCTGCACCGCCAGCACATCTTCCAGACTGGCGATACGAGCATCCAGCTCGGCGCTCTGACCACTCACGGTCTGCGTGCCCGGCTCGGCATTGTCCACACTGACGACACTCAGCTCGCCGCGCGGGGCCCCATCCGGCGCGGCAGGCGCGGCAGGCGGCGGCGTCAGTGGCTGGGAAGTCAGTGGCACATTGCGACGGTTCTCGAACAGCTGATTCTGGCGAGCCACTTCGCCAATGGCCTCGCGCGCACTCAAGGCACGGATCTGCTCGATGTCAGGCAGGCGCAGGACTTGGCCACGACGAATCATGTTGATGTTGTCACCGATGAAGGCATCGGTATTCAGACGCTGAATCGCCAGCATGGTCTGCTGGACAGATACCGAACTGTCAGGACGCACGCGCAGCGCGATGTCCCAAAGCGTGTCATTGGCATCGGTAGTCAGCGTCTCGGCGTCTGCCGGAGCTGCCAGCGGACCGGGCGTGGCAGCGGGTGCAGCGGGAGCCTGAGGCGCTGGAGCCGCCGCAGCATTCACAGGCGCTGCAGGATCAGCCCCGGCATTCGCATCCAGTTGTGCCACCAGCGCTGCAGGCGGTTCCTCGACTGCGTCCAGACTCGCCGGAACAGGCTCGGCAGGCGCTGCCAGCCGCATGGACTGCGCTTGAGAAACGCCTGAAGAAACCTCTTCAACTGATTGATTTATAGCGACTTGAGCAGAAGAGCTCTGCGTTGCCGTTTGCTGCGACGGTTGCTGAATCACCGGTGCCGGGGCATCCTGCGCGAACGCAGGCAGGTCGAGCAGCACGGTGTACTCACTCAGCAAACGCCCGGACGGCCAGCGCGTTTCCAGAACAAAACTGAGGTAAGGTTCACGCACCACATCCTGGGTGCTGATCTGCACGACAGCCTCTGCACCGGCAGGGCGGACGTCAAAGCGGATTTTGTCCAGGAAAGCTTCGCGATCGATGGAAAAACGGGCGAAATCGCTGGCAGATGCCAGCTGCACACTGATCTGCTCGGCACGAACGCCACCAAGCTGGACAACCGGAATATTGGCACGAAGGGGCTGGTTCAGCGCCGACTCGAGGGTGATGTCACCCAGCCCCAGCGCCTTGGCATTGGCGGCTGCGAACAGCACGAACGAGGTAAAAATCACCAACGGCTTTCTGACCATTTTCCGTTCCTTCTTTTTATGGCTGGTGAGGCTGTCACACTCGAGTGCTGGAAGGTTGGGTGCACGCAGGGAAAGGAGGCCGAAGCGACCTCACAATCCCGAGAAACACACTTCAAATACGCGTGCAAGTATTCATTACAAATAGTCTTTTATCAACACTTCGGCTATCTGCACGGAGTTCAGCGCAGCCCCTTTTCGCACGTTGTCTGACACAATCCACAGATTCAGGCCGTTGGGATGAGAAATGTCGGCACGAATGCGACCTACAAGGACAGCATCCTTGCCTGCAGAATCCCCCACCGCCGTCGGATAGCCTCCAGGCTTGCGCTCGTCCATCAGCACCACGCCGGGCGCCTTCGACAGCAGTTCGCGCACTTCCTCGACACTGATCGGGCTGCGCGTTTCGATGTGCACCGCTTCGGAATGGGAATAGAACACAGGCACTCGCACGCAGGTGGCATTCACCCGGATGGAGTCGTCACCCAGGATCTTCTTGGTCTCCCAGGACATCTTCATCTCTTCCTTGGTATAGCCATTGTCCAGGAACACGTCAATTTGCGGCAGCACGTTGAAGGCGATCTGCTTGGGATAGACCTTGGTGACTGGTGTGCGGCCATTGAGCAGATCGGCGGTTTGCTTGGCCAGTTCCTCGATGGCCAGCTTGCCCGTACCCGACACCGCCTGATAGGTGGCGACGTTGATGCGCTCGATGCCCACCTTGTCGTGAATCGGCTTGAGCGCCACCAGCATCTGGATGGTGGAGCAGTTCGGGTTGGCGATGATGTTGCGATTGGGGTAATCCGCGATGCGCTCGGGATTCACCTCGGGCACCACCAGCGGAATGTCAGCCTCGTAGCGGAAGTGAGAAGTGTTGTCGATGACGACACACCCTGCCCGGCCCGCCTTTTCAGCGTATTGGGCAGACACGCTGCCGCCGGCCGAAAACAGACCGATCTGCGCCTTGGAAAAATCGAAGTCAGCCAGGTTCTGCACCGTGACAGGCTTGCCGCGGAACATCAGTTTCGTGCCGGCAGAGCGCTCGCTGGCCAGCAGAAACAGCTCACCCACCGGAAAATTGCGCTCTTCCAGGATGCTGATCAGCGTCTCGCCAACCGCCCCAGTTGCGCCCACCACTGCCACGTTGTAAGTCTTCATTGCATGTTGTCCTGTCGGAAATCAGAGTTCAATTGCGCGGCCTGAGAATCAGGCCTGCGCACCAAAATACCAGGGAGCTGTCGCCTTCCAGCGCGCCTCGAAGGCCTTGATCGCATCGGCGTCCTGCAGGGTGATGCCGATGTCGTCCAGCCCATTCAGCAGGCAGTACTTGCGGAAGCTGTCCACTTCGAAGGCGATGGTGCTGCCATCCGGCTTCACGATCACCTGACGCTCCAGATCCACGGTCAGGGAATAGCCTTCGGCAGCGTCCACTTCCAGGAAGAGCTGGTCGACAATTTTCTTATCAAGAACAATGGGAAGAATTCCATTCTTGAAGCAGTTGTTGAAGAAAATATCGGCGAAGCTCGGCGCGATGATCACGCGGAAACCGTAGTCGTCCAGCGCCCACGGCGCGTGTTCGCGACTGGAACCGCAGCCGAAGTTCTCGCGCGCGAGCAGCACGGAGGCGCCCTTGTAGCGCGGCTTGTTCATCACGAAATCGGGATTCAGCGGTCGGCTGCTGTTGTCGCGTCCGGGCTCGCCCTTGTCCAGATAACGGTGTTCATCGAACAGATTCGGGCCGAAGCCGCTGCGCTTGATCGACTTGAGGAACTGCTTGGGGATGATGAAGTCGGTATCGACATTCGCCCGATCCAGGGGCATGACCAGCCCGGACTGCATGGTGAACTTTCTCATTGCTTGGAACCTCTGCTGGAATTCGAGTACATGGGACGGTCTCAGGCGGAGCGATCGGCCGTGAACAGGATGTCACGCACGTCGACGAAGTGGCCGTGAATGGCGGCCGCGGCGGCCATGGCCGGGCTCACCAGGTGCGTGCGTCCGCCGAAGCCCTGACGCCCCTCGAAGTTGCGGTTGGAGGTGGACGCACAGTGCTTGCCCGCCCCGAGCTGGTCGGCGTTCATCGCCAGACACATGGAACAGCCAGGCTCGCGCCACTCCAGGCCCGCCTCGATGAAGATCTTGTCCAGACCTTCCGCCTCGGCCTGCTTCTTGACCAGACCGGAACCCGGCACGACCAGCGCCATCTCCACGTTGGCGGCGACCTTGCGACCCTTGACCACCGCCGCGGCAGCGCGCAGATCCTCGATGCGCGAGTTGGTGCAGGACCCGATGAAAATGCAGTCCAGCTTGATGTCGGTGATGCGCGTGCCGGGCTTGAGGCCCATGTACTTCAAGGCCTGACGCATGTTCTCGCGACGTGTCGGGTTGTCCTCCTTGTCCGGATCAGGCACTTCGCCCGTGATGGGCGCCACCATTTCCGGGGAAGTTCCCCAGGTCACCTGCGGGATGATGTCCGCCGCGTCGATCACCACGACGCGATCGAAATGGGCATCGGCATCGCTCACCAGCGAGCGCCAGGCGGCAGCCGCCTTCTCCCACATGTCACCCTTGGGCGCAAAGGGACGCCCCTTGATGTATTGCAGGGTGGTTTCGTCCACAGCAATCAGGCCGGCGCGGGCGCCCGCCTCGATGGCCATGTTGCACACCGTCATGCGGCCCTCGATGCTCAGGGAGCGGATGGCTTCGCCACCGAATTCGATGGTATAGCCGGTGCCGCCTGCCGTGCCGATCTCGCCGATGATGGCCAGCACGATGTCCTTGGCGGTGACGCCAGGATTGAGTCGCCCATCCACGCGGATCAGCATGTTCTTCATCTTGGTCTGCAGCAGACACTGCGTGGCCATCACATGCTCCACCTCGGAGGTGCCGATGCCATGCGCCAACGCGCCCAGTGCTCCATGCGTGGAAGTGTGCGAGTCGCCGCAGACAATGGTCATGCCCGGCAGGGTGGCGCCCTGCTCCGGACCGACCACGTGCACGATGCCCTGACGCTCATCATTCATGTCCAGCTCGAAAATGCCGAATTCGCGGCAATTGTCGTCCAGCGTCGTGACTTGAATGCGGGAGATCGGGTCGCGGATGCCTTCCAGGCCTTGCTGGCGCTCTTCGCGGGTCGTGGGGATGTTGTGGTCGGGCGTCGCGAAGTTGGCCTCTGCGCGCCACGGACGGCGCCCGGCCAGACGCAGCCCTTCGAAGGCCTGCGGCGAAGTCACTTCGTGAATCAGCTGGCGATCGATATAGATGAGTGCCGTCCCGTCATCGCGCTGCTTGACGAGATGAGAGTCCCAGAGTTTGTCGTACAAGGTTTTACCAGTCATGAGAATTTACCGTCTTGGCCATCACTGTGAGATGTGGAAAAACTATACTCGTCGAGCTTCAATAACCGAAATGAAACTATTTTATTATTTGGATTCCCTTCAGGAATTCTATTCGCCCGCGCCGATCACTGGTGTTGCGGAGACCACGCCGGCATTCTGCGCGCGATGACGCAGCAGATGATCCATGAGCACGATGGCCATCATGGCTTCCGCTATCGGGGTGGCACGGATGCCGACACAGGGATCATGGCGACCGGTGGTGATGACCTCGACGGGATTCCCGTGAATATCCATGGAACGGCCGGGCAGGCGAATGCTGGATGTGGGCTTGAGGGCGATGCTCGCCAGGATGTCCTGGCCGGAGGAAATGCCCCCGAGGATGCCGCCGGCATTGTTCGAGAAGAAACCCTCGCGACACATCTCGTCGCGGTGCTCGGTGCCCTTCTGGGTCACGCACGCGAAGCCGGCACCGATCTCCACGCCTTTCACGGCGTTGATGCTCATCAGGGCATGGGCAAGGTCCGCATCGAGGCGGTCGAACACTGGCTCGCCCAGGCCGACCGGCACGCCGCTGGCCACCACATTGATGCGGGCACCGATGGAATTGCCTTCCTTGTTGAGGGCCGCCATGTAGGCTTCCATTTCCGGTACACGGGCGGCATCCGGGCAGAAGAACGGGTTGCGGTCGACCTCATCCCAGTCGAAATTCTCGATCTTGATGGGGCCGAGCTGGCTCATGTAGCCCCGGATCTGCACCCCGCAGTGTTCCAGCAGATATTTCCGGG
>JACCDH010374494.1_pt1 | contig 18370 bp, 17 predicted proteins | sample 7442481 | NCBI WGS metagenome assembly JACCDH01 (sample SAMN15323433, study PRJNA562643) | freshwater metagenome | isolation source: river surface water | place: USA:Blue River Watershed | collected 2017-08-15 | reverse complement strand
TTCCAGAATTTAAACTAGAAACATCAAGCGCAGTAGAAGTACTGTTCAATGCTTTGTTGATCACTTCTTGACCCAAAACATTATAAACTGAAATAGTTTGAATAGATCCAATACTTTCAATGTTCAATACATTTGATGTTGGATTTGGATATAGTTTTACTTTTGAAGCTGTAAAGCTATCAGATGACATTGTTGTGTTTTTATGTAAATAAATATTGTCAATATATACATTACCTAAATTTGATTGAATTAAAAATTCTTTTAAAACTTCTCTATTTAGGGATGGAGTATTTACTGGTGATTGTGCGGTAAATGAAGAAAATGGCACATCAAGAGAAACCCATGAACCTTCAGTTGTAGGTAAATGAGTTAATAAAAGGGCATTACTTTCTCCCACAACCGGAGTAGTTAAAGCATGATTTGACCATTTTGGATTTAAAACTTTTCCTGTTAAATCTGTGCCAGTTTGAATCCAGTAATCCATATGAAAATGGGTCATATCAGTTGCATTAGTCAAAGAACTTAACACAACACCTATAAATCCATCACCAGCAAATTCTATTTTTTTGGTAGGATTCGAAGCAACCAAAACATCTAAAACCGGCTTACCTGTTGGAGCATACCAAATTGGAGCTTGATTCCAGTTGGTTACAGCAATATTAGTGTAAGCATCGCTAAATAAAGATATAACATCAGCAGCAGCTCTAGCTGGTGGGGTAGGTGCAGCAACAGTTGGTCCAGCTAATGGTGCAGCAGCATTCATTTGAATTTTAATTTCAGATAAACTAACCGGTACATCTCTAGTTATAATGTACATAATTGCAGAATTATAAGTGTTTGTAGCATTGACAGGAATTGCAACTTCATACAATGTATTAGGTGGATTAGTAGCTAATAAAGCTACATTAGCTGTAGAAACAGATGGATTAACATTAGGATAAGGATTTGCTTCAAATACAAATTTAATTTCAGCGTTTGTAGGTACAGTTGCTTTAAATGATACTTTATTAATACCAGAAGCAAATGATAAAGGGTAGATGGTTAAATTATTGTTAGAAAAACCTGCCCATGGTTGAGCTCCTGTCGGAAAATTAAAAGTTTGAGAATAAGTAGTACCATCAAAAGTCCCATCATAAACAGGAAAATCAACTCTAAGTTGAGATGTTCCATTGGTATCATATTTAATAAGCTTAATTTCAGATAGACTAACCGCTACATCTCTAGTTACAACATACATGAGCGCAGATCTGTAAGTGTTTGTAGCATTAGCAGGAATAGCCACTGTGTAAACTGTGTTAGCTGGATTAGATGCTAATAAAGGTACATTTATTGTAGAAACAGATGGATTAACATTAGGATAAAGATCCGCTTCAAATACAAATTTAATCTCAGCGTTTGTTGCTACAGTTGCTTTAAAAGATACTTGACCACCGTTTGGATATGACAGAGGATAAATACTTGTATTGTTGTTTGCAAAACCTGCCCAAGGTTGAGCTCCTGTAGGAAAATTATAAGTTTGCGAATAGGTAGTACCATCAAAAATGCCTTCGTAAACAGGGTTGACTGTTGTCTGTGAAAACACAAAGGGTGTAATAAACGACAATAATAAAAATAGAGTAATTTTCTTCATAATATTTAATTTAATTAGTTAAAAATTGATAATAGTAAAATTAAACATTAAAACAAATATGCAATTATCAATTCATATATAGAAACTATACACAGCCCTTTTTTATATCATTTATTTTAATTTCAAAATTAAGATTATAAAATACTGAAAATCAATTATTTATGTTAAATAAAATGTTAGTAAAAATTAAATTGTATAGGTATTGTATAGTTTTAATTTAGCTTGTAAATTTTACTACAACGTTTTCATAAGCCTATTTTTAAGTAAAATACAAATTGAAAAACACAATGATTAGTAATAACTTGAACAAGATTATTTATCTTTGCAAATCTATTAAAATCAATAATGATACAATCCGATTTTTCAACGTTAGAACCCAAAAAAAATATCTTAATAAAAGGAGCGCAATTGCACAACCTTAAAAATTTAGATGTTGCTATTCCTAGAAATAAATTAGTGGTCATAACAGGTCTATCAGGATCTGGAAAATCAAGTTTGGCTTTTGATACGCTGTATGCTGAAGGTCAGCGCAGGTATGTTGAAAGTCTATCGTCATATGCGCGCCAATTTCTAGGTCGATTAGACAAACCAAAGGTTGAATATATCAAAGGAATTGCTCCTGCTATTGCCATCGAACAAAAAGTAAACACCAGTAATGCCCGATCAACAGTAGGCACTTCAACCGAAATTTATGATTATTTAAAACTACTGTTTGCACGAATTGGTAAAACTTATTCTCCTATTTCTAATAAAGAAGTCAAAAAAGATACCGTAACTGATGTTATAAATACAGTTAAAGAATTTCCAGTAGATAGCAAATGGTTGTTACTTGCTCCTATTCATTTAGAAGAAGGACGAGCCTTAGAAGATAAATTAAAAGTCTTGTTACAGCAAGGTTTTGCACGTATTTTAGTCAATAACGAAATGGTGCGTCTGGATACTTTAGACCAACATCAATTGGACAAAAAAGATATTTTGTTAATCGTTGATCGTATTGTTGTAAAAACCGAAGAAGAGTTTTTTAATCGATTAGCCGATGCGGTTCAAACCGCTTTCTATGAAGGAAAAGGAGTTTGTTATTTACAAGAAGTAGATTCACAAAATAGAATGGAGTTTAGTGCAAATTTTGAACTAGATGGTATTACATTTTTAGAACCTAATATTCACTTATTCAGTTTTAATAATCCATATGGTGCTTGTTCTACTTGTGAAGGCTATGGAAGTATCATTGGAATAGATGATGATTTAGTCATTCCAAATACGGCTTTATCCATTTATGAAAATGCAATTTACCCATGGCGTGGTGAAAGTATGGGTTGGTATAGAGATCAATTGGTAAACAACGCATATAAATTTGATTTTCCTATTCACAAACCCTATTTTGAGCTTTCAGAAGCACAAAAACAATTGGTTTGGAATGGAAATTCTTACTTTACGGGTTTGCATGATTTTTTTGCAGAATTAGAAGAAAAAAACTACAAAATTCAAAACAGAGTAATGCTTTCACGTTACCGTGGAAAAACAAAATGCCCAGTTTGTAAAGGAAAGAGATTGCGAATTGAATCAAATTACATTAAAATTGCTGATAAAACCATTTCAGATTTAGTGGATTTACCAATTATAAACTTAATTGCCTTTTTTAAAGCATTACAATTAAACGAATACGATGCAAAAGTGGCAAAACGATTACTAATTGAAATCAACAGCCGTTTGGACTTTCTTTTTAATGTGGGATTGAGTTATTTGACATTAAATCGTAATTCAAACTCACTTTCTGGAGGAGAATCGCAACGCATTAACTTAGCTACTTCATTAGGCAGCAGTTTAGTAGGCTCAATGTATATTTTAGACGAACCAAGTATTGGTTTACATCCAAAAGATACCGAACGATTGATTGAAGTATTAAAAAATCTACGCGATTTAGGCAACACTGTTATCGTTGTTGAACACGACGAAGACATCATGAAAGCAGCTGATATGATTATTGATATTGGTCCGGAAGCAGGAACGCATGGTGGCGAATTAGTCGCACAAGGAACTTATGACGAAATTCTAAAATTTGATTCGTTGACCGCTCAATACTTGAATGGTTCTGCCGAAATTTCGGTGCCAAAAACAAGACGAAAATACAAAAATCATATTGACGTTATTGGTGCAAGAGAAAACAACTTAAAAAACGAAAATTTCACCTTTCCCTTGGAATGTCTAACGGTAATCACTGGCGTTTCTGGAAGTGGAAAAAGTACCTTGGTAAAGAAAATATTATTTCCTGCCCTTCAAAAAAAATTAGAAGGTGTTGGTGAAAAAGCAGGACAATTTACCGAATTAGCTGGAAGTTTTTCGCACATCAAACATGTTGAATATGTAGATCAAAACCCCATAGGAAGAAGTTCGCGATCTAATCCAGTAACATACATTAAAGCGTATGATGATATACGAGAATTATTTGCCAAACAAAACGTTTCAAAAATTCGAAACTATCAAGCAAAACATTTTTCGTTTAATGTTGACGGAGGAAGATGTGAAGTGTGTAAAGGCGATGGCGAAGTAACTATTGAAATGCAATTCATGGCCGATGTGCATTTAGAATGTGAAGCTTGTAATGGAAAACGATTCAAAAAGGAAGTTTTAGAAGTTACTTTTGAAGGAAAGAATATTGACAACATTCTAAGAATGACAATTGATGAAGCGCTTTCCTTTTTCACGGAACAGAAACAAACGAAAATTACCCAGAAATTGCAACCTTTACAAGATGTAGGTTTAGGTTATGTACAATTGGGACAGTCCTCTTCTACCCTTTCTGGTGGCGAAGCACAACGTATTAAATTAGCCTCATTTTTAGTAAAAGGAACGATTAAAGACAAAGCCTTATTTGTATTTGACGAACCTACAACAGGATTGCATTTTCACGACATTAAGAAATTATTAGCTTCGTTTGATGCCTTATTAGAAAAAGGACATTCAATCATTGTAATTGAACATAATTTAGACCTTATTAAATGTGCCGATTATATTATAGATATTGGCCCTGAAGGAGGAGAAAATGGAGGGAAATTAATCGCATTTGGCACACCAGAAGAAGTAGCCAAAAACAAGAATTCGGTAACAGGAACCTATTTAAAAGAAAAATTAAAAACATGATAAACCCTTCTGCAAACGGATGGATTGATAAGTTTTTTACTGAAAATCAAGACAATTTTATTGATTTTAAAGGTAATTATGTGTCGTTCTATGAAAATTGCAGAACAACAGGTTTCATTTATGGCTATGTAGTCAATTTTCAATTAAAAGTACCGCTAAATACTTCAAAATGGTCGTATGATGAAATTACTAAAGTTGGTTTTTTAAATACCTTATTTTCGGTTTATGCTCTTGAAAAGCAAAATGGCAATTCAACCGATTTTATTGAGTTGGTTTATGAATTTTACAAAATTATTCAGCCTGAAAATCTGAATTTTATAAAAAAAATACTACCCGAAGGTACTCGCAGTTCCCGTTTAGAAAAAGTGATTGACGATCGCATTCAAACCAATCAAAACAGTATTAGTAAAAACTTTTCACACATTATAACTAATGCTTTATTGTTTATTGATGTATTGGCTTTTCATTATTATTTAAAAAACGATAATTTACCTAATGACTATTTAAAAAACATAGAATCAGATTGTATTAAAATTATATCCTTTGCATTAAATATCAAACAGAATAAATCTCAATATGATGAGTTATTGTTGAAATTATTTGAAAACTCGATTCGATACACAAAATTTACTACTATAGATTCTATTGAGTTTACTGATCTTAAGCTCACAAAATATAACGAAATATTAGAAAAATTATACTTATTAGATATTGCTCAAATGGCGCTTTGGAGTGATCAACAATTAGAAGCTGATGAAAATAGTTTTTTAGAAAAAATAAGTAATATCTTGAAGATTGATATTCAAATTCTTGAAAAAAGTAACAATGAAATACGTCGTTTCATAACAGCTTATAAATCAGAAATTCCATTTTTTAATTATTCAAATCCAATCAAACACTTTTATGACCAAGCGAATAAAAACGTTACAAAACTAATTATTAGAAATAAAGATCGTTTAACGAAAGAAATCAAAGAAAGTGGCGAATTGATGCAGCTTTTAGCAAAATCAACTTCAAAAGATTTATCAAAAGAAGAAAAAAAGAAAGTAAAAAAACAGCTACTTGACATTTGTAAAACAATACCGTCTTTAACTATTTTTTTACTTCCAGGTGGTGGTTTATTATTACCTATATTGATAAAATTTATACCTCAACTCTTACCTTCTGCCTTCAATGAAAATTTAGAAGATTAATAATTGTTTATCCAATTGAAATGATTCTTTCTAATTTCATCATTAAACTCATTAATAAAACTCAAATAAGCTTTTGCTAACGGACTGAGTTTTTTTCCTTTCAACCAAATCAATCTCCAACTAGATACTAATGGCAGATTATGTATAGGAATAATTTTAATATCACCATTTTCCAACTCATTTTTTAATCCAATAAGTGGCATAATTGAAAGTCCTAAACCCGCAATAACAGATTGTTTTACAGCTTCATTTGAAGTTAATTGCATTTTCATGTTTGGAATAATTCCGGTTTTATCTAAAAAATTTTCCATAGAAAGTCTGGTTGCAGAACCCAACTCTCGATAAATTAAGGGATGCATGGAAGCATATTCCTTTAAATCAAAATTAGAGTTAACATCAATGGATCTATTTCCTACTAGGAATAATTTATTTTCCATTAATGGCATTGATTCAACCTGAATATCATTTGGAAGAATAGAAACTAAAGCAAAATCAATTTCATTATTTTTAAGAGCTTTTAGAACTTTCACTTTATTAGTTACATCCATTTCTAGTTCAACCTCATCATTACTCGCCATAAATTTTGACAAATAATAAGGCATAACATACTTACCTGTTGAAACTACAGATAATTTTAATCTACCATACAGCTGGCCTTTAAAAGCTTGAGATTTATAATTAATTGCATACACCTCATTAATTATATTTTCTGCGGCTATAGCAATTTCTTTACCAAAATCAGTTACATAAAGCTTTCTTCCTAAGACTTCGGTTAAAGGGATTTCAAATTGATCTTGAAAATTTTTCAATTGTATTGAAACAGCAGGCTGAGTTAGATGTAATTCTTCTGCGGCTTTGGTGATACTCTTAGTTTGAGTAACTTTTAAAAAAACTTGAAGTTGATGTAATGTATAATTCATAAACTTTATTTATAAATAACATTACAAATATAAATAAAAATATATGAATAAAAAAAATGAATTTTGCAATGTAAAAAAATGAAAATTAAATTAATTGAAATAAAATGAACAATAATCAACAAATTAAACTCATTGATGGCATATTTTCTGTAGAAGATGCAGATAAAATAATTACCAAATTAATTAACTATAAAATTGATTACCACATAAGAGAGGATTTTAGTAATCATATTCGTTTTAATAATAATATTGAGCACTCAAATATTAGAGTTGAGGAATTAAATCAGACCATCATAGCTTTTAAAAAATTCATTAAAGAACATACTGATAATCCAACAAAATTCAAAATAAAGAGTTTTATATCAATTGAATTAGAAGAGTAAATGCTACAAAATCGTAAAGTTCTTATTGCAACTATGCACAATAAAGAAAGTGTTATTGCTCCAATTTTAGAAAAAAATTTAGGTGCAATTTGCTTTACTTCTAGTTCAATTGACACCGATTTACTAGGTACATTTTCTGGAGAAGTCCCTCGAAATTTTGATGCATTAACTACTTTAAGAAAGAAATGTGATTTAGGGCATAATCTTACAAAATCAAATTTAGTAGTAGCTAGCGAAGGTTCATTTGGGCAACATCCTACAATCTTTTTTGCTACTGCTAATGAAGAGTTATTAATGTTAAAAGATTATGAAAATGATATTGAAATTGTTGCAAGAGAAATAAGTATTGAAACTAACTTTAATTCGAAATTAATTCATACAGAAGAAGAATTATTTGAATTTGCAGCACAAGTTAATTTTCCTAGTCATGCGTTACTATTAAAATCTAATGAAAAGAATTTTGAAAAAATTTTCAAAGGAATAAACACTAAAGAAGTCCTATTAGAAAAATATTACGCATTGAAAAATGAATTTAACAGTGTTTATGCCGAAACCGACATGAGAGCCATGTTCAATCCAACCCGAATGAATGTTATTGAGAATGCAACTTATAAATTAATTGAGAAAGTAAAAAGTTTGTGCCCAAAATGTTCGTTACCAGGTTTTGATGTGGTATCTATAAAATCAGGGTTACCGTGTAAGAATTGTTTATTTCCCACAAGATCTACATTAAGTCACCTATACCAGTGCAAGAAATGTAATCATGAAGAAGTAAAACTGTATCCCAGAGACCTAAAGTATGAAGACCCTACATATTGTGACAATTGCAATCCATAAATAATTATGATAAAAATAAGTACTGATATATTTGAAGCAAAAAAAATTCTTGAAAAGGAAGATTTAGTCGTTATTCCTACGGAAACGGTTTATGGTTTGGCAGGAAATATTTACAGCATTAAAGCTATTGATAGCATATTCAAAACTAAAAATAGACCTTCAAATAATCCACTTATTGTTCATATAGATTCTTATGAAAAATTAGCAGATTTAGTTGAGGAAATCCCTGAAAAAGCAAAAAAACTAGCAGAAGTCTTTTGGCCTGGATCACTTACATTAGTGTTAAAGAAAAAGAAATCCGTTCCATATACTATTACTGCAGGAAAAGAAACTGTTGCGGTAAGGGTTCCAAATCATCAGTTAACATTAGAATTATTAAAAAAACTAGATTTTCCTTTAGCAGCACCTAGCGCAAATCCATTTGGCTCAATAAGTCCCACTTCTGCTCAACATGTCGTTGATTATTTTAAAGATACTCTAGAAATGGTTCTTGATGGTGGCGATTGTGTAAATGGAATTGAATCAACCATAATTGGTTTTGAAAATGAAAACCCAATTTTATATCGATTAGGATCTCTTTCTGTTGAAGAAATTGAATCAATTATTGGACCAATAAAAATTATGAATGAAAATAATAGTTCTCCTATGGCGCCAGGTATGCTCTCAAGGCACTACGCACCAAAAACTAAAACAATTGTATCAGAAAATATAAAAGAAGAACTTAAAAAACATAAAAATTTAAAAATCGGACTATTATTATTCAAAGACGATATTGATTCATGTGAAAATATTGTAAAAGAGATACTTACCAATAAAAAAGACTTAAAAGAAGCAGCAACAAATTTATATGCAGCAATGCATCGATTGGATCGAAAAAATTTAGATCTTATTATAGCTGAAAAATTTCCAAACAATTCCTTAGGTAAATCAATAAACGACCGATTAAATCGTGCAACTAAATAAATAAATACAATGAACTTAAACTTACTATTTGATAATTTAACCAATCCCGCTTTACTGTTTTTTTTATTAGGTATAATAGCTGTTAAACTAAAAAGCGATTTAGAAATTCCACCAAATTCGTCAAAATTCATATCACTTTATTTACTCTTTTCAATTGGATTTAAAGGCGGGCAAGAATTAGCACATAGTCATTTTACAATAGAAATTGTTTGGTCATTACTTTTCGGTATATTAATTGCTTTAATTATTCCTATTTATAGTTATTTCCTATTGAGAAGAAAGTTCAATGTATTTGACTCAGGAGCAATAGCAGCCGCTTATGGATCTGTAAGTGCCGTAACATTTGTAACTGCAGCCTCTTTTTTAGAAATTCAACACATGACATTTAGTGGACATATGGTAGCTGTAATGGCTTTGATGGAAGCCCCAGCAATTATTGTTGGAGTCATCTTAATTCGACTATTTGACGACAAAAAAGAAGTAAACACATCGATTTTATCAATCGTAAAACATTCCTTTACAAATGGAAGTGTCCTTTTAATTTTGGGAAGTTTAATTATAGGATTACTCGCAAGCGATGAACAAGCGTTAGGTATAAAACCATTTACTAATGATCTTTTTAAAGGATTCTTAGCAATTTTCCTTTTAGATATGGGAATTGTCAGTGGTAAAAAATTAAATGACTTTCTTAAAAGTGGTTGGTTTGCAATTGTATTTGCTATAGTTATACCTTTATTTAACGGATGCCTTGTTGCACTTTTTAGTCAACTAGTAACTCATGATATTGGGAATCGATTTATGTTATCTATATTAGCAGCAAGCGCCTCTTATATTGCGGTTCCTGCTGCTATGAAAATTGCAGTTCCTAAAGCAAATCCCGGTTTGTTTTTACCCATGGCTTTAGCCATAACTTTCCCTTTAAATATTACTTTAGGAATGCCTATTTATTTAACTTTAATTGAATGCTTTTAGACTGAAAATTTTAATCGATATACTTCATCTAATTCTGAATTTGAACTCATATTTACACCTAAATCTGTAACATATCCCGAATTCAATCCGTAAGTCCATCCATGAAGTGATAACTCTTGACCATTTCTCCAAGCATTTTGAACAATTGAAGTCTTTGCTAAATCAAATACTTGTTCTTGTGCATTTACTTCAACAAACTTATTAAAACGTTCTTCTTCATTTTCAATTGTATTTAGATAATGTTCATGCAATCTATAGACATCTTTAATATGTCTTATCCAGTTATCAATCAATCCAATAGATTGGTTACCCATGGCCGCCTTTACACCGCCACATCCATAATGACCACAAACAATAACGTGTTTTACTTTTAATACATTCACAGCATAATCTAAAACGCTCAACATATTCATATCACTATGAATTACCATATTTGCAATATTTCTATGAACAAAAACTTCCCCTGGTTTTGCTCCAATAATCTCATTTGCAGGCACACGACTATCTGAACATCCTATCCAAAGTAATGGCGGCTGTTGTCCTTTTGCTAAATCTTTAAAATAATCTTTATCAAGGGCTAGTTGACTTTCTACCCACTTTTTATTATTATCTAATATTTTCTTATAAAATTCTGTATTCATAGTTTTATTTTATTAATTATTTTTTTTTCGTACAATTTCAACTTTACGCTTCAAAACATTATATCGATGTTCAAAAGTAATCGTATTTTTAAAGTATTCATTATTTTCAAGATTATATTCTTTTTTAAATCCTTCTAATTTAACGTCAATTGATAGTTCTTTAGAAGTTATCGTTGCAAATTCAGTTATCATTGCCAAAATATCATGAGAAATGTAAACGGTATTTGATGCATTAATAATTACGTATGATTGCTCAGGAATGTTCTGTAAGGTTTCTTTAATTGCTGCTTTGTTTAAAAATGAAACTTCTTGTGCTAAATCAATATGAATAATATCGCCATCTTTATATTCTTCTTTTCTAAAAATATAAGCTCGCTTCATATTCCCTTTCAAAACAAAAATGACACTAATTATCATCCCTAAAGCAACTCCTTTTAATAAGTCAGTCACAACTACAGCTGCAAAAGTTGCAATAAAAGGAACAAACTGGTACTTGCCTTTTTCCCAGAAATGCTTAATAATTTTTGGATTTGCTAATTTATAACCCACTAAGAGTAAAACCGCAGCGAGAGTAGAAAGCGGAATTTTATTAAGTATAAAAGGAATAGATAAAACACTTACTAATAAAAATAATCCATGAATTATTGTTGACATTTTAGACTTTGCTCCTGCTACATTATTTGCCGAAGTTCTTACAACCACTGAAGTCATTGGCAATCCACCTAAAAGACCACTAAGGATATTTCCAATTCCCTGTGCCTTTAATTCAACATTTGTATTGGTATATCTTTTTAGTTGATCCATTCTATCTGCTGCTTCAATACATAATAGCGTCTCTATAGAAGCCACTACAGCAATTGTAACAGCTACTATCCAAACTTTAGAATTGGACAATGCTGTAAAATCGGGAGTGATTATTATTTTCTTTAGTTCTGAAAAATTGGTAGGTACTGGTAAATTAACCAAATGCTGTTTCGAAATTGCCAAACTGCTCCCTGACTGTATGAATAATTCATTCAAAAAAACACTTACAATTACGGCCACTAAAGCAGCTGGTATTAATTTTATATTCTTCAGAAATTCAATTTTATTCCATAAAATCAAAATCAATAACGATATTAGAGCAACAATAAAAGCACCTAATTGTATGTGATCTAAAACATGTAAAAGCTCTGAAAATGTATTTTGTCCATCTGATTGAAAAAAAGATTCATCTCCTTCAAAATCTGGATCATAACCAAAGGCATGTGGAATTTGCTTCAAAATAATGATTACTCCAATTCCGGCAAGCATACCTTCAATAACATTGGTTGGAAAATAATTTGATATAGTACCTGCCTTGATAAATCCAAAAACTAATTGGATGACACCTGCTAATAAAACGGCTAACAAAAACGCATTAAACGAACCCAAATCTGTTATTGCGGTTAACACAATTGCAGTTAAGCCAGCAGCTGGACCAGATACACTCAAATGAGAATTACTTAAATAACCAACAACTATTCCTCCTATGATTCCTGAAATTATCCCAGAAAATAATGGTGCTCCTGAAGCTAAGGCTATACCTAAACACAATGGCAATGCCACTAAAAAAACCACTAAACCTGAAGCAAAATCAGATTTAAGGTTTGCAAAAAGATTGATTTTTTTTGTCATTCCAAAAATAAATTTAATACAAAAGTTTGATACTATTTTAACTGAAAAAATGTATTATATAATTTCTGGTGGTGGTGAAAAAATTTGATGTGCTAAATTGGTAAAACTGATATTAGCCTCTATTAAATCGTTTGATTTGTTAGTCGAAATAAAAAAGAAATTAGTTAATTCTAAATCTGAAGATGCTACTGATTTAATTTCGTCAAAGCAAACATTATTTTCTTCCTCTTCTTCACATAAATCATAAAAGTATGAGGTATCTACTTCATTATCAATCATACTTATAATAGTAGGGGTTGACAAAAAAGTAATGAAAAATAGTAATATAGATATACATAAAAATTTCATATCACAAATATAATTAATATTAATGAATTTGAATAATTTTCCATTTCATATTAAATCATAAATTAGTTATTAATGTAAATCTCCATAATTTAAAATATATAAATTAAACCGAAAGTATATAAATTTAATTGATAGTTTTTATATTTGCATCAAAATTATCAATACTATGACTATTACTCAACTTCATTATGTTTTAGCCGTTGCCGAATACAAAAACTTTACACTTGCCGCCGAAAAGTGTTTTGTAACACAACCTACCTTAAGTATGCAAATTCAAAAACTTGAAGATGAATTAGACATACTAATTTTTGACCGAAGTAAGAAACCTATTTTATTAACCGAAGTAGGTGAAAAAATTGTAAATCAGGCAAAAAATATCGTTAATGAAGCGGGTAGAATTAAAGATATTGTAGACCAACAAAAAGGCTACATTGGCGGCGAATTCAAAATAGGGATAATTCCTACTATAATGCCGACATTACTCCCTATGTTTTTGAATAATTTCATCAAGAAATATCCAAAAGTAAATCTAATTATCGAAGAGCAAACCACAGAAGAAATCATCAAAAAATTAAAAAATGGTCATTTGGATTGTGCTATTGCTGCAACTCCTTTAGAAGAAGAAAATATAAAAGAAATTGTACTTTATTTTGAACCTTTTGTAGCCTATATGCCAGAAAATCATGATAGTTTTGATAAAAAAGAAATTACGATAGACGATTTAGATCTTGACACTATTCTTTTATTACAAGACGGACATTGTTTTAGAAATGGAATTTTAAATTTATGCAAAAACAATAAATATATTGCAGACAATCATTTTCAACTGGAAAGTGGTAGTTTTGAAACATTAATAAAATTAGCAGACGAAGGACTAGGAACAACTTTACTACCTTATCTACATACTTTAGATTTAAATGATAAAAACAAAACTAAATTAAGAGCCTTTAAAGATCCAAAACCTGCAAGAGAAGTCAGCTTAATTTATCCAAAAAACGAATTAAAAATGCATATTATTAACGCTTTACGCGATGTCATTTCTGGTGTAGTTAGAGGAGCAATAGCTTTTAGTGATGTCGAGATTATAAGTCCAAAACCTAATAAATAAAAAGTCCCGAATTATCGGGACTATAATTAGTTAATATAAATTAAACATTGTCTTAATTCGGGTTTCTCTTTAGTGAATTGCAAAAGCCATTCACGCAATTGTTCTAATTCGTAAGGAAGTAAATTTTTCAAAGCTTTTTCTAATTCCTTGCAAAATAATTTTGGATCAAAACTAACTCGTTCCAAAATAGATTTGGTGTAGGTAAACATTGTTCTAGGCATTGTAATACAATTTTAAATAATTAATATTAGGAATACGAACTTATTGTAAAATTACTCAAAAAAAAGATGGATTAAAAAAAGTTATGTTAAAAAAAATGCTAAATTTTTGCTAAATTTTTATTTAACAAGATTATTTATACATTTTTAGTTGCTCTAAGCATTTCTCGTTTTCCAGGAGCACCTGGCAACTTTTCAATTGTAAAACCAGCAGCAATCATGGCGTTTTTTATACTTGTCCTACAAGCATAGGTAACTAAAACACCATTAGGAAGTAATGCATCAAACATTTTTTTGAAAATAAGTTCACTCCATAATTCGGGCTGCAAAGGAAAACCAAATGCATCAAAATAAATCAAATTGTACTGATTTTTATCTTCTATATCTTGAAATAATTGTTGCCGTTTTGTCAACTTGAAATGAGATGTAATTGTTATCTCTTGTTCCCAATCGCAACTGTGCATTATTGAAAAAATTGAAGTGTATTCTTGTGCTTGTAACTCGTTTACATAATTCATTTGAACCGCTTCATCAGCTGAAATTGGGTAGGCTTCAACTCCAACATAATTTACTTTTTCTTTGTTTAAAGTTTCCAAAAAAGTGATGAATGCATTTAAACCCGTTCCAAATCCTATCTCTAAAATAGAAATTTCAGCGTGATTTTTATACAAATCCAAACCGTTTGCAATAAACACGTGTTTTGCCTCTTGAATAGCTCCGTGGCTGGAATGGTAATTTTCATTCCAATCGGATATTCTAATGGTTGTGGAACCATCGGCAGTAATTATAATTTCTCTTTTCATTTAAAGTGCATAAAAAAGGTTTAAGAAAAATCTCAAACCTTAATCATATATAATATTATTTGATGTATAATTTTTTAATCTTCGGAATGGGTCCGCCACATTTTACTTCATGGCATTTTATACATGCATCTATTCCGTTATTGAAATGTTCTTTGGCATTTTTAGGATCTTCATAAATTAATTCTTGTGCTTTTATGAATTTTGCCGCTTGTTCGTTAAAAAAGGCATCTTTATCGGTTTCATCAGTCATTACAGCTTGATGAATTTTTATAAAATGCTGTGGAAATTTACCAATAGTATCACCTTTAATAATACGCTCTTTCAAACGCTGATTATCAACATACATTTGTTCCATAAGAGCAGCCATTTCTGACATTTCATACATTTCAAATCCATCTTTATTATTTGAGATAGAATCTTTTTTTGAAACTTCAATACCCAAAACTTCTATCGAATCACCATTTTTTAATTTTTCACAAGAAAAAATAAAAAAAGACAATACAAAAATTAAAAATAAATTTTTCATTACTTAGCAATTAAAACACCATCTGCCATAAAGGAATAGGTTACTTTTGGCTCAGTAATACTATCTATAGCGGCTTGAGATTTTCCTGCATCTTTGGCATAATGTTTCAAAACATCAACACTTTCAATACTTACAAACGCTTTTCCATTCACGATAACCTCTTTTTCTTGTGCATTCTTAGGTACGAAGAATCCATAATCTTTGAATTTTACAAAAACTTCTTTGTCATCAGCTAAAGCTAATGTCATCCAACAGCCTTTTTTTTGACATACTTCATTAATTGATGATTTAAACTTAACCGAAAGTGTATCGCCTTCTTTCAGTGAAGCAAATTTTTCCATCATTTCGTTGTTAGTGATTGCGTTTTCTGAAGAAATTGAATCTCCAAATTTTGCATATGAAACAGTGCTTTCCTCTTTAGAAACTTCTTTTTTTGATTCACAACTCATGAAAAAAGTTGTGATCAATAATACTAGGGTTATCTTTTTTATCATTTTTGAATATATTTATACCTACAAAAATACCATTTAATTTTAATATCAATGCAAAATCATAGAGAATTACATTAAAATTAGTTTGAATAGCATTAACAACTATACATTATGTCTTTATATTTTAGTTTGTTAATAATTATACAACCAAAGCAATATTAACGCTTCATTTTTTAGTAAGTTTGCAAAATATTTATCAAAAATCAGTTTTTTCTGATTATTAAAACTACTTTTTTTAAAAATGGAAGTAACAACTTTAAATGATATTGAAATAATTTCAGCTTCAAATTCAAAAATTAACAGTGTTGATTTTGAAAACCTAACTTTTGGTAACGTCTTTACAGACCACATGTTAATTTGTGATTTTAAAGAAGGTAGTTGGCAAAAACCTACAATTCAACCTTATGCTCCTTTTACTATAGATCCATCTGCAAAAGTTTTTCATTATGGACAAGCTATATTTGAAGGAATGAAAGCGTATAAAGATTCGGATGATGCTGTTTGGTTATTTCGACCAGAGGAAAATTTTGAACGTTTTAACAAAAGTGCAGTTAGAATGGCTATGCCCGAAGTTCCTGAGGCTATTTTCATGGGTGGATTAAAAAAATTGTTGCAAATTGAAAAGGAATGGGTAAAAAAAGGAAAAGGTAACACTTTATACATTAGACCTTTTATGATTGCTACCGGTCACGGTGTGATTGCTGCTCCTTCTCAAGAATATCGTTTCATGATTATATTATCTCCTGCGCGATCTTACTATTCTGGCGAGGTAAAAGTAATTATTGCCGAACATTTTAGTAGAGCTGCTAATGGAGGAATTGGTGCTGCAAAGGCTGCTGGGAATTATTCAGCACAATTTTATCCAACAAAATTAGCAAACGAAAAAGGGTTTCAACAAATCATTTGGACCGACGATGCTACTCATACCAAGCTGGAAGAAGCTGGTACAATGAACGTATTTTTTAGAATTAACGATATCTTGTATACTGCGCCAACAAGCGAACGTATTTTAGATGGTGTAACACGTAAAAGCGTAATTGATTTAGCAAAAAGAGAAAAGATTAACGTTGAAGTTCGTTCGGTACTCGTTGAAGAATTAATTACAGCTGCAAAAAATGGTACTTTAAAAGAAATTTTTGGAGCTGGTACTGCAGCAGTTATCAATCCTATCGTAGGGTTTTCATATAAAGATGAATATTTTGAATTGCCAAAAATGGAACACTCCATGGCGTTAGATATTAAAGAAAAACTAACTAATATTCAATATAAATTAGCCGAAGACACTTTTGGTTGGACCGTTAAGATATAGTTCGCGGTCTCAGTCTCAGTTATCAGTAAAAGTATCCGTGATAACTGTGACTGGAAACTGCGACTATTTCAATATCTCTTCAAAATTAGGTTTAAAGTAATTAGGCCCTTTCATTACTTTTCCATCTTCTCGATAGATAGGTTTTCCATCTTCGCCCAATTTACTCATATTTGAACGTTGAATTTCATCAAAAACGGCTTCTATTTTATGTTGTAGACCATGCTCTAAAATAGTTCCGCAAAGAATGTATAGCATATCGCCTAGCGCATCGGCTATTTCAATAATATCATTATTTTGAACCGCTTCTAAATATTCTTCATTTTCTTCTTTCATCAAATTGAAACGAAGCTCATTTTTAAGTGTACCTAAATCGGCTTTCATTTCAGAACTAACGCCTAGTCCATAGGTTTCATGGAATAATTTTACTGCATTTAATTGTTTTTGCATACTATAGAATTTATTTTACGAAAAATAGAAATTTAGAATGTAATTAATCCTTATTTTTGTGAAAAATTTTCAATATGTTTTCAACAGGTCAAATTTATTTTGCAGTTTTTTTTATCATAGCATTTGTCATCACGATGATTGTGGTGTATAGAAAAGACTTAAAGGTCTTACAACCATTTTACAAAGGCACCTATTGGATTTTCATTGGTTTTTTAATTTTCATAGGACTGCTCTTTTTAATCAAAGTCTTAATGAAAGAATAATTTTACTTACATTTGAAAAACAAATCCCTAAAAAATGAGAATTCTTAAATATTTATTTCTATTATTTCTATTATTATCCATCGCTTTTGTGGTTTTTGTAGCTACACAACCTGGTGATTATAAAATAATGCGTTCTAAAGAAATAAGTATTTCAAAAGATGTTTTATTCAATTTTATTTCAGATACAACTTCTTTAAACGATTGGAATCCATGGGAAAGAGATGAAATTTCATTGGTAAATAAAAACATATCTTCATCTGATTCTATTGCACATACAATTATTTTAAACGAAGAGAAAAGCAGTTCTTTATTTCATTTTAAAAAAACTAAAAAAGGGACCATCGTTACTTGGGAAGTAAACGGAAAACTTAATTTAAAATTAAAAATTTTAAGCGTATTAAAAGGCGGCGCTACTAATGTAGTTGGCAGTGAACTTGAAAAAGGGTTAGATAATATTGATCATTATTTAGTTAACGAAATTGCAAACTATACCATAAAAATTAATGGATTAGTTACAAAAC
>JACCDH011687137.1_pt1 | contig 18375 bp, 10 predicted proteins | sample 7442481 | NCBI WGS metagenome assembly JACCDH01 (sample SAMN15323433, study PRJNA562643) | freshwater metagenome | isolation source: river surface water | place: USA:Blue River Watershed | collected 2017-08-15 | reverse complement strand
TTGGTCTGAGCGCCACATGAACTACAAAACATGAAAATCCCCTTTGAACGTTTTGATTGCGAATACTTAAAAGCCAACTTAGTGGGTTGCAATCGGACTCAGGCTCGAACTGAGTAACTACTTTGTAACTTTGGTTTGCCAGCGCTTGGACTTGCGCGTGAATGTGACTACATGTGCCTTCAAATGTGCACATTGTGGCACCTTCTGAACGAGCCAAAATAGGAGCCAAATAGCCTGACGACATGAATATTCTTGGGGTTAAGAATGCGTCTCGTCGCGCAGCATTGGGCTTTTTGGCTCTAGTTTCGGTGTCACTGATGTTGCTGTCAGGGCAAGCTAATGCGGCAAATAGCATGACTTCGACGCTCTCAAACACAACCGTGAGCGCTGGTGCGAAGGTGGTTCTTACCACCGAGTTGCCTGCGTCGAACGCTACTAGTCTGCTTGACCAAGAGATCATTCAAGACATTGATCCTGCGAAGGTTAGGCTCACGTCAGCCGCTGATGTGGTTGCGCCTCTGGGTTGGACCGTGGCCTACTCGACCGATGGCACGACATTCACATCAACCCCAAGCAGTTGGGCTGCGGTCGTGAAGGTAAAAGCAACCGGCCCTGTCGACTCGGCAGGTGCGACGGCAAATGGTAGACAGTTAGTAAATGCAACGGTTAGCGCCCCAGGCGTGGTGGCGACTGCCAACGGTGCTATTCGAAGCGGAGGTGACGGTTTCGACGTCGAATTCGATAGTCGTGGCTACATCTATAACACCTACCACCACAACGCGGTGAACGGCGGACTAGACTGCCGCAAACAGAGCGACGGGTCTTTCTGCAGCGCAAACTGGCCTTTCAGGCTCGCAAACTACGGCTTCAACTCCAACTTCTCATCGACGCAGTTTTATGACGAAGTCAATCAGCACATCTGGATTCCTACTGCAGACCGTTTGACCGGCACCGGTTTTGTCTGCGTAGATGTTTCAGTAATCGAAACTCCAGGTTTTTGCGGGGGCTCTAAAGAGGCTGCTTGGCACATGGTCAAAGCCCGTGTCAACGCAAACGAAACAAGCGTTTACGAAATCATTGCGGCGAATGGAAAGGTCTATTCTTGGGACATCCTCAGCCCAGCTCTGCTCTGTTACGACTATCTCGCCAATGACGGCCTAGGGGCTAGCTGCACCGGCGTTCCAACCTTTCCTAAGCTAACGGTAGGCGCGGTAAACGCCGCAAACTTCATTCCAGCAAGCCACACTAACTTCAAACTTGCATTTGGCAATCTATACGGTCAAGTAAACGGAGTAATGGTTTGCTTCAACCCTGTGAACTACTCAAAGTGTGCCGGCTGGGCCGACTATGACTTCAACATACCTTCAACAAGCGGCGTGCTGTCGATGTACCTACAGCCAAACAGCGCCGGCGCTATAGCCGGTGTTTGCGTCACGAATGATGCGAAGTGTTTTGCTTCAGATGGCACCCGTTTCGCAGCAAACACGACCATCCATGCCGCTCTAACCAACGGAAACATAGCCAAGTGGCGGGGTGCAACCGAAGTTGTCGGAAGCAAGCTGCTTTTTGTGAGCATTTGGGACAAGCCTTCCTACCTCTTCTGTTATGACTTCGCGCTGAATGGCCCGTGTGCAAACTGGGCAACCTCTTCAGCCTTCGGTGTTTCTGGTGTTGGTCAACTTCTGATGCAGCCAGCGGGCGACATCTCATGGCGGGTCTACACCGTGAAGATCGATCCACGCACCAACGATTGTCTGTGGACCAACGGAGACGCCCCAAGAATCGGGCAAGTAACGCTTTCGACAGCTACGTTCGGGTGCAACATCCAAGTGGCGAACCCGACCTATGCGCAAAGTTCGTTTCAAACACGACTCGGATGTTCGGCTGATGCCACGCTCGCTTACAAGCGTTTCACGATAGGTGGCCTAACCAAGGGCGTTGACTACTCGAGCGCTACCCTAACCATCACAAAGGCTTCGGGTGAAGCACTTGTCTCTGGGGGTACCAAATGGGAGAACGTGGCCTTTGATAATGCCGGCTCCGTGAATTTGGAGTCTATTTTGATGGCTGACCTAGGCGCCGGTGCATCGTTCAAAGTGAACTACGCCAACCGCACCTCCACCACCGCGACAACGGCGAGGATGACATTAGAAACCGACGCAGCCCAACTATGTACTTCTGTGACGGCAAACACGATCTGCCCAACCACTACAAAGGTAGGCACCCCTGATGCTCAGTCGACACTGTTCACCGCAACCGGAGCGCAGATTGTTGCAGGTGTTCGCACCAACTACAGTTCGGCTTCTGAGACTCTATCCATTTCCGCTCCAAGTGCCGCTTCTTGCGGTTTCGCAGTGAATGGTCAGGTGGCTCAAGGCGAGACTGCAACGTCATATCCGACGACCGTCAAACCTGTTTCGGGCGTTACGGCTACGCTGACTGACTCAGCTGGAAATGTGCTGAAGGATGCTCAGGGACAAGACATCACCGCCGTGACCGATGCCAATGGAAGTTACACCTTCGGCTACCTAAAGGCTGGCACTTATAAAGTTCGATTTGCAGACTTCCCTCTCGTGAACGGCACCGGAACTGGTGACGTGGCCATGGTCTACATTTCACCGTTCAAGTACCAGGGCGGTAGCTTTGTAATGAGTGCTCAAAACCCGATGAACTTCACAACTATTCAGTCGCCATTGACTTCCCTGGCTGTGACGGGAACAGCTGGTGGCGGCGAAATGGTCGTCAAGGCGACCTACACGATGCGTGCGGTTGCTACCCCAGACACGGTATCGATCAAGGCTGGATCGGCGTCGACCATCGACGTTCTTGCCAATGACTCCCCGACCACGGGAGACTCTTTCACCACATCCTCACTAAAGCTCTGTGCTGCAGGTACCACAACCGGCTGCACCTTAACTTCGCTCACGGTTGCAAACCAAGGCACCTATGCAGTTTCGACCGGAAAAATTACCTTTACTCCGGTAGTCGGCTTCACGGGTGCAGCTACTCCGGTGACCTATCAAGTGGCTGACAGCTACTCAAATACGCCCCAGACTGTCACAGCGTTGCTCTCTGTAACCGCAGTTCCAGCGCCAACCACCGCCGCAGACACAACTTCTGGCAACACCCTTGCGCCTATCACAGTGGATGTCACGGCAAACGACTCACCGGCCACAGGCACCACGCTCGACAAGGCCTCGGTGAAACTGTGTGCAGTTGGAACATCGACTGGCTGTAATCAGACTTCGGTTTATGTCACGGGTAAAGGCACCTATGCGGTCGACAACACCGGTGTGATTACATTCACTCCGGATGCTGGCTACGTTGGTGCGGTAGCACCACTGACCTATTCGATTAACGATGCAGTTGGCAACACCTCTACTAACACCGTTGGCGTCACCGTTAACCCGACGCCGCCACAAATAAAGACAGCACCGTTTGGCCCGGCTGCGCTAGGCGTAGCAGCCGAGCCGTTCACTCAGGCAAGTGATGCCGGTTCAGCGAGCATCCCCGGCCTAAATGCCTGGAGCATCACCGCCGGATCTGTTCCACCGGGCATGAACTTTGACGTGAATACCGGCGCAATCACGGGCACCCCGACGACACCTGGAAACTACACCTTCACCGTTCAGTTGACCGACACAAACGGGCTCACAGCAACCAAGGTTGAAACCATTGTGGTTGCCGTTCCTCCGACGATCACCACAACTCCCCTGACTTACAAGCTTTACGTCGGAGACGCTTCAAACATCAGTAGCGCTGCCGACAAGGGAACAGCCGACCTGAAGCCGGCCTCAGCATGGAGCGCGACTGGACTACCTGCTGGATTGGCGATCAACCCGAACACCGGTGCATTCACCGGGACTCCAACGGCAACTGGCACTTTCACGGTGACTCAAAAGGTTACCGACTTAAACGGTCTTTCTGACACTCAAGATTTGACCATCAACGTAGTTGCGAAGCCGACTATTGACACGGTCTTGCCACTTGCGTCAATAGTGGCTGGTGCAACAATCACACCGATTGAGCAGTCAAAGACTCCTGGAACCGCTTTGATTCCAACGACCGGAGCTTGGAGCATCGAATCTGGAGCGCTTCCATTTGGTTTGACGCTCAATTCTGATACCGGAGCTATTTCGGGAACCACTGCGCTCACTGGCACATTCACGTTTACTCTCAAGTTGACTGACGCCGCCGGTGAAGTTGCAACCAAAGTCGAAACCATCACGGTGCACTCTGGACCAACAATCACCACCACACCGCTCACTCGCAAGGTTTACACAGGCGCTGCGACTACCTTGGCAAACACTGTCACTATCGGTACCGGTGCGATTTTGTCGACCGGGGGCTGGAGCGCGACAGGTCTTCCGAACGGCTTGGCTTTGAACGCAAATACAGGCGTTATCTCAGGAACACCGACTGTTGCCGGCAGCTACAACGTAGTTGAGCGGGTGATTGACGTGAACGGCTTGTTCGATGACGAGACAATCGTGATCAAGGTGGTCACCAAACCAACAATCACCACTGTGACTCCGCTTTCATCTAGGGTTGTTGGCGTCACAATCACACCGATTGCCCAGACCAAAGTCAACGGCAGCGCCAATGTTGCAGCAACGGGAGCTTGGTCACTAAGTGCAGGTTCACTCCCTGCCGGCCTGGCACTGAACCCAAACACCGGTGAAATAACCGGAAAACCAACAGCGACCGGCACGTTCAAGTTCACAGTCAAGTTGGTCGATGTTGACGGCGAGATTGCGACTAAAGAAGAGACCCTCGTCGTGAATTCAGGCCCGACTATTACAACAGCTCCACTAAATAGAACCCTAAATAGTGGCGTGGCTGCGACAATCGCGAACACAGTAGTCATTGGTACTGGCGCGGTTGCGAACAATGGATGGGCGGCCACGGGACTACCAGCTGGCTTGTCAATCAACTCAAGCACGGGAGTTATCACGGGCACACCAACCACGAACGGCAAATTTACGGTGTCACTAAAGGTGACCGATGTGAATGGGCTCTTCGATGAAGAAACTCTAACGATCACTATCGAAGCTCCACCGGTGGTCACCACGACCCCAGTCTCATACAAGTTCGGTGTAAACAACCCACTTAATCTGATCTTGGATGACTTCTTTGCCACCGGAACCAAGTTCGCGGCTTCGCGAGAAATCGTGAACACCGCAACCAAGGGCACTGCCAACATCGGCACCACCGGTGCGTGGAGCGCAATCGGTCTGCCACCTGGTCTAACAATCGACCCAGATACAGGAAAGATTGGCGGCTCCGCGACCACTGTCGGCGTTTACACCCCAACCATCACCGTTACCGACTTGGCTGGGCTCAGAGGCTCCAAGGTGCTCACAATCGAGATTGTGCAGGGCCCTAAAAACACAACGCCTAAGGTTTACAACTACGAAGTAGACATTCCGAAAAAGCTTGGTACCACACCTGTAAAGATCACTCAAACCTGGACTCTAGGCTCTGCCCCATTGAACTCAAATGGTCGACCAGTGCCTCACCTAGTTCAGGGCGCGAAACCCGCCGTCGTGACATCCGTGAGTATCGTCAACGGTGAAATTCAGGTTCTTCCATCACTGGCCATGTCAATAGGTAAAGGCGTTGGAGCCTACGAATTAAAAACTGTAATCGTAGACGCGAACGGCGCATTCGATATAGCAACGTTCACCATCAACATCACTAACGGCGCAACCAACCTGACGACATTGATACTTCCGGAGACGATTGTCGATGGAATGTTGATGACGAATGACCTATTCCCATTGTCAGGAACCAGCAGCAAGAAATTGACCCTCAGCTACACGACTAGCACACCTAAGGTCTGTGTAATAGACACCGCTACGAAAAAACTCAAATTGCTCAATGAGGGTACCTGTACCGTGACCGCATCGAGTGGTACAGGGGCTTTGCTTTCGAAAGACACCAAGAGCTTCAAGGTCACCAAGCTTCCTCAGACCACGACCATCATCGAGCCTGGCTCGGTGATTCCTGGCGGAATTGAAAAGGCCCCTCTAGCAACAGATGATCCTCTGGGATTCCAGCTTTACGCGTCAGTGACTTCTGGTCTGCCGCCGGTTTACGTTTCGCTAGATCCAAATGTGTGTTCAGTGGATGCTGGCGGTGTGGTTATCTGGGACGCCGACTTGACCGCTGTACCCAAGGTCGCGTCTGACTTCAAGTGTCGCATCCAAGTGTCACACCCTGGCAATGTGGGCTATAAGGCGGCAGCACCGAAGATAATCACGCTCACCGCCACACACGTCGAGCCACCAGCACCTGAGGGTGGAGTGACCAAGGAGCCAGAGCAACTTGCTGCTTTGCCTGCAAGCGGCGGAACCACAGCTGAAAAGGGTGGAAACAAGTTCGTAGTAAAGGTCGACAAGGGAAAGAAGACCGTGACTGTTCAACCGATCTCTAAGGGTCGTTGGATTGGCCCAATTTACGCCGACATAACAATCACTTACACTCCGAAGGGTTCGGCAACAGCCAAAACTCAAGTGTGTAAGCGAAACTACTTCGGTATCGCAGTTGTCGACCCAAAGACCAAGAAAATGGTCACTCCGGCACTCGGAGGCGATCCACTAGTGATTCCGGAAAAGACAAAGTACTCAACGCAGGTGACCGCCCTAATCAAGAAGTACCAAGCTATGAAGGGCAAGTTCAGCACAACAAAGACCGTCAAGGGCAAAAAGGTTACCTACCCTGGCTACCTTGACTACAAGTACTTCAACGGGCAAGCCACCTGTGTGCTTGACACTAGCGCTTACGCAGCTTGGAAGTCTGGAGTGCCGATTACAGCCAAGGCTACGGTTACTCGTGACCGCCGCTGGCCAACGACCTACACGCGCTACAAGTCATACGACTGGAAGAAGAAGAGCAACAACGGCATCATCTATCCAACGGTTGTCGACTGGGTAATCAAGATCGGCTAAAGGCGTCTTCAAGTGGGTGCGGGCTGCAGCAATGTGGCCCGCATTCGCCGTTTAACGGCTGGTGCTAAAGACTTGCCGTAACCAGGCTAAAGATCCTGCGCTCCAGAGAGCCCAGGCGACAAGTAGTGGTTGAAAGAATAAGCGGATGAGCCTTGCCTCATCGGTATTCAAACCAAAAGCGTCAATGCCCTGAACATACTGATTGATGTTGCCGGCGAAGATGACAACGAAAAAGAGCGCAACCACCAAGCCAACCTTGGGCAGATGCTTGGATGCTGAAACCAGCACTAGACCGAGCAAAATCTCGACAACGCCAGAGGCTAAAACAACAAAATCAACGTCGAGCGGCAACCAAACCGGCACTTGGGCGCGAAAATCTGCACGCCCGAAGGTGAGGTGTGAAATACCGGCGAATATGAGGAACGCTGCGAGCAGCATCCGCGCTATTGTTTTGGCGATTCTCATTGGCAGGCTAGGCAGTCAGTGCAGGAATGATCGCGCCAGAGAAAACCTGCCAGGCGAGGATGCTCTTGGCCACGAGTGAAAGCGTGATGTAGGTGCGCTCCCCCTTGAGGTAGTTCGCCCACGAGCCGACCTTCTTGTACTGAAGTGCCTGGTTGATGGCGAAGGTGTTGAAGAAAATGAATAGCGACACAATGATTCCGATTACGAACCCAGGCACTTCGGCGGCGTTGGTCGAGCCCGGCTGGAACGCCTGAACGGCAATGAGAATCCAAGGCACGATTCCGGTCATAGAGCCGAAGATGAATGGAAGGCCCTTGCCGTTGGCCGGAGTTTCGTACTTCTCTTGAAGGGCGCCGAAGAAAATCATCGAAGCGTTGACCGCAAAGATTGCTACGAGAGCAGAGAAGTCTGAAATGCCGGTTAGCTGAGCGATTAGCCAAATCATGACTGACGAGCTGATCGAATACTCAACCCATCTGAAGTAGTTGTGGTTGCGCTCGAGTCCTGCTGCGTAGCGCTTGTAGAACAAAGGTGAGGCGATCAAGAAGTGAAAGAACGCTGATAGCGCGAGGAAGGCAACGACACCTAGGCCTAGGTTGACCTCCCAGAGAACTACCTTCTCGGTCGGAAAACCTGCACCCGGAGGGCCAGTCATGTAGTCGACGGTGGCATCGAAGGTGACTTGGTTCTCGATTCGCGACAAAAAGTAACCAAAGGCAACGGCCTGAAGCAGGTGCATGACACCGGCCACGATGTTGTAGGTTCTCAACCTAGTGATTTGTTCAGCTGAAGTGCGTGCGGTTTTGGCCATTGTGAATCCCCTTTGTTGGTTGGGGTCAGTCTATGTTGGAAAGGGTCGAAAACAAGCTGGGCGGCAGTATGCTTTCAATAAAAAGGCAGTCGGCTTGGATATGGGGAAACTAATGTCAAATGCATTTAAAGGTTTTTTTGCGATAGTTCTTGCAAGCGCAAGCCTTTTCGTGAGCGCTCAATCTGCATCTGCTGGTACGGAAACCTGGTGCGAATCAAAGGCCTATGCCTGCACAAGTATGGGGTATTCGGGCGGAGATAGCGTTTATACCTATTCGGCTTGGGCTCAGCCGAACGCCTGGGGCTACCAGCACAATTGCACGATGTATATTGCATGGCTGCTCTGGCTTGACCGAGGTTACATAGAGGAATTCAATAACCTGGGAAATGCTGGCGAATGGGCAAGCATGGCGAGTAAACAGTCCAAACTTGGTGTTTCTGTTAGCAAGAAGCCTACGAAGTGGTCAGTAGCGCAATGGGTGTCAGGCAATCACGTCGCATTTGTCGAGGAGGTTTATTTCGACCCTTATGGGAATGCGGTTTCGATAGTCGTGACGGAGGACAGTTTGGCCAAGACCACCTCGAAGCGGCGCATCACGCCAGGTGACAGGTTCTGGCCGGACAATTTCATCAATTTTGGTATGACATTCAAACTATCCGGTGGTGGTGGCGGTGGAATGGTCGCCTACAGGCAGACCCTAGATGGCGTGTTTCTACCATGATCCGGAGGCTTGTCGCACTTGCATTCGTACTCTCAATGACACCCGGCTTGACCCCGGCATTTGGTGCTGACGCAAGTGCTGTCAAGGTAGTTGTCGATAGACAAGCATGGCTAAACGTACCGATTACAAAGACTTGGACAAGCACTCAGACCTCTCAAGCAAGAAAGGTTATAGGGCTGCGTGCAGAGGCCGTCAACAGCGCCCTCGCCATTCTCCGAAAGAAGGGCGCGACCACAGTAAGAGTACAGCCGAAGTTTCTTGACCTTCGCAGGGACTTACACACAGAACATCCTCAATACGCAAAGGTCGCGAAACAATTCAGCCTCGTTGGTTTTGCTGCCTCGGGGAAGCAAGTCGGAGTGTCTGAAGTTTTTCCAAAAAACGTAGATAATTTGGGCGATTATCTATTGAGAATTCCGTACAGCCAATGCACGCTGACAACGAGCAAAGCCTTGAACAAATGCAAAGTTTCACTGCCTTCACCTGAGAGCTACTTACAGGGGGTTTTAGTCTCTTACGTGTACAAGGCAGGGAGAGGCTCTTTCCCAGACGTCCAATCCCAACTCGAGTTGATCTCAACAAAAAGGTCAGCCTATACGGTCAAGAAAGGTCTTCTCCACTGTGATTGCTTCGAGGCCGAACTGCTTGAGCGCACACTACCACTGACCGGTAAAAAGCTTGGAGTCGATTACAAGATCGAGATCGGCGCCGACCGATTTTCTTTTTCGTTAGTTGAAAAAATAGACATCGACGCGTTGCGACGACATGTGGCTATAAAGAAAGACGATGGTGGCGAGTGGTTGATGACACCCTGGGGTTATTTTTGGAAGTAAGTTTTACAAAACTTTCTTGACGATGCTCGACTTTAAGTACATCGAGCCAAATCCATCCACCTTCGCATCGATGTCGTGCCCATCACGCGGAGAAATTAGACGGATGTTGCGAACCTTAGTGCCAACTTTGATTGCCGTTGAAGAGCCTTTGACCTTAAGGTCTTTGGTGATCGTGACGGTGTCGCCGTCTTGAAGCACGTTTCCGGCTGAGTCTCTAACTTCTACCGGCGCATCAGTTGCGACTTCATCATGGGCGGACTCTGCAGCCCACTCGTGAGCGCATTCAGGGCAAACCAGAAGCGAACCCATTTCGTAGGAATATTCAGAGGCGCACTGCGGGCACGGCGGCAATGATTCAGACAACGATCGCCTTTCTATTTTGAGCGCCCTCGGTAGGAATCGAACCTACGACCAAGAGATTAGAAGGCTCTTGCTCTATCCACTGAGCTACGAGGGCAAGGCTGGTAGGCCAGCCTCTAGTTTATTGGCTAGCCCGGCGACTAAGGGTTCAGTAAAGCCCAATGCTTTGCGAAAGCATCCATGAAAGCCAACGGCTGCTCTTCTTGAGGCAGATGGGCAGAGTCTGAGATAACTTCGAGCTGCGAACCCGCAATCTGCTGCTGCAACAGAGGCGCATCACTGGCTGGCACAACCGTGTCGTACTCCCCAGTGATCACAAGCGTTGGCATGGTTAGCGCGCTGAGATTATCTTTCAGATCGTTATCGCGCGGAGCGATGGTGAAGTTGTAGAACGCCTGCTCCCAACCCTTGATCTTGAGCGGCTTGTGATAGCCGTCGTAGACAGCCTGAGTTAGTTGCGCCTTGTTGTAATAGCTCTCCTCGAGCAAATCATCGCCGGATGTCGCGATGCCAGCCACCAGCATTGGTCCGAGCTTTTGCATCTGAGGTAACTGCAAGAACCAACCGAGGCCACCCGAGCCGCCACCAGTAGTGAGAATCGCTGCGTCGACAAGAACCAAGGATGTTTCTAAGCCTGAACGCTGACGTGCGTATTCAGCCGCCAACTGGCCTCCGGCTGAATGGCCAACTAACACGATTCGACGACCGTCACCGAACTGGGCAACTAGGTCATCAAGCAAGGCGAAGTTGCCTGCGAACCCGTAGGGATTTTCACCCGACCACTCGGTTGGGCGCTCGGTTAGCCCGAAGGCCGGACGGTCATAGGCAAGCACTTCACCAAACTCGCTCAGTGGCTGAATAACTTCACGCCAGCTGTATGTGCTGGCACCGAAACCGTGCATGAGAACAATCAAAGGAGCCTTGCAACCGCAATCGCCTGCATATGCGGCGCGCTCGACGCGAACCTGCAGGCCAGCAGCCTCGACAAACTCTGCGCTCGGCTCGGCTTCTGCAGGGGTCAACGTGCCGGACGACTCGAAGGGAATCAAGAACGGAACAATGAGAAAAGACAGCACGCCGGCTAGCAGTGCACGCCACATGAATTTTCTAAACGCATTCAGCTTCATGTTTGCAGTGTAAGCGCGAGCAGAGCATCCGTGCCCATGCCACCTGACAAGTCGCTCACATGAAACATACAGAAACAGGCACTAGGTTTGGAAGGTTGCGGAATAAAGGCGCTAAATCGGGGGCTTAAACACTGCGACTCATCTTGAAAGTAGATCATGCACAAACTTGCCAAACTAAGCCTCGCAAACCGCTCAGTGGTTGCCCTTGCAACCGCCATCATCGCGTTGTTCGGTTTGGTCTCACTCGGTTCACTCAAACAAGAGCTGATTCCGTCGTTCGAGACCCCACAGGCTGCCATCGTCACCACCTACGTCGGCGCTTCACCCGAAATCATCGACAAGCAGGTAAGCCAGCCGATCGAAGAGGCTGTTCGCAAGCTTGACGGCCTGGTTTCGTCAACTTCTACCTCTCAAAACAACATCTCAATCGTGCGCGTCGAATTTGACTACGGCACCAAGTCGGCCGCGGTTACCGAAGACCTAAACGCAGCACTGGCAACCCTAAAGGGCGTGCTTCCTGACGAAGCGGATGCTCAGATTCTGTCTGGCTCGTTTGACAGTGTGCCAATCATCGCCCTCGGAGTTGCGTCTGACGACAACGAAGCTCTCGGCAAGATTTTGGCCGATGTTGCGACCCCGATTCTCTCGGGCGTTCCCGGAGTGCGCGAGGTTGCCGTCAGCGGCATCACCGAAAAGCGCGTGAACCTAGAACTCAAGCAGAGCGTGCTCACCGCAAACGGTCTAACGCAGCAGAACATTGTCACCGCTTTGCAGTCGAATGGCTTTGTGATTCCGGCCGGAACACTCACCGACGGCAGCGGCAACATTTCTGTTGAAGTTGGCACCACTGTGGAATCGCTCAAGGCCTTCAAAGACTTGCCGCTAATCTCGAGCAGCACCGGCTCTCTGTCGGGTCTGTTTGGCGGAGGCACAACCGCTACCCCGAGCATCCCTGGCATGCCTTCGATTCCTAGCGTTCCAGCAGCTCCTAAGCCGACCCTTACCGTCTCAAATGTCGCAACCGTGACCTACGAGAACGCACCGGTCACCAGCATCGCTCGCGTGAATGGCAACGAGGTTCTGACCATCGCCATCACCAAGACTCAAGACGGAAACACCGTTGCTGTTTCACATGGCGTGCAAGACAAAATCGCTGAGCTAAAAGAGAAGTTGGGCGATGTAACTATCACCACTATCTTCGACCAGGCTCCTTTTGTCGAGCAATCTCTTGAGAATCTGTCAACTGAAGGTTTGCTGGGTCTAACCTTCGCAATCATCATCATTCTGGTCTTCTTGCTTTCGTTCAGATCGACCGCTGTGACCGCGATTTCGATTCCTACCTCGGTACTGATCACCTTCATTGGCCTTTACGCACTCGACTACTCGCTCAACCTCTTCACTCTGAGCGCATTGACTATCGCTATCGGTCGTGTCGTTGACGACTCGATTGTGGTTATTGAGAACATCAACCGACACCTCTCGTATGGTGAACCGAAGAAGAAGGCTGTTCTAAACGCGGTCAAAGAAGTATCGGGAGCTATCACCGCGGCAACCATCACCACTGTTGCGGTGTTCTTGCCAATCGCCTTGGTTGGCGGTCTAGTTGGAGAGCTCTTCAGACCGTTCTCGTTCACCTTCGCAATCGCGCTTCTAGCATCGCTACTCGTGTCGCTAACCATCGTGCCGGTTCTTGCTTACTGGTTCATGAAGGCTCCTAAGGCTCTTGCCAACGAGACCGACCCGGTCAAGGCAGCGAAGATCGCCGAGGAATTGCGCGAAGTTGAAGAAGCCAAGGAGCGTCGTTCATGGCTACAGCGCGGCTACCTGCCGATTCTAAAGTCGACTCAGAAGCACCCTGTGATCACCGTGGTGGCATCGTTCATGATTTTGGTGTTTACCTTTGGTCTGGTTCCACTACTCAAGACCGACTTCATCGGTGGATCTGGCTCAGCTGGCTTCGTAGTCAACCAGGAGCTCAAGCCAGGCGCGACCCTGAAGCAAGAGTCCGAGGCTGCTTCAAAGCTTGAAGACATTGTTCTCAAGATTGAAGGCGTTGATGTGGTTCAGACCACCATCGGTTCGAGTGGCGACGGTCGAGTTGCCTTCGGTGCTGCTGCCGGTGGAATCACTATGCAGATCATCGTTAAAGACGGCTTCGACGTGACCGAGGTTCAGAACGCGGTCACCAAGGCCTCGGCCGGTAAAGACGAGCTCGGAACCCTGAAGTTCGGCACCGGTGGTGGCGGATTCTCGGGCTCAAGCACAATCGACATCAAGCTCACCGCTAAAGATGACAAGGCTCTAGAAGTCGGCATCGCCGAAATTGAAAAGAGCATGAAGGGCATCGCCGGAGTTAGCGAAATCACCAACTCGCTTGCCTCGAAAGAACGAACCCTAAAGGTAAAGGTTGACCGAATGGCAGCCGCTCGCCTGGGTCTAACCGAGGTTGCCGTTGGTGGCCTTGTTTCGGCTCAGATGCGACCATCGAGCATCGGCAACCTAAACGTTGACGGTAACTCGACTCCGATTTACGTTGTCAAGACGAACATCCCCGACACTGTTTCAGAGGTTCGTGCGATTCGTATTCCAACCGCGACCGGCACTGTTTCGCTCGACTCGATTGCAGACATTTACCTCACCAAGGTTCCTGTTTCGATCACAAGTGAAAAGGGTGACCGCACCGCAAAGGTGTCGCTAACCCCAGACAGCGACAACCTGGGAGCACTGGCTACCGAGGTTGACAAGCGCCTAGGCGACGCCAAGTTGCCTCTTGGTGTCACGGCTTCGGTTGGTGGTGTCACAGCCTCACAAGCGGAATCGTTCGGTCAGCTTGGTCTGGCTCTTCTAGCCGCAATCGCCATCGTGTTCATCGTCATGGTGGCAACGTTCTCGAGCATCCGCCAGCCACTAGTGCTACTGATCTCGATTCCGTTCGCTGCTACCGGCGCACTTGGCTTCTTGCTGCTGACTGACACACCGCTTGGCGTCTCGGCACTGATCGGTATGTTGCTGCTGGTCGGAATCGTTGTTACCAACGCGATTGTGTTGATCGACTTGATCAACCAATACCGCAAGCAGGGTCGCCCAATTCAAGAAGCGATCATGGATGGCGCACGCCAGCGCCTGCGCCCGATTCTGATGACCGCGCTAGCGACCATCTTCGCGCTCACGCCGATGGCCCTCGGAATCACCGGTGGTGGCGGATTCATTTCGCAGCCGCTTGCAATCGTGGTTATCGGTGGTCTGTTCTCATCGACCGTGCTAACTCTCGTCATCGTTCCGGTGCTCTACTGGCTCACCGAGGGTGGCAAAGAGCGCAAGGTCATCAAGACCGAGAAGCGTGCGGCTCGCAAGGCCGCAAAGGCAAGCAAAGCATCCGAGCAGTTGGCAACGGCCTAAGGGTCTGAGCTAGCTCGCTGTTCGGGCTAAAATTGGGAGGTCTCCGATAAGTGTCGGAGGCCTCCCCTAGTTTTTGGTGTGTGATTGCTATTTCTGAAAACCTCGTCTGGATCGACTGCGAGATGACCGGCCTCGACGCCGATAAAGACTGCCTCGTCGAGATCGCCGTGGTCATTACCGACTCCGAGCTGAATGTAGTCGACGAGGGCATCGACCTCGTCATCAAGCCACGTGAAGACTCGCTGGCCAACATGGGCGACTTCGTGCGCAACATGCACACTGAGTCTGGGCTTATCAACGAGCTTGAGAACGGCCTAGAACTAGAAGACGCCGAGCGAATCGTGCTCGAATACATTCAGCGCTTTGTGCCTGAGGCGAAGAACACCCCACTGGCCGGAAACACAATCGGCACAGACCGGTTATTCATTGCCAAGTACATGCCAAAGGTAGATGCTCACCTGCACTACCGGTCAATCGACGTTTCTTCGATCAAAGAGTTGTGCCGTCGCTGGTATCCGCGCGTTTACTTCCAAATGCCAAAGAAAGACGGCGGTCACCGTGCCCTGGCCGACATTCTCGACTCGATTCGCGAACTGCGTTACTACCGAGAGACGATTTTTGTAGATCAGCCTGGGCCTTCATCGGCTGAAGCACAGCTAGCCGCCGAAAAAGTCTCGCAAGACAATACGAAGTAACTGATAGACTCTAGAGGTTGCTTCGGCATCATGGTGGGTATAGCTCAGCTGGTAGAGCGCCTGGTTGTGGTCCAGGAAGTCGCGGGTTCAAGTCCCGTTACTCACCCCAAGAATTGAAAAACCCCGCAGACCTTTTTTTGGCCGGCGGGGTTTTCACTTTGTTTGGCTTTTTTACTTCGCGTTAGCTCGCTCGATTAGAAGCTCCCGAACACGGGCGGCGTCTGCCTGCCCCTTCATGGCCTTCATAACAGCACCAATAACGGCACCGGCTGCTTGCATGCGACCTTCACGAATGGCGTCGATGACGTCAGGCTGGGTGGCAAGAGCTGCGTCGATGGCTGCCAGTAGCGCGCCATCGTCAGAGACGACCTCAAGACCCTTCGCGGCTACGATAGCTGCAGGTGAGCCCTCTCCGGCTAGAACCGCAGCCAAAACCTCGCGACCAATGCGGTCATTGATCTTGCCAGCTTCAACTAACCCGGCAAGTTCGGCAATGTCCGCAGGAGTCACGCTCAGGTCAGCGACATCCTTCTCTTCAGAGTTGGCAACTCGAGCGACCTCGCCTGTCCACCACTTACGTGCAGCCTGAGGTTTCGCGCCCGCAGCCACTGTTTCTTCGATCTGGTCGAGAAGGCCGCTGTTCACAACATCCCTGAATTCAAGGTCGCTGAAGCCCCACTCCCCTGCCAGACGCTTGCGGCGGTCGGCTGGGTTCTCAGGCAGCGAGGCGCGAATCGACTCGATGAGTTCGTGCGACGGCTGAACCGGAACCAGGTCTGGCTCAGGAAAGTAACGGTAGTCGTCGGCGTCAGACTTTGGGCGACCACTGCTGGTAACACCGCGGTCTTCGTGCCAGTGACGGGTCTCTTGAGTGATTGACCCACCGGCGGCAAGAATGTGTGCCTGGCGCTGAATTTCGTAGCGTACCGCGCGCTCAATCGAGCGAAGCGAGTTCACGTTCTTGGTTTCGGTGCGAGTGCCGAGTTTTTCGGCACCGTGGCGGCGAAGCGAAACGTTTGCGTCGCAGCGCACGTTACCGCGCTCCATGCGAGCGTCTGAAACGCCGAGCGCTTTCACAATTTCGCGGATGCTGCGCACATAAGCTGCGGCCAACTCGGGTGCTTCTGCGCCCGCGCCAAGCACTGGCTTGGTGACAATCTCGACCAGCGGAACACCCGCGCGGTTGTAGTCAACCAGTGAATACTCGGCACCGTGAATGCGACCGGTGTTTCCGCCAACGTGAGTTAGCTTTCCAGCGTCTTCTTCCATGTGGGCACGTTCGATGCCTACGGTGTAGACGTTTCCGCTTGGTACTTCGATGTCGATGGTTCCTTCGAACGCAATCGGCTCGTCGTACTGCGAGGTCTGAAAATTCTTCGCAAGGTCTGGATAGAAGTAGTTCTTGCGAGCGAAACGGCCGGTAGGCGCAATCGAGCATCCGAGTGAAAGACCGATGGCGATCGACGATTCGACCGCGCGACGGTTCACCGCTGGCAATGAGCCAGGGAGTCCGATGCAGATTGGGCAAACGTTGGTGTTTGGCTCGTCACCGAAGTCGTTGCGGCAACCGCAGAACATCTTGGTCTTGGTGTTCAACTCGACGTGAACTTCTAGACCGATGACAACTTCAAACTGTTCGAGCGCTTGCTCGTAGTTCATGAGTTCAGCTTTGGCCACGATTATGCACCAACTTTCAACTCTGGAGCGAAATCAATCATTCGCTTGCCCCAAACCTCTTCGTGCCAGGCTTCGAGTGCTGCGCCCACTCGGTAAAGGCGAGCATCTTCGCGGGCCGGTGCAAGAATCTGCAGACCGCTCGGTAGGCCATCTTCGTCGGCTAGACCGTTCGGAATCGACATGCCTGGAATGCCGGCGAGGTTTGCAGGGATGGTCGCAATGTCGTTCAGGTACATGGCTAGTGGGTCGTCGATCTTTTCGCCGAACTTGAACGCGGTGGTCGGTGCTGTCGGTGAAACCAACACATCGGCCTTGGCGAAGGCTGCAGCCAGGTCACGCTGGATGAGCGTGCGAACCTTCTGCGCACTGCCGTAGTAGGCGTCGTAGTAGCCACTCGAAAGGGCGTACGTGCCGAGAATGATGCGGCGCTTGACCTCTGGACCAAAGCCTGCCTCACGGGTGGCAGCCATCACGCGTTCGATGGTTGGGTTGCCCTCTGGGGTCACGCGCAAACCGAAGCGCACGCTGTCGAACTTAGCCAAGTTGCTCGAGGCTTCGGCCGGCAAAATCAGGTAGTAGGCGGCGATGGCGTACTCAAACGACGGGCAGTCGACCTCAACGATTTCGGCACCGTTCTTGGCAAGCAACCCCAAGCTGTCGTCAAAGCGAGCCTGAACACCCGGCTGAAAACCTGCACCGGTTAGCTGCTTGATGACACCGATTCGCATACCAGCCACCGAGCGGTTTGCTGCAGCCTCGGCCATCGAGCCAAGCGACTCAGGTAGCGAAGTGCTGTCGTGTGGGTCGTGACCCGCGATTACGTCTTGAAGTAGCGCGGCATCGAGAACGTTGCGGCTAACAGGGCCGATTTGGTCTAGCGATGAGGCTAAGGCGATTAGGCCGTAGCGCGAAACTGCGCCGTAGGTTGGCTTGGTGCCAACGGTTCCGGTGACTGCTCCAGGAAAGCGAATCGAACCACCGGTGTCGCTGCCGATGGCAAGTGGCGCGGTGAAGCCGGCAACGGCCGACGAAGAACCTCCGCCAGAACCGCCCGGAATGCGGTCGGTGTCCCACGGGTTGCGGCTTGGGCCGTAAGCAGAGAACTCGGTCGATGAACCCATGGCGAATTCATCCAGGTTGGTCTTACCAAGAATCGGCATAAGTTCGTTGCGAAGCTTCGTGACGACGGTTGCGTCGTACTGTGGCACCCAACCCTCGAGAATCTTCGAGCCCGCGGTAGTTGGCGCGTCAGTGGTCGTGAGGTTGTCTTTAACTGCGATTGGCAAACCTGCCAACTTCGGCAGCGACTCACCAGCGGCACGGCGACGGTCAACGTC
>JACCDH010092450.1_pt1 | contig 18381 bp, 16 predicted proteins | sample 7442481 | NCBI WGS metagenome assembly JACCDH01 (sample SAMN15323433, study PRJNA562643) | freshwater metagenome | isolation source: river surface water | place: USA:Blue River Watershed | collected 2017-08-15 | reverse complement strand
GGTCCATTTTAAGGGATTCATTAGGACCTTTAACTGACCCCGTTAACAATGAGTGGGTCATTGAGTCTGCCAAAATGGGGGAGCGTAATTCGCAGAACTCCTAACAAATCTCAATTCCACATATCCCTATACATGAATCAATAATAATAGATAACTGCTGAAACCCTTATAAACAGAGGCTTTCAAGAAGTAATTCGAGCAACAAATGAGCAACTACTCATCAGATTTCGACTTTGTTGCGTAACAAATAAGCAACAATAAAGAACGACAAAACGAAGATAAAATATTTTTTTTATTGTTGTATTTTTTTGTTGATTTTTATTTTTTTCTACTTCGATTTTTTGTTCAAAACAGGTTAAGATGAACAGTGAATATTTGAATAAATGAACAGTGAAAAACTAAATAATTTTATCGTTTTTTATCATTCTTTATTCTTATTCTGTCTAAAATACTGTACCAGGGAGGAAACTATAGCAGATGTGATACTAAATAGGTTTGTACATGATGCTCACTGTTTAGAGCTAGTAGGAGATTCCCTTTGAAAAAGGAGCAAAAAAGAGGTTGAAGTACCGACTATGATAAGTGATAATTTATTTATAAATTTGAATAACAGAATTACTGTAGAAAAGTAAAATCTTCACTAGTGAAATTCGTGCTTAATTTGGGCCGGTCTGAAGTGGTCAATTTAACCGGTATTTGCAATTAGAAAATAGAATATGTCCCGTCCTAAAAAAACTTTACAGCGAGAAAATTAAATCATTGAAATAATATATTTCATTATAAACTTAAATCCTAAAATGATAAAATTAAAACTCTATTTTTTTGTAATTGTTTTTGGCTTATTTTCTTGCAAAAAAGAATGTGATATCATCAGTTACACTTACGATGACAAGGAAGTAATTGAAATTGATACAAGTAAAGCAAAATTAACTAAAGAGTACACTTTTGATGAACAAAATAGAATAACTACAAGAACCATTTTTTCTAGTGGAGGCAGATATTTGTCCTATTTCGAATATGATTCAAACAACAGATTGAAGTCAATTAAAGTGGAAAGACATGTTAAAGTTGGAGATAATTATTGTTTATTCGTAATTAATGATTGGAATTTTACTTATAATGGAAATAACCCTATAGAAATTATAAAAAACTCTAAGATAGTAAATCGCGAGATAGGTGGTGGTAGTGATCAAGTAATAACAGAATCGATTGAATATTACGAGGATGTTTTTGGGTTATCAAAAAAGAACTTATGTTTCGTCAATAATTTATTAATGCCTGATTTAATTGGTGTTGATTTTGAAAATACATATTTGTATTTAGGAGAACAACACAATAAACTTATTAAATCAATTACTAGAACATATGATAATGGCAATGATTTATTAGAAACTCACAGAGAAGAATACAATTACATAAAAGATGATAAAGGGAGAGTGACAAAAATTGAAAAAATTTCAGTTTACAAAGGGAATTTATACAGGAACATTAGTAATACATTATTGTACAATTGCGAATAACTTCTAATATTATAGTTGATAGACTTACCACTTGAAATTTTCTATCCGGAACAATATCACCAGACAATACTAAAATATCCCCCACCTGTTACAATGGATTTTCTTTGATGAATTTGCTGTTTTGAGGAAACTCCAAATGCAAATCAGAAGCATACTGAATTTTTAATTACATATAGTTCAAAGGTCATCTTAAACCTTGATAAATGGAAATATTTATAGCCGATATTTCATCCATTTAAGAGAACTGAAATTGATTTCTTTATAGTATTTTCTGTGATTTTGTCTTATTCTGTCTAAAGGAGTCTAAAGTATTGTTCCAAAGTGTACCAAAATGTACCAAGGCTTTTTCTTTTGAAAAAATGATTTTATTTTAGAACATTATGGATGTAAATACTAAAATCAAAATCACCAATGAAATGCTTTTGGAACAATTCATGGAAATGAAATCCATGCTCTTCCATTTGCAATCCGAAATAAAAAGTCTGAAAAATCCGGTTGATGATTTCACAAGCAAATGGGTAGATACCTATGACGTGATGCAAATGCTACGATTAAGCCGACGCAGTATAGATAATTATATCAAAACCGGAAAACTTTGTCCAACTCGAATAAATAAAAGAAATTATTTTTCAGTTACACAGGTAAATAGTTTGTTGCACATTCCTGAAGCTGAACCTATCAGAACTTACCATGAAGATATTCGGCGGATGGCTCAAAAAATAAATGATTTGAATGAGATGGGAGAGAACGAGTAGTTGCATTTTTTGCAATAGTAATTTTTTGCGAAAAGTAGCGGATTTCACTACTTTTCGCAAAAAAATACTCTTTATTCTACCGAATGCAATTTTGGCGAGATTCTGTCGAATTAAAAATAGATAATTGGATTGCAATATGCAGAATATGCATATTTTCTGTTTGATTAGCGTAATATTCTGAATATTCCATCTGTTGCATTTTTTGCAACTGTTGGAATAAATTAATAAGCTAATTTTCAGTACAACTGCCGAGAAATCCTCGGTAGTTGTAATTACCCGAAAACCTTCTAGCAGGGAGAAAATTATAGCAGATTCGATACTCGATAGGATTGTATACCTTGCTTATTTATTAGTGTTATTGGACGACTCACTTCGAAAAAGGATCATAATAGAGCAGAAAGAACAGACTATGATTAATGTAAATTAATTTATAAATTTGAATTACAAGATTATAACAGAAAAACAAAATCTTCCCTACTGAAATCAGGGATCAATTTGGACCGATCTGAGGCGTTTTTTAACCGGTATTTTTAGCAAACATGGGGTTTAATAGATCTGTTTTCGGATGATATAGATTAGGTATTGATCGAGATTAATTTAGTTTATCAGGAGATTTGAAACGTATAGAAGTTACAGAATTAAGAATAATCATATGTGCCTTTGTATACGATGAATTTGTTGGTGAATAAAAAATATATATCAAATGAAAAAATGGCGTTTCAATAGGTGAACAAATATTTTTTTGACTACCTTTGCAGGACATTTCAATAATAAAAATGGCAACAATAAACCAAATATCAGACTATGTAATTTTCAGAAGCAAGGCTGAAGGTGATACTGATTTGAGTGCTTTAAAGCACCAAAAATTGTTGTATTACATTCAAGCTTGGCATTTGGCATTTAACGGTAATCCTGCTTTTGAAGCAGATTTTCAGGCGTGGATACACGGACCAGTAAATAGAGAAATTTATGAATTGTACAAAGACAAAAAGTATTTGTACAGTGAAATGGGATTAGAGGATATGACGGATGTAAATGTTGCTGAAAAATTAAGCGATGAAATCAAGATGCATATTGATACCATCTTAGATAGCTATGCAAAATTTTCAGCTACACAACTTGAAATTATGACACATCAAGAAGAACCATGGATAGAAGCAAGAAAGGGTTTTGCACCAAATCAAAGATGTGAGAATGTAATTAAAAAAGAAACTATGCAGAAGTATTATGCTGCAAGGCTAAATTAAATGAGTAAGTTTAAACCAGTAGTCGGCAATGCTATTCCGACAAACAAACCAATTCTTTTAGATACAGTGAAAGACCAACAAAATTGGTCTTTTTCATTTAGGTACTATAACCAAACTGATTATTTTGGTTTGGGTGAAACTTCTACAAAGTGGTTTGTTTCTTTACTTGAAAAATTGAGGGATTTATGCAAAGAAGACTATGACAATTTTTTTAAAGACCACAGAATAAAGGACGCAAACCGATACCATCCGATTAACTGGGAAGCAAAGAACATTCCAATTAGACGAACTGATATAGATTGGGTTGATGTCAATGTAATTGAAAATGAAGAGGATTATCCATTTTTTCAATTTCAAATTTCAAAGGGACTAGGAAGAGTAATAGGATTTTGGGAACAGGATTATAGATTTTTTAATATTGTATTACTTGATCCAAAACATAATATGCAGCCATCTAAGATTTTTGATTACAAGGTTACTGATACTACTATTGAATATTGCGAGCTTTCATCATTATTAATGGATATTGACAATATTAAAGGATTGAACTGCTTGATTGATGGATGCCAATGCAAAGAAGAACTGAACAAAATACCTACAAAATTAAATCGGGGAAATTTTGTGTACTTTCAATTAGAAGATGAATACTACGGAGAATTTGTAGAGCAAACAAAGAATAAGAGTATCAAAGCACTTATAGAACTTGGATTGCTAAGTTCTTAAATTACATACCTAAATTGCATTATTGGTTGTAGCGAAAATTCTCTTGCGATAGTAAAAGTTTGCACCAGAAAACCCAACTTGACGGGGAATGCCCACAACAACAGATTGCTTATTTATTGTAATTTTCTATCTGGACAATGATTTTGTCTACCTCTGCTTCGTCAGAATTACTGCTATCAATTTAGTTTGTAGTAAAATGAATTTCAAGTAAAAATTTTAAAGTATTTTCTGCTTTACTTTTTATTGTCACTAAATGATTAGGAGAAAATGCAGGATCTAGATCGTGAGTCCCTTTTTGAAAAATATCAATGAATGCAATTGTTGCATCAACGTCCTTTTTTACAAATGTATTAAATTGGTCATTATTGATATTTCGACAAATAAATAGTAGTCGAGCTTTTCGTGTTGGTCTTTCTTCGAAATAATGATTCGAATCAGTTGACCATAGTTTTATAGCATCATCAGGGGCCAAAATATGAAATAGGTGAGTAAATAGTTCTCTTATTGATGTTGAGAAATGTCTAACTCTATCAGAGTTGTTGGATTTATATGCTTCAATTGCTCCCTTCCACATTTTATAAAGTCTTTCATCAATTTTCGGCAAATGCCTACTCAATATAATTTCATTCTCATATTGTATTTCATTCTTTAAAAGCTCTACTTCAGGTGTAATATCTTCTTCTACAGAAATTGCTTCTAGTAAATTTGCTGTTGAAAAATATTCAAGTGGTGCAATTCTTGAAATTGAAGGAATTATTTGAGTATAAGATAGTGGATTATTCTCAAAGGATTTTAAAAGTGTCGAATAACTTTCTGAGAGCTCGATAAAAGAGGATGTCAAATATTTTTTGGACTCGGTAGCTAAGGTGATTTTGCATCCAAAGTTTTCTGATGTTACTGCATACAAGGATTTTTCAGCAAACAATGAAAATTCAGTTGCCTTTACGATACTTGACTGAATTGATAACGCAGATAATGTTGGAGTTCCGATGAGTTTTGCTAAGTTTTTACTTGTATCTACAAGATTTAATGCAGAATAAGCATTTACTGAAAGAATTGATGATTTTGCAATGTTTGTTTCATACCATGGTTGGTAATTTGTTTCAACTGAGGCAGCGAGTCCAGTCATAATAGATGGAGTTGTTAAACCTGATATCGCTATGGTTGCTTGTCTTGATAAGTCCAATAATGGAGAAATGGCAGTCAAATGGTCAACCTTTGGCAAAAAAGATTGTATTTTACTAAAAGAAGAAAGGTGATTTTGAACTCCGTTCACCGCTGTTAAAATGCTGGGTTGATATTCAGGACTTGTCAAAAAGTTAATTTGATTTGTCACGGCATTTAACTTACCAGATTGAGCAGTTAGATAATCAATCGCATTTAAATAATTTTTGGGGATTATACTCGTTATCGAATCAGCAACGGTTATATTAATTTTTGCACTATTTTTTTCTTCTATGCCCATTTTTTGCATTTTGTTTCTTTGTACTTTTATTTCTTTTTCTTATTTTTTTCGGGCTTTGAACTTGAGGAGTTTTTGAGCTTTTTTACCTCTTTTTCAAAATCACTTACAAAGTTTTGATCTTGAACAATCCTAAATTTCTCAAATTCCTTTTCAGCCAATTTCATTGCTACATCATGACTTACTTTTCCTGCATCTTTTAGAATATTATACTCATTAAATTGAAGGAAAGCATCTAAACGAGAAACCCAATCGGCCATTTTCATTGGAACCTGTCTTTCTGCTTGCAATTCAGCAAAATCCAGGTACATTGTGACAATCCGTTCCAATTCCTTCATTTCCTTTTCCTGCATGTAGTTTTTAGCGGTACCGATATCACTTTTAAGGATTTTACCTTGAGGTGCATTTTTCCAGGTTGTCAAGCCCATATTGGGGTGGGTGGCATCGGCACGATCTGCTATTAGTTCAGCAGCTGTTTTCCCGGTAATTGCCCAATGCAACTTATTCTGAACTGATTTAAAGAATTTTTGGGTAGTATCAGCATCCTTATTGTAGTCTATGCTACACTGCTCGTATATATCTGTTATTTTGAGGTAAAAACGTCGTTCACTTGCCCGTATCTCACGGATACGTTCTAATAGTTCATCAAAGTAGTCCTTTCCAAATATTTTACCCTGCTTAAGTCTCTCGTCGTCCAGTACAAAACCTTTGATAATGAATTCTCTAAGGGTTTTTGTAGCCCAAATTCGGAATTGGGTAGCTTGATTGCTGTTTACTCTATAGCCAACAGCAATTATGGTATCTAAATTATAAAAATCAATAAATTCAGTCACCTCACCTCTAAAACCTCGATTTACGACTGTTTCCATTTTGGAAATAGTCGTGCTTTCTAGTAGTTCTCCTTCTTTATAAATATTAGCTAAATGCTTACTAATGGCTGGCACTTTTACACCAAATAATTCTGCCATTGCCTTTTGCGTAAGCCAAAAGGTTTCGTTGTTAAAAACTACTTCTATTTTCACATTACCCGTTGGGGTGGTGTAAAATATGATGTCGTTATTTTGATTTTTATATTCCATAGCTATTATATATCATCAAATTGTTGAATTATATCTTGTGCTGAAATGGTAGTGCCTAAGCTGATCATTGCTTCTACTATTTCTGAAAGAGTTTTTTGGTCTTTGATCCGATAGGCTAATAAATGCAATAAGGCATCGGAACTTAACAATACAAATCGTTTGATGTCTGTTTTCCAAGTAACATCATTTATAAACTCACTAAAGCCTGATTTGAAGGCATTACTTACAATAATAAAACCTATTCTTTGTATGCCTTCTTTTTTAAGTTTTGGGCAATAGTGGTTAATATATTCTTTTATAGCTCTTTCATCACCCGCACCCATCATATAACCATTTGAATAGGCTTTGGCATCAATAATAAAGGCTACATTTTCTTCTTTGTGAATGGCTATCAAATCGGGTTCTCTGCCTGTGCCTTGTCCTAAAGTTTGCACTGTAAAACCTAATTGCTTAATAATTTCACCAACTTTTTTTTCATATTTACTTCCTTTTGCTGAACTAGATGTTTCGTTTTCACTGCCTAATTCAATAAGATTCGCTATTACTCTTGGGATGTAATCGTAAATATCAAAACTGGCTTCCGTTAATGCAGATATTGGGGTTTCTTTTGTTGGTTCAACCCGCTGTTTCTCTTTTAGTTTTGCTTCTTTTTTAGGGTATGCTGTTACTTTTCTGAAATTCCAAAAGCTATGTTCCGCTTCCCAATTAGTAATTTTTCTGCTTGTGTGTTTTGATAGAATATTTTTTATTTCATTATTTAGATTGTAAAAGGTTTCGTAACTCTCTTTGTGTGATTTTGCTTCTTGCCACAATCCAATTTCTGCAAACGAAACAATCATTGAACTGTACATTATTTGCCATACTTGGTTATTGTGAATTTGCCAGAAGTAGGAAAGAAAATAACACACAGATCCAGGATTGGGTGCTTTGCGTTTATCGGGTGCTTTGTTGAAAATGACAGAAACATATTTATCCAATACTTCAATTTTGTTGAGTGCATCGGTTAAGTCTTTCGGCTCTGCCACACATAGCTTTAGTAGCTTGGTTAGCTTTTGGGTTTGCTCTCCAGTTTCGCTTGTTTTAAGCAAAAGGTTAAAAAACATTTGCCCTTTGATGGAGGTAAAGCCCCATAAATTATTTTGCTTATTAAAGCTGTCTATGTCGGTTTTAAACTCTGCTAAGTCTATTGCACCTGTAATGAAATTCTGAATAAAAACTTTGATGGCCTCAATGGCTTCTAAACGCTTGCTGTCTATATCTTCCAAATCGTTGCCTTTGGTATCTACTACCTTTTTATTATCGGAAATGTATTTATCCCAAATGGCAGTAATTTGACTTTGTATGTTATGTGGTATCATCCTGTAATTATTTTTTCTACCTCTGCTTTTGCATTTTCTAATACTGCAATGGCATCAGCTTTAAGTGTATTAATTTGGTTGTGTAAATCGTCAATATGTTTTAGCATTTCAATTTGTTTAGGCATAGCAGGAATAGGTATTGTAAACTTTTCTATATCCCTTGCATAAACGTGTGGCTGCCCTGCTCCTTGTTGTAACTTATAAATTTCTTGTTGCAATGCTTTCAGCAAATAGTAAATGAATTGTGTTGTTTGTTTCGCTTCATTTTTGGATTGTAATACAATACAGTCTGATGCAAAAATTGGGTAATTGTGATACCACACATAGCCCGAATATGCACCACTAGCACTAATAGTAATTACATTGCCTTCATAGTTGTATGAACCGTGATTGTATGGGCTTGATTGACCACCTGCAATAACTGGATAATCGCCTTCAGTAATTTTCTCTTTTGTTATGCTTTGCCCTTTGAGAATTTTGCAAATAGACTTTAGTGTTTTATTCTCATAAATATCACTATGAGATTTTTGAGTGCTATTAAAAAAAATAGGGTCAAAGCGTAAACCCACCACATCGCTAAAGTTGGCAGTAAACATTCTGTGTACTATCCCGTTTTGCTTTTCAGGAATGGTAATGCCTAATGTTTCTAAAATGTAGGTATCTATGCCTTGTAATAAGGCTTTGGCTTGTGCTTCTTTTTGTTGCTTTTGGTTGTAGGCGGTTTCAAACCTATCTACAATTAACCTTTGTTCTTCAATTGATGGGAAAGAAGGTAAGTAAAGGTTTAATATTTTATCAATACCTAATTTCGGAATTGTTGTTTGGATATAACTTAGTTCAATTTGACTTTGAACGAATGAAGTTTGTAAGACTATTTGAAAATATTTGGGATTTATTTTATTGGTATCAAATATAATTTTTGCACAATTTTCAGTAAGTATTACTCTCTTATTTTCCGGAATATTTGTTACCAATTTGATTTTACCAATTGTACCTGCTATAGAAATTATTAGTTCGTTTTCAAATAGTTCATATCGTGATAAAAAATTAAAAAGATCTTTAGAGATAAATTTAAAATCAGAATAATTGAAGTCGTTACCTTCATCCATATTTGCTACTCGTAAATACAGATAATCAGTTTCAACGTTTGAATAATCAGAACCTAAAGGAATACGTTTGCCACCTTTAATTTTTGCAAATTTTGATAACTTAATTTTCCCTGATGTATCTACTCGTTGATTATAATAATTCACATCAAACCTGCCGTCTAATTCGGAACGGTCAAGAATGAATATTTTAGTATCATTATTTAGTACTGCTGTCATTTTACAATTTGAATTTATATTTCGTAACTAAAACAGCTTTAATATGCTTTTCAATTATGCTCTTTAAAGACAAATGAGCTTCTTTATCATAAGTATCATAAAAATCTAATTTATAGTCTGACTTTGGCTCTTCGGCTGCTTTTTCTTTTATGATTATTACGGGAATTTTTAAAGCCCTTGCCCAACCCATTTCATAGGTAACATTGGCATTATTGCCAGTGATATTTGAAATAAAAATATTACACGATTGGATTTTTTTGAAAATGTCTTCCACGATATTCACGGTTTCTCCTTCATAAGTCATAATTTTATGAAGTTTAATATTTATTCCGTGATTGGTTTTTATCTCATTAATTACACCATTGATAATTTCGTTGTGGGAAGCAACAATAGGCTCACTAAAGTAAGGCATAGCAACAAATACCTTTATTTCATTTTCATTTATCTTGTTGAAAATTTCAATAATGTTATCTGCTTTATTTTCGGAGATTTCAAAATCAGGGCTATGTACTAACTCAAATAGGTGATTATTTATTAGCCATTTATAAAAAAGATTAAATGTAGTCTTACTTGTGAAGGCTTTATAAAAAATAAACGCAAGGAGAATATCAGGGCTTAAATTTTTTTGCAATAACTCGTCTTCGTGATACAGGCTACTAATTGCCTGAAGTGACTGATAAACCTTATTAACAAGATTTACTTCTTTTTTTTCCTTTACAAATTTGTTGTAAAGTTTAAAAATTGAAATGCTAATAGACCATCTGTTTTTTTCTAAGATTTGTTTCAAGGGTTCAAAATCATCAGCATTAATACGTAAGCCAAGTTTACGAGCATTTATACCAACATCCCTACCATCATATCTAAAAACCTTTTTTATTTCATCCTCCTTAAAATAATCAGGTTCGCCTAATATACCTTTTAGATTTTGTTCTAAAGTTAACGGTAGAGATTTTGAATTTATGTTATAAAAAACAACTCTTTCAAACTTTTCATAATCAGTATTTGTTTTCTTTACTAATGTGTTTAGTTTTGGATCAAACTCTTCCGAAGTTGTTTCTTCAAAAAGAACAATACAAAAAGGAACATCCATTGTGTTTATTCTTTCTCCTTTAATTTGCTCTGCTGCACTTAATCTATGATTGCCATCAATTCTATGAAAAGGATGTTTCTTGTTTTTTATTTGTTCGGCTAAAATCGCATCATCTAATTCAATTTCAATTATCCTTATTTCATCACGACCACCAATATCAAACACTTTGTTGTTCTTTTTTTGAATAACTCTAACGCTAATATTATCTTCATTAGAATTAAAAGGCTTGTTAGCTTCTATAAGTGTTAAAGGAGAAGTCTTTTTTGCATTTAGTTTAGTAAAGTCATATTTTAATTTCAAACTAAGAATGACTTCTGGAAAAAACAAATACGTTTCTTCAGTCAAAAAATTTGAAATAACTTGTTTCTGTTTATCTACCAGCTCTCTTTGGTATTTAGGATCTGCTTTAGAAACCCTAGCAAGTTCTTTAATTCGGGCAAAGCCACGAACACAAATTTGATTGCTTAATGACCTATCTAAAATGCCTCTTATTATCATACTAATTCATTTCTAATTTGTTAATAAAATTGGATAGCTCAACTCTAATTATATCCAGGTCGCCATCGCCTTTGCCTGTGCTTTTACCTGTGGCATCATAGCCTATATCCTCGGCTATTGCCATAAATATTTTATAATCGGGTAGCTTTTCTTTTTTGGCTTTTAAATAGGCATCTTGTAATTGCTCTTTGAGGTCATTTACCAAATCGGTATAATAAGCCGATACTTCTTCCTTCCAAAGTTTGTACTCTTCTGTTTTCTTTACTTCTGCAATGGAAAGCGTTGGAAATGGATTATTGAAACCTTCTAATTCTTTTAGTTTATTGTTTTTTTCCTTCTCCCATTTTTCAATGGTTTTGTAAAAGTTGAATTGCTCTTTTAACTTGTACTGTAATGCTGTTTTTATTGACTTCAATTTATCGGTATGGCTTTTATTATGCTTCTTTAAAAACAATACAGAACTTTTAACACCTGCACCTGTGGCTGTAAATGCTGTTTGTGGCATACTTACCACTGCAACAATTCTAAAATTATCTTCTATGCTATCTCGAACATATTGAAGACTACTATTGGTTAAAATTCCATCAGGCAAAACAATAGCTACATAGCCACCTTCCGTTAAAAAATTATAGCATTGTTCAATAAATAGTATTTCGGTGTTTTGGCGTTCTCTTTTTTCAACAATTGATTTGCCTTTTACATCTAACCAGTCGGGTTCTTTTTTTCCGTACTCATAAATGCCTAAATATGATTTTTCACTTTTTCTAACCTCTGAACCAAAAGGCGGATTGGTAATGATAAAGTTGAACTTACCATACTTAAAGCCAGTATTGGTAGTAATTCTTTCAAACTCATTTTCAAGAAGCAAACCATCGGCAGTAATAACATTTGTATGACCATCATCGTGAATAATCATATTCATTTTGGCTGCCCTACTAATTTGCTCATTGATTTCAATGCCGAATAAATTACGCTCTGCAAAGTCGTGCCAAAACTTATAATGCTTTAGTTTTTGGTTGGGGTCTGTTTTGTGTTTAGGATATAGCTTGTCTGCTTGTTCTCTTACCTTATTTAAAGCATACAATAAAAAACCTCCACTACCGCAAGAGGTATCTAATACCAAAGAATTATTATCAATAGGCAAAACATCAATTGAAAATTTTACTATTGGTCTCGGTGTAAAATATTGCCCGAAGTTTCCTCTGAAGAAACTATCCATAAAAGTTTCAAAAGCCCTGCCTTTACTATCTAAATCGGTCTCACCTAAATTTATATCTTGCAAATAGCCTACAACTGTTCTTATTTTTTCGGGAGTTAAACGAATATTATCCCTGAAAACTTCGGGGTCTTTTTCCCTACCTTTTTCATATAGGTTTTGCACCCTGTTTAGTAACCTTTTGTTTTCTTGCTCTCTTATAGTTTTTCTTAAATCTTCTGCACTTAACTTTTCCCAATTACTAATTTCTTCTTTATGAACTGTAATAATTTGGAAGTCGTATGGCTCACCTGGTAAACGGTCTTTTCTTTCATCCCAAATTTTACAGAAAATCAACTTATCCAATTCATCAAATGCCTCTGATGGATTTAATTGCCCACCTGCCCACAATGCATCGTGTGCTTGTTTAAATCGTGATGTCAATACCTTTTCTTCAACTTTTTGTAAATCAAAGAATTTTTGTTTGCCCTCAACTTTTGCAATGCTATCAGCTTCATAAACGTATTTGTAAGTCTCTAATTTTTTTACACCAAATTGTGGAATATCGGGCTGGGTGGTTCTTGTCTTTCTCTTTTTGTCAACTTCAAAATATTCATCCTTTGAGCCCGATGTTACCCAAACAAACTTTACATCATTGGGCAAAGCATAAGCGTAGCTGTATGCTTGTTCAATTGCTTGTAAAAATTCTTGCTCACTTACATCTTGCTTTTTGCACTCAACCAAAATATAAGGCTGTTCAAAATCATCATCACTATAAACTACTATATCAGCTTCCTTTTTTTCGCTGCCCATAGTAACGGTTTCGTAATGCTTTATTCTATCTGCCTTGTAGCCATAATGCAAAACAAGTTTTATAAATGTTTCAGCCTGTACCTTCTCCTCTGGATTGTTGAAGTTTCTTGGTCTATGATAATTGCAATAAGATATTTGCTTTTCATCATCACTTATTGTAATTAATTTTTTCTTTATGCCTTCTTTTATTAAATCCATTGTGATGCTATTTTTTCTTTAATTTTTTTGATACAGATTTTAATGCCTCGTCTGCTGTTGGTTCATCTTTTACCAATTGCATTAATTGGTCTGCAAGCCAAAGCGTTTCTAATTCCTTTTGACTTACTTGTAGAATTTTTGATAATAATGGAATTTGCACTTTCTTAAATTGGCGTACCCCTTTTTCAATTTTACTTAATTGAGCTGTATCCATATCTAAAAACGATGCAACTTGTCTTAAATATAGATTTCTTTGCTCTCTTAATTCCCTAATCTTTTCACCAAATTGATTTTCCATGCAATACATTTATGACTTGTCAATATTTGTCAAATATAATGAATAAAAAATGATGTTTTTTTTCTTAAGAAGGTAATTCTACAGTAAAATAAGCAATCAAAAAAGTAAACCCACCGGAATCACCGCAATTCCACGGTAATTCCGTGGTAAAATCAACTGAAAAAATCAGAATTTTCTAGATTTTCTAGGAATTCTATGGAATCATCATCGTATTCGTAGGTAATGAAGATGTCTATATCTTCTTCATCTTCGTCCTGGTCTTCAATTGCGTTTTCTAATGTTTCGTTGAACATTTCAATGAGGGATTTAAAGTAATAATGCCCTGGGTGCGATTCGGCATCAATGGCATACACTGCCATGTGTTCTTCTGCCTGTTGCCAGAGTTTATACAAAGCTTTGAAATGACGTTTGAAAGTCGCAAGATCCATTTCAATTTCTTCGTAATCAAATTGAGAAAGAAAAGCCCGCTCTTTTTCAATCCAAACTTTCAATCCATGATTGATTTTTCGTTCTTCAATCTGTTGTTGCCTAGCTATGGCATCTTTCTCTAAATGCTTCAGCTCTAATTCACGTTTGCGTAGCTCCAATTCTTTGTCTTGTTGAGCCAGTTTGCGCAACTCGATTTCATGTTCTAATTGCAATTTCTTTAAAGCGATTTCACGCTCTAGTCTGTTGAGGTCGTTGTTGTTTTCCATTTCGTTTTTATTTTTTTGTTTAAGTGATTGTGGTGTGTTGCTGGCTATGGCAATAAGGTCAATGGGCAAGGTGTTGCCTTCATTGCCTGATTGTCCATTAAGCCACCGAAACACGGTGCTTTTGCTTGTATTGAGTGCTGCTGCTATCTGTCGGATGCTTTTGCCCATTTCTTGTAGTTCAAGAGCTATTTTAATTAATGCATGGTCTTCCATAATTGATATTTCGTATGTTCATTTATTCATATGTTCAATGTTCAGTGGGTTCCTCTTTGACCACTTTGCGATAAAGTCCTTTAGCGGTTCGCTCAAATTGTCCTCCCAATAAATAGCGTCTAACGGAAGAAGGAGACATATTGCATTTAGCTCCAATATCTACGGCTTTCATCCAATTAAACTCTTCCGGCAGTTCGTTGTAGAATCGTTGTTGTCGGATTTGTACTTGTATATTCTTACTTCCATTTTTCATATCTGCGATTAATAAATTGGAATGATAAAGCAGAGTAATACTTATTTCATGAGAAATATTTAAATCATCGGCATGGATTTTTATTTTCTGTGTTTCCTTTCGATTAGGATTGTTGTAATAACGAATTAAACTTAAGACCATCGCAATTCTAAAACTGATGAGTCCTAAGCGATGAATGGTAGCTAGTATCGGAACACCAGAACCTTTATGGGCTACTATTGTGACTTGCCTAAAAAACTTAAGAAAATCATCTTTTAGTTCTGGTTGTAAGTAGAGTTGAATAGGCTCAGGTTGTGCTTTTAAAAATTGATACATTTCTTGTACCAATTGTCCCACTTTTCTATATGCTTGTCCCGGATCTGTCCCACGATGATCAAACACATTTCTAAAACTTGGGACAGCTGGAAAGGAATAAAACATGAATCTGCTGAATAAACCATTCTCTGTATCGGGTATTAATCGAAATACTTGTCCACGTGTCCCGGTGAGTAAAACAGATAAGCGTGGGTGCTCCACCGAAAAGTGTTCGCGATTTTGTCTGCGTTGCATTTCCACAGGTTCATGGTGAAATGCAGCGCGAAGCACATCGCTAAAATTTCCCCAGTCTTGTGCCAATGAATTGGCTAAGGTATCGGCTTCAGTGGAGAATAGAATTCCTGCGCCATCGTTTTCACTGAGGGTTTGTACCACAGAACTAGCACTGTTATTAGCCGGAATAAAAAGAAGTTTATAAAGTGGTTCTTGTAAAGAAGCGATGTCAGCATCTTTTTGCTTAATCTTTTCTTTTTTTAATTCTTCAATATGTTGTTTAGCGATGCGTGTTTCTTCCAACAACATTTTATGAATTTCCATACCAATCAATCTTGTCCAACTCAACACACCTTTACCTGAGCCTGCCGGAGCTTCGATAAATGTGTAGAGGTTTGGCGAAACCCATTTGCGGTCGTAAAAGCCAATTACATTAGGCATACAGCCTGATAATACAGTGATAGTACCCAACAATAATATATCTCGTTCGTACACATTGCTGATATCATTGAACAGACTTTTTATTGGCTCGGGTAAACATTTGAAAATACCTTGATGAAGCGTTGCTCTTAATTCATCCTGGTATTGAGGTAATAAAAATAAATCTTCCTCTTGTGGTGTTTGGTTTTTCGAATTGTACATGATCAACGTTTTAAAGGTTTATCCTGCACATAGCGCAAAGCTTGCTGATGAATTTGATTTTCTTGTTCGTGTTTGCCTGAATTTAACCATTCTTGTAGTTCCCCTTTTTTAAATAGAATTTTCTTTCCATTCTTATAGAAAGGAATTTTTCTTCTACTTGTTAAGGAGTACAAGGTTTGTTTGGCAATATGCAGGAATTCCGCAGCCTGATCGGCATTGAGCACTTCTGCATTTTGTTTGTTTTCTGCCAATGCTGTTGAGGCAGATTCTTGATGCTGCACTAAGGCAGTCTGAACAGCTTCATTCACCAACTCTGTGATGAATGCTTCTAGGTGAGTAATACTTTCTTTCATAATGAAACATTTACTCACCTAGCATCAAAAAAAGAACCGTGCCAGAATCTTTGGTTTCCTTTTTTTAGTTATCGATTTTTGGAGGGTTCGATTTGCAAAATATTTTAGTGTCATGCTGTTCCATACTGTTCCAAACTCGTCTACTTTTGCGCAGATAAATTTCTTACTACGCAATTTCAAGAAAACAAAAAATATCTCCGTATCCTGCTGATATTCAGACAATTTGTCACTGACATTCTTTGTTAATCTTGGACATTTTTGTCATTATTGATACCCAATTGAATACTCTTCATCGCTTTTGTTTTCGTTGTATCCATCACCTTACCGTAAATCTGTGTGGTATGAATGTGTTTGTGTCCAAGCAATTTTGAAACGGTATAGATATCGGTTCCTTCCGCTAGTTGCAACGTAGCAAAAGTGTGTCGGAAATTATGAAAAGTAATTTTCTTACGAATGCCTGCACGTTGCAACCATCTATTCAAATGCGCATAGTCTCGCTGAAAATTATAATCACCAAAAATCTTCTCACTACTTGCTTCTAATTCTCCAAGAAAACTCAATGCTTCATCCGATATGGGTAAGGTTTCCATGCCTTTGGTTTTGCTTTGTGTGAAGCGAATAAAATAACCGAGGTTTTCAGAATGTTGAATTTGATCTTTTCGTAGTTTTACAACATCTCCTAATCGTAAACCAGTGAGTGCGGAAAACAAACAGGTACGTTTGAGTAATGCTGATTCCGATTCGGTATTGTAAAGTTTAATCAATTCTTCTTTAGTTAAAAACTCTCGATAGGTTTCTGGTTGTGTGATACCTTTCACTGCATCAAAAGGGTTACTGATGATATGCCCGAATACCATGGCTTCACGCACTGCTGCTCGGAGCTTGTTGTAATAGGTGTAACAAGAGTTTTGTGAGATGCGCATTTTTGGCGAATTGATTCGAGTGGCTTTTTTCTGTAGAAAATCTTTGTATTCATTAATGAATTGTGGAGTGAGATCTCCGAAATTACATTGCTCATTACAAAATTGAAGAAAGGTTTTGTAGGAAGCGACCCATCCACCATGCGTACTCGGACTGTCTATCCATTTATCTACTTGCTTTTGAAAGAATGGTAAGAAGTCATCAAATTGGGAACTACGTTTGATGCCGAATTTTCCTGCCAATCTATCCAACTGCCGATTAGCAGCTATCGAACGAGCAAGGGTTTCCATATCCTTGTTATGGCGTTTCTCCATTTCATCCCTGGGTGGATTGTAGAGATACATATCAAGGTATTCCCACCGGGTTATTTTGCCACTTTCTGGGTGTATAACTGGAGGGTAGTGATCGAGGTAAAGGCTGATCCGACCTGTCTTTAGCTGACGCATTCTAAGTGTTACTCTCATATTTATTTGGTTTTTAAAATTTTATCTAATTCTTCACGCAAGATTAATCGCCTAGTGCCAATGGTAATTGTTCTAATTTTATTGGTTTTGTACATGCGCATAACCGTCCATCGAGAGATTCCGAGCAACAAACTCACTTCTTCAATACTTAAAACTTCCCTTGCTTGAAGCATGATTACAGGCGCTGTTAAATCTCTCTTTATCGTCGCATTACTTTGGAGTATTTTTTCCTGTCTTTTGTTCTCTTTATAGGCTCTAGAGCCACACTTGTGAGAGCAGTACAAAGTGGTGCTTTTCCTTGCCAAAAATGCTTCTTGGCAGAAAACACAAATTTTCGAATATGGGTATTTACTAGCAGTCATTGTCATTTCGCCTTTATGTAGCACCGTGTAGCAGCGTGTAGCTACATGGTGCAGTGTGTAGCAATTTTTTTTGTGTTGTTCAAGATTTGTTGCTGACTTGTTACTCATGAAATCTGAACAACAGATGAGCAACAAAAGGGGTGCAAAACGCCCCAAAAGACGAAAAATGACAGGTTTGCTTAAAAACGAGAAAACCCTTGACTGGCAAGGGTTTCATTTAGCTATTGTTATCGATGTTTATTGATGGTTTTCGGGCATTACTTCCCAATATCGAAAGCGCCTCAATAACTCCTCGAAGTTTTCGCAATCGTTCATCTCACGCGCACGAGCTATATGATTATTCAATGTAGTAAGAGAAATATGCAATAAATCGGCAGCAGCAACTCGGT
>JACCDH011844123.1_pt1 | contig 18384 bp, 24 predicted proteins | sample 7442481 | NCBI WGS metagenome assembly JACCDH01 (sample SAMN15323433, study PRJNA562643) | freshwater metagenome | isolation source: river surface water | place: USA:Blue River Watershed | collected 2017-08-15 | reverse complement strand
GTTTCGATTCGAGCACCACATCGCTTTGGGCGGTGGCGCAGCAGGTCAGCACCAGGCCTTGCGCTTCTTCGTCTGCAGACAGGGCTTTGTCCTGGTGCGGGCCATGAACCACGGTGCCAGAGATTTTTTTGCACTTGCAGGAACCGCAGGCGCCGTCCTTGTAGCCATAGGGTAGGCCGATGCCCTGGCGGATGCCTGCCGTCAGCAGGGTTTCGTTGTCGTCGGCGGTGAAGCTGCGGCCGCTGGGCTGCACGGAAATTTGGAAGCTCATCTTTTCGGTATCCTTGAGGGGTTGTCTTTGACCCGGAACCCCTGATTTTGCCTTCAAACCAGACCCCTCTGGGCGCTTTGCCCGCCCGCTTTCGTCGCCAGCGTGTCCTGATCGTGGGTTGCGGCGATGTCGGCTTGCGCACAGCGGGCCAGTTGGGTGCCCCGCAAAGCCAGCGCGTGCGCCTGATGGCGCTGACCTCATCGCCCGAGCGGGTGCGCTTGCTCAGGGCTTGCGGGATCACGCCTTTGCAAGGCGATCTGGACGATGCTGGGAGCCTGCGCCGCCTGGCGGGCATCGCGCACCGGGTGATTCATCTGGCCCCGCCGCCCAGTGAGCGCCGTGGCGACTGGGAGCACGACCCCCGCACCCAGGCCTTGGGCCGTGTGCTGCGTTTACGCACGCTCCCACAGGTGTTGGTTTATGGCTCGACCACCGGCGTATACGGCGACTGTGCAGGCGAACGCGTCAGCGAATCGCGTGCCGTCAAGCCGCACACGCCCCGAGCCCAGCGCCGTGTGGACGCCGAGATGGCCATGCGGTTTCTGGGCCGCAGCGGTGTGCGGGTGAGCGTATTGCGCATTCCAGGCATTTATGCGGCCGACCGCGAAGGCGGCACGCCGCGTGAGCGTTTGCTCAAAGGCACACCGGTGCTGGTGCCCAAAGAAGACGTGTACACCAACCACATCCACGCGACCGACCTGGCCCGCGCTTGCGCGGCCGCCTTGTGGCGCGGCAAGCCGCAGCGTGTGGTCAATGTGAACGACGACACCGACTTGAAGATGGGCGACTACTTCGATCTGGCTGCCGGTTTGTATGGTTTGCCCAAGCCGCCGCGCATTTCGCGTCATGACGCCAACACCGCCTTGTCGCTGATGTTGCTGAGCTTCATGAACGAATCGCGCAGGTTGGACAACACCCGCATGAAGCAGGAGCTGCGACTCAAGTTGCGTTACCCGCATGTGCGCGATGGCTTGAGTCCGCAAACGGCCTTGTTCGGCAGCTGATATGGATTCGCTGCGCATTGACAAATGGCTGTGGGCGGCGCGGTTCTTCAAGACCCGCAGCATCGCCAGCGACGAGATCGGCAAGAACCGTGTGCAGATCAATGGCCAGGACGCCAAGGCCTCGCGCGAAGTCAAACCGGGTGACACCGTGCGCATGCGGCAAGGCCCAGTGGAACGCACCGTACGGGTGAAGGCCGTCAGTGGCGTGCGGGGGCCAGCGCCGGTGGCGCAATTGCTTTACGAGGAAACTGCCGAAAGCCTGGCGCAGCGGCAAAAACTGGCCGAAATGAACCGTTTGTCGCGCGAGCCTGCGCTGAGCATCGAGCAGGGACGACCCACCAAGCGGGATCGCCGTCAGATCGAGAAAACCTGGGACGACCGCTGGAGTGCCGGCATCGATTGAAGCCCGGGTGACTTGAAATGGTCTGCGCTTCAGAACTCGTCTTTCACCATGGTCAAGCCGAGGGCATCCCAGTCGAGCATGCCGCCGCGGTAGTAATAAATTTTGTTGGCCGGAAAGCCCTCTCGTGTCATGGCACGAATGGCCATGGGGCTTTGTGGACAGACGGGCCCATTGCAGAAAGCAAAAATTTTCTTGGCCTCGGTGCAGTTCCATTGGCTGCCCGTTTTTTTGCAACCCAATTCGCTCAGACGCGAGGCCACCTCTGTGTAGGGGATGCCCACGGAGCCCGGGATGGTGCCTTTGACGCGGTCGTTGGTGTCCCGCATGTCCACGACCAAGGCGTTGCGGTCACTCAGGGCTTCCAAAATTTCGATCTCACCGACGGGGTGAACGCCGGCGACGGGGACCAAGGGCTGCAAGGTGCCGCCGTTTTTGGCAGCCACGGTCATGACACGGGTGATTTCAACCGGGCCTTTGGTGGTTTTCACGACAACGGATTTCTGGTTGTCAAAAATGTTCAAGGCTGTCCCTACGGGAATGACGGCGGCTTGGCCAAAGGCAGCGCCTGCAAAACCAATTCCTAAGAGCCAAGCTGAAATGCTTTTCATGGTCATTGTTCAAAAAGTTGAGTATCAGGGGATCCTGACTTTGGAGGCTTTGTTTTGCCTTGATTTGCATCAATGGCTGAGTCAGGGTTATCCCCATCCCGCAGGGGCGCCTTGATTGCGCCCAAATAGTTGTGCGACAAGATCTGTCAATGTGTTTTGGGTGACAATCACGTTTCAATTCTGAAATAAGACGGGAAGTTCTATGGTCAAAATGACCCATAAATCTGCAGGGGACCGGTCCATTGCCGTTTCGGATGAGCAAATCGAAAAAGCTGCAGAGGTTTTTCGCGTCATGTCGGCACCCATGCGCTTGAGGATCATCAGCTGCTTGTGCAGTGGCGAGAAAAATGTCGGTGAATTGCTCACGGAGATTGATACGACACAGCCCAATATGTCGCAGCACTTGAACACGCTTTATTTGGCAGGGGTATTGGACAAACGCCGAGAAGGCGTTCAGATTTACTACAGGATCGTCAACAACAACATCGTCAACATTTGCCGTGCAGTGTGTCAACAAACCGATCTTGAAAGTTGAGCGTCAGTTTCGAGTCGGGTTTTCACTGTCGTACCCATGTGCTGTGAGCAGCTAATATCAGTCCATCAGGAGACACGAATGAAGCGTTGGTTATTATTGATTTCAGGTTTGTTGGCCTGCACCTTGAGCATGGCGCAAATCAAGGTGGTTTACCACTTGAGTGAAGGCATTCCCCAAGCCTCACGCGCGATTGGCAACATTCGCAATCACCTCAATGCAGACCCGACAGCCAAGATTGTGGTGGTGACCCACGGCTTGGGGATTGATTTTCTTCTGGATGGTGCAACCAATCAGATGGACCAACCCTTTGCAGGCAGCGTGAGCGATCTGGTGGGCAAAGGGGTGGAGTTCCGTGTGTGCAACAACACATTGGTCTCGCGCAAAATCTCTGCAGACAAGGTCCAGATGGAAGCCAAGGTGGTTCCTTCGGGTGTTGCTGAAGTGGCCAAACTGCAAGCCAAAGAAGGCTTTGTTTATCTGCGCCCGTGATGGTCCATGAGGACCGTCATCAACCCGTTTTTTGAGGAGTTTTCATGAAAATTCAACACGCTTTGAGCGCCACTGCGCTGCTGGCACTGTCTGGCTTGGCGCAAGCCCAGATTGATCCGCTTCACGTGCGCAGCATGGCGGCCTCTTGTTCGGCTTGTCATGGCACCGATGGGCGCGCCCAGCCGGGCATGGAGTCGTTGGCCGGTGCCAACAAGGACGACATGGTCAAGAAAATGCTGGATTTCAAGACGGGTCGCAAGCCTGCCACCATCATGCACCAGCTGTCCAAGGGCTATTCCGACGAGCAGATCGTCGCCATCGCTGGCTACTTTGCCGCCCAAAAGAAATAAGGAAAACAGCCATGCAACGTCGTCATTTTTTGCAGACAGGTTCCGCACTGGGAGCCATGGGTTTGGTTTCGGGTTGTGCCACAGTGGGTGGCGGCAGCGGCCCCAAAGTGGTGGTCATTGGCGGTGGCTATGCCGGCGCTACGGCGGCCAAGTACCTGCGCCTGTGGTCCGAGCACAAAATCCAGGTCACCCTGGTCGAGCCCAACGATGCGTTCATTTCCTGCCCCATCTCCAACTTGGTGATTGGCGGCAGCAAGACCATCGCCGAGATCACCACCCCCTATGACAACCTGACCAAGCGCCACGGTGTGAACATCATCAAGGACCGCGTCAACACCATTGACGCGCAAAAGCGCATCGTCAAGCTGGCCGGTGGCACCGAGCTGGCTTATGACCGCTTGATTGTCTCGCCCGGCGTGGACTTCATGTGGGAAACCTTGCCCGGCATGGCCAAGGCAGGTGCCAAAGACAAAGTCATGCACGCTTGGAAAGCGGGCGAGCAGACCGTCACGCTGCGCAAGCAACTCGAAGCCATGCCTGATGGCGGTGTATTCGCCATGTCGATCCCTTTGGCGCCTTACCGCTGCCCGCCCGGCCCCTACGAGCGCGCTTGCCAGGTGGCTGAACATTGCACCAAGGCCAAGCCCAAGAGCAAGGTGCTGATTTTGGATGCCAACGACGACGTGACATCGAAAGGTCCCTTGTTCAAGAAGGCTTGGACCGAGCGTTACAAAGGCATTGTCGAATACCGTGGCAAACACCGAGTGACCGATGTGGACGCCGCCACCAACACCTTGAAGTTCGAGTTCAACGACGACATCAAGGCCAGCGTGCTCAACGTCATTCCTGAAATGCGTGCGGGTGACATCGCCGTCAACGCAGGTCTGGCCACGGCCAACAAGCGCTGGTGCGAGGTCGACTTCCTGACTTTCGAGTCAAAGGCTGCCAAAAACGTCCATGTGCTTGGCGATTCGATCCAGATTGCCCCGGGTATGCCCAAGTCTGGCCACATGGCCAACCAACACGGCAAAACCTGCGCTGCAGCGGTGATCGCTTTGTTGATGGGCAAAGAGGTCAATCCCATGCCGATTTACAACAACACTTGCTACAGCTTTGTCAGCTCGGAAGACGTGGTCCATGTGTCCAGCGTGCACCGCTACGACGCGGAAAAGAAAACCATGCTGACGGTGCCAGGCTCCGGTGGTGTGTCCAGCGCAGCCAACGAATTGGAGGGCCGCTATGCCCACGCTTGGTCGCGTAACATTTGGGCCGATACGCTGGCGTGAGGTTCAATCGAAAAACGCCGCAGTCGCCAGACTCGCGGCGTTTTTTTACGGCCATTTTTTGCAAGTCGAGGTACATCATGAAAAAAACAGTCACATCCCTCCGCCTGTTGCAAGCAGCTTTGCTGCTGGGTTTTGCGGCGCTGGGCAATTCAGCCATGGCCCAGGCGGATGAAGCGCGCGCCAAAAAAATCGTGGGTGGAGTTTGCTTTGTTTGCCACGGCGCAGAGGGTGAATCGTCCAGTGAAGTGTTCCCGCGTCTGGCCGGTCAGCACTGGGAATACACCACCAAGCAGCTCGAGAACTTCAAGAGTGGCAAGCGCAAGAGCACAGCCATGGCTGACATGGTGGCCAAGTTGACCCCCGATGAGATGGTGGCTTTGGGAAAATTTTTTGAGAAACAAGCCGTTGCGGTGGAGCCTGCCAAAGACCAGGGTCTGGCGGCCGTTGGCAAATACATTTATCACCAGGGCAACAAGTACAGCGGTCTGGCCGCTTGCGCCAGTTGTCATGGGGCGGAAGCCAAAGGGACAACGGCTTTACCTCGCCTTGCTGGTCAGTATGCAGACTACATCGCCACGCAGTTGCAACAGTTCAACAAGCGCGAACGCACCAATGACAACGCTGTGATGCACGCCATCGTCAGCAAGATGACGCCGCTGGAAATGGTGGCTGTGGCGGAGTACCTGAGCGGCAAATGACGGTGCTCAGTCTCAGGGCGCGGTAAATCCTGAAAGGGGCATTGGCTGCGATGGCTTGATGCTGGCCGATGTGCCGCCATCCAGCCAACGGTCGGTCAGGCCCGCTCCTGCCCACATTCCCACCAGGCTCACCCATGCGGTCAGGGCAAAAATGGCACCACCAGTGACGCCTGCTCCGACAGCGCAGCCGCCAGCCAGCATGGAGCCGAATCCCATCAAAATCGCGCCGCCGATGTAGCGGCGCATGCTGTAGCCATCGGTGAAGCCTTCCAGCTTCCAGTCTTTGCCGATCAGCGCACCGATCAAAGAGCCCAGGAAAACGCCTGGCATCAGACCGAATTCAAAGCCGATCGCTGGCCAAGGCCATTGCACCACCCGCATCAACCATTCGGCAGATGGGCCACTGAAGGTCAAGCCCTGAATTTGCACCGGATCAAATGACTCTCGCGCCACCCACTGGCTAAACCCCCAAGCAGCGGCGACCATCAGTCCCGTGCCGATACCCCCCACCCACATCCATAAACTGCGCTGAGGTGAGCGCCATGAAAAATACAGGGCAGCGATGAGCCACACGCCGCCCATGGCCAAGCCCGCTCCGTGTCCCAGACCTGTGATGGCCAGCAGGTCGCGCGCTGCACCGCCAGGGATGGTCCACCAACTGCTGATCGCCAGGCGCAAAGGCGACAAAACGCCTGAGAGTGCTGATTGGGCCGTGACCGCAAATATCAGGCCCGACAGCAAGGCTCGCAAATTGCCATTGGCCGACAGCACCAGCAGTCGGCTGGCGCAGCCGCGGGTCATGACCATGCCAATGCCGAAGGTCAAGCCACCGATGAGTGCACCGGACAGGCTGCCGGTGGCAGAGATTTGACGTGCGTTGTTGGTGTCCAGCCAGCCCATCAAGACCATGAGCTGTACGGTGATCACGGCAGAGGCAAAGGCCAGCAACCAAACTGAAAGCTTGTCGCCAAAACGGCGGTGCCAGAATTCGATCACTGCCGCTCGCAAGCAAAAGCGCGAGCGCTGGGCAAAAAATCCAAACAGGCCGCCGATCAGCGCGCCACCCGTGGCGAGCACCGTGGGGTTTCCGTAGGCTTCCAGCCATTGAGCCATGGGCATGGCAATCTCCATTTACATCATTGTTGAATGATGTATATCCTAAGCCCGAAGTCGTTCTAGGCGTTGATGGAGGTCAAGAAGCGAATTCAGACCACCCAGCCCATGCCTTTGCTCAGACGCCAGGCCATGCCTGCGCCGATCCAGATGCCGATCAGTGTGAGCCAAGCGGTCAGTGCAAAAATCGCACCACCGGTCATGCCGGCACCGACCGTGCAGCCACCAGCGAGGACCGCACCAAAGCCCATCAATATCGCCCCGGACAAGTAATGCCCCAGCTTGTTCTCGGTCTTGAAGCCTTCAAATTTGAAGTCACGACCGAGCAACGCCCCGATCAAGGAGCCCACAAAGGCACCGGGCAGCACGCCGGTGTCAAAACCCCAACTGGCCGCGTTGGCCGTGGACAGGACCCGCATCAACCACTCGGCGGAGGGGCCGCTGAAGCTCAGGCTTTGTACCGCCACCGGTTCAAACGATGCGCCTGCAACGGCCTGTGTGAGCCCCCAGCCCATCGCGATGGTCAGGCCAGTCACTGTCGCGCCCAAGCCCAAGGCCCAGCGACCTGCGTGGTGGCGCATGAAGAACGCCAGGCCAACGACAAAAACCAAGGTCGAAAGAATCAAGCCACCCACCGAACCTATCCCGCTGAGGACCAACAAATCGCGCGATGCCCCGCCGTCCACGGGCCACAACTGGCTCAATGTGCTGCGCAAGGGCGCCAACCAACCGCCAATCGTGGCTTGTACCGTGACGGCAAACACCAAACCAGACAGCAGGGCGCGCAAATTGCCATTGGCCGACAGCACCAACAAACGACTGGCGCAGCCGCGCGTCAAAATCATGCCGGCACCAAAGCACAAGCCTCCCAACACAGCCCCGGATATGCTGCCCGGCTGCGCGATGAAACGGCTGACCGAAGGTTGAAGCCAGCCTAAGGCCACCAGGATTTGTACACCCATTAAGCAGGCACCAAAAGCCAGGAGCCAGACGCTCAGGCGCTCGCCAGCCTGGCCTTCACAGCATTCCAGGACTGCGGCACGGGCGCAAAAACGTGTACGTTGGGCCGCAAAACCAAACACCAAGCCGATGATCGCGCCGCCTGCGGCCAGCACATTGGCGTCTCCCCAAGTTTCCAGCAGGCTTGCAAGATTCACATTGATCTCCAATAATTTGATAATTGCTTATATTTCGTCTTGCCTAAACTGATTGACAATACATTGTGTATTTTCCTGGTTTTTTGATCGGTATTCATGAAAGAGACCATTTTGTACTTCGCCTCGCACCGTCGCCAGTTTTTGGGGCTGGTGACTTTGGCGTGGGCCCAAGTGGGGGGCGCCCAATCGGTCATGCCAGCACTTTTGCCATCTCCCCCCTCCCTGCAGATTGAATTGGCCAAGGCTTTGCAGCAAAAGCAAGCCCTGATCGTCATGGTGAGCTTGGAGGGCTGTGCCTTTTGCCGTATTGCCCGCAGCAGCCATTTGGTGCCCATGCAAAAAGCAGGAACGCCCATCGTGCAGCTGGACATGCGCAGTGTTCAGGGTGTTCTGGATTTCCAAGGACGTGCGACCACGCACGATCAATTGATCAAGCAGTGGCGCATCTCTGTTGCCCCGACTTTGCTGTTTTTCGGTCCAGGTGGTAAAGAAGTTGCAGAGAGAATGGAGGGCGGTTACCTGCCCGATTTTTATGGACCCTATCTGGAAGAGCGATTGCTCAAGGCTCGGCAGGCGCTTTGAGTGAGTTCTTTGTGTGCTGTCAAAAGCTACTCGCCTACTTAACAATTAGCCATGATTCCAATTCGCATTGATTCCGCTTGGCAAGGCACCTCGGATTGCCGCAGTTGCGGCATCCGAGACATGGTGTTGTTTGCCGATCTCAATGAGCAAGACTTCAGCGACATGCACACGCCCATTGATGACCTGAGCTTTCAGTCAGACGCCATCTTGTACTCTGAAGGTCAATCAGCGCAAGGTGTGTTCACGCTGAGAAAGGGCACCGTCAAGTTGGTGCGTGCCACCGTGGATGGTCGTGAGCGGATTGTTCGGGTTTTGCGCCCTGGCGATGTGATTGGGCTGGAGGCCTTGGTGACCGGCCGCTATGACAGCGAAGCCGTTGCCATGGTGGATGTCAGTGTTTGTCGAATTCCTTTGTCGGTCATCAACCATCTGTCTGCGAACTCTCCCCGCTTGCATTTGCGCTTGATGCAAAAGTGGCAGCAAGCCTTGAAAGATGCCGACGATTGGTTGGCAGAACTGAATTTCGGTACTGCACGTCAGCGTGTGGCGAGCCTGGCCTTGAAAATGCGAGAGCCTGAAGAGCCCCGTTTCACCGCTTTTTTTGCGCGCGACGACATGGGGGCGATGCTCGATCTCAAGCTTGAAACTGTGAGTCGTGAAATTTCTGGCTTGGTGCGTGATGGTGCTCTGAAAGCCTGCGACAAGCAGGGACGCCGGTATGAAATACTGGACGAAAAAATGCTGATGCTCTGAACGGCACTGGCTGGGGTTTCGGCGCTTTCTCGCCGTCAAGCCCAGCAGCCCTGACATGCCTTTGTGGGCCGTGCCCTCGTCAATCTGGGCTTCATAGGTCTGCAAATCGATGATGTCGTAATCGACAAAAGCCTCGCGCATCATGGCTTCGTCATACATGTGGTCCAGCTTGCCTGGCCCGCCCGTATTGAACTTCAGTTGAGCTGCTGTGTAGCCCTGAATGATCAGGGTGCCGCCGGACTTGAGGCTTTTGTCCATCTGTTGATTCATCAGCCACATTAACCCCCCCCCAACATTGAAGGAATCCCCCATGAAAACCGCACATGATTTGGTGGCCGATGCCAAAAGCTGTACGCAAGAAATCGCATTGAAAGACGCTGAACAAGCCATCAGGGAAGCCGATGTGTTGATTGACGTGCGTGAAGCCGATGAATTTGCCGCTGGCCACTTGGCTGGCGCAGTTTTGATGCCTCGCGGCTTGCTGGAGTTCAAACTCAGTGCAACGCCCGCCTTGGCTGCGCGAGACATCCATGTGGTGTTGTATTGCAAGACCAGTGGCCGAGCTGCGCTGGCCGCGCAGAGCATGCAAGCCATGGGCTATTTGCGTGTCAAATCGATTGCTGGGGGTTTTGATGCTTGGCTGGCCGCTGGCAAGCCGGTGGTCAAGCCAGAGCAACCCTCATTTGATTAAAAACCAGGCTGAATCAGTGAAAGCACTGATTTTTTGGGATGCATTTCGTCAACCCCGAAGCTGATTTATGCGTTAAATTAGTCGCCATTGATATTCAACACAAGGAGCTCCCATGAAATTGATTTCTGTACTCATTGCGGCCTCTGCTGCTTTCGCTGCACCCGCTTTCGCCAATTTGGATCTGGCCAAGAAGAACGCTTGCATGGCATGCCATGGCGTTGACAAAAAAGTGGTGGGCCCTGCCTACCAAGATGTCGCTAAGAAATATGCGGGTCAAAAAGACGCTGCGGCCAATCTGGCCAAGAGCATCAAAGCAGGTGGCTCTGGCAAGTGGGGTCCGATCCCCATGCCTGCACAAGCTGCTTTGAGTGATGCAGATGCCAACACCTTGGCCTCCTGGATCCTGGCTGGCGCCAAGTGATGTCCACTCCAATTGCTTGCAATTGGATGAAAAATTGAAAAGCCCGACTGGTACTCGTGGCTTTATCCTTCCGCTTCCGGGGCGACTCGGGAGCGGTTTTTTTTGGGGATAGAAGGTATGAACGTGATCAAGACTTCCTGGCTTGTGGGCTCGCTGTTGTTGCTGTCGATGACCGCGCACGCCCAGCCCGCGATTTTCAAAGATGCAGACCTCAAGTTGGGGCAAAAGCTGATCGCAGAAAACAAATGCGTGGAATGCCATGCCTCCAAAGTTCCCGGTGATGGCAGTGCCATTTACAAGCCCAAGGGACGCATCAACACGGCCGGTTTGTTGCGCGGCATGGTCGAGCAATGCAACACAGAACTCAACATGGGCATGTTTCCTGAAGAGGTCAATGCGGTGGCTGCTGTTTTGAACCGAGAGCATTACAAATTTAAATAAACCCTTGCTTATATAGGGTATTTCCTATATTAGCTTTTGGCGATATCCCTGATGATTTGTATCAAACGGTGTCCGTGCGTGGGCAGTGACACCACGTTTGATTGCAGCAAATCTGAAGGAGATACACATGCGCAAATCTTGGACCTGGGTGAAGTGGGGCGTTTTGGCCAGTTCGGTCTGGTTGACCGGCTGCGGCACCATCAGCACGATGGGCAAGCTCGAGACAGGCGCTGCTGCAGAGGCTGGTCGCATGTGGGACCGCTGGGTTGATGGCAATGGCGACATCGCAGTGGCCACCACCTGGGAGCGCAAAGTCAAGGCCGGTGTGACCGCCAATGAAGTTGAGCAAGTGCTCAAGCAAGTGGCCACCGAGCGCAACATGAAAGACGTGGGCACCTTGCCTTTGTCGAAAGAGCTGGAAGCACGCACCGGCCAAAAACAAAAACTGCTGACGGTGTACTCGTTCTGCACCCCTACCACCGCTCGCCGCATGGTGGACTTCAGCCCGCACATGGCCGCGTATTTGCCTTGCCGAATTTCCTTGGTGGAGAAAGAAGACGGCCTGTGGATGTACACCCTCAACATGGACATGATGGTCAAGATGGGGCGTCAGTTGCCATCCCCCCTGAAGGAAGAGGCCCGCGCTGTGCGCGACACCATCTGGGAAATGATGGAGCGTGGCTCCAAGGGCGAGTTCTGATTTAAAAACACGAGGAGACAAAACATGAAAACGACACACACACTGCGCGCAACGGTTACCGCATCGGCTCTGCTGTTGGCTTCTTTGTCGGCACATGCCACCAACGGCATGTTGATGGAGGGCTATGGCCCGCAATCGCTGGCCATGGGCGGCGCTGCCACTGCGTTTGACAATGGCACTGCGGCCATGATGAACAACCCCGCTACTTTGCAATTGGGGGCCAATGGTTCTCGCCTGGATGTGGCGTTGGGTGTTTTGGGACCCAACGTCAAATCCAGCATGACCGGCATGCCGACGGCATCGTCCAGCGGAACTTCTTATGTCATGCCCGCCATGGGCTGGGTTCGCAAAGACGACCGCATGACCTGGGGTGTGGGTGTTTTTGGTCAGGGTGGGATGGGTACTGAATACGGCGCTGACACGTTCTTGGCCATGCAAAGCGGCAAGGACGTGCGTTCCGAGTTGGCAGTGGGGCGCGTGATTTTCCCGGTGGCCTTGAAGGTCAATGAGCAGTTGAATATTGGCGCCTCTCTCGACTATTCATGGGCCAGCTTGGACATGAAGATGGCCGCCAGTGGTGCACAGTTGGGTGGCATGGTCACGGGTGGTTCGGGCAACATCGCAGCGGCTGCTGCAGGGTTGGCGGCGGCGCCATGGGCACGTATTGATTTCAGCAATTCCAATAAATTCACGGGTGCTGCCAAAGGCTCTGGCTGGACGGGCAAGTTGGGACTGGTTTTCCAGGCTAACAAAGACTTGTCTCTGGGATTGAGTCATCATCTCAAGACCAACCTCAGCGACATGACAACAACAGCGGCCGGTGCGAGCATGAGTGGCCCTGGCGGGTTCGCAGATGCAGGAAAGATCTCGGTGATCAACTTCCAGATGCCGGCATCCACCACAGTGGGCCTGGCATGGCAAGCCAGCCCCAAGTTGTTGGTGGCAGCAGATGTCAAGCGCATCGGTTGGTCCAGCGTGATGAAGGGTTTTTCCATGCACTACGACAGCGCCACCATGGGGGGCAATGTCAACTTCACCATGCCTCAAAACTGGAAAGACCAAACGGTCGTGGCCTTGGGTGGTGCCTACCAATTGGATGACGTCTGGACCTTGCGTGGGGGCTACAACCATGCATCGAACCCCATTCCTGACGGCACCGTCAATCCCTTGTTCCCGGCGATTGTGAAGAACCACTACACCGCAGGTTTTGGCTACAAACTCAGCAAGTCGGTCAGCGTGGATGCTGCGATGTCCCATGCGCCGACTGTGACGGTCGTCAATACATCGGGGCAGATGCCTTTGACCATCAGCCACAGCCAGACCAACTATCAGATGTTGCTGAGCTACCGCTATTGAGTCCGCAGGCGCAACTGATCAGGGTTTATCCTGATCAGTTGCTGTTGCCCCTGTAATCCCTGGTTCAGATTCATCATTTATCGTATATATTCGCACATCCGAATATACGAACTTAATGGCAAGCAGTGCATGAGCGATGAGGTTGATGAGGTTTTTGACAAGGCGGCAGAGTTGTTTGCCGTACTGTCCACGCCGATTCGTCTGCGCATCATCAGCCAGCTGTGTCAGGGTGAGAAAAATGTCGGGCAATTGCTCGAGAGCATTGATGTGGCGCAACCCAATATGTCCCAACATCTGAACATCATGTACAAATCAGGCGTTTTGGGTAAACGTCGCCAAGGTGCTCAAATGTTTTATCGGATTGCAGACGAGACAGCTGTGGTGGTTTGCCGTGCGGTGTGTACACAAGTCGCCACCGACGTGGCCGTGAATTGACAACTCAAAACGAGGAGTTTGTGTGAAAGAAGACAACATCAACTCAGGGAGGGTGCAAAAAGCACCGGAGAACTTCCTGACCCAAACTGGCATCAAAGAGGTTTATGCCGAAGGCAAAAAAGGCCGCCGCGATTTCATTCGCAACGCTTTTGCAGCGGCGGCTGCCGGTGCAGCTGCCCCCATGGCCATGGCCCAGGGCAACCCTGTGCCGACTGAAGGCGGCGACCCCAACATCTTGAACTTGCCTGAGCATGCGACCAATCTGGGGCAGGGCGTGGCGGTTGAAGGTTACGGCAAGCCTTCCAAATTTGAAGCCAACTTGCAACGTCGTCAGAGCCCGGGTCTGACACAGACCACACAGGCCTCGGTGTCGTTTGCACCCTTGCAATCCTTGTTCGGTATCGTGACACCCAGTGGCTTGCATTTCGAGCGTCACCACCAAGGCTGGTGGGACATCGATCCGTCCAAGCACCGCTTCATGATCAACGGCATGGTCAAAAAGAACATGGTGTTCACCATGGACGAGATCATGCGTTTGCCATCTGTGTCGCGCTTTCACTTCATCGAATGCGGTGCCAACACCGCTGTCGATTGGGGCAATGTGGCTGTCCCCACGGTGCAATACACCCACGGCATGTTGTCGTGCAGCGAGTTCACGGGCGTACCCTTGATCACTCTTTTGGAGTTGGCTGGTGCTGACTTGAAAAACGGCAAGTTCATTCTGGCCGAAGGCGGAGATGGCTCGTCCATGACGCGCACCATCCCGATGAGCTTGATCACTTCTGGCGAAGTTCTGGTGGCTTATGGACAGAACGGTGAAATGCTGCGCCCGGAAAACGGCTACCCCTTGCGCTTGGTCGTGCCGGGCGTGCAGGGCGTGAGCTGGGTCAAGTACCTGCGCCGCATTGAAGTGGGCGACAAGCCTTACGCCGCCAAAGACGAAGCGATTCACTACATTGATTTGCAGCCCGGTGGCTTGCACCGTCAGTACACCAACATCCAGGAAGTCAAGAGCGTGGTGACCACGCCCTCTGGCGGCCAGGTTTTGCTGGACAAGGGTTTTTACAACATCACGGGCCTGGCCTGGTCGGGCAAAGGCAAGATCAAGCGTGTGGACGTGTCCACAGACGGCGGTCGAAACTGGCGTCAGGCACGTCTGGAAACGCCAGTGCTCTCCAAAGCTTTGACGCGTTTCAATCTGGACTGGGTTTGGGATGGCAAGCCCGCCATCATCCAAAGCCGTGCTCAAGACGAAACAGGTCATGTGCAGCCCACATACCAACAGTTGCGCGGTGTTCGCGGAACGCGCTCGATTTATCACAACAACGCCATCCAGTCGTGGTTGGTTCAGGAAAACGGTGAGGTGAAAAATGTCCAGGTTTCGTAATGCCGTTTTGACTGCCGCCTTGCTGGCGGTGGCAGGTTTGGCTTCTGCGCAAGCGACCAAATATCCTGGTGTGGGTCGTGATGCCACGCCCAAAGAAGTCGCCAAGTGGGACATTGATGTGCGTCCGGACTTCAAAGGGTTGCCAGCAGGTTCGGGTTCTGTGGCCAAAGGCCAAGACGTGTGGGAAAGCAAATGCGCCCACTGCCACGGCGTGTTCGGTGAGTCTGGTGAGGTGTTCAGTCCGCTGATTGGTGGCACCACCGCCGAAGACGTCAAGACAGGCCGCGTGGCCAATTTGAATCGCTCGGACTATCCAGGCCGCACCACCATCATGAAGGTGGCGACGGTGTCGACTTTGTGGGACTACATCAACCGCGCCATGCCTTGGACCGCTCCGAAGTCGTTGACGACAGAAGAAGTCTATGCGGTGACGGCGTTCTTGTTGAATTTGGGCAATGTGGTGCCTGATGACTTCGTGTTGTCGGACAAAAACATCGCTGATGTGCAAAACCGCATGCCCAACCGCAACGGCATGACGACCCAGCACGCCATGTGGCCCGGCAAGGAATTTGGTGGCGTCAAAAAGCCAGATACCGATAACAAAATCTGCATGAAAGATTGCACGCCTGAGCCAAAATTGGCGTCCTTCTTGCCCGACTTCGCCCGCAACGCGCACGGCAACCTCGCGGAACAAAACCGCCTGGTGGGCCAGCAGCACGGGGTGGACACTACCAAGCCAGAAGCCAAGGCCGGCATGCCTGTTGTTGCAGCCCCTGTTGCGGCAGCGCCAGCCAAGCCAGAAAACGCCGAGGCCAAAGCAGCCATCGCCTTGCTGAACAAATACAGTTGTACCGCTTGCCATGGTGTGGACAAGAAAGTGGTTGGCCCAGGCTTCAATGAGATTGCCAAGAAGCACTCAGGCAAGGTTGACTATTTGGTTGGCAAGATCAAGGCCGGTGGTTCGGGTGTCTGGGGCCCTATCCCGATGCCCCCACAGACGCTGCCTGATGCAGACGCCAAGAAAATTGCCGAATGGATTTCCAAGGGGGCCAGCAAGTAATGCGGGATACTCCCGTAGTGTTGCTGAACCAATTTCACTAGCATCATTCAATCATCAAGGAGATTTCAGATGCAAACTCGTCGCGAGACACTCAAGCAAAGTGCTGTTGTTGCCGGCTTGCTGGCGTCAGCTGGCTTTCCTCAGTTCGCCCACGCTGCTTTCAATAAAGCAGGCTTTGATGCCAAATCCGTTCAGGATGCAGCCAAGGCCTATGGCGCTGCCAGCCTGGCCGAAAGCAAGGATGTGACCATCACCGGTCCGGACATCGCTGAAAACGGAGCCGTGGTGCCCTTGGGTGCCAGCACTACTTTGGCTGGCGTCAAACAATTGTTGATCCTGGTCGAAAAGAACCCTGCAGCTTTGGTGGCCATGTTCCACGTGAGCGATGCTGTTGAAGCCAACTTTGCGACCCGCGCCAAGATGGGCCAGTCGTCTGACGTTTACGCTGTGGCCATCATGGCCGACGGCAAGGCTTTCTTCGCCAAGAAGGAAGTCAAAGTCACTTTGGGCGGTTGCGGCGGTTAATCGCCCAATTGCTTTTCAACAGAATCATTGAAAGATTAGGAGAAAAAAATGGCAGATCCAATGCGCATTCGTGCCCAAGCCTCCGGCGACAAAGCCACTGTCCGTGTTCTCATGAGCCACGAGATGGAATCCGGTCAGCGCAAAGACGCCGCTGGCAAACTGGTCCCCGCTTGGTATATCCAGGAAGTCACCGCCACTTTGAACGGCAAGCAAGTGCTGGCCGCTGAATGGGGCCCAGCCGTGTCCAAGAACCCCTTCATGCAATTTGCCATCAAGGGTGCCAAGGCGGGCGACAAAGTCGCTGTGACTTGGAAAGACAACAAGGGCGATACCCGCACAGACGAAGCGACTGTGTCCTGATAGCATTCGCGTGCTCAAAGGGGTGAAGTTTTCTGGGCTTCACCCTTTTTTCGTTTCAAGAATTTCAACAGAGGTGACAATGATAAAAGCATCCACACTTTCCATTGCAGCGGCTTTGGCCCTGTGCATGGGGCCGGCCATGGCCCAGAAAACCGCCAGCCAAGGCATTGACGAATACCGTGCCATGCTGCAAGACGGCAACCCGGCTGAGCTTTTTGAGGCCAAAGGTGAAGACCTCTGGAAAAAAGTTCGCGGTCCCAAAAACGCTTCTCTTGAAAAGTGCGACCTGGGCAAAGGCCCTGGCGTGGTCAAAGGGGCCTTCGTTGAGTTGCCCCGCTACTTTGCAGACACCCAGAAGATGCAAGACCTCGAGTCGCGTTTGGTGACCTGCATGGAAACCCTGCAAGGCTTCAATGCCGCCGAAATTTCAAAGACTGCATTTGGTCGTGGCGAGATGGCCAATGTCACGGCCTTGGCCACCTGGATCTCTGCCGAGTCCAAGGGCCTGCGATTCAATTTGTCACAAGCTCACCCGCAAGAAAAAACCTTCTATGAAGTGGGCAAGCGCCTGTTCTTCCAGCGCGGTGGTCCTCATGACTTCTCATGCGCATCCTGCCATGGCGAAGAAGGCAAGCGTATTCGTTTGCAAGATCTGCCCATTCTGACCAAGAACCCGGGTGACGGTGTTGGCTTTGCCGCTTGGCCCGCCTACCGTGTGTCGAATGGTCAAATGTGGAGCATGCAATTGCGCTTGAACGACTGCTACCGCCAGCAGCGCTTTCCCTACCCAGGCTTTGCCAGCGATGCGACCGTTGCCTTGGCCACCTACTTGGGCGTGAATGCCAAAGGCGCAGCCTCAGTTGCCCCGGCCATCAAGCGTTGAAACAGGAGACCTTCATGAACAAAAAGACCCAACTCGTTTTGGCCAGCGTGGCTGCCGCTTTGGTGGCCGCAGGTTGCGCATCCGGTCCTTCCTTGGCTGAGCTGAACACGTTGACAGACAAAATCGTGAAAGCTTCTTTCCGTGACCAAAGCCATGTGAAAGTCGAACGCATCACGGCCACCGACGAGACCAACCGTGCCTGCAGTGATGCCGATGTGGCGGGCAAGCCACTGGACGAAAAAACGGCCAAGGCCATTGAAGAGATGAATCTGAAAGCCATCAAGTGGCCCTCGGACGGCAAGTTCATCGGTGACTGGAAAGAGGGCGAAAAAATCGCCCAAAGCGGTCGCGGCCTGACCTGGACAGACAAAGCAGGCGACGTGAATGGTGGCAACTGCTACAACTGCCATCAAATCAGCAAGGAAGAGATTTCCTTCGGTACGATTGGCCCCAGCCTCTACAACTACGGCAAGATCCGTGGCGTGACCGACCCCAACAGCCCTGCCACCAAAGCCATCGTGGAATACACCTGGGGCAAGATCTGGAACGCCAAGGCCTACAACGCCTGTTCCAACATGCCTCGCGCAGGTCACATGGGCATCTTGGATGAGACACAGGTTCGCCACATTGTCGGCTTGTTGCTCGATCCCAAATCACCCGTCAACCAGTGACGCCTTGAAAACCCGGCACGTCCGGGTTTTTTTGCTTCCAATACATCAGTGAGTGCAAATATGAACCTGACCAAACGCGAATTTATCCAAGTGATGGGCGCCGGCACCATGGCCGGCATGAGCATGGGCAAGTTTTCAGAAGCCAGTGCCGCCACAGCAGCCAACGGCCTTTATGACATCCCCAAATTCGGCAATGTGTCTTTCT
>JACCDH010780282.1_pt1 | contig 18385 bp, 16 predicted proteins | sample 7442481 | NCBI WGS metagenome assembly JACCDH01 (sample SAMN15323433, study PRJNA562643) | freshwater metagenome | isolation source: river surface water | place: USA:Blue River Watershed | collected 2017-08-15 | reverse complement strand
TAGGTTTTTTTATCGCTTTTATAAGAGCAGTAAAAACAGGACAATACGACGATGATTATACGCCTTCAGTCAGAATGCTTTTTGATGACGAACTTAAAGTAAAACCAAATAAATCAGTACAAACAATAGAAGAAAAACAAATTTAATTATGGAAATGCAACAATTTTATTACGACAACAAAATTGTAAAGAAATTCCTTTACGCCACCATTGTTTTTGGTGTAGTAGGAATGTTAGTGGGACTGATTCTCGCTTTTATGTTTCTTTTTCCAAACATTACCGACGGAATTTCGTGGTTGAGTTTTGGTAGATTGAGACCTTTACATACTAATGCAGTTATTTTTGCCTTTGTGGGTAATGCTATGTTTGCTGGGGTGTATTACTCTATGCAACGACTCCTAAAAGCAAGAATGTTTAGTGATTTTTTAAGTAATCTTAACTTTTGGGGTTGGCAGTTAATTATTGTTGCAGCAGCCGTTTCTTTACCATTAGGATTTAGTACTTCTAAAGAATATGCTGAGTTAGAATGGCCAATAGATATCGCAATTGCATTAATTTGGGTTGTTTTTGGTATCAATATGATTGGAACCATTTTAAAAAGAAGAGAGCGTCACTTGTATGTGGCTATTTGGTTTTACTTAGCCACTTTTGTAACTGTAGCAGTATTACATATTTTCAACAGTTTAGAATTACCTATTTCTGGAATGAAAAGTTATTCAGTATATGCTGGAGTTCAAGACGCTTTGGTGCAATGGTGGTATGGGCATAATGCTGTTGCATTCTTTTTAACAACACCATTCTTAGGATTGATGTATTACTTTGTTCCAAAAGCAGCCAATCGTCCCGTATATTCGTATCGACTTTCTATTGTTCATTTTTGGTCTTTGATTTTTATCTATATCTGGGCAGGACCACACCATTTATTGTATTCAGCATTGCCAACTTGGGCACAAAACTTAGGAGTTGTTTTCTCTGTAATGTTAATTGCTCCATCTTGGGGAGGTATGATTAATGGGTTGTTAACTTTAAGAGGGGTTTGGGACAAAGTACGAGTAGAACCAGTATTGAAATTCTTTGTGGTGGCTATCACAGGTTACGGTATGGCTACTTTTGAAGGACCAATGTTGTCTCTTAAAAATGTAAATGCTATTGCGCATTACACGGACTGGATTATTGCACACGTACACGTTGGAGCTTTGGCTTGGAATGGATTTATGGCGTTTGGTATGATTTATTGGTTGATACCTAGAATGACTAAAACTCCTTTGTATTCTACTAAATTGGCTAATTTCCACTTTTGGATTGGGACTTTAGGAATCATTTTATATGCGCTTCCAATGTATGTTGCTGGATTTACACAAGCTTCTATGTGGAAACAATTCAATCCAGACGGAACATTAACCTATGGTAACTTCCTTGAAACGGTAACTCAAATTATGCCGATGTATTTAATGAGAGCCGTGGGAGGAACTATGTATCTTGTAGGAATGTTAGTGTTAGTGTATAACATTATTCAAACTGTGAAAGCCGGTCAATCTATCGAAGATGAGTTGGCAGAAGCTCCTGAATTACAACAAATAAGCAGTGGAAGATTAAAAGGCGAGAAATTCCACCCTTGGTTGGAAAGAAAACCAATTCAGTTGACAATTTTGGCTACAGTAGCTATTTTAATTGGAGGTATTATTCAAATTGTACCTACAATTATGGTAAAATCAAATATTCCAACAATTACAAGTGTTAAACCTTATACACCATTAGAATTAGAAGGTCGTGATTTATACATTCGTGAAGGATGTGTGGGATGTCACTCTCAATCGGTTAGACCGTTCCGTAGTGAGGTAGAACGTTATGGGCCACAATCTAAAGCAGGAGAGTTCGTATACGATCATCCATTCCTTTGGGGTTCAAAACGTACTGGACCTGATTTGTTAAGAGTAGGTGGGAAGTATAATGATAACTGGCATTTCAATCATTTTTGGAATCCACAAAGTATTTCTGCAGGTTCAATTATGCCAGGTTATAAATGGTTGTTTGATAATAAACCAATGGATATTTCAATGACTCAAAAGAAAATGGAAGCGATGGTTACTCTTGGTGTGCCTTACACTTCAGCTCAGGTTGCTAATGCTCAAAAAGATTTAAGAGCTCAAGCTATTACAATTGAAGAGAGTTTGAAAAATGATCCTGACTTTGTGAAAAGTTATGAAGAAAGCAAGAAAAAAGCAGCCGCTAAAGGCGAAAAATTTGTTCCAATGAACGAAAGAGAAATTGTAGCCTTGATTGCTTACATGCAACGATTAGGAACTGATATCAAAGTAAAAAAATAATATAGTACGTCATGTTTGAACAAATAAAACATAATATGGAAACCATCGCGGGAGTTGCGATTTATCCGATACTGTCATTGTTGATTTTCTTTGTATTCTTTGTAGGATTAGGACTTTGGGTTTTCTCCTATAAGAAAGAAAAAATCGAAGAGATGAGCCAAATTCCATTGAATGACAATCCATCATTATAATTTTTTAAACTTTTTAAAATGAAAAAATTAATCCCTGTATATGTGAGAGTTCCTCTTATTTTCTTCGCCGTATTCGGTGCAATGGAATTTTTTATTGATTCTGGAGACCGACCTGCTTTTGTGAAGTTTCCTATGGTTTCGGTATTCTTATTTGTTTTTCTATTTCTGTTAATAGCAATAGAAATTACAATTAGTGCAATTGATAAGATTACTTATCAATTATTGACTGATGAACAAAAAGCAAAATTAGAAGAGGCTACTCAAGTTAGTTTTAAAGAGAGTCAGTGGTATGCTAAAATCATGAAAGCCTTGACCAAGTCAGAACCAATGGAAAACGAAGGTCAACTTTTATTGGATCATGATTATGATGGAATCAAAGAATTAGATAACAATTTACCGCCATGGTGGTTGTACTTGTTCTATGCTTGTATCGTGTTTTCGGTAGTATATTTAGTTCGTTTTGAAATTCTTGGTGCCGATGATCAAGAAACAGAATTGAAAAAAGAATTGGCACAAGCCAAAATTGAAGTAGCTGAATATATGAAAACCGCTCCTGATTTAATGGACGAAAAAACAGTTACCTTATTAACTGATTCGCCTTCATTGGTCGAAGGAAAAACTATTTTTACTACCAATTGTGCTGCTTGTCATAGAGCGGATGCAGGAGGGCAAATTGGACCTAACCTAACCGATGATCATTGGATTTTAGGTGGAGGAATTAAAAATTTGTTCCATACTATAACTAATGGAGGTCGTGACGGAAAAGGAATGATTGCTTGGAAAGGTACTTTGAAACCAAAAGAAATTCAAAAAGTAGCGAGTTATATTATTTCTCTAAAAGGAAGTAATCCTAAAGATCCAAAAGCACCAGATGGAGAGATCTGGGTTGAAGAAGCCGCAGCAACACCTGCAAAATAAATAAACACGAACTAAAAGACCAATTTCAGACTTGAAATTGGTCTTTTAAAATTACAGCATAATGTCCAGTTTACAAGATGAGTCTTTTAGAGACAGTATTGGTACTATTGACGAGACCGGAAAAAGGAGGTTTGTATTTCCTAAAAAACCTTCGGGGAAGTTGTATGAGTACCGAAAATTAGTCAGTTATTTTTTGTTAGCGATATTAATTGCTAATCCATTTATCAAAGTAAATGGCAACCAGTTCATGATGTTCAACGTCTTGGAACGCCGATTCAATATTTTTGGTTTCCCATTTTGGCCTCAAGATTTTTATCTGTTTGTTTTATTCATGATTGTTGGTGTCGTTTTCGTTATTCTCTTTACTGTGATTTTTGGAAGAATATTTTGTGGATGGATTTGTCCACAAACAATCTTTCTAGAGATGGTTTTTCGCCGAATAGAATATTGGATTGAAGGGGATAGAGGAGCACAAATTCGATTGAGTAAACAAGAATGGAATGCTGAGAAGATTAGAAAAAAAGGAATAAAATGGTTTTTGTTTCTTGTGATTTCTTTTTTCATTGCGAATGTATTTTTAGCCTATTTAATTAGCAGTGATGAATTGCTGAAAATGATTGAAGATGGGCCTCAGAGTCATTGGAGCACACTAATTGCGTTATTGATTTTTACTGGGGTTTTTTATTTTGTTTTTGTTTGGTTTAGAGAACAGGTTTGTATTATTGCGTGTCCTTATGGAAGATTGCAAGGGGTACTTTTGGATAACAAATCGATTAATGTGGCATACGATTTTGTTCGTGGTGAAAAAGAGATAGGAAGGGCTAAATTTAATAAAAATGAAGATCGCGCTACCACAGGAAAAGGGGATTGTATTGATTGTCACCAATGTGTACATGTTTGTCCTACAGGAATAGATATTCGAAACGGAACTCAATTAGAATGTGTGAACTGCACTGCTTGTATTGATGAATGCGATACTATTATGGAAAGTGTTGGTTTGCCAAAAGGGTTAATTCGATATGCATCTGAAGACGAAATAGAGAAAAACGCCAAGTTTAAATTTACCGCAAGGATGAAAGGCTATACAGCCGTATTGATTATCTTGATTGGAATATTGACGGGGCTATTGTTTTTGCGAACCGATGTAGAGGCAACAATCTTGCGTTTACCAGGGCAATTGTACCAACATAAAGGGGATAATATTAGTAACATCTATACCTTTAAAATCATTAATAAGACCAACGAAGAATTTAAGGATATTCACTTTAAATTAGTCGGAATTAAAGGTGCTTTGAAGGTAGTAGGGAAACAAGATTTTAAAGTACCAAAACAAGGTATGAACAGTGGAACTTTATTTGTTGAAATCAATCAATATCTTTTAGAAACAGATAAAACCAAGTTAGAAATTGAGGTGTATAACGGAAATAAAAAAATTGAAACAGCAACGACGAATTTCTTAAGTCCGAGAAGTTTTGATTAGATAACTTAATATCAAGAAAAATGAAAATTAATTGGGGAACAGGTATTGTAATCGCATTTGCTTTATTCATGGCGTTTATTCTCTATTTTGTTGTTGAGGTACAATCCAATTCAAAATATGACAATGATTTAGTGGTAGAGGAGTATTATAAGCACGATGCACATTTTGGAAAAGAAATGGAGCGTATTCAAAATGCTCAGGATTTGCCAGAAAAACCTAAAGTGGAATTGACTACACAAGGAGCTGAAATCACATTTCCAGCGGCTTTTGTTCCTACTAAAATTAAAGGAAAAGTATCCCTTTACAGGCCATCTAACAAGAAAATGGATTTTGAAGTGCCAATTTCGATTTCTGAACCAACTTTGCTCGTACCTAAAAAAAGTTTGGTAGGTGGCCGTTGGGATATTAATATGGAATGGCAGTACGAAGGGAAATCCTATTTAACTAAAGAAACCATCTATATTAATTAGCCGTTTATGTTGTATTCTGCTTTCATCTTTGGTCTAATTAGTAGCCTGCATTGTATTGGAATGTGTGGCCCAATTGCCATGATGATTCCAGTAGACAGGACTAATCCAACTAAAAAAGCGACTCAAATTATAACCTATCATTTGGGGCGTTTGGTAGCTTATGCTACAATTGGATTGCTTTTCGGGTTGGTAGGGGAAGGATTTTTTTTAGCAGGAATTCAACAAAGGTTATCCATATTTATTGGTGTAGCAATGATTATAACTATTCTAACTCCTGAAAGAGTTTTGGCCAATTATAATTTTTCTAAACCAATATACCGACTAATATCAAAGATTAAACTGGCTTTAGGAAAACAATTTAAAAATAAAAGTTACCAGTCATTGTTTACCATTGGCGTATTAAATGGATTTCTACCATGCGGAATGCTGTATGTGGCTTTATTTGGAGCAATTGCAATGCAAAATGTCTCTTTGGGTGTGACGTATATGTTGCTTTTTGGATTGGGCACTATTCCGATGATGAGCAGTGTGATCTATCTCAATTCTTTTATAACACTTTCATTTCGCAATAAGGTTCAAAAAGCAATTCCTTATGTTGGAGTTATTATTGGAGTTTTATTTATACTGCGCGGATTGGGATTGGGAATTCCATACATTTCACCAGCCAATATGAGTTTATTTGTTCAAGAAACACCTAATTGTCATTAATAAAAAATTAGAATTTAAATTACTATAAAAAATGGAAAGACACGATTTATTACACGAATTACCAGAGTACCAAGATAGAATTCATCAGTTGAAAATGGACAATGCCCATTTTAGAAAAGTTTTTGATGACTACCACGAATTAGAGCATGAAATTCATAGAATCAATACAGGAGTAGAAACAACTACTGATGAACATTTACATCAATTGAAAGCTAATTTATTGTTTATGAAAGATGAATTAGTATCAATTATTAAAGGTTAGATTATTGATATAGGAATAAAAAAGCACACTAACTAGTGTGCTTTTTTATTCTTTTAAACTGTCATCGAAAACAAAGCTGTATCAGGAGCTTTTCGTTTTAAAAGTAAATCAAAAGCCATACAAATATTTCGAACAAATGGTTTCCCTGCTTCTGTAACTCGCATCCCATTTGGAATAAAATCAATGAGTCCGTCTTTTTCCATTTCTTTTAATTGAATTACTATTTCAGGAATCTCCTTAAAGTAGTTTTTTGGATTGGTCCAAGAGGTTTCAAATTGGCACATTAAATTTAAAATATGTCTTCGGATGATTAAATCTTCTTCAGTTAATAGATGGCCTCTAAATACAGGTATAGTATTGGTGTCTAACAATTGGTAATATTCTTCTATAGTTTTTACATTTTGGGCAAAGCTGTACCAGCTATCACTAATTGACGAAACGCCTAAACCAATCATTAATTGCGTTTTTGAAGAACTGTATCCCATAAAATTACGGTGCAGTTTACCTACCTCAAAGGAGTGAAATAAACTATCGGTTGTTAAAGCAAAATGATCCATGCCTATTTCGTGATAATCATTTTCGTAGAGTAATTCCTTGCCTATTTCGTATAATTCACGCTTTTTATCGTCTTTTGGAATGTCTTCATCATTGAATCCGCGTTGTCCGTTTCCTTTAATCCAAGGCACATGTGCATAGCTATAAAAAGCCAAACGGTCAGGTTGTAACGACTTGGTTTTTTCAATAGTATCAATCACATCTTCTTTTTCTTGGAAGGGTAAACCGAAAATAATATCATGACCTATTGAGGTATATCCAATTTCTCTAGCCCACAAAGTGACTTTGGCAACATTTAGAAAAGGTTGGATACGGTGAATGGCTTTTTGTACTTTTTCAGAATAATCTTGAACGCCAAAACTTACCCTTCTAAAACCCAAATCGTATAATTTTTGCAGGTGTTCTCGGGTGGTATTATTAGGATGACCTTCAAAGCTAAATTCATAATTACTGGCTTTATTTGCTTTTGCAAAAATTCCATTAATTAATAATTCCAAATGTTCAGTTGAGAAAAAAGTAGGTGTTCCACCACCCAAATGAATTTCTTTAATGTTGGGTCTTTCATCAAGAACATCACAATACAAGTTCCACTCTTTTAAAACGGCTTTGATGTAGGGATTTTCTACTTCGTGATTTTTGGTAATACGTTTGTTACAACCACAAAAAGTACACATGCTTTCGCAAAAAGGGAGATGAATATACAAACTAATTCCTTCTGTTGAATTACTTTCTATAAATGATTTTTTAAGTGTATTTAACCAAATTTCATACGTAAAATCACGTTCATTCCAATACGGAACGGTGGGGTAACTCGTATACCTTGGTCCAGGAACATTGTACTTTTGAAGTAGTGAATTAGTCATAACAAAATCATTTGAAAGTTCAAAAATAAGCGCACTTTCAATGAATTAAAATGATAATTATCATTTCGTTACATTTTGACATAAAAAAACCTCAATCGTGAAGATTGAGGTTTTGGTTATAAATTATATACAATTTATTCTTGTTTCAAATTACGTAATTGTTTCAGTTTTTCTTTCCAAACCTCTAAACTTTCTTTGTGAGTAGCAATGTTCTTGCGAACCTCTAACACAATTGAATTTTCTTTTTTAGCGTTTTTAGTATTAGTGAAGAATTGAATGTTGTTTTCCAATTGAAAAATTTCATTTTGTATTTCTTCAATTTTCCGAATCAAAAATATTTTTTCACTTTCTAATTTACGAGTATCATTACTTTCAGACAATTGATCCATTCGGTTAGTAAAACGCATCATATCGGAATCTTTTTTACTCAAACTTAATTTCTCAAAAAGGGCGTCTAATATTTTATTGAACTTACCTTCAATGTGACGTCTGCCAAAAGGAACTTTTCCTAAATTTTTCCAGTGTTGAATGTGCGATTTAATGCCTTCTAAATCCGTTTTGTGGTCTCCAGTTAGTTGGAAAGCTCTCAAAGTTTCTAAATAGGCTTTTTTGTTTTCAAAAGCAGCAACTTCTTCACTGTTTTCCTCGTTTTTGTGTTCTTTTAATTTGTCAAAATAATGGTTGCACGCTTCTCTAAATTCTTTCCAAATGCTATCCGAGTATTTTCTAGGAACATGGCCAATTGTTTTCCATTCTTCCTGAATTTGTTTCATAATTGGAGTAGTAGAAGCAAAATCTGTATTTTCTTGTAACGCTTTTGCTTTGGCTACCAAAGCTTGTTTTTTACTCAAATTATCGTTCTGGTCTTTTTTGATCTCTTTATAAAATGAATTTTTGAACGAATTAAAATTACGTACCGCTGTTTTAAAGGCTGTCCAAGTAGCTTCGCTATCCTCTGCTGGTACTTTACCTGCAGCAAAAAATGCGGCTCTAAGAGCTTCTACTTTTTCTATTTGTGTCAGCCATTGCGTGTGAGCATTGACTTTTTCAGTAGCTAATGCTTCAATTTGTGCAATAATTTCTTTTTTCTTAGCTAGATTATCAACTTCGGCACTTCTTAGTTTTTCAAATAATAGTTCACGTTTGTCGTGCATCTGTTTGGTTAAATCACTAAATTCATTCCAAATTTCTTCACGGTATTCTCTAGAAACAGGGCCGATTTCTTCTTTCCAAATGCGATGTAAATCCTGTAATTCACGAAACGCTTTGTTAATGTCTTCTTCTTTGACCAATTCTTTTACACGAGCTACAATTTTTTGTTTTTGCTCCAAATTGTGTTTGAAATCAATATCGCGTGCTTCTCGGTCCAAGTGCAAATAATCATAGAAATTTTCTACGTGAAAATGATAGTTATTCCAAACGTGATTGTATTTGTCTTTAGGAATCGGTCCCGCATTTTTCCAACGGTCTCTTAAATCATTAAAATGTTTTAATACGTCTTTAATGTTGGCTTGGGGATTAATCAATTCTTTTAACTCCTCAACAATTGCTAAACGGTTTTCTAAATTGTTTTTTAAACTCGTTTGTAAATTTTTGAAGTGTTCGTTTTTATGATTTCTGTAAACAGAATAGATGTTATCAAATTTCGATTTGAGAGGGAAATGGTATTGAAATTCCTCATTTGGGTCTTGATTCTCAGCAAGAAATTCCTCTTTTTTCTCCTCGATAAAGTGGTTGTATTTGGCTAAAAAAGCTTTTTTGATTGCTTCGACATGCTCCTTGATTGACGCCACTTTTTCGTTAGAAACTAAGGAGTTTATTTCCTCTACAAGTGCTTCCATAGATAAGGCATCGTAATCTTGCATCGGAATGTCGTGACGTTCTTTTAAACTTTCGTCTTCGCTTTCCTCAGCATTGGTATCGGCAATTGCCTCAATAATTGATTGATTCAAATTAGCTTCGGGTGCCGCGGTAATTGGTTCTACATTAGTTTCAGTTGCTTCAACTGTTGTAGGTGTTGATTCTTTAGAATCAGTAAGGTTTCCATCTGCCTCAAGCAGGTTATCATTCTTTTCTTCTAACATTTTTTCAATGTATAAGGTTACTAAATTATTCCAGTCGAAAGATACTAAACCGCTTTTGAACTACAAAATAAATCCCTTATTTATCATCGTTTTAGGTTGAATATGAACGTTTTTTTTAGCTTCTGCTTTTGTTGAAGGCTAGAAGCTTTTAAATGTATAGGGTTTCGTTTATTCAAAAACGTATGTAAGTAATTTGTTGTTTGCAATAATCTTACTTATTCCAAATCGCCCATGCTTTCTCTGCTTGAAAAATAAGCATATCCAATCCGTTTTTAGTTTTAGCACCTTGTAATTGCGCTTTTTTCAAAAATTGGGTTTCGGCAGGATTGTAAATTAAGTCGTAAGCGATGTGTTTTTTTGTAAAAAACTCATACGGAATTTCGGGATAAGCCCCTGTATTTGGACTGGTACCTACGGGAGTTGAATTAATAACGATTTGGTATTCGTCAAAAACTAAATCCGTAATTTGGTTATAACCCAAAACAGTTTCGCTCGCTTGTCTTGAGACGAAAGTATACTCAATTCCTAATTCGTCTAGGGCAAAAGCCACTCCTTTGGAAGCGCCACCAGTTCCTAAAATCAATGCTTTTTTATGATGGGATTCCAGCAAAGGTTCTAACGATTTTTGAAAACCATAATAATCAGTGTTATAGCCTTTTAGTTTTCCTTTTTTGGTAAATTTGATGGTGTTTACAGCTCCAATTTTACGTGCTTTTTTAGACAATTTATCTAGAAATGGTAACACCGCTTCTTTATAGGGAATAGTTACATTCATTCCGATCAAATGGTCGTTATTTTTTATTACGTCCAAAAAAGATTCGATTGTTGGAATATCAAAATTTTCGTAAGTGTATCCTTCTAGATTTTCTTTTTCAAATTTTTCGGTAAAATAACCTCTAGAAAATGAATAATTGATATTGCGTCCCAATAAACCGAAACGTTTTTTAATAGGTGGTGTCATGCTTATTTTTTGTGTTTTGCAATATAATTTTGAACCTTTTTTTCTTCCCAAACCATTGGAAATAAGTCTTCGATAAGAATGTAATTATCAAAGTTCAAACGCAAACCATTACTTAAATGAAATTTCGCTTTGGTGGTGTCTTGAATCATGAAATACAGTCCAGCCAAACGGTATTCAATTTCATTTTCTTCAGGGAAATATTCAGTCGCTTGTAATAAAGTATGAATAGCATTTTCAAATTCGCCTAAAAACTGAAGAATATCAACCCAAAACAACCAAGTGTCTAATTGGTAATCACCAAATTCAACTGCCTTGCGGTAACCAAATTCTGCTTCTTCAAAGAAATTTAACTGTTTATTGATGGTAGCATAGCGCTTCCAGTACATTTGATTTTGATTGTCAATAGCCAATGCTTTATTCACATAAAACAATGCTTTTTGAAAGTTTTTTTCACGAACGTAAAAATCGGTGATCGCAATCCAACCTTTATCTAAAAGTGGGTCTTCGTGAACTGTTTCATTATAATATTTAATTGCTAAAGCAGTATTTCCTAATCGTTCGTGGCATTTTCCAATGCGAAGCAAGGCATACGATGTGGCATCGTCTAATTCGATGGTTCTTTCATAGCTTTCAATAGCTTCTTTGTAATGTTTTAAGCGTTCCAAAGCTTTAGCTTTTTCCATGAAAGCGCCCATGAATTCGTCATCAATCAAAGTGGCATAGTTAAAAGCGCGAATGGCTTCTTCGTATTCTTTTAATCCGTAATGCAAGCGCCCCACTTGGTGCCACGCGATTTCACTATACGGATTTTTTTCAATGTATTGATTTAAGTATTGAATGGCTTCTTTGTTTTGGTCCAAAAACTCAAAGCAATATACCACGTTGTACAGAGCTGATTGATCTTCAATGTCTTCTTCCAAACATTTGATGAAACTGTCTTTCGCCATTTCTAAATTGTCCATAAAAAGGTATTCCATCCCAATTAAGTTATAGACATCGGCATAATCATCGGTGTACTTTAAAGCTATTTTTAAGAGTTCAACCGCTTTTTCATGCTGGTCTCTTTTGGAACAAATATTGGCTTTTTGAATGTAAATTTCTTCGTTATTAGGCTCAATGGCATACAACTCGTTGAGCATTTTATCGGCAACATCTAATTGGTCTTCGTAGACTAACATTTCAACTTGAACCAATTTTAAACCAGTGGATTTTGGATGTTGTTCTAAGGCTAATTTTAATGCTTTTTTGGCCAAAGAAGTTTTTCCCGTATCGATGTAGTGAAGGATGATTTCTTCAAATTCTTCCGAGTCAAAAAACAAGACTTTGTTGGTCTTTAACATCGACTCAAATTTGGAAAGAGATAAGTTGTAATCTTCTTCTTCGTTGCTTAATTGCATACTGTTTTGTTTTTGATTTTGGCCTAAATAAAATTAGGAAAATAGAATTGCTACTTGAGAAAAAGAAAGAATTGTTGTGAACAATTTAATTAACAAAAAGGAAGTTGAAATGTACTATATTTTTTTAGCGACTTCATTCATCACTTCGAGTAAAATAGCACAGCCTTCTCGTATTTCTTCTTCAGAAATAGTGAGAGGTGGTGTAATTCGAATAGCGCAACTTTCAAAAAGCAACCAGAATAAAATCAATCCTCTATCTTGACATTTTAAAATAACTTCATTGGTAATATCAGCGCTTTTTGTCATGGCTGCCAACATTAATCCTTTTCCTCTAACTTCTTCTATCAAAGGGTGTACCAAGAGTGATCTGAAAAGCTTTTCTTTTTCCAAAGCTTCAGCCATAAGAGAAGTCTCGGTAATTTCTTTTAAGGTAGCTAAACAAGCTGCTGCTATGACAGGGTGTCCTCCAAATGTAGTGATGTGTCCTAATTTTGGATCATGACTTAATAAATCCATCATAGTTGCCGAAGCGGTAAACGCACCAACCGGCATTCCGCCTCCCATACCTTTTCCCATTACAACAATATCAGGAACGACAACAAAATTTTGGAAGCCAAAATTGTTTCCAGTTCGTCCAAAACCAGGTTGAATTTCATCTAAAATCATCATCGCGCCCACTTTGTTACAGCGTTGACGTACTTTTTTCAAAAAATCATTTTCAGGTTGTATGAATCCAGCACCTCCTTGAATAGTTTCAAGTAAAATTCCAGCTGTTTTAGTGGTGATTTTCTCTAAATCAGCTTCGTTATTGAAAGTAATGAATTCGACATCTGGGATTAAGGGTCTAAAAATTTGTTTGCGTTCTTCAAATCCCATCACACTCATGGAACCCATAGTGTTGCCATGGTACGCATTGTGACACGAAATCAACTGGCTCCGACCAGTAACACGACGGGCTAGTTTGAGCGCCCCTTCGATGGCCTCTGTCCCCGAGTTGACTAAATACGTTTTGTTTAATGGCTCAGGTAGGAGTGAAGCCATTAGTTTACAATACTCCACTGCCGGACTTTGCGAATATTCGCCATATACCATCACGTGCGAATACAAATCCAATTGGTCTTTAATGGCTTGGTTGACTCTTGGATGCTGGTGACCTAATGAACAAGCAGAAACACCTGCTACAAAATCCAAATAACGGTTATTGTTGGTATCGTAAATATACGATCCTATAGCATGAGAAACCTCCATTCCTAGTGGGTAAGGAGAGGTTTGTGCTTGGTATTGTATAAAATCGTTGTTCACTGTATGTATTTTTTAATTGCTCTTGAAATTGAAATTTGATTTTTTCTATTGCTATTTCAATGGCTATTTCTTCTTCTTTTTATCGTAATCCAAGGTTTCTTTTCGTACTTTCATCGGGACATTTTTCTTGTCTTTTTGTGCCTTGGCTTGCTTGGCTATTTTTTCATTATCCTCATTCTCTTCAGGCGGAAAAATATCGTCTTTGGATTTGATTCGTTCTTCGCCGCGCCAAATGAAACCTTTGAATTTTCGATCATTTTCGGCTAAGTCTTTTTCAGGAAATAAATCGCCATCTACTTGTTGGAAAAAGGTAATTTCATCCACTTCATTTTTATTGAACAAAATGTTGATTTTACTACTTTTATTTTTGTTGATGCCAATGAGTTCGTGAGCGTCATTTCGCATATAATATATTACTTCGGTGTTTTTTATGATATCTACATTGTGTAATTTACCTTCTTCAAATTTGCCAAAAAGATTTTGTCCCTTTATCTGGTTATATCCTGTACCCAGAGTGTCTTTGGAAACGAGGAATGTATTGTTTAATACTTTGAGCGAATCTAATTTTTGAGTAACATTGTTACCAATGAGATGCATGATGTCTCCTGTTATTTGGCTTTCTCCATTCCAAAGAATAGGATGTCCAATTAATTTAGTCAATGCTATTTTAGAACTTGAATGTATCGAATCGCATTTGCCACTCATGTCTTTTTTGAAAAAACGAACGTTGTTGAAAGCGCGAATAATTCGGTTACCTTCTTTTCCTGTGACCATTAATTTTTTTCCGTGTATGTAAACGGAGTCATTTTCGACAAAGTTAATAGCAACGGCTCTTTTGGTCACAAAAAGAGAATCTTTTTTCTTGTACATTTCGGCATAATGCCCTTTCACAATGCCGCGATTGATGGAATCGGTAATTTTTACATTGCGAGAGGCTGAGGCAAATTCTTTGTTCCGGTCATAATACAAACTGTCACCGCGGATGATTCGGTCGTCGTATTTGATGTAAGATTTATTTAGAAAATGCGCTTTGTTCTTCTTGGTATCGTAAAATCCTTTTTCGGTATAAATATAATTGGCCTTGCTGGTAATAGTGGAAGGTCCTAATAGATAGGAGTGTCCCGAATTACTATAATAATCTAAATGGTTTGATTTGATGACATACGTAGGATTGGTAATCGTAACTTCGGTCAAAAATTGAAACTTTTTTTCAGGCACATAGTATTTTCCTGATTTGCTTACTAAGGTATTTTGTAAATTGGTAATGGTGCCTTTAGTGTTGTAAAAAACTTCTTGTGTGTTTCGGTCAAAATTAATAGTGTCTGTTACCAATGTGGCTTCGGGTGAACTCATTACGGCATCGCCAGTTGCAAATGCTTTTTTTACATTGCCGCTGTATTCGGCATATTTACTATTTAAAAATAAGGTATCGCCTTGAACTAATTGTACGTTTCCAAAGGCTTTGATGTAATTTTCTTTTTGAAAATAATAGGCTTTGTTGCAGGTTAAAACTACTCCGTCATGATTGACACGTACATTTCCAGTTAATAAAAAAGCATCAGGAATTTCTACTTGATTCACATCAGCAAAATCAGAATGTTCTACCATGATTTTTTTAGGAGTTTGCCCCAATAGGTTTGAAACAAACATAAAAAATAGAGCCAAAAAGAGTGTGAATTTAAGTTTTTTCAAGTCCAATTATTTTGGGCATAAAATTAATCAAAATGTATGAAGCACAAGTCGATTTAAGAAATATTTATAAACCAATCATTAACTGATAGTTTCTCCAAATAGAAGACTTGCGAATGTTTCAAAAAGATTTATATTTGTCAATAAGCTTAAATGCTATTGAACTATGAAAAAAATTACTTGTATTGCTGCTCTTGTCTTTTCTCTGCATAGTGGAGCGCAATCCCATAATAAAAAAAATAATACTCAAAAAATGACAACTTTTCCCACTCACAAAGCAGTAGTATATCAAGTTTTTACTCGATTATTCGGAAATACAAATACCACTAACAAGCCTTGGGGTACGATTGAAGAAAATGGAGTAGGGAAGTTCAATGATTTTACGGACAAGGCCCTACAAGAAATTAAAGATTTAGGAGTTAGTCATATTTGGTATACTGGGGTTCCACATCATGCTGTTATTCGAGATTATACAAAGTATGGTATTTCAAATGATGATCCTGAAGTGGTAAAAGGAAGGGCAGGATCACCGTATGCTGTGAAGGATTATTATAATGTGAACCCTGATTTGGCAGTCAATCCTGCCAATCGTTTACAAGAATTTGAAGACTTAATAGCACGTACACACAAAGCGGGATTGAAGTTGATAATCGATATTGTTCCTAATCATGTGGCCCGAAAATACGAAGGCAAAAATAATCCAGCAGGAGTTAGAGATTTTGGTGCAGATGATGATGTTACGGTGGAATACCATAAAGACAATAATTTCTATTACATCCCGAATACCCGTTTTGAATTGCCAGACGGAATCACGCCTTTGAATGGCGAAGTCAATCCGTTGATTGATGGTAAATTTCAAGAATTTCCAGCTAAATGGACAGGAAATGGTTCTCGTTTGGCTAAGCCAGATAAAAACGATTGGTATGAAACGGTAAAAGTAAATTACGGTATTCGTCCTGACGGAACGAAAGATTTTGCGGAACTTCCTACAGGTTTTGAATCCAAAAGTTGTCAAGAGCATTTTGATTTTTGGAAAGATAAAGAAGTGCCAAGTTCTTGGAAAAAATTTCGCGCTATTGCTGAGTATTGGTTGGCAAAAGGAGTTGACGGTTTTCGGTATGATATGGCCGAAATGGTACCGTATGAGTTCTGGAGTTATATGAATTCAGCTATTAAAGTACAAAGACCTGATGCCTTTTTATTAGCAGAAGTGTACAATCCAAAAGAATACCGAAATTATATTCGCTTGGGCAAAATGGATTATTTGTATGACAAAGTGGAATTGTATGACAAGTTAAAAGACATTGTGCAAGGTCGAAGTCAAACCGACCCAATTACAGATATCCAAAAAGGATTGGCTGATATAGAGCATCATATGTTGCATTTCTTGGATAATCATGATGAACAACGTTTAGCAAGCCCTGAATTTGCAGGTTCGGCAGAAAAAGGAAAACCATTGATGGTGGTTTCGGCTACAATTAGTACTTCGCCCACGATGATTTATTTTGGGCAAGAAGTAGGCGAGGCAGGTAATGAAAATGGCGGTTTTGGAACGCATTCTAGAACCTCTATATTTGATTATGTAGGTGTCCCAAATCACCAACGCTGGATGAATGGGGGTAAATTTGATGGAGGTCAATTATCCGCTTCAGAAAAGGAGTTGCGTGATTTTTATAAAAGAGTGTTGAACTTTACTTTAAAAAGTTCCGCTTTGATGGGATCTTTCCAAGAGATTCATGGATTGAATAGATATGCTACGGCGGGATATTATCCAGAAGTATACTCGTTTGTGCGTTGGTCAAATACAGAAAAGTTGATTGTTGTTTCTAATTTTTCATCGGTACATACCAGTCATTTTGAATTGAAAATCCCAGAAGATGTAATTCAAAAATGGCATTTAAAAGACGGAAAATACACTATAGTTGATCAGTTGTATCAAAAGAGCACTTTGACTTTAGAAGTAGTTCATGGACAAGGAAAAGTACGAATAGCTATTGAGCCTTTAGAATCGTTTATTTATCAGTTGCAGTAATCGTAAAAGGCTATTTTGCGATAGCTTCCTCGTAATTTTCTTCGACTTTACTCCAATTGATCACATTGAAAAAAGCATCGATGTAATTTTTTCTTTTGTATTGGTAGTCCAAATAATACGCGTGCTCCCAAACGTCCAAGACTAAAATAGGTTTTCCTTGTACTTTAGCATTTCTCATCAAAGGATTGTCTTGGTTGGCAGTGCTTGTTATTTGTAGCTTTCCTGAACGATCCACAATTAACCAAACCCATCCTGAACCAAATACTTTATTAGCTTCGCCTTTAAATTGTGTGGTGAAATTATCAAAAGATTCGAAATCTTTTTCGATAGCTGTAGCTAAAGAATCCTTAGGCTGCCCTCCAGATTTTGGCTTAAGACATTTGAAGTATAACGAATGGTTGTAATAACCCCCTGCGTTATTTCTTTGTTCTTCATTGCTAGTGTCTAATTGCGACAGTACTTCTTCAATAGTACTGTTTTCCAAATTAGTTCCAGCAATGGCTTCGTTTAATTTATTAGTATACGACAAATAATGTTTAGAGTAATGGTTCTCTAAAGTGATTGCTGACAGATTTGGAGCTAAAGCATCATAGTCAAATGGAAGTTTTTCTAATTGAAACGAACCATCGTTAGCCTTAACATCATCGGGCATGCCCATTGTTATTTTTTCTTCGGCACTTGGCAAAGGAACTTCAACAACTTCGGTTAGTTTTTTCTTGTTACAAGAGAATAAAATAAAAAAGAAGGCTACATAAATTACTTTAAAAAAGTGTTTTTTCATGACTTGTTTATTTTTTCAATAAAGAATTGATGATTTCAATATAGTTTTCTTTAGCTTCCTCAATGGATATATGGCTGATTTGCATCCAAGCATTGGTTTTGAAAGCATTACGCAAATCAAAATTTTCAGATTGGTTGTATTGGGCAGAGCCAAAAGTAGCCTGTTTGTAAAAAGCATACAAGCGCAATTGTACATCTTGAGGCAAAGAGGCCTGTGTCATTTTTGAAGCCTCATTAACCGCTTCGTCAAATCGTTTATCTAAATCGTTCTCAATCATTACGCTTTGGTTGCAATAACTGTTTTTCCGCCAATGGCTTTTTGATTTAATACTACATTAATTGGAGTTCCTAAAGGTAAAAATAAATC